>ENA-OQCF01000963-OQCF01000963.1-human-gut-metagenome-genome-assembly--contig:-NODE-963-length-10339-cov-1.461712_pt1 | contig 10339 bp, 12 predicted proteins | sample MGYA00242756_ERZ504573 | MGnify/ENA primary metagenome ERZ504573 (study PRJEB26092, sample SAMD00036240) | human gut metagenome | host: Homo sapiens | study: EMG produced TPA metagenomics assembly of...
TGGAAAAAAAAGAAGCTGGTTAATACATTATTAGATAATTATAATCAGGCTACCATAAAATTTTTTATATTATACAGATGAAGTGCAGGAATATTTAAATACCCGTCAAAAGTGTATTAAGTGTTGAAGAGCAGGAAAAACTGACTGATATGATTTCTTTATCAGATAGGATCTCTTATTACAAATAATCAGGATGCGTTAATGAATGTGTGTATTTATAATAAGTTTAACGAATTATATATTAATAATGCAATTTATTATAATACAATAGAACAGACAAATGATTTTGCAGAAATACTGAAAGAAGCAGCAGAAGAAAAGCATGGAAAGCCGGTGCTTCGTATAAACCCGTGAGGAAAAATATGATTACTTTTGCAAGAAATATCTACGTTCCCCAAATAGAAAAAAGTGATGAAAAAATCGGATTTCTGATGATGGATATTGACAAAACGGGTATGGAAAAATCATAACAGACAGGAGAGGATAGAGAATGTGAACGCTATTCTCATATTGGATTCAGAAAATAATATTCTGGTTAATGGTTCAAATTTATCTAATGATAAATGTAAAACTATTTTGAAAGAACCATCCGGAAATTATAAAATTATCAGATATAATCTTCAATATGATGGGTGTAGTCTTGTAGGAATTTTGGATAAAAATCTGCTTTTTAAGAGTGTATATAAAATTTTTTTCAAAGAGATGGTGATGATTTTGGCTGCAATTTCAATTATTGCAATTGCATTATTCATAACGGCGGCTAAAATTGCAGAACAGATTCAGAAATTTATTGTAAAATTACGTCAGACTACAGAGATAAATTCCAATGCGTATGTTGAGGTTGATTCCAATGATGAATTTAGAGAACTGGCAAATGTTTATAATGCGATGTTGGAAAGAATTGACTTGCTGATTCAGCAGGTATATAACAGCAGTTGTTAATGAAAGATGCCCAGATTGAATCTCTTCAGGCTCAGATTAACCCACACTTCTATATAATACATTAGACTGTATTAATAGTCTTGCTGATATGGGTAAGACTACGGAAGTTAAAAAGACGGTAACATCTCTTGGAAGCATTATGAGAATGTCTATTAAAGGGGCACAGTTTTTAAAGATTGAAGAAGAATTAAAGTATGTAAATCAAATATTTGTATATTCAGAAAAATGCGCTTTCAGGAACATATTATCTGTCTGGTAGAAATACCGGAACAATTATATGAATATTACATTCCAAAGCTGATGATACAGCCGCTTTTGGAAAATGCAATTGTCCATGGGGTTTCAGAATTGAAAGAAACAGGAATGATAGCAGTAACCGGGAAGGAAACGGAAGATGCAATTTATATTACTGTAAAAGATAATGGAAATGGGATGCCGGAAACTATTATCAGACAGCTGGAAGAAATAAGAGAAAATGGAATACTGAAAGAGAAGGAACACATTGGTATCTTTAACATTCAGCAAAGACTTTTGCTACTGTATGGAAAAGAATATGGTTTGACTGTGGAACATGTAAAGCCATCTGGGACAGCAGTAACCATCTGTATTCCCAAAACAAAGGGGGAAAAAGGATATGAAAGTGGTAATTATAGATGATGAACCATTGATATCAGACAAATTAAAAAGGATCATGGAAACGGGACTACGGGGTATGCATACGGTTTGTGCTTTTACAGATGCACAGACGGCATTGGATTATATTGAACAGGAAAAACCTGGGGTTATTTTGACAGATATTCGTATGCCGGGCATCACTGGAATCGATCTGGCAAAGCAGATCGATCAAATGGATTATGGAGCAAAAATTGTTTTTCTGACTGGATATGCAGAGTTTGAATATGCCAGATATGGAATAGAGTATAAAGTTTTTGACTATCTTTTAAAGCCCGTAGATGAACAGGAAGCAATCAAGTGTTAAATCGAGCGATTAGTGCATTTCATGCAGAACAAAAACATACGGAAATGTATCAGATTTTCCAGGATTATTTTGTTAAAAATCAGGAGCTGATCAGACAACAATTTGTGGAAAAACTCTTTTTTCAACCTGTAATTTTCAGAAAAACAGATGGAACTGCAAAAGCAGAAGCTGCGGATTGCAATAAACGGATATAGAGTGGTGGCTGTTACATATGACAGGAATCGTATGCCTTTGGAAGAAGAGAGCTATTACAGTTATATAATCCATGAATTTTTTCTGAATTTAAAGAGATACTGGCACTGGAACATGGTGGTATCTTTTATATGATCTGGCCAACAGAAGAAAAGACACTGTGGAAATTCTGCAGTAAATTAGAGCTGATCAGAAGAGAACTGGCCCAGTTGCAGCCACTGGATTGTATGATAGCTGTCAGCCATTATTCTGAAAATCTGTCTGATATTCAACAGATGAAAAAGGAAGTGTTGAAATGTCTGGAATACGGAAAAGATACGGGATGTACGCAGCTGCTTTCATATCAGGATTTACCGATGGAATATAAGGAAAATGACTTTTTCGATGTTACAGAAGCAATTACAGAACTGATCAGATATCTTCGATCCGGTAATAAGAAAAAAATATTCGAACAGATGCAGAAGATTATCAATGAGACAGAGAAAGAGACAGAAAAATATTTTAACAATATCATGGAGTTGATAGGTGCCAATATATTTTTATTTCTTTCAGGAATTCCATTGGATAAGGAAAGCAAAGATAAGATTACGGAATCATTTGAGCAACAGATTCATGTACAATCGGAAAGAAAGACAAAAGCAGACTATATGAAATATTGGCTGGAGTATATTGCAGATAATATTCAAAGTATGCATAATAATGATCAGAATCAGCTAATCCAGCAAATTTATAAATATCTGAATGATAATTTTTCACAACCAATCGGTCTGACAAATGTTTCAGAACATGTAAACAGAAATCCCTCGTATATCAGTCGTTTTATCAAACAGGCTACCGGAAGAAAATTTTCTGAAATTCTTGCAGAAACTGCGCTTGGAGGAGGCAAAAAAAAATTGTTACGTTACTTCTAATTTAAAGATTACTCAGATAGCAGAGCAGGTAGGATATCCCAATCTACAATATTTTACCCGGGTTTTTACTGGCCAGATGAATATGACACCGGCAGAGTATCGGAAAATTACAACTTATTTTTAAATATTACTATGTTGCAACTTTATACAGTATTTTATAAGTATAAGGACAGTCGATTCTATAATGGCGATTTTGCAACGCTACATACAAATAAATGTAAAGGCAAATGCAGCCTCTATATCTGTAAGCAGGAAAAAAGAGATATAGGGGTTGCATTTATTTTTTTATTGAATCAAATAAGACTTTGCGTGATTGCGAAAAGCAATGAGCAGTGAGTGGGGACTTAACGTATAGAAATAAAGGTAGTTAAGAAAAGTAGTTCACGTTATATAAAACGTAAGTAAAAATATTATAAAATAAAAGCTCATAAAACGTGAATAATAGATTGACAAAAGCTCATAAAACGTGATAACTTTGAAAAAAGGAGGGGGTTTTATGTATTTAAAAAGAAAGATAGATGAGTACCTGCTGGAGTGGAAAAAAAATGAAGAAAGACTTCCGTTAATTATAAAAGGTGCAAGGCAGATTGGAAAAACGGAATCTATTAATCATTTTGCAGAACAAAATTACAGTAATATTGTGAGTATTAATTTTGTTCTGGAACCTAAATATAAAACAATATTAAGTGACGGATATGCTGTTGAAGATATTATAAAAAAATATTTCTATGATAGATACATCAAAAAAATTTATAGCAGGTGACACTGTGATTATTTTTGATGAATTACAGGAGTTTCTGGATATTGCAACTGCTCTGAAGTCATTCAGGATAGATGGAAGATTTGATGTCATATGCAGTGGTTCTTTGCTTGGAATCAATTACAGAAAAATTCATAGTAACAGTGTGGGATATAAAACAGATTATGAAATGTTTTCGATGGATTTTGAAGAATTTCTGTGGGCAAAAGGATACTCAGAGAAGCACATTGAAGATATCCTGAAACATATGCAGACAGGAACTCCATTTTCAGAAACCGAATTATCAGTCTATAAAAAATTGTTTTTGGAATATTGTGTACTTGGCGGTATGCCTGCAGTAGTAAAAGTATATATTGAAAGGAATCTTTTTACAGATACTCTGGAAATCCAGAGACAGATCCAGATGGATTATGAAGAGGATATCAGAAAATACGCTGAAGGTCTGGATCAGACTAAAATTGTAAGCGTCTATCGGAACGTACCTGTACAGCTTGCAAAAGAAAATAAAAAATTTCAATTAAGTAAAATAGACAAAAAAGCCAGAAGTCGAGAATATATGGGATGTATAACCTGGCTCGAAGATGCAGGTGTGATTTCTGTATGTTATTGTCTACAGTATCCGGAGCTTCCATTAAAGGGAAACTATGATGACTCAAAATTCAAAATCTATTATCCAGATACAGGATTGTTGATTGCTTCATTAGATGAGGAAGCACAAGAAGATCTTCGGGCGAATAAAAATCTTGGAGTATACAAAGGTGCTTTATATGAAAATTTTGTAGCAGAGGCGTTTGTGAAACAGGGGCTTGGACTATATTACTATAAAAAAGAAAATGCTACCTTGGAAGAAGATTTTTTTGTAAGAACAAAGGATGAGTTGGTTCCGGTAGAAGTGAAGGCGAACAGGAACCGGTCTAAGTCATTGAGGCAATTGATATCCGGTGATTCTTATAGAGATATTCACTGGGGAATAAAACTTGCAGACAGTAATATTGGAATAGAAGACGGGATTTATACATTTCCATATTTCTGTACGTTCTTATTAAAACGATATCTCAAGGGAAAATGATAGCGTTAACATCAAACATTTCAGAATGCCCCGTGGACTGATCCTCCATGGGGCGTTGTATTAGCTTGGAATGGGAGTGTAACACAAATTGGAAAAGTGTACAATGAAGATTTCACAAATTCACAGGTTCACAAATTCTTCACAAAAAAATTAGCACTCACCTCTTGACAGTGCTAATAATAAGTGTTATATTACAGCTAGAACAAAGGAAGGGGAACAAAAAGAGAACAAAGAAATAAGTTCTATGAGATTCCTGATAACCTAAGTTCCAAAGAAACAAGGTAAAGATGCATAACTGAGAGTCCATCACATGTAGATGGACGGTATAGAAAAGGAGAGATGACTTATGTTGATGCCTAGTATTTTTGGAGAAAATTTATTTGATGACTTTTTTGGAGATTTTCCATTTTATTATGATGACAGAGCAATGAAAGATACAGAGAAGAAACTTACGGACGCAGAGCCAGCCATATAATGAAAACCGATATCAAGGAAACTGATAAAGGCTATGAACTGGTCGTAGATCTTCCGGGATTTACCAAAGATGAAGTAAAGGCTGACCTGGAGAATGGTTATCTGACTATCAGTGCAGAGAAAGGTCTGGACAAAGATGAGCAGGAGAAAGAGACAGGACATTATATCCGTAAGGAACGTTACGCAGGTGCCTGCAGCCGTAGCTTCTATGTAGGTAAAGAAGTTGAGAAAGAAGACATTAAAGCAGAATTCAAACATGGTATCCTCACATTATTTGTACCAAAGAAAGAAGCAAAACCAGCAGTAGAACAGAAGAAAACAATTGCCATTGAAGGCTGATGAATAAATATTCTGACTGACCCGTTAAGGGTCAGCCAGAGATTAAAAACAGATATAAAAATAAAAGCTTACACTAATAAAAGATTGAAGATAAAAGGTTGAAAAAGCCTGTAAAGATAGATTTGGAAAGTAAATCTGGCGAACAGATTTGACATATATAAAATATATTAGAAAAGGAGATATGACTTATGTTAATGCCTAGTATTTTTGGAGAAAATTTATTTGATGACTTTTTTGGAGATTTCCCATTCTATTATGATGACAGAGCAATGAAAGATGCAGAGAAGAAACTTTATGGACATAAAGCAAATCATGTAATGAAAACTGATATCAAGGAAATGAATAACGGATACGAACTGGTTGTAGATCTTCCAGGATTTAAGAAAGATGAAGTTCATGCAGCACTTGAAAATGGTTATCTGACCATCAGTGCAGAGAAAGGCCTGGATAAAGACGAGAAGGAAAAAGAGACAGGACGTTATATCCGCAGAGAACGTTATTCAGGTGCCTGCAGTCGTAGCTTCTATGTAGGTAAAGAAGTACATCAGGACGACATCAAAGCAGAATTCAAACATGGTATCCTGATATTATTTGTTCCGAAGAAAGAAGCAAAGCCAGCAGTGGAACAGAAGCACAGCATCTCCATTGAAGGATAATAGATGTTAAGTTACAGCAACGGGAGGTCAAATCTTTTGGCTTCCCGTTGTTTGCATAATGAGGATTGCAGAAATATGAAGTCAGGAATGATTGCGTTAGAATGTGTTTATGAGGGAAGGTGATGATATTGAAAAGAGACTACTATGAAGTTCTTGGCGTGAACAAAAACGCAGATGCAGCAACGATTAAGAAAGCATACAGAAAACTGGCCAAGAAATATCATCCGGACAGTAATGAGGGAAATGCTTCGGCAGCAGAGCATTTTAAGGAAGTAAATGAAGCCTATGATGTTCTGAGTGATGAGAAGAAACGTAAACTGTATGATCAGTTTGGCCACGCTGCTTTTGAAGAAGGTGCCGGTAATTATGGAAACGCACAGGGAAGTCCTTTTGGCAGTGGCTTTGGCGGAGCACAGGGCAATCCATTTGGCGGTGGTTTCCATGGCTCGTACAGTGATGGCAATGGTTATCATGAATATCATTTTGAGAATGGCGAAGATATGGATGATATCCTGAAGAACATCTTTGGTGGTGGATTTAAGAAGAGTAAATCATCCGGTGGTTTTGGAAGCAGCGGTTTCGGTGGCAGTGGATTTCACGGAAGTGGTTTTGACGGATTCGGAAGCAATGGAACTGGCGGCTTCGGCAGTGGCTTTGGTACAGGTGGAAGTGATTTCCGCAGTCAGGGCTTTGGTGGTTCTTACAGCAGTAAAGGTGAGGATCTTCATGCAGAGGTTACTGTCAGCTTTGATGAAGCTGCTTTTGGCGGTAAGAAGGTTATTCGCCTGCAGAGCAGCAACGGTGGCGTCCAGAATTACGAAGTCAATATTCCGGCAGGTATTGAATCCGGTAAATCTATCAGACTTAAAGGAAAAGGATATCCGGGAGTCGGCGGAGGTGAAGCCGGTGACCTGCTTCTGAAAGTAAATGTTCAGGATAAACTGGGATATAAACGGGAAGGCAGAGATGTTTATACAACTGTAAATATCCCATTTACAACAGCAGTATTTGGCGGTGAGGCGAAGGTTCACACTATTTACGGTGATGTTCTCTGTAACATAAAACCAGGTACTCAGTCCGGAACGAAGATACGTCTGAGAGGTAAGGGTATCGTTGCCATGAACAATCCGTCTGTACACGGTGATGAATATGCAACTGTACAGATTGAAGTTCCGACAAATCTGACACCGGAAGCAAGACGGAAACTGAAAGAATTTGAGCAGGAATGTAATGGAAGCCGCAGAAGCCGTGGATTTGGCAGCGGGAGTGCGGCGTGAAGAGTAATCAGAAATATTTTTGAGAATATAGTGAAGCAATTTTACAGAGAAACGAAAAGGATACATGCACAGTAACATTACCGTGTATGTATCCTTTTAGCATAATAGGGAAAAATATTCTATGAGCTTTTTCTGATATAGAATATTGTTTATCTGGGTTCTTTTTCCATCACGGAAGAGCATCATCATTTCCTTGGTCAGGCTGATATTATTGCCCTGATCCGGGATTTTATCACGTTCTACCACTGTGCCATGGAGAGCTCTTCATGGTCAACGGTCAGGGTATCATCGCCGTCCACATCACAGAAGAATCCGAAAAGCAGGGTACCGCTGAAGGACCATGGCTGGCTCTTGTAGTAGCGGAGATTTTTGACCTTCAGTCCCACTTCTTCCATCACTTCTCTGTGAACAGTCTCCTCAATTGTTTCTCCGATCTCTGCGAAGCCTGCGATGAGAGCGTAGCGCTTGAATCGACGTCCTTCGTATTTGGACAGGATGATTTTATCTCCGTTTGTGATTCCTACAATAACTGCAGGACACAGAACAGGATATTCCTGATTGCCGCAGGAAGGGCATTCCATCATACGTTCTTTCTGGCTGTGAACCATTGGTTTTCCACAGCAGCCACAGTATCTGCGCTTGCTGTACCACTGGAAAAGCTGATGTCCTGTAACTCCTGCAAACGCCAGATGCTGTGGCCGGGCTGTCCGAAGAATCCGTACATCCTGAAATTCATAGTCCGGAAGCAGAGAGGTATCCAGCTCCGGGATCAGGTAGAAACGCTGATCATCTATGGAAAACAGATAAATAAAATTGTTGTAAAGAATCAGCGATCTTTTCCTCCAACTCCCGGAAACGTGGGAAAGTAATATCTGCATCCCGTTCCTGGCGGGGAAAAAGTATACTGCCTTTTTCGTATGCAAGGATAAAGCTGTCTTTATCCGGGGCAGAAGGTTTGTATTCGTTGTGATAAGTATGTGGTGCGATGTCCTGAATCATATTGTAGATATCCTTTTCTTTATTTTGTTATAAAATAATTTCATAAGATTCTGATAAGATTATTTGTGAGTGTAGTTATAAATTCTTTATGGTTTATCAGAAAAATATAAGAAGATAATGAGTGGCAAAATAATACAGATTCATTATCTGTTCATAGTATATTCTTGGAGTTTTATAAAAGCAAGCAATAAATATTCATTCTGAAAAAAGACGATATGTCAGATAATTTAATAATAATACAAAGAAAATTCGTAGGTATACAAAAAAAAAACAGATAGTTTATAATAGAAATTTGGAAGGGTTAAAATAATGTACGTGTAAACAAACAGGGAGGAAAAGGATTGAAGGTATTAATAGCAGATGATGAAATAAAGGTATGTCGGCTGATCCAGCACCTTGTAGATTGGGATGCCTGGAAATGGATATTGTTGGTTTTGCAAATGATGGAAAAACTGCTTATGAAAGTATTTGTGAAAAGAAACCGGATATTGTGATTACAGATATACGTATGCCGGTGTATGATGGACTTGAACTGATACGCAGGGCAAAAGAAGTGAATCCGGAGATTAATTTCATAGTAATCAGCGGTTACAGTCAGTTTGAATATGCACAGCAGGCAATCAAGTATGGGGTAAAAGACTACCTGCTGAAACCATTAAAAAAGAGAGAACTGGAAAACTCATTAACTGAAATTAAAGAATCACATGAATCTCTGATTAAGAGTACCAGAATCAGAAACGAAATGGAATCTATCATTGAAGCATCCAGAGAACATATACGGGAGAATTTTCTTATGAAAACGCTCCAAAACTCAGCAACTAATCCGCTAAAAGCAGATATGAGTCTGGAACAGTTGAATGAACAGTATGGTTGTAAATTTCATAAAGGATTTTTTACAGCAGTCAGAGTCAGGCCATTTTTCTCAAAAAATTCGGACAAATCTGCCGGTGACAGTGAAGAATTTGTAATGAACAAAATTCATCAGATGGTAAAAGAAAAATTGGAGATATACTGCGAAACTTATATGTCTACAGTATATCAGGATGAAATCGTATGCATTTTAAATACAGTGGATAAAGAGATTGAACCAGTCAGAAAAAAGCTAAAACATTTGATAGTTAATGTATCTAATTTGAAAACTGTATTTCCTGATATCAGAATAAGGATCGGACAGGGAAATACACATAGTTCTTATATGGGAATCACGGATAGTTTCCGAGAGGCAGAACTGGCGATCATGAATCGAATGGGCGAAAATGAAGATACATATATCTGCTACAGTGAAGACAGTAAAAGTGGAAAAACTAAAGAAGAAATTTTTGACAGTGGTCTGCGAAATGAAATTCTGACCTATCAGGAAAGAATGGATATTGAAGGAACCCTCCGCCTTGTTGACAAGGTTGGAGAGAAATTGAAGCCATTTAAGTATGACGGAAAACTGGTTTATGAAGTTTTTGGTGAATTAGTTGAAACATTGCGGTTTGGTATGAAATATTCTCGTGAAGGCAGAAATCTTTTTCTGATTGAAGATTATAAAAAACAGCACAGAAGGATATGGGATTATGATGAACTCTTTCAGTGGATCAAATCGGATCTGTCCCGGGTGCATCAGGTTTATATGAAGAATATTCAGATGAGAGAGTAAACCGATACGTGATGCAAAGAAATATATCCAATGATAATTTCAACAAACATATCAGTCTGGAGAATGTCAGTGAGTATATTGGATTTAATGCTGCCT
>ENA-OQCF01000964-OQCF01000964.1-human-gut-metagenome-genome-assembly--contig:-NODE-964-length-10335-cov-10.678389_pt1 | contig 10335 bp, 9 predicted proteins | sample MGYA00242756_ERZ504573 | MGnify/ENA primary metagenome ERZ504573 (study PRJEB26092, sample SAMD00036240) | human gut metagenome | host: Homo sapiens | study: EMG produced TPA metagenomics assembly of...
AGCGGGCGTTGAGCGCGTCGACCTTACGCTCGCGAATGGAAGCGTGGGCCTCCTGGCGTGCGGCACGGTCGGCAGAATCTGCCGCTGCCACGCGCACGTGGTCGCCAATTACGCCGGCGTTTTCGGGGGCCGCCGTCAGCGATTCCTCAAAGGTAATGCCCTCATCGCCAAAGGTGAGCTCCATCGACTCGCGCGCACCGCGGTCGGGGATGGCAAACACGCAGGCGTAGCGCTTGCCCACGACTTCCTGAATGCGCGTCATAAAACGGTTGTCCGAGCCTGCGATGGCAGGCTGCTCAATCTTGAGCTCGGCCGTCACCGCACCGCCGGCACGAATGAGGCTCACGTAGTTCAGGCGCTGCTGAGCGCCAAAATCGAGCTGCTGGGCACGTACATACAGGCCATCCAATCGGTCAATCCCCGCCTCGCCGGCACGCGCCTCGATATCCTCGTAGGCGCGCAGGCAGTCGTCGAACAGCGAGCGCGGCTCGGACAGAACCACGAGCGCCTTGCCACTCACGTGTGCCAGCGGGCTCACGGTCTGGCCGTACATCACCGGCAAAAAGCGGTCGAGCTCGGGCGTGACGATGCGTGCATCCACCATCTCGAGCAGTGCCGCCAGCTTGCTGTCGTCCTGGCTTGCGCGGTAGAGCGCCACGTGCATGTTGTGAACGGCATCGTCGGTAAGCGCCAGCTCGCGACAGGGGAAGATCTCGATACTGTCCTCGTTGCCGATGGTCTGCCCCGTGGAGCTCACCATGCGGCGGATGCGGTCAATCTCGTCGCCAAAGAACTCGATGCGCACGGGCGCCTTCTCCTGCGCGGGGAATACCTCGATGGTGTCGCCGTGTACGCGGAACAGGCCGGGCGCGTCGGCGGCGCCGGCATTGGTGTAGCCCATGCCCACCAGGCGCTGCGGCACCTCGTCAAAAGGAATCTCCTCGCCCACCGCAAAAGTGGTGGACTCCCAATAGCGACTCTCGACCGGCGGCACGCAGCGCAGCAGCGCACTGGCCGAGGCGACCATAATGCAGTTGTCGCCGCGCACGATGCGTCCCAGGGCCTCGCAGCGCTGCGCCACCACGGCGTCGTCGGGCGCCTGCTCGCGCCACGGATAGTCCTTGCGCTCGGGGAAACGGCACACATGTGCTAGGCCCACGTAGGCGGCAAGGCTGCGCGCGGCGCGATCGGCCGCGTCCTCGCCGCTCACAATGTAGACCGTCGGTCGCGGACGGCGCGCAAACTGGGCGGCCGCCATAAGCGTACGGCCCGACTGCGACACGGCCAGCGTCACGTCCTCGCCGGCATCGAGTCCGGCCTCGACGGTCTGCAAGGCCTCGGCAGTGTAGAGCTGCGCGGCTATACGGTGAATGAGCATGCTGTTCCTCCGGCATTGCAACGCCAAAAGCCCGCCGGGGCAAGCTCGGCGGGTATGCGGCGGATTTCATTGCCTGTCATGGTAGCGCATGAGATGGACACGCCAGCGCACGCCAAACAGCTACCCCAAAACGCGCACGCTGGGGCAAAGGTCTGCCAGCGGGCACTCGTCGCACTTAGGTTTACGGGCATCGCAGATCTCGCGGCCAAATGTGATCCACTGGTGGTTGACCGACTCCCAATACTCGTGCGGCAAAATCTTGAGCAGATCTTGCTCGGTCTTGAGCGGCTCCTTGGCATGCGTCTTGGGGCTCAGCATCAGGCGGTGCGCGATGCGGTTGACGTGCGTATCGACCGCGATGCCCTCGACAATGCCAAACCCCACGTTGAGCACGATGTTCGCCGTTTTGCGCCCCACACCCGGCAGTTTGACGAGCTCCTTCATGTCGGCCGGTACCTCGCCGCCGTAATCGGTGACGATCATCTGCGCGGCTTCCACGGCGTGCTTGGCCTTGCTCTTATAAAAGCCGAGTGACTTAATGGTACCGGCCACATCGGCCACGCTCGCCCCCGCCATGGCCTCGGGCGTGGGCCACTGGGAAAACAGCTTCGGCGTCACCTTGTTGACCTGCGCGTCGGTCGTCTGCGCCGAGAGCAGCACCGCGATGAGCAGCCTAAAGGGATTCTCGTGTCCAAAAAGCACTCGACCGGGCCATAGCGACGGTTGAGGCGCTCGCACACCTCAACGGCGCGCTCGCGTTTGGCGGCATTGGTCTCGCGTGGCATAATGACTCCTCGCTTCAGCGGCATAACAAACCTATGGGCACGATTGTCCCACGTATGGGGTCTTTACGCCTCCAAAAATGCGCCGGTCTGGCGGCCCCACAGGCTCGCATACTCGCCGCCCGCCTCGACAAGCTGCGCGTGCGTACCGTCCTCGACAATCTCGCCGTCCGCCAGCACCACGATGCGATCGAGCGCCGCCACGGTGGACAGGCGATGCGCCACCACAATGGAGGTGCGACCGCGCATCAGGTTCTCGAGCGCCTCCTGCACCAGCGCCTCGGACTCGCTGTCGAGGGCAGACGTCGCCTCGTCGAGCACCAGGATCGGCGCGTCGGTCAGGATAGCGCGGGCGATGGCCACGCGCTGACGTTGGCCGCCCGAAAGCTTGACGCCACGCTCGCCCACCATGGTGTCAAAGCCGTTTGGTAGGCGGTCGATAAACTCGGTCGCATTTGCCAGGCGCGCGGCCTCGCGGATCTGCTCGTCGGTGGCGTCGGGGCGTCCGTAGGCGATATTCTCGCGAATGGAGCGATGGAACAGCAACGCCTCCTGCGGCACGTAGGCAACCTGGCGGCGCAGACTCTGCTGCGTACAGCGCGAGACGTCCTGGCCGTCCACGAGCACGCGGCCGCCATGTGCGTCGTCCAGGCGCAGCAACAACTTGGTGAGCGTCGTCTTGCCCGAGCCCGATTTACCCACCAGGCCCACGCGCTGGCCCGCTGCCACATGGAGCGTCAGGTCGTCGAACACGCTCTCGTCTGCCGCGGCATCACGGTATGCAAAGCTCAGGTGCTCAAAATCAATCGCACCCTCGCCCACCTTGAGCTCGGGGGCGTTCTCGTCGTCTGCCACCAGACGCGGCTCGTCCAGCACGCGCGTCATCTCGGCGGCGTCGCCCAGCGCGCGGTTGATGCGCTGCATCATGGAGCTTACGTAGTTCAGACGCATGGTGAGGTTGTACGTATAGGTAAAGATCATGACGAGCGCACCGGCAGAGATGCCAAACCACGCGTTGCCGCCCGCGACGAACACGCTCACCACGGCCATGGTGATGACGATAAGGCCCGAGGTCGTAAAGTTGCGCTGCATCATGGCGTGCATCGAAACCGTCTCGGCGTCGCGCGCGGCGCGGTCGGCTGCATCGAACAGGTCGCGCTCAAAGTCCTCGCGCCCACAGGTCTTGACGGCCAGGATATTCGTGACCGCGTCGGACAGCACGCCCGACAGCTTGTTCTGCGCGGCGGACGTCGCGGCCGAAAGCGGCATGATGCGCTTATACATAAGCCAGACAAACGCGATGTAGACGACCATAATGCCCACCAAGATCACGGTAAACGTCGGCACCACCGGAGCGAGCGCCGCTACCGTGCAGACAACCGAGGTGATGGTGGGAATGAGCGAATACACCGTCACGTCGACCAAGCCCGTGTAGCCGCTCATGAAACGGCTCGTCTGACTCACAAGCGATCCGCCAAAGCGGCTGGTGTGGAATGTCATGGATTGATTGGAGAGCGTGTCAAAGCACAGGCGCGCCAGGTGATAGTTGCCCGCAATCTCGAGCTTGTAGACGGTGTAGTCCTGCAGCTTGGAGAGGATCTGGCCCACTAGGTTAACGAACACGAGCGCCAGAATATAGGGACCAAAGACCTCAAACACCTGGTCGCCCGCCACGGGGCCGGCCTGGACGCGGTCGACGATAAGGGCCATCACGTAGGTGTTGGCAAACATGAGCAAAAAGATGTAGCCCGCCGACGAGAACACCGAGAGAAAGACGATCAGCGGCTGTGTGCGCGTGACGTCCCAAAAACGCTGCAGCGTGCGGCGCACGGTGGAACGTTTGAGCGGAGTGGTGCTTCTCTGAGACATGGGCTTCCTTTCGCGTCTGATAGGGCGAAACGCCATTGTTGCACACTAAAGCGCACTCCAGGCAAGCACGATGCGAAAAGCGCCCGCGCCCCGCGCTTGCGCAGGCGCCCCGCCGTCAGATGCAGCTAGTCTTCGTCTTTTTGGTCTGCGAGCAAGCCTGCGGACTCCAAGCCCAAAATCTCGTCGGCCTCCCGCGCGTCTTCCAGCGCGTCGATATCCTTGAGCTTGCGCTCCATAACGTTGGTACGCGTGGTGATGATGCCCTCGACCGTTTTACCCGCGGTCTCGATCTGCTGCTGGGCACGACGCAGCGCCGCCTGATAGCGCGGCAGCTCGGCCTTGACGGCAGAGAGCACACGCAGCACGTCGTCGGTGCGCTTTTGCAGCCTAAACGTCTGGTAGCTCATCTGCAGGCTGTTGAGGATGGCCGCCATGGTGCTGGGGCCGGCAACGTTGACGTGATAGTCGCGGCCCAGGGTCTCGATAAGCCCGGGGCGGCTGACGACCTCGGCGTACAGGCCCTCAAACGGCACGAACATGATGCCAAAATTTGTCGTCGCGGGCACGCTCAGGTACTTTTCGCAGATGTCCTTTGCCTCGCGTTTCACCATCGCATCGAGCGTCTTGCGCGCGGTGGTCACAGCCTCAGCATCGCCCGACTCTTGCGCGTCGAGCAGATGCTCGTACGCGTCGCCCGGGAATTTGGAGTCGATCGGCAGCAGCACGGGATCGCCCTCGTCCACCGGCAGCTTGACGGCAAACTCAACGCGCTCCGAGGCGCCGGGCTTGGTAGCGACGTTTTCCAGATACTGGTCGGGCGTAAGGATGTCCGCCAGGATTGCACCCAGCTGCACCTCGCCCAAAATGCCACGCGCTTTTACATTGCCCAGTACGCGCTTAAGGTCGCCCACGCCGGTGGCGATTGACTGCATGTCGCCCAAACCCTTGTACACAGCCTCGAGCTGGTCGCTCACCTGCTTAAACGATGCCGACAGGCGATCGTTGAGCGTACGGGAGAGTTTCTCGTCCACCGTCGCGCGCATCTGATCGAGCTGCACGTTGTTGTCCTTGCGTATGGCGCCCAGCTGGGCATCGACCGTCTCGCGCACCTTGTCCAGGCGGTGCTCGATGCCCTCGCGGTTGGCGCCAAGCTGTTGGGCTGTCTCGCGGCGCAGGTCATCCATACGGTCGCCGGCCTGCGAGAACTCACGCACGATGGTCAGGTAGCGCTGCTGCTCTACGGCCGCATCGGTCGTCTGCTGCTGCGCGATGGCATTTGCCGTGCGGCGGGTTTCGGCCAAAGCGACGTTCAGGGTGTCGAGCGCATTGTTGGCCTGCTCGAGCGCAGCCAGCATCTCTGCCCCGCTATCGCCGCGCTCCTGCAGCTCGACGCGAAGGCCCTTGAGCTGCAGGGCACAAGCCACAGCAACCCCCACCGCCACCAAGGCGGTCACAACAAGCACGATATCAATAGCAGACATAGACTCCGCCCAACAAACTCAATCGATCATCAATCAAAACCGCGATCAATCTTACCCCGCCACACGCACCGGCGCCCGGCCCCTTCTTTGGCGCCGCTCCCCTCCGCATATTCCATAATGCGGCGCGCCGTTTCCCTGCTCACTTTTGAGTCATCACCGGCTAAGTATGCGTAAACGTTTCCCTTATTCAGATTCAAATCGCGGCAGAGACCGTAGCGCGTTACGCCCGATTCCCCTAGCGCCCCCAATGTTCTTTTTCGCATCAGGGCGTTGATCCTTCTGTCCGCCACTGGCTTTTCCTTCACCGCTCTATACGCACGCCAAACGTTGGCATAACGATTAGGGAGCTCAATTTTGGTGCATAGAGACGCCATGCTACCCGCTTGACCGTACAAGGACAAAACGCCTCGGTAACTTTCTTCCATCCACGAGCCCTCGGATAAACCCAGAACGTATTCAGCTTTTCCTTGCACCAAAGCAAGCAAAAACAGAGGCTCCGCCACGCGCGGCGCAACCGTCATCGCCTGCTCAACCAGTTTTCTAAAACTCAGCGACTGTTGTCCGGATAGCTCTCGGCAATAGCCTTTTAAGAATCCCTCAAAGGTCAGATTCAACCGAGCACCTCCTTTTTGTATTGCCTGTATGCGCAGACCATCTCTTGATAACTCCGCTCCGAAGGCGACGACGCCAGCGCCTCCCCCTCGTCGAATATAAGCCGTTCGAGCAGTCCCCAATCAAGTCGGTCGACGAATGCCTGACTATGAAGATCGACGATGTCGTTCGGACGGTAGGCATAGAGCTTCATTACCGCCAGATCCTCCAAGGATGGCGTAAAGTACCTGATAAAACGCGCCCCAATATCTAAGGGAATCATACGATCTTCGTAATTGAATGGCATCTGATCGCAATATGCCACCGCCATACCATTCACCTCGGGGTATCGAGCTATGATCTCGCGGAGGCACCTGTCTGCCTCAAACACATCAATGTCATGTGTAACCGACCGATTCGTCACATCGTTTAGCATGAAGGCGCTTCCTCCCACCAATACAACGCTCGGCCTATCGTCTCTTGGACCTATTTCCAGCTCCGCCTCTTCGTCAATGCCCAAAAGAGTCTGCTCTAAATCCTGCTTATACATAGCAAATCCTATTATTATTCATCTTCAATAATACTATTCAGTCGCACGACAGGACCCACAGGATGCAAGAATTTTACTCGTGGCGATAATCCCTACTCCCTAGAAGTCCTAATGTGACAAACGCTAACTCTCCCAGCCGGCGCGGATGGTTGTTACGACATCGCCTAGACGCTGGCCGAGAACTGCCAAGTGCTCAAGCACCTCGCTGGGCGAGGCGCCGTTGAGAATGCACGTGAGGGCATATGAGGCCAAGAAGATTGCCGCGAGCCCCAACGGAATCAGCACGATCATCGCCAGCGTACGCAGGCGCTGGGCCCAGCGACGGCGACGCGCACGACGCTTGTCGAACGCAAGCTCCTGCGCATATGAATCTTGCTGTACGGAATAGGCTCCTGGGTCCACCTCATCCGCAGACGATACCGCGGGCGCGGCGTTTTGCACAGGAGGCTGGACGGCCGCCCCTTGCATTTGCATCTCCATAAGCCGTTGCTGCTGGCGCAACATGCGCTCGGCTTGTTGCCGCGGGGTCTCAAGAAACAGATCCATGTTGGCCTCCTCAATCTGAGCATTCGACGCTTACGCCCAGCATCCCGCACCATCGCGGCCGCGGCAACGAAATCCGCGGCAATAGCCGCAAAGATTCTATAGTCAGAAAGCTGTCGAAAACCTCAACAACTCCCCTACCAGCACTTTCTCTGAGCTTTTTTATCGAATGATCTTTTGCCCTTCCGCCCTTACGCCAACCGACCAAAACCTAACCAAAAGCTTGACGGAAATTGTGAAGACCGGGACCCCACACAAAAAGTGCCGCCCCAAAAGGGGCGGCACACAAACTTCTAATCAGCTTTTCAGTAACGAGCACGCGACGACCCGAAGCGGGCCGAGGGCCGACTACCTTCCTCAACGCGACCCTGCGAAGCCGTGAGCGAGGAGGGAAGGTAGTCCGGCCCTCCCGGCCCAGCTCACGCTAGCACCACGCGCTAGTAGTTCACCACCTGCTCCTCAAAGTACGCCTTCGGGTGGTTGCACACCGGGCACACCTCGGGCGCTCGGCACCAACATGCAGGTGCCCGCAGTTCAGACACTTCCACACCTTTACGCCCTCGCGCTCAAACACCTCGCCCGATTCAATGCGCTCGACGAGCTTGTTGTAGCGCTCCTCGTGGGCCTTCTCGACAGCGGCGACACCACGGAACTTCTCGGCGATCTCGGCAAAGCCTCCTCCTCGGCGGTCTTGGCAAACTCGTCATACATCGTGGTCCACTCGTAGTTCTCGCCCGCGGCGGCGTCGCGCAGGTTGTCCAGAGTGCCCGGAACGGCGCCATCGTGCAGATACTTAAACCACAGCTTGGCATGCTCGGACTCGTTGCCCGCCGTCTCGGCAAAGATATTCGAGATCTGAACGTAGCCGTCCTTTTTGGCCTTGGATGCATAGTAGCGATACTTGGTGTGTGCCTGGGACTCACCGGCAAAAGCAGTCTCGAGGTTCTTCTTGGTCTGAGAGTTCTCAAAATCCATAGGTGTACTTCCCTTCAACACATGCCGCCCATAGGCTTTGAGCGGCCTTGTCTTTAGGATGCCCTCATGCCGAGAATCTAAACCTTACAATCCTGTTTTTCAGATTCGGGTGGGCTACACGCTTAGCCAGCGGTCACCCTCCACGCGGCAAAAGCCCTCACGCTCCAAGTCGGTCAAAATGCCTGCGACAAGATCGCGCTCGACCGGCTCGCGGCCCGCTGCCGCCTCCATTTCGTTGACACCCGCCACGGCCTCGGCGAGTGTGATGCCCGCCGGCCGCCCATCGCGCGCAGCCAGCAGCATGCGCACAATATGGGCGCGCTTTTGACGGCGCGAGCCCTCAAACTTGGATTGACGGCTATAGCTCGCCGAGCGCCTGGACGGATTGGGCAGCGTCTTTTTAAGATACGCGCCGTAATCCAGCAACGCGTAATACCACGCGCGCGGCGTGTCGGCATCGTCTTGAGGCACGGCAAAGGGCGCAATCTCATCCGCCACCGCACCGGGGGCCGCCGGACAGGCAGCTTGAATCAGCGGCACCAGCTCGCGATCGGGAACGGCCGGCACATCGGGAAAGAAATGATGCAAAAAGACCGTGCGCACGTTGGTCTCCAGATACACGCCCGGAAGATCGAATGCAAACGAACGGATGCCCTGCGCCGTTGCCGGGCCAATGCCGGGCAACGCGACCAGATCGTGCATCTCACGCGGAAACTCCCCATCCCAGTCCTCCACAACGCACTGTGCAGCCCTGTGAAGCGCCAGGGCGCGGCGATTGTAGCCCATCCCCTGCCACGCATCCAAGACATCGGAAGGGGCGGCCTGAGCAAGCGCCCGGACAGTCGGAAAGCGATCGAGCCACGCCGGCATGCGCGCCTCCACGCGCGGCACCTGCGTCTGCTGCAGCATGACCTCGGAAAGCCAGATGATATACGGGTCGCGCGTGCGGCGCCACGGAAGGTCGCGATAACGCAGGACCCCTTCCGAACGAATCATCGAACGAAATGGGTCCTGAATCATGACAATGCTCTTTATGCGGCGCTATTCCTCCCGGCAAGCATACGCGCAAGCGGCGTACTCGGGAAACGCATCGCGGTCGGCGAACTTGGGATCGACAGCCGGAAACTGGCGATGGGCGACGATATCGCCGAGCGAAACGGAATCGAGATAGTCGCGCATCAGCGCCTGGGCTCCGGCCCACAGGGATGATAGCAGCACGTGCCCATGCGCGCACAGTCGCCATCGGGCGCGGTGCAATCATTCATAACCATGGGGCCCTGAACGGCCTCTACGACCTGACGGATCGCGACATCGTCGGGGCTCACCTTAAGGCGCATGCCGCCATGAACACCACGCAGGCTCTCCACAATGCCGGCCTGAACCAAGCCGTGCTGAATCGAACGGGCAAACGAATACGGAACATTGACCTCTTCGGCAGCAGTGCGAACAGAAAGCAACCGCTCCGGCTCCTCGGCAAGCATCGCAAGCATGCGAAGAGCATAATCAGTCTTCCTCGATATGTCCATGTTTCCCCTTTCAAGGAATACGAACAGCTCGAACGAGCTCCGGGGCCGAGCTTGTGTCGAGACGCCAAATGACCGCCTGAACAACCAAATTATAAAATGGGTGTTCACTGAATGCCGCACTTGAAGACTAGCTGAATCAGGTACGGCCTAAAGTGCAATTTAGTATAACCGAACCCCCTGCTTCATTGAACAGATGTTGCGCAACAAACCCCCTGTTTGAACACATATATCAGTAGAGGCTGGCTCGCTCGTTGCAAATGCGGTGATTTGGATAAAGAGGCATATAAGATCGAGGGCCTATTAAACGCAAAAAGCCACGTCCGAAGACGTGGCTTTAATTGCGTTGGCGGGAAGTACGGGGCTCGAACCCGCGACCTCCGACGTGACAGGCCGGCGCTCTAACCAAACTGAGCTAACTCCCCAGGCAGTCGTTCGCGTTTGTTTCCGCTCGCGTGCGCTGCGGGGATTAGTATACACAGAAGTCTGTCCGTCGCGCAACAACTTTTTTGAAAAAGTTTTTCGGTCCCTCCGGGAGGGTCTCCGGGGCCTGCTGGCGCGGGTTGAGTTTGCTGCTCTACAGTCTGCGCAAGACGAAAGCACATTAAGTGCTTTCCTTTGCGTGCGGAACTCGCGACAAACT
>ENA-OQCF01000965-OQCF01000965.1-human-gut-metagenome-genome-assembly--contig:-NODE-965-length-10334-cov-1.681591_pt1 | contig 10334 bp, 14 predicted proteins | sample MGYA00242756_ERZ504573 | MGnify/ENA primary metagenome ERZ504573 (study PRJEB26092, sample SAMD00036240) | human gut metagenome | host: Homo sapiens | study: EMG produced TPA metagenomics assembly of...
GTTACTGATCCTGGTTACATACCGCTATGTGACGGTGAAAGAAGTACCGGATCCGGCAAAACCACTGATCTGTATCTATGCGGCACCGACAAGCCTCTGTATCGCAGGATATGTACAGTCTGTCATGCCGAAATCTTACGGATTTCTGATGGGAATGTTTGTAGTTGCAACGGTGATCTACATCTTTGCACTTGTAAAAGCAATCGGCTATTTGAAGATGCCATTCTTCCCAAGCTATGCGGCATTCACCTTCCCATTTGTCATCAGTGCGATCGCTTCAAAACAGATGATGGCATGTGCAATGAATATGGGACATCCGATGCCGTTCCTGAAATATGTGGTATTGATCGAGACGATTATTGCGGTTGTTCTGGTTGTGTATACGTATATTCGTTTTATGGGATTTATCTTTGGCGGGAAGAATAAGTTAGTGTAGAAAGAAAAAAGAATGTTTGAAAGAATGATATAAAATATTGAGAGCGCCGGATGTAAGATTGCATCCGGCATTTTTATACTAAAGTATGTAAGAAAAGTTGCCGGTGCCAGGTTTTTTAGTATTCATTGATAAAGTATTCATAGAAATTACTGATAATAGCGTTTTCTTAGTTGGGTAGAAAATGTTACACTATACAAGAAAGAATATTCAGAAAGTCTCAGGCAGGAAGGATATTCATTAGAAAATTAAGAACGAAAGAAAGGTTTACAAAAAATATGGTAAAGATAGATCTGATCACCGGATTTTTAGGTTCCGGAAAGACAACATTTATAAAAAAATATGCAAAGCATCTGATTGACAAGGGAGATAATATTGGAATCTTGGAAAATGATTATGGTGCGGTTAATGTAGATATGATGTTATTAAAGGACCTGGAAGGTGAAAAGTGCGAACTGGAGATGATTGCCGGAGGATGCGACGCAGACTGCCACAGAAGACGATTCCGCACGAAGCTGATTGCAATGGGAATGTGCGGTTATGACCGGGTAATTGTGGAACCGTCCGGTATCTATGATGTGGATGAGTTCTTTGATGTATTAAGGGATGATCCGATCGACAGATGGTATGAGATTGGCAATGTGATCACAGTTGTTGATGCGAAGCTGGAATCAGACTTGTCGGATGAGGCAGACTATCTGTTGGCTTCCGAGGCTGCAAATGCGGGATGTATCGTACTTAGCAGAAGCCAGGAAGCAACCGAAGAAGAGATAAAAAATACGATAGAACATCTGAATCATGCAATGGAAAAAGTACAGTGCAACAGAAGATTCCGGGATGAGATTTTTGTAAAAGACTGGGAGACATTTGAAAGTGCAGATTATGAAAAGCTGTTAGCCTGCGGTTATGTGCCGGAGAATTACCGTAAGATGCATATCGAAGAAGGAGAGACGTTTCAAATCTTTGTATTTTATGAATCTTGATAAAGACAAAAACGAGATAATAGAGACGGCAGAGAAGATATTTGCTGATAAAGAATGTGGAAAAGTATTCCGCATTAAGGGATTCTTAATGGATGACGATGATAAATGGATGGAACTGAATGTTACCCATCAGGAGATGCGGCTGGAGCCGATCACGGAAGGACAGAAAGTTGTAATTGTGATAGGGGAAAACTTAAATGAACAAAGAATAGGAACTTTCTTTGCATAAAGTGCAGAACCGGTGGTGTATTCCACCGATTCTGTAAAAATACGGACTGTATGAAATCGTTTCACGCCATTCTTATTGTGCTTCTTCGAGCTCTTTCATTCTTTTTCTGATCAGTTCTTCAATCCGTTCCAGTTCGGAAATATCTTCTTCCTGCTCAATGAATGTAGCGATCATAGCCGAAGTAGAACTATTTCCAATAATATTTTTATATTCCGCATTGAAATATACATCTCTGGAAATGAGCGGACGGTAACTGCGGCTTAATACCGTTCCACTGTATACAATATCGGCTATTTCTACCAGATTCTCTTTTAACAGGACACGAAGAGAAGCCTGTACTGTATTAATGTTCATGGAACTTTCGGCTTTTACAATGTCGGAAGCAACCAGAGGAGTGCCTGCATCCCAGAGTATTTTCATGACGTCTAATTGTTTTTGGGACAAATTTCGTATCATTATACATTCCTTCTTTCCAATGATATCCGGGGATAATTTTTTTTTGCTCTGATATTATTATAGAAGTAAATGCTTGTGAATTCAACAAGAATATATAATAAGGTATTGTTTGATTTAAAATAAATTGACAGATTGTATATGCAATGATAGATTAATTATATAATGAAATAATCATAATGAGAATGTTAATAAAATAACTAAATAATTTTGTTAAAACAACACAAAATTAATGCATATTAACGAAAGAAAATGAAAAAAGAATTGTATATAATAGATGAAAAGCTAAAAAATGACCAAATGTCATTGAAAAAAATTGTGCACTGTGATATAGTAAGCACAGTTGAACAAAGGAGCTGAGATAGGAGAGCGAATACAAGTAATCACACGATTACTTTTAGTCGCGCTCCTTTTTTTGAAAATTATTTCAGAATATAATAGAATAAATATATAGCATAGACGTTCAGCAAATAGGAATGAGGATGGAATAAGATGAATCAGATATTTTACGATGCGGTCGGCAATAATCCGATTATTGCAGCTGTGAAGAACATGAAGGATATAGAAGTAAGTTGCACGATAGAGGAGATACAGGTGATTTTTATATTGTTTGGAGATGTCTGTTCGATAGACCGGATCGTAAAGAGAGTAAAAGATGCAGGAAAGGTTGCGATGGTACATGTAGATCTGATCAGTGGCCTGAGTCCGAAAGAAGTTTCGGTAGAATATCTGAAAGAACATACGGAAGCAGATGGCATTATATCAACAAAGCCATCACTGATCAAGAAAGCAAAAGAACTTGGGATGTATACGATCCTCAGATATTTTCTGTTGGATTCCATGGCATTTGAGAATATCAGACAGCAACAGCATATAGTAAGACCGGATTTCATAGAAGTACTTCCGGGAGTGATGCCAAGAGTGATCAAAAGAATCTGCAGTTCGATAAAGACACCGATCATAGCAGGAGGACTGATCACAGACAAAGAAGATGTGATGGCTGCATTATCAGCCGGAGCAATTGCAGTATCATCGACCAATCATCAGGTATGGAAGATGTAATGGCTGCATATGATGAAACAGAATATTTAATTGCTTATGGGGAGCAATTCAAATAGAACGCATGCGAAAAAAAGTAACCAGTAAAAGTAAGAGAGAAATCAGGAGGAAATGAATATGGCAAAATATGTAATGGCGTTAGATGCAGGAACTACCAGTAACAGATGTATTCTGTTTAACGAAAAAGGTGAGATGTGCAGTGTGGCACAGAGAGAATTCACACAGTATTTCCCAAAACCGGGCTGGGTAGAACATGATGCAGATGAGATCTGGGCAAGTATGCTTGGTGTTGCGGTAGAAGCAATGAATATGATCAATGCAGAAGCAGAAGATATCGCAGCAATCGGTATCACAAACCAGCGTGAGACAACAATCGTCTGGGACAAAGAGACAGGAGAACCGGTACATCATGCGATCGTATGGCAGTGCCGCAGAACATCAGAATATTGTGATTCCTTAAAAGAAAAAGGATTAACAGACAAATTCCGTGAAAAAACAGGACTGGTCATTGATGCATACTTCTCAGGAACAAAGGTAAAATGGATTTTGGATAATGTGCCGGGAGCAAGAGAAAGGGCAGAAAGAGGAGAATTGTTATTCGGTACAGTTGAAACATGGCTGATCTGGAAACTGACCAAGGGTGCAGCACATGTGACAGATTATTCGAATGCTTCTCGTACAATGTTATTTAACATCAATACACTGGAGTGGGATGATGAGATCCTTAAAGAACTGGATATTCCGAAATGTATGTTACCGGAACCAAAACCATCCAGCTGCATCTACGGAGAGGCTGATCCGTCTTATCTTGGAGGACCGATCCCAATCGCAGGAGCAGCAGGAGACCAGCAGTCAGCATTATTCGGCCAGACATGTTTTAACGCAGGAGAAGCAAAGAATACATACGGAACAGGATGTTTCCTTCTGATGAATACAGGAGAAAAACCGGTATTTTCTAAAAATGGCCTGGTTACAACCATTGCATGGGGATTAGATGGCAAAGTTAATTATGCACTGGAAGGTCCATCTTCGTAGCAGGAGCTGCAATCCAGTGGTTAAGAGATGAACTTCGCATTATTGATTCTGCACCGGATTCTGAATATATGGCAAAGAAAAGTAAAAGATACCAATGGATGTTATGTAGTACCTGCATTTACAGGACTTGGAGCACCACACTGGGATCAGTACGCAAGAGGAACTATCGTAGGAATCACACGTGGAGTAAACAAATACCACATTATCCGAGCAACGCTGGAATCACTGGCATATCAGGTAAATGATGTTCTGGTAGCAATGAAAGCGGATTCCGGAATTGATCTTGCGGCACTTAAGGTTGACGGCGGCGCAAGTGCTAATGATTTCCTGATGCAGACACAGGCAAATATCATCAACGCTCCGGTAAACCGTCCGCAGTGCGTAGAGACAACTGCAATGGGAGCTGCTTACCTTGCAGGTCTTGCAGTCGGATACTGGGAAAGCAAAGAAGATGTCATTAAGAACTGGGCAATCGACAAGACATTCGAGCCTAAGATCGATGAAGAGCAGAGAAGTAAGATGATCAAAGGCTGGAATAAAGCTGTAAAATACGCTTACGGATGGGCAAAAGAAGATTAAAAACTGAATAAAGATAGATAGAAAAAAGGGGGAAATTTCTATGTTACCTTATATAGCTGAATTCTTGGGAACGATGATACTGATTATTCTTGGAGACGGAGTGGTTGCGAATGTGAACCTGAATAAATCCGGAATGAAGGGCGGAGGAACGGTTCAAATCACCATTGCCTGGGGTCTTGCGGTTATGTTGCCGGCATGTATATTTGGAGCTGCATCCGGAGCATCCTTTAACCCGGCGCTGACCTTGGCACTGGCGTCGATGGAAGCTTTGCATGGTCTATGGTTCCTGGATATATTGTGGCACAATTCGCAGGTGCGTTCGTGGGTGCAGCAGTTGTATATCTTCTGTTCAAAGGACAGTTTGACGCAACAGAAGATCAGGCAACAAAACTTGGGGTATTCTGTACCGCACCATCCATTCCGAATCTTGGTCTGAATATTTTCAGTGAGGCAGTCGGAACATTTATACTTGTATTTGCAATCAAAGGAATGGCAAATGTGCCGGAACTTACAGACGGACTTGGCAAATTTATCGTATTCGGAATCATCGTTTCTATCGGTATGTCACTCGGTGGTCTGACAGGATATGCGATCAACCCGGCAAGAGATCTTGGACCACGTCTGGCTCATGCAGTACTTCCAATCAAAGGAAAAGGAAGTTCAAACTGGGGATACGGTGTCGTAACTTTAGTAGGACCGGTAATTGGAGCTGTCGCTGCGGTATTGCTTTATGGTGCCATTCCGTGGTAGAATAATAAAAAAATAGAATAAGAGGCGTGAGAGAAGAGAGCCTGGCAGGATAACCGCATATTCGTGATGCGTTTACTTGTCAGGCTCTTTTTTCAAAAGCCTACGGGTATCAGAAGTGATGCCTGGGATATGGAAGACATATAGAAGGAGAGATGGAACATGTATGATGTGATGATAATCGGAAGTGGAGTATCCGGTTCAGCGGCTGCAAGAGAATTGTCCCGCTATAAAGCAAAAATCTGTGTATTGGAAAAAGAAGAAGATGTCTGCTGTGGAACGTCAAAAGCCAATAGTGGAATTGTGCACGCAGGATATGATGCAAAAGAGGGTTCACTGATGGCTAAGTTAACGTCCGCGGTAATGCAATGATGGAACAGTTATCTAAAGATCTTGACTTTCCATTCAAAAGAATCGGTTCACTTGTGATCTGTCTGCGTGAAGAGGATATGGACAAATTACAGGCATTATACGACAGAGGTGTGGCAAATGGTGTATCGGGACTTCAGATTCTTAATAGAGAAGAAGTACTTGAGATGGAGCCGAACATTGCAGACAATGTATATGCGGCACTCTATGCGCCGACAGCCGGAATTGTATGTCCATTCGGATTAAATATTGCGATGGCAGAAAATGCCTGTGAAAATGGTGTAGAATTTAAGTTTGATACAGAAGTAAAAGAACTGAAAAAGACAGAAGATATCTGGGAAGTCCACACGAATCAGGGCGTTTTCAAGACAAAATATGTGGTGAATGCAGCTGGTGTGTATGCAGATAAATTCCACAATATGGTCAGTGAAAAGAAAATCCACATAACACCGAGAAGAGGAGACTACTGTCTGCTGGATAAAACTGCAGGCGGACATGTAAAGAGAACAATCTTTGCACTTCCGAACGAATTCGGAAAGGGAATTCTTGTATCGCCGACAGCACATGGCAATCTGCTCCTTGGACCGACAGCAATCGATATTGAAGAAAAAGAAGGAACCAATACAACAAGAGAGGGACTTGATCAGGTACTTACAAAAGCAGGCAGAATGTAAAAAATATTCCGATGCGTCAGGTCATTACATCATTTGCCGGACTTCGTGCGCATGAAGACGGACATGAATTTATCATAGAAGAATTAGAAGATGCGAAGGGATTCATTGACTGTGCAGGTATTGAATCTCCAGGACTTACCAGCAGTCCGGCAATCGGAGAGATGGTTGCGGGAATTTTGAAAGAAAAGCTTCATCTGGAAAGAAAAAGAAAATTTCATTGCTACAAGAAAAGGAATCCTGGATCCAAACACTCTGAGTAAAGAAGAAAGAGTGAAATTAATCAAAGAGAAACCGGCATACGGTAATATTATCTGTCGTTGTGAGATGATCACGGAAGGTGAAATTATCGATGCGATCCATAGACCACTCGGAGCAAAGTCGTTAGACGGCGTAAAACGCAGAACAAGAGCAGGTATGGGACGGTGCCAGGCCGGTTTCTGTTCCCCTAGAACGATGGAAATCCTTGCAAGAGAACTGGAAATCCCAATGTCAGAGATTACAAAGTCTGGCGGGAAATCAAGGATCATTGTAGGAGTGAATAAGGAGGACATCTGATTATGAAAACATACGATATAGTAATCATTGGCGGCGGTCCGGCCGGACTTGCGGCAGCCGTATCAGCAAGAGAAAATGGAATCCAGGATATCCTGATCCTGGAAAGAGATAAAGAACTTGGGGGAATCCTGAATCAGTGTATTCATAATGGTTTCGGCCTTCATACATTTAAAGAAGAACTTACCGGACCGGAATATGCCGGAAGATTCATCAAACAGGTGAAGGATCTTGGCATCGAATATAAATTGCATACGATGGTAATGGACATCAGTTCGGATAAAATCGTAACCGCAATGAATCGTGAAGAAGGATTATTTGAAATACAGGCAGGGGCAGTGATCCTGGCCATGGGATGCCGTGAGCGTTCCAGAGGTGCACTGAATATTCCGGGTTACCGTCCGGCGGGAATCTATTCTGCAGGAACAGCACAGCGTCTGGTCAATATGGAAGGATATATGCCGGGAAGAGAAGTCGTGATCTTAGGCTCCGGTGACATTGGACTGATCATGGCAAGACGTATGACACTGGAAGGTGCGAAGGTTAAAGTTGTAGCAGAACTGATGCCGTATTCCGGTGGATTAAAACGTAATATCGTGCAGTGTCTGGACGATTATGATATTCCATTGAAATTGAGCCACACGGTTGTGGATATCAAAGGAAAAGAAAGAGTTGAAGGGATCACGCTGGCAGAAGTAGACAGCAAAGGAAAACCGATTCCGGGAACAGAGGAAGAATACACCTGTGATACATTATTACTTTCCTGTGGGCTGATCCCGGAAAATGAGATTTCAAGAGGTATGGGCGTAGATATGAATCCGGTAACTTCAGGACCGAAGGTCAATGAAAGTCTCGAGACGAATATCGAAGGCGTATTCGCCTGTGGAAATGTACTGCATGTACATGATCTGGTGGATTTTGTATCAGAGGAAGCAAAGACTGCGGGACGAAATGCAGCAGAATATGTGAAGAACTTACAGTCAGATACAGACGATGGGGAAAAGAGCAGTAAGGAAGATGCAGCAGATATTACACTGAATCCGGTAGAAGGCGTACGCTATACAGTTCCAAGTACGATTAATCCGGCTCATATGGATGAAAACCTTACTGTGCGCTTCCGTGTAGGCGGTGTATATAAGAACTGCTATGTAAGCGCATATTTTGACGATGAACGGGGGATACATAAAAAACGTCCGGTTGTTGCGCCGGGAGAGATGGAACAGATTAAGCTTACAAAAGAACAGCTTATGAAGTATCCGGATCTGAAGACGATTACAGTAAAGATAGAGGAGGCGTAGAGGATGGAAACAGTAACAACAAGAGAACTGACATGTATCGGCTGTCCGATGGGCTGCCTCTGACCGTGACAATGGAAGCCGGTGAAGTGATCAGTGTAACAGGAAATACCTGTAAACGTGGAGACATCTATGCAAGAAAAGAAGTAACCAATCCGACCAGAATTGTGACTTCGACGGTAAGAGTAACCGGAGGAGATGCAGATATGGTATCGGTGAAGACAAAAGAAGATATTCCGAAAGGGAAAATCTTTGAGTGCGTAAAAGCATTGAAGACAGTAGAAGTACCGGCACCGGTGCATATCGGAGATGTATTACTGGAAGATGTCGCAGGTACGGGTGTGGATATTGTTGCAACGAAGAATGTTGGAACAAAGAGTTAGTTATTAGAAAGCTGGCGCAGAGACATTGCCAGTAGAAGTTTTATGGTTATAATTCTATCTGTGAGAAAAATGAAATGGATCAGATATATAAAGGAACCGAGGAAGATAGAATGGAACCATACTACTATAGTAAAATGAACAAAGTACAGCAGGCAGCCTATCATGCCATCAGGCAGGGCTTGCTTGAAATCTCAGATTCAATACAGATACCGGGAATGGAGGCGGAGGAACTCTATAACGTGTTCTTCCGCCTGCGCCTGGATCATCCGGAAATCTTCTGGCAACTGGATATAAGTACAAATATTATTCAGATTCGCCTAATTTCATATTCATCCCGGAATATTTATTTGATAAAAACAAAATCAAAGAACACCAGAAAGCACTGAAATCCAGAGTAGAAAAGCTCATAAGACCGGTGAAAGACAAATCCGAATGGGAAAAGGAAAAGTATGTACATGATTTTATCTGTGAAAATGTGCATTACGATAAATTAAAAAAGCCATATTCCCATGAGATCATCGGACCGCTTGGACGAGGGTGTCGGAGTCTGTGAGGGAATTGCAAAATCTGTGAAAGTACTGTGCGATGCGCTCGGAATCTGGTGTATGATCGCAGTGTGCGGGAATAATCCGGAGAAAGGAATCAAATACCGTCATACCTGGAATATCGTAAAAATCGGCGGAAAATATTATCATCTGGATGCGACGTTTGACAATACTCTTGGGAACGGGGAGAAGATGAGTGACAGGCAGGCTTCAAAAGAGATCCGGTACGACTATTTCAACCTGAATGATAAAAGCATATTCAGAGACCATGAGCCGCTTATTGCTCCGGCACCAAAGTGTGAAGATGGCGAGCATTTTTATTATAAAGAAAAGAAACTGTCATTTACAAAGACAGAGGATGTATATAAAGAGCACTGCAGACAGCGAAAAAGGAAGAGTGTTTACATTCCACTGGCGCGGCGGTTATCTGACGAAGCTGTTTCTGGATGAACTTCTGGATCTGATCCAGAAAGCAGGAAAAGAGAAACAGAAGAATGCAAGAATCAGTCTGAACTGGCCGCAGGCGGTGATTCGTTTTGATTATGTAGAGGATCATGGTGAGGCAGAACCGGAAGTTGTGGTTGAAGAGGCGAATGAAGGAGAGAAAGAATAGTATTTGATATTAAAAATGGGCATCCACACCGGATGCCCGAAAGGAAAAAAGTTATGAAAAAGAAAAATGATATATATAAACTCGGTTGTTGTTTTTAGTGAATAACCGAAGGATTTTTTAGGCGAAGTCAGATCAGATAAAAGATGATTCATATTTCTGATACCTGAGTGACTTCTTTGTTGTTGATGATTATATCATACATGGTAAATGTTTCTAATTTGTGTTATAGGCCTAAAGAAAATATGAAAAATCTTAAGATAATCTGTAGGAAATCTAAAAATGGAGAAAGACGATGAAGAAAACCAGAAAATACATTTCTGTCTGCCTGTGTGTGGTAATGTTTGCCAGCATGTGTCTGTGTGTAGGCTGTCAGAAAAAGGCGGAA
>ENA-OQCF01000966-OQCF01000966.1-human-gut-metagenome-genome-assembly--contig:-NODE-966-length-10332-cov-5.145517_pt1 | contig 10332 bp, 12 predicted proteins | sample MGYA00242756_ERZ504573 | MGnify/ENA primary metagenome ERZ504573 (study PRJEB26092, sample SAMD00036240) | human gut metagenome | host: Homo sapiens | study: EMG produced TPA metagenomics assembly of...
ATTGCTTGTTTTGGAATCAGCATCTTCATCTCCATTAAAGAATAATCTTGTCATGTTCTTTAATAGTACTTTCTTTTAAATCAACATAATGTGTTTTTGAATTAAAATCAGTTCCTGGTTCATTGAATCCATATGTCCATTTGAACCAATTCCTAATAATTGAATATCAATTGGATTTTCAGCTAACATTTTATTATATTCATCACAGTTTTCTTGAATATTTCCTTGTCCGCATGGAACATGAACATTTTCATCTTTAATATCAATTCCATTGAATAGGTTTTTATACATAAAATAATGATAACTTTGTGGATGACTTGCATCTAATCCAAAATATTCATCTAAGTTGTATGATTTAACATCTTTATATGATGTATGATTTTTTTCATGATCTTCTCTTAATAATTCATACATTCTAACAGGTGTAGATCCTGTAGCTAATCCTAAAATACTATTTGGTTTTTCCTTTACTTGATTAATAAAAATTTTTTGCTGCTTCTTGGCTTGCTTCTTCATAATTTTCAACAATAATAACTTTCATTGCAAACTCCTCCTCGACAACATCTTATCATGTCTAGACAAACAATTCAATAAATACTTATCTTTTTTCTTAAAAAGTCCTTTCGTACAATGAAAATATCTTTATTTTTCAATAAAAATAGGTTAGAATTGGAATGTAAATATGGAGGTGTTTAATACTATGATTAAAGGTATTGGGGCTTCTAGTGGTATTGCAATTGCTAAAGCGTACAAACTAGTTATGCCTGATTTAACTGTAACACAAAACACTGTAGAAGATGTTGCAGCTGAAATCAAAAAAATTTGAAGATTGTATGGCTGAAACAGCTAAACAATTAGAAGCAATTAAAGAAGCTGCTTCTAAAAACTTATCAGCTGAAGAAGCTGCTGTATTTGATGCTCATGCATTAGTACTTCAAGATCCTGAATTAAAAACACAAGTTTTAGACAAAATCAATAATGAAAAATTATGCGCTGAAGCTGCATTAGATGCAGTTGCAAATAGTTTCATTGCAATGTTTGAAATGATGGATGATGATTATTTTAGAGAAAGAGCTGCTGATATTAAAGACGTTTCTCGTCGTTTATTAGCTAACTTACTTGGTAAACCATTACCAAACCCTGCTTTAATTGATGAAGAAGTTGTTATTATCGCTGATGATTTAACTCCTTCTGATACAGCACAATTAAATAAAAACTTAGTTAGAGGATTTGCTACTAATATTGGTGGTAGAACTTCTCACTCAGCTATCATGGCTCGTTCTTTAGAAATTCCTGCAGTTGTTGCTTGTAAAACAATTACAGAAGAAGTTAAAGATGGAGATTTAATTGTTCTTGATGGTATTGAAGGAACAGTTATGATCAATCCTGATGAAACAACTGTTAAAGAATATGAAACTAAACGTGCTGAATTCATCGCTTATAAAGAAGAATTAAAGAAATTAGTTAATGAAAAAACAATTACTACTGATGGACATCAAGTTGAATTAGTTGCTAACATTGGTTCAGCAAAAGATTTAGCAGGTGTTAAAGAAAATGGTGGTGAAGGTGTTGGATTATTCAGAACTGAATTCTTATATATGGAATCTGCTGAATTACCAACTGAAGAACAACAATTTGAAGTTATAAAGAAGTATTAGAAGGTATGAAAGGTAAACCTGTTGTTGTTAGAACATTAGATATCGGTGGAGATAAAGAAATCGAAGCTATCGATTTACCAAAAGAAATGAATCCATTCTTAGGTGTTCGTGCAATCCGTTTATGTTTCCAAAGAGAAGATATCTTTAGAACTCAATTAAGAGCATTACTTAGAGCATCAGTTTATGGTGATTTAAGAATCATGTTCCCTATGATTGCTACTTTACAAGAATTCCGTAAAGCTAAAGGAATCTTAATGGAAGAAAAAGAAAAATTAGTTGCTGAAGGTGTTAAAGTAAGTGATACATTACAAGTTGGTATCATGATTGAAATTCCTGCAGCTGCTGTATTAGCTCATAAATTTGCTAAAGAAGTTGATTTCTTCTCAGTAGGAACAAATGACTTAGTACAATATACATTTGCAGCAGACAGAATGTCTTCTGGTGTAAGTTATTTATATCAACCATTCAACCCATCAATCTTAAACTTATTAAAACATGTTATCGAATTCAGCACATGCTGAAGGTAAATGGGCTGGTATGTGTGGAGAAATGGCTGGTGAAGCTATTGCAGCTCCATTATTACTTGGTTTAGGATTAGATGAATTCTCTATGTCAGCTACTTCAATCTTAGCTCAAAGAAAATTAATTAAGAGTGTATCAAAAGCTGATATGGAAACTTTAGTAGAAAAAGCATTAGATTGTGCGACTTCTGAAGAAAGTTGTTGAATTAGTTAAATCTACAGTAAAAATGTAATAATAAAGGCCTCGAAAAGAGGTCTTTTTTTACTAATTTCCAATAATAATTCATACAAAAAGTCAAGATTTTCAGAAAGTTTATAAACATCAAATAATAGCAACTTAAAATTATCTCTATTTTATATGATGCAATAACACATATCAGAAAAAAAAAGCCATACCACAAGGGTATGACCTGTCAATGATCATGTAAAAACATAAAAAAAAAGAAGGAACTGGCAACGAGCTATTTTCGCACAATGTACTATCTTCGCCGCGATGATGCTTAACTTCTGTGTTCGGAATGGGTACAGGTGTGTCCATCATGCTATCATTACCAGATTCTTCTTGTCAAGTGTCTTCAGGACACTCAAAACCAGACAGTAGTTTTTCTTCTTTCAAGCTCGCTTGCCTTTTCGGTCAAGCCCTCGACCTATTAGTATCAGTCCGCTTAACATGTCACCATGCTTACACTCCTGACCTATCTACTTATCGTCTTTAAGGGGTCTTACTTGCTTGCGCAATGGGAAATCTCATCTTGAAGTGGGTTTCACACTTAGATGCCTTCAGCGTTTATCCCTTCCGCATTTAGCTACCCAGCTATGCCACTGGCGTGACAACTGGTCCACCATTGATGCGTCCATCCCGGTCCTCTCGTACTGAGGACAGCTCTTCTCAAATTTCCTGCGCCCACGACAGATAGGGACCGAACTGTCTCACGACGTTCTGAACCCAGCTCGCGTACCGCTTTAATGGGCGAACAGCCCAACCCTTGGAACCGACTTCAGCTCCAGGATGCGATGAGCCGACATCGAGGTGCCAAACCTCCCCGTCGATGTGAACTCTTGGGGGAGATCAGCCTGTTATCCCCAGGGTAGCTTTTATCCGTTGAGCGACGGCCTTTCCATTCAGCACCGCCGGATCACTAAGCCCGACTTTCGTCCCTGCTCGACTTGTGGGTCTCGCAGTCAAACACCCTTTTGCCTTTGCACTCTGCGCTTGGTTTCCATCCAAGCTGAGGGTATCTTTGGGCGCCTCCGTTACTCTTTGGGAGGCGACCGCCCCAGTCAAACTGCCCGACTGACACTGTCCCGTCAACGGCTCTACGTCGTCCGGTTAGAAATCCAATACAACAGGGGTAGTATCCCAACAGCGGCTCCTTGAATACTGGCGTATCCATCTCTTTGCCTCCTACCTATCCTGTACATGCTGCATCAAATCCCAATATCAACCTGCAGTGAAGCTCCATGGGGTCTTTCCGTCTAGTCGCGGGTAACCTGCATCTTCACAGGTACTAAGACTTCACCGAGTCTACAGCTGAGACAGCGCCCAAATCGTTACGCCTTTCGTGCGGGTCAGAACTTACCTGACAAGGAATTTCGCTACCTTAGGACCGTTATAGTTACGGCCGCCGTTTACTGGGGCTTCAGTTCAGGGCTTCACTTGCGTTAACCCCTCCCCTTAACCTTCCAGCACCGGGCAGGCGTCACCCCCTATACTTCGCCTTGCGGCTTAGCAGAGAGCTGTGTTTTTGGTAAACAGTCGCTTGGGCCGTTTCACTGCGGCTCATATCTCTATGAGCACTCCTTCTCCCTAAGTTACGGAGTCATTTTGCAGAGTTCCTTAGCTATAGTTCTCTCGCTCACCTTAGGATTCTCTCCTCACCCATGTGTGTCCATTTTCGGTACGGGCCATATATACTTAACGTTAGAAACTTTTCTTGGAAGTTCCTCCACTGCCTTCCGTACTCGCCGTAGCTTTCCGTACGCTTCACGCCTTCTCGTTTCGGATGGTGGATTTGCCTGCCATCCCGATATCTCGCTTGCACCAGCTCTTCCAGCCGCTGGCTGCAGCTTCCTCTCTCCGTCATTCCTTCACATATATACGGGTACAGGAATCTCTACCTGTTGTCCATCGACTACGCCTTTCGGCCTCGCCTTAGGTCCCGACTTACCCAGAGCGGACGAACCTTCCTCTGGAAACCTTGGGTTTTCGGTGCGTGGGATTCTCACCCACGTTCCGCTACTCACACCGGCATTCTCTCTTCCATGATCTCCACACGTCCTTTCGGTCGTACTTCTCCGTTCATGGAACGCTCCCCTACCATCCCTTGGGATCCATAGCTTCGGTAGTATGCTTAGCCCCGGTAAATTATCGGCGCAGAGTCATTCGACTAGTGAGCTGTTACGCACTCTTTAAAGGATGGCTGCTTCTGAGCCAACCTCCTAGTTGTCTGTACATCTCCACATCCTTTTCCACTTAGCATACATTTTGGGACCTTAGCTGATGGTCTGGGCTGTTTCCCTCTTGACAACGGACCTTATCACCCGCTGTCTGACTGCCGAGCATGTTGGCGTGACATTCGCAGTTTGATTATGCTCAGTACCCCGAGATGGGGCCATCACATATTCAGTGCTCTACCTTCACGCAACTCTTCTCTCGACGCTAGCCCTAAAGCTATTTCGGGGAGAACCAGCTATCTCCGGGTTCGATTGGAATTTCACCCCTAGCCACAACTCATCCGCCAACGTTTCAACGGGGGTCGGTTCGGTCCTCCATCGGGTTTTACCCCAACTTCAACCTGGTCATGGCTAGATCACCCGGTTTCGGGTCTACTGCATGCAACTCGCGCCCTCTTAAGACTCGCTTTCGCTTCGGCTCCGCATATCCTGCTTAACCTCGCTCCATACAGTAACTCGCCGGTTCATTCTACAAAAGGCACGCCATCACCCTTTAACGGGCTCTGACTTCTTGTAGGCATATGGTTTCAGGTTCTCTTTCACTCCCCTCCCGGGGTTCTTTTCACCTTTCCCTCACGGTACTGGTTCACTATCGGTCACTCTCTCGTATTTAGCCTTGCCGGATGGTCCCGGCTGATTCAGACAGGATTTCTCGTGTCCCGCCCTACTCAGGTGTCATCTCTCTCCAGTCTCTCATTTCGAGTACGGGGCTCTCACCCTCTCTCGCTCACCTTCCCATGTGATTCCTCTATGATCCTCTGTTTGATTTATCGATGATCCTACTACCCCGATCCTCAGATCGGTTTGGGCTCTTTCCCTTTCGCTCGCCGCTACTCAGAAAATCATTCTTATTTTCTCTTCCTGCAGGTACTTAGATGTTTCAGTTCCCTGCGTCTCGCCTCATCATGTCTATGTATTCGACATGTGATACACGGATATGACTCCGTGTGGGTTCCCCCATTCGGATATCGACGGCTCTTCACGTGCTTACCGCTCACCGTCGCATTTCGCTGTTTGCTGCGTCCTTCTTCGCCGGAGTGTGCCTAGGCATTCCCCATACGCCCTTTCTTGCTTTACCTTCTAGGTTTGCTTGCTTGAACTTTTTTTCGTTTACACTTGCTGTAAAATCTTAGTTACTTTCGACTTTTCGTACTAGACCTTATTTTTTCTTTAATGTCTAATCTCTTCTTTATCGTTTTCGCAATTTTTTTTACTACTATCCAGTTTTCAATGTCCTCTTGAATGTCATGGACATTCAAAACCAAACAAGAAAGCACAACTTTCTCTCCCTAGAAAGGAGGTGATCCATCCCCACGTTCCCGTAGGGATACCTTGTTACGACTTCACCCCAATCATCAGTCCCACCTTAGACAGCTCCTTCCTTGCGGTTAGGCCACCGGCTTCGGGTGTTACCGACTCTCATGGTGTGACGGGCGGTGTGTACAAGGCCCGAGAACGTATTCACCGCGACATGCTGATTCGCGATTACTAGCGATTCCATCTTCGTGCAGTCGAGTTGCAGACTGCAGTCCGAACTGAGAACAGTTTTATGGGTTTCGCTCCACCTCGCGGCTTCGCTTCCCTCTGCTCTGTCCATTGTAGCACGTGTGTAGCCCAGGTCATAAGGGGCATGATGATTTGACGTCATCCCCGCCTTCCTCCGGCTTGTCACCGGCAGTCTCGCCAGATCCCCAACTTAATGCTGGCAACTGGCAACAGGGGTTGCGCTCGTTGCGGGACTTAACCCAACATCTCACGACACGAGCTGACGACAACCATGCACCACCTGTCTTCTCTATAGCTATCTCTCCATCTCTGGAGCCTTTAGATCGATGTCAAGACCTGGTAAGGTTCTTCGCGTTGCTTCGAATTAAACCACATGCTCCACCGCTTGTGCGGGCCCCCGTCAATTCCTTTGAGTTTCATTCTTGCGAACGTACTACTCAGGCGGAGTACTTATTGCGTTAACTGCAGCACTGAGATTTGACTCCCAACACTTAGTACTCATCGTTTACGGCGTGGACTACTAGGTATCTAATCCTATTTGCTCCCCACGCTTTCGGGACTGAGCGTCAGTTATGCGCCAGATCGTCGCCTTCGCCACTGGTGTTCCTCCATATATCTACGCATTTCACCGCTACACATGGAATTCCACGATCCTCTCACACACTCTAGCTCTACGGTTTCCATGGCTTACCGAAGTTAAGCTTCGATCTTTCACCACAGACCCTTAGTGCCGCCTGCTCCCTCTTTACGCCCAATAATTCCGGATAACGCTCGCCACCTACGTATTACCGCGGCTGCTGGCACGTAGTTAGCCGTGGCTTTCTTATAGAGTACCGTCACTTGGATATCATTCCCTATATCCACCGTTCTTCCTCTATGACAGAAGTTTACATAACGAATTACTTCTTCCTTCACGCGGCGTTGCTCGGTCAGGGTTTCCCCCATTGCCGAAAATTCCCTACTGCTGCCTCCCGTAGGAGTCTGGGCCGTGTCTCAGTCCCAGTGTGGCCGGTCACCCTCTCAGGTCGGCTACGCATCGTCGCTTGGTAGGCCGTTACCCTACCAACCAGCTAATGCGCCATAAGTCCATCATCTACCAGTCCCGTAGCACTTTTCATATAGAGTTCATGCGATCTCTACACCTATGCGGTCTTAGCTGACGTTTCCATCAGTTATCCCCCTGTAGATGCCAGGTTACTTATGTATTACTCACCCGTTCGCCACTCTTCACCGAAGTGAAGCGTTCGACTTGCATGTATTAGGCACGCCGCCAGCGTTCATCCTGAGCCAGGATCAAACTCTCCATTGTCTTATTCCTTTCAGACAACTTTGGTCTGTTTAGCTCTTTTTTATTTCTTTAACTTAATTGACGTTGTGTTTTATTCTTTCCTGTTCAGTTTTCAATGTCCTCTCACTTGACTCTCTCGTCGAGTGCCCATTTATATTACCATCCCCTCTCCCTTTTGTAAAGCTTTTTTTCTGTATTTTTTTATCTTTTTCTCTCTTTCCCTCTTTTTCTGCCTTTATATCGATGTTTTTTATCATACTCTTTTTTTGCCTTTTTCCCTTTTTTGAATAATATACTGTGTTTTTACAGCAAAAGAAGACCTTTTTAGTAGCCTTCTTTCAAACTGTTAACAAATAAAATGTTAATAGTCTGAAGGACCTATTTCCTCAATAGGCCCTTATTTTTGAATAAACTTTTGATCTTCTTTTGGTATTCCTGTTTCATCTAAAAATAACGTTCAACTTTCATATGTAGATGATATTTGATTCTTAGTTCCGTTATTTGATCCATGATACTAGAAGCATGATGTAAATCAATTGCTGCTTGATTATCCCAACTATCCACTAATAAAACCGTTTCTTCATCTTCTACTGAAAAGAAATATTCATAACGTCTATTTCCTTTTTTCTTTTCTAATTTCATCAACAAGACCACTTGTTAACATCTCTTTGACAAAAGCTTTCGCACTTCCATTTTCTCCAGTATAGTAAATATGAACAGTAATTGCGTTATTCTTTTTCAAGGCTTAATTTCAAACTTTCAATACGTTGATTGATTTCATCAATCTTTTGAACAACTGGAGCAGCTTTTTCATCAAAGACATTGTCCTTGTTTAAAACTTCATAATACAACTTCCCTAATTCAATGAATTGATCATCCAAATCAGTTCTGCACTTTTAATACTTACTTTCGTTTTTGCAGTATCTGCAAGTTCAGAAGATTTTTCAATTGTTTTTTCCGTAAACTTTACCGCTTTTTTTGTTAAGTCATCAAATAATGCCATACTTTTCCCTTCTTTCTTTCCATAATTTTATCATATTGACCTTTATAATTAAACATTTATAATTAAGACTGTTTGGAGGTATTTATGAATCATCGATTAGAAAATGAAAAAGTGTCATCACTTTTATTCTCGCTCGCTTTACCATCCATTTTGGCACAGCTTGCAACACTTATTTATAATATGGTTGATCGTATTTATATTGGTAGACTTCCCGATGGTGGTTTATCCATTGCAGGAATTGGTTTATGTACATCAATTATTACAATCATTACTGCTTTTAGTAATCTTTTTGGTCGAGGTGGTGCTCCACTTGCCTCTATTAAATTAGGAGAAAAGAACCCCAAAGAAGCTGAAAGAATTTTAGGAAATGCGTTTAGTAGTTTAATTTTGACCTCTCTTATAATTATGTTTTGTCTTTTGGTTTGGGGTGATAAAATTCTTATTCTTTTTGGAGCAAGTCAAAAAACACTTCCTTATGCTTTATCTTATTTAAGAATTTATGCATTGGAACTGTGTTTATCCAATTAACAGTCGGTCTTAATTATTTTATCAACACTCAAGGATATGCGAAGTTTGGCATGATTGACTTTACTTATTGGTGGTATTTTAAATTATTATTTTAGATCCTATCTTTATCTATGTTTTACATATGAATGTTGCTGGTGGCTGCCCTTGCAACCATTATTTCACAATTCGTCTCATGTTATTTGGGTGTTATCTTTTTTATTTGGTAAAAAAGACAATTATAAAAATAAGAAAAGAATATCTTTTATTTGATAAAAATATTATGAAAAAGATTATTAGGTTTAGGTTTTACTCCTTTCTTTATGTCATCAACAGAAGGAAATTTTACAAGTCGCCTTTAATAGACAACTTCTTCTTTATGGTGGAGATTTATCGGTAAGTGCTATGACAATACTTCTTTCAATGTCACAAATCCTATCTCTTCCTATGGAAGGAATTGCCCAAGGAGCACAACCTATTATTAGTTACAATTTTGGCGCAAAAAAAATATGATCGTGTAAAAGAGACTATTAAAATTACGATCAAAGTAGCTTTAACCTATTCAATTATTGGTGTTTTACTAATGGAGGCCTTCCCTCAAGTATTTGTTTCCTTATTTGCTAATAATACTCAGTTAATTCAACTTTCTTATCAATTATTAAGAATCTATATCTTTGGCTTTATTATCTATGGGTGCTTTCTCTACTTTTCAACAAACCTATAATGCATTAGGTTGTGGAAAAATGCATTTTTCTTTTGCATTCTTTAGAAAAAATCATTTTTATTAATACCTTTGATTTATCTGTTACCATTTATTTTACCAAGTTATGGAGTTTATGCTGTTGTTCTAGCAGAACCGATTTCGGATTTAATGACAACAATTCTTAATGGTATTTATTTCAAGCATTTTGTGAAAAAAACACTTGCTTAAAAAGAGGCTACAAAAGCCTCTTTTACTCTAATTAAAAATATCTTTTTTTACCTTTAAGCTCATTATTTATGATTGAAAGTATTTTTCTATTTCTTTAATTTCTTTTTCTGGTATTTCTAATAAACTAACCGCTTCTTTAAATGACATTTGTAATCTTTCCATTAGTTTTCTTACATACTCTATATTCTTTTCTTTACGTTCTATTTTTTGCCTTGGTTGATTCTTTGACTAATTCCTTCATTTCTTGCTTTTCTTTCAAGATAGTTTGCATAATCACACATTTCTTTGACCTCCCTTTCTGTTTTCTTAAATCCATATCCTTTAATAATAGAAAAATGAAAAGCGATCCTTTAACAGGACCTCTCTATATTGGAACAGCGCAAACAGATAATTTAAGTGAAATTGTGAAAATGATGAAACTCTTTCAAGAACGTTATCCTCATGTACAATTCATTTATTAAGTGATG
>ENA-OQCF01000967-OQCF01000967.1-human-gut-metagenome-genome-assembly--contig:-NODE-967-length-10323-cov-2.358278_pt1 | contig 10323 bp, 8 predicted proteins | sample MGYA00242756_ERZ504573 | MGnify/ENA primary metagenome ERZ504573 (study PRJEB26092, sample SAMD00036240) | human gut metagenome | host: Homo sapiens | study: EMG produced TPA metagenomics assembly of...
AGACTGGGAAAGATGGCATGTGCGAAATTACTGAACATCCTGGGGGAGAAGCCTTTGGAGGATTAACGTTGACACTGAATTATCAGGTGATGCTGCGTGAGTCAACACAGTAGAAAAATGAAAAAATCCGCTGTAATTATTGGAGAAATCAATAATCAAGAGGATTTTTTTCACGGGAAATTACTTCATAATGTTTCTGTAACATAAAAAAGTTCCCGGGCAGGATCGCATTGTGGAAGAGAGGAATTATGTCGCTGAAGCGACTCGCCACAGGCGGAGGAATCCTGCAAGCAGGATTCGTGTGTGTGTTTGAAAAATGGAAAAATCAGTCATGAATTGTGCGATATGACAAAAAAAGAGATTCGAAATTAGATAATAATGGCTAATTGACTTTATTAATATAAAGGAATATACTAAAAATATGAACAATCGGTTGCGCAAACAAACTTGGAGTAATTGCAAACATATTCTGTAAGAAGAATGAAATCAAATCCCGTCTGCTTTGACTGAGAAAAGTAATGAGCAGCGAGAAGAGAGTGTTTTGAAATTGGATAGAGTTTAAATATGATAATGAAAAAGAAAACGATTGAAAATAGAGAGTTAAGAGGAGAACAGGTATGGACTTTAGAACGGATAAGCTGCTCCATGGCGGTGATTACAACCCGGAACAGTGGTTAAAGAGACCGGATATTCTGGAAAAAGATATTGATATGCTGGAGGAGTCTGGCTGTAATGTAGTAAGCCTTGGGATTTTTTCCTGGTCCACACTGGAGCCGGAAGAAGGTGTATTTCATTTTGGATGGCTGCAGGAGATCATTGATAAACTTTATAAAAGAGGTATTTCTACAATCCTGGCTACACCGTCAGGTGCAAGACCCAAATGGATGGCAGACAAGTATCCGGAGGTACTTCGTGTAGATGAAACACGCCACAGAGCGTTATTTGGATTCAGACATAATCATTGTTATACTTCTCCTGTTTACAGAGAGAAGGTACATATTATTAACAAAAAGCTGGCACAGGAGGTTGCCACACATCCGGGTGTGATCCTGTGGCATATTTCCAATGAGTATGGCGGAGAATGTCATTGTCCGCTGTGCCAGGAAGCATTTCGTAACTGGCTGAAAGAGAAATATCAGACTATTGAAAATCTGAATGATAAGTGGTGCACCACTTTCTGGAGTCATACTTATAACAGCTTTGACCAGATCGAGAGTCCGTCTAAGATTGGTGAGACACAGCTTCATGCACTGAATCTGGACTGGAAACGATTTGTTACTCATCAGACAGCGGATTTCATTCATCATGAGATTGCAGCATTGAGAGAGGGAGGAAGCACACTTCCGACTACTGCTAATCTGATGTATTATTTTGGTGGTTTAGATTATTTTAAGATTGCAAAAGAGATTGATGTGGTTTCCTGGGATACTTATCCGACATGGCATAAAGAAGCAGTGATTGATACAGCTTATGACAATGGTATGTGCCATGATCTGATGCGTTCTCTGAAAGGAAAGCCGTTCTTCCAGATGGAATCCTGCCCGGCTTCTACAAACTGGCAGAGTGTGAGCAAATTAAAGAAACCGGGAGTGCTTTTTGCACAGTCCATGCAGGCAATTGCACATGGTGGAGAGGGTGCTCTTTATTTCCAGATTCGCCAGAGCAGAGGCGCTTCTGAGAAGTTCCACGGAGCAGTGATCGATCATTATGGTGGAAATGATACAAGAGTGTTCAAAGAAGTTTCCAGAGTTGGAGCAACTTTGAAAGAAATAAGAGAACTGGCAGGAACAACTGTGAACAGTCAGGTTGCCATGATATATGACTGGGACAGCCAGTGGGCAATGGAGGACAGTCAGGGACCGAGAAATAAAGGTCTGCATTATCTGGAAGCAATGCTGAAATTCTACAGAGGTTTCCGTAAGCAGGGCGTGAATGTAGATATGATCGATATGACTTGTGATCTGGACAATTATAAAGTGCTGGCGCTGCCAATGGTTTATATGTTCAAAGAAGGTTTCGCAGAAAAGTTCGTGCATTTGTGGAGAATGGCGGTGTGCTGGTGACAAGTTACTGGTCAGGAATCGCAGATGATACTGACAGATGTTATCTGGAAGGAACTCCGCATGGACTGATGGATGTGCTGGGAATCAGAAATACAGAGATTGATGGTCTCTATGACTGGGAAGAGAATTCTTTTGTTCCTGTGGCTGGCAATGAACTTGGACTGGATAAGACTTATACGTGCAAATATCTGTGTGATCTTGTGGAACTTCGCGGAGCACGTACCTTAATGACCTATGGAAGTGATTTCTATGAAGGATATTCCTGTCTGACGGTGAATGAATATGGCAAAGGTAAGGCATGGTATGTGGCAGCAGATGCTGATAAAGAATTCTATGGAGACTTCCTTGGAAAAGTGCTCAAAGACAGCGGCGTTTCCTGCGGAATCAAAGAAGAGATTCCGGATGCACTGGAGATTACAGTGAGAGAGAATGAAAATGTGAAATATTATATTTACCAGAACTTCGGAACAGAAAGCGTAGAGCTTCCTGTTCCTGAAGGAGAGGTAAAATGGATTTATGGCAATGACAGCGATAAACTTAAAGTTTATGGTCTTGCAGTTGCCAGGGTTATCGTGTAAAATAAATATCGATGGATGAGGAAATCCCTTCACTTTAAGCAGAGATTGATACTGCCTGGTGGAGGGGTTCTTTTTTTTACTCAGGTTTAACCGGGAAAATGGTACAAAAAGTTTTTAATTGTATCAGGAAAGGTATAGAAATATGATTTCAAGAACTCAGATCAGATATATGGCAAATTCTTCATCATATAGTAGAGGTGCAGAGCTTTATGCAGCAGGAAAAGTTCTGGATATGGATGTAAAAAATATGGGTGCATCTGATGAAATTGTTGCATCTGTAAAAGGCAGTGGAAGAAATATCTATGAAGTAGATGTATCAATCGATACAGAGAATGATGAAATTGATACCTGCTATTGTGAATGTCGGGCATATGCAGAATATGGTGGGCTTTGTAAACATTGTGTGGCGGTTCTTCTGCAATATAATGATTATGAAAATGATAGGGATAGTTATGATTATGGACAATCTGTAGAAAAAATTGTAAAAGGTGGTCTGACCCATACGATCAGAAAAGGAGTGCAGATGCATACCACGCCGGAATTGGCTTCATTATTGCAGAAGCAGGCAGTTGCGAAGTCTCTTCCACTGATTCAGGGAAGCACTTATGGAAAAGTAAGGCTGGAACCATATTTTAATTTTGACGGAAGAACATTTACAGTAGAATTTAAAATAGGAATTAATAAAATGTACGTACTGAAGGATGCATTTTCCTTTGATGTTCATATAGCAAATCAGGATGATTATAAATATGGGAAAAAATCTTCAGTTTGTCCATACAATAGAATCCTTTGCCGAGGAATCCAGACCGCTTGTGAAATTTATCTGTAAATGGGCAGACAACAACAGGCAATTTCACAGATCCTCTTCCTATTATGGATACTATATGGGAACTCTGGAAAAGGTAAGGCATCTGGAGCTGTCAGGAAATGAACTGGCAGAATTTTTGCTTTTGATGGAAGGAAAGACATTGCAGGGAGAATCTATAGGAACCAGAAACACAACCTGGGAAATAACCAGAGAACATCTTCCGAGAAAAATGACCATAACAGGTGCAAAGCAGGGAATTGAACTGAAGGTAAGCAAATTTACGTGTGCGGCAAATACGGAACAGTATAAAATTTGCTTTTATGATAAAAAGATTTATATTGAGAATGTAGAAGAGCTTTTACCTGTTAAGGATTTTCTGGACAGTTTGTCTTTGATCCCCGGTGAGAAAGCGTTTATAGAAAATAAAGATGTACCGGCATTCTGTCAGGAACTTTTACCGGTGATCCAGAAGTTTTTTAAATGCAGAATGGTTGAATTTCATCCGGAAAATTATGGAATGGTTAAACCGGAGTTTCGATTTTATCTGGATGCACCGCAGGAAAATATGGTTACATGTAAGGCGACTGTTAAGTATGGAGACAGGGAATTTTCTTTATATACAACGGACGATATTGCAGCAAGGGATATGAATAGAGAAACAGTTGTCAGAAATGTGATCCATAAATATTCGAATGCTTTTAATCCATTTGAACAGTGTGCGGTAATTGCGGATGATGAAGAGATGGAATATGAATTTCTGACAGAAGGAATTCAGGCACTGCAGGCAGTGGGAGAAGTATTTATTTCTGATGCGCTGAGACGGATTGAAGTCCGGAATTCGCCAAAGGTTACAGTAGGTGTTTCCCTGAGTGGAAATCTGCTGGAGCTGAGTATGACAGCAGGAGATATTTCAAAGGAAGAACTGATTGACATTCTTTCCAGATATAATAAGAAGAAAAAGTTCTATCGTCTGAAAAACGGAGCTTTTGTAAATGCAGCAGACTCGGGTCTGGATACAGTGGAAGAACTCAGGGCAGGGCTTCAGCTGACGGATAAGCAGATGAAGCAGGATAAGATTGAAGTACAGAAGTACCGTGCGTTGTATTTGGATGCACAGTTGAAAGAGAATCCGGTTGTTTCGGCAGTAAAGGGTAAATCTTTTAAGTCGCTGGTAAGAAATATGAAGACCATTGAGGATAATGATTTTGAGGTGCCGGAGAGCCTGGATAAAGTTCTGCGGGAGTATCAGAAACGGGGATTTCTGTGGATTAAGACATTGAATTATAATGGATTCGGCGGAATACTTGCAGATGATATGGGACTTGGAAAAACGTTGCAGGTGATTGCATTTCTACTGTCAGAATTTCTGGAAAGAAGGAATACTGTTGTTGAAAATATAGCAGTAAAAGAAACTGCAATGTTAAATATGCAGAGTGAAATTGAGATAGTGGAACAGGCGTGCAAGGCAGCAGAGGCGCAGAAAGCTGATGGAAAGAAGGCAGATGGACAAACTGGAAAGCTGCAAAGAAACACATTAATTATAGCCCCTGCATCATTGGTGTATAACTGGAGCAGTGAAATTCAACGTTTTGCACCGGAGCTTACAGCAAAGATGGTGACCGGGACTGCAGCAGAGAGAAGACAGATCCTGGCAGAAGCAGATTCTGAGGATATTCTTCTGACTTCCTATGATTTGCTGAAAAGGGATATCAGCGAATATGAAGGATATAAGTTCAGATGTGAGATTATTGATGAAGCTCAGTATATCAAGAATGCAAATACTCAGGCTGCGAAAGCAGTAAAAGAGGTTCAGGCAGACTTCAGGCTGGCTCTTACAGGAACTCCGGTGGAAAACCGCCTGAGTGAATTGTGGAGTATATTTGATTATCTGATGCCCGGTTTCCTTTACAGTTATAAGAAGTTCAGGGAAGAAGTTGAAATTCCGGCAGTTCAGAATTCAGATGAAGATGCAATGAAACGTCTGCAGAAAATGATCCGGCCGTTTGTACTCCGAAGATTGAAGAAGGAAGTGCTTACAGATCTGCCGGATAAGCTGGAAGAGAATATGTTTGTACAGCTAACAGGAGAGCAGCAGAAGCTTTATGATGCACATGTGAAACGGATGATGCTGATGCTGGATAAGCAGTCCGAAGAAGAATTTAAGACCTCAAAGATTACAATTCTGGCAGAGCTGACAAAATTGCGCCAGATCTGTTGTGATCCGTCTCTTATTTTTGCAGATTATAAAGCTGATTCTGCAAAAGTGGATATGTGCCTGAATATGATCAGTAATGCAGTGGAGAGCGGACATAAGATTCTGTTGTTTTCGCAGTTTACGACAATGCTTGACCATCTTGCGAAGCGCCTTGAAGAGGAGAAGATCAGTTACTATATGCTGACTGGTTCTACAAGTAAGGAGAAGCGTGCACAGATGGTAGAGAACTTTAACACAGATGACACACAGGTATTCTGTATTTCTCTGAAGGCAGGAGGAACCGGTCTGAATCTGACGGCAGCAGATATTGTAATCCATTTTGACCCATGGTGGAATCTGGCAGTGCAGAATCAGGCAACGGACAGAGCACACAGAATTGGTCAGAAGAATGTAGTGAATGTATACAAGCTGATCGTGAAGGATACGATTGAAGAAAATATTTTGAAACTGCAGGAAAAGAAACGTGAACTGGCAGATCAGATCCTGGAGGGCGAAGGGCTTAACGGAGGCAGCTTCACAAAAGAGGAACTGATGGAATTACTTTCCGGGAAATAACCGCTTGATTGCAGTTAAATGGCATTTTTTGTAAATACACAAATGTATATTCTCCCTGTTTTTCCACATAATAACCATACAACACATGATATGGAAACTGAAGGTACAAAGACAGTAAACTTCGATAAAAGGAAAAACAGGAGGAAGAAAAGTGCATGAAAGCGACAGGAATTGTTCGGCGCATAGATGATCTGGGGCGTGTGGTCATTCCTAAGGAGATCAGAAAAACGCTGCGGATAAAAGAGGGGACACCACTGGAGATTTTTACTGACCGGGAGGGGGAGATTATTCTGAAAAAGTATTCCCCTATCGGAGAACTGAATGTTTTTGCAAAGGAATATGCAGAGGCGCTGGCGCAGTCAAGCGGGATGGTAGCGTGTATCACAGATCACGATCAGGTGGTGGCTGCTGCGGGACAGGGAAGCAGGGAATATGTGGGAAAACCTATCAGCAAAGCTCTGGAAGATGCAATTACGGAGAGAAGCTCTGTGTTTGCCAACGGAAATGACAGAAGCAGGATACCTGTGACTCAGGAACAGAGAGAACCTTTGTATTCCCAGATCATGCAGCCTATTATCAGTGCAGGAGATACAATAGGATCTGTGCTTTTACTGGGAAAAAATGAAAGGGATGTGATGGGTGAATCAGAGAAGATGCTCATCAGAACAGCAAGCGGATTTCTGGGAAGACAGATGGAACAGTAAAATTAATAGAATCTTCAGCAGCTTAGGGTAGTGTACCGACAAGTTGATTTCTCGAACAATCTTGCGTCTAAATTTCTTATTTCCGCGTTGTCGTCGGTCGCCGTAGCCACCGCTACGCCTCCTTCCTCCGCCTTGAAATAAGAAAATTTATCCTGCAAGATTGTTTCAAGAATCAACTTGTCGGCACACTAGCAGCTGAGGATTCTTTTTTGTATAATAAGAAGCAGTTATGATTTTCTGGAATTGTTATAGTAATAAAATTGTTATGGCAATGAGAGGTGGAAAGGAGACATATTATATGGCTGCAATATATCTGGCACCGTTTTATCTGTTGGTGTGTGTATATATCCTGCTTCGCAGCCTGCACTGGTTTCAGGTATTGCATACGGTTTTTCGGAATGTGTGGGTGTGCAGGGGGATTGGACTTGTATATTTATTTGTAGTGTTTAGTATACTGATCGCATTTATGGCACCTGCGTCAGGATTCAGGAGATTTATGAAGCTTCTGAGTAATTACTGGCTCGGTGTTTTGATGTATACACTTATGACTCTGGGAATCGCGGATGGATTGAGACTGTTACTGAAATATCCTCTTAGAAATTTTGCCTTTCCGGGGAGAGAATTGCTTTTCAGTAATATGGGAACTGCTGTTGTGGGAGCTGTCTGTGCGGTGATCATTTCAATAGTCAGTATTTACGGAGTGCTCAGTGCCGGAAATATACATACAACGAAGTACAATATTTCTGTTGATAAAAAGGCAGGAAATATGAAGGAGTTAAATGTGGTTCTGGTCGCAGATCTTCATCTGGGATATAATATTGGATGCAAGCAGATGGAGCAGATGACAGAGAAGATCAATAAGCAGAATCCGGATTTGGTGGTAGTGGCAGGAGATATTTTTGACAATGAATATGAGGCACTGGATGATCCGGAAAAACTGGCAGAGATATTGAGAGGAATTCGGTCGAAGTATGGTGTGTATGCATGTTACGGAAACCACGATATTCAGGAAAAGATTCTGGCGGGATTTACCTTTGGCAGTAAGGAAAAGAAAGAAAGTACCCCGGAGATGGATGAGTTTCTGGAGAAAGCGGGGATTACGCTTCTGAGAGATGAGTATGTGCTCATTGATGATTCCTTTTATCTGTATGGAAGACCGGATTATGAGCGTCCGGGACGGGGGATTGATAAACGAAAGACTCCGCAGGAAATCACAGAGGGTATGGATGTGTCACTGCCAGTGTTGGTTATCGATCATGAGCCGAGAGAACTTCAGGAACTGGCGGATACAGGTGTGGACGTAGATCTCTGCGGACATACCCATGACGGACAGGTATTTCCGGGAAATATTGTGATCAGATTCTTCTGGGAAAATCCCTGTGGTTATCTGAAGAAAGGAAATATGCATAATATCGTTACATCGGTGTAGGGCTTTTTGGACCAAATATGAGAGTTGGGACTAAAAGTGAAATCTGTGATGTCAGCATATGTTTTAACTGAATCAAGTAAGTCCCCGGACTTCAACTGCAAAAATCAATAAGCAGTTGACGGGGACTTGTCTGTTTAGTTATGTCTGATCTGATTTTATGCTCAGTCGAGAGCTTTCTCACTCATTTCTTCCAGAAGGTCTTTTTTCAGATCCCAGAGTTTCTGAGAAAGGTCTACATATACTTTCTGAGGATTTACGAAACGTCTGGATTCATCCCAGAGAGTATTCTGCTCTTTCTGGCAGTAATCGCGAAGCTCCATAACAGATGGAGATTCATAGACCCGTTTACCTTCTTTGATAACAGGAACGAGAAGTTCGCGTACTTCATAGGTTCCGCCGAGAACTTTTGTCTTTTTCCAGGTATCGATTGGATCAAAGAGAACCATGTTCTGGTCTGCATCAAGCTTTTCATCAGCAAGGCAGATAAGATCTGCCCTGATTTTTCCGGTTTTCTTATTATAGAGACGATATACGGTTTTATTTCCAGGGTTGGTTACTTTCTCTGTGTTTTCGGAAAGCTTGATCTTAGGTGTAAATTCGGTACTGTCTGCATCTTTGACAGCAGCAAGTTTGTATACACCGCCGAATGCAGGATTATCGTTGGCGGTGATCAGTCGTGTTCCGACACCCCAGGAATTAATCTTGGCATCCTGAGCCTTCAGGCTCTCAATGAGATATTCGTCCAGATCGCTGGAAGCGGAAATAACTGCATCGTCAAATCCGGCAGCAGCAAGCATCTTATATGCTTCTTTGGAAAGGTAGGCAAGATCACCACTGTCGATACGGATACCGTATTTGGTAAGCGGAATACCTTCTTCGCGCATTTCCTCAAATACACGAATTGCATTTGGAACACCGGATTTCAGGACATCATAGGTATCTACCAGTAAGGTGCAGGCATTCGGATAAAGTTTGGCATAGGTTTTGAATGCGGTATATTCATCCGGGAAGCTCATGATCCAGCTGTGTGCGTGAGTTCCAAGGACCGGTACGTCGAACATTTTTGCCTGTGAGAACACAAGAAGTACCGGCACATCCACCGATGACTGCGGCACGTGCGCCAAAGATACCTGCATCCGGTCCCTGGGCACGACGCAGACCAAATTCCATGATCGCATCACCCTTTGCAGCATAGCAAACACGGGCTGCTTTGGTAGCAATGAGGCTCTGGTGATTGATGATATTCAGGATTGCTGTCTCTACAAGCTGAGCTTCCATGATAGGTGCTACAACTTTGACAAGCGGTTCTCTTGGGAAGACAACTGTTCCCTCAGGAATTGCATAGATATCACCTGTGAAACGGAAGTTGCTTAAATATTCAAGGAAGTCCTCTTCAAAAGTATTCAGACTTCTGAGATATTCGATATCTTCATCTGTGAATTTAAGATTCTCAATATATTCAATCATCTGTTCCAGTCCGGCAGTGATGGCAAATGCACCTCCGCATGGATTGGTACGGTAAAACATATCGAAGATAACAGTCTGGTTTGTTGGGTTCTTAAAATAGCCCTGCATCATAGTAAGTTCATAAAGGTCTGTGAGCAGAGTAAGATTATTAGCTCTCATATATAGCTCTCCTTTTGGGTTCATAATAATATCTCGGGTGTAACTGTTTATCGCAATTTACAGATATCAGGCCAGGGCTGAATAGCTTTTGACCTCAGTATCATAATATATAGTCTGGAGAAATTATTATTAAGATTTCCTGCTGCTTTGATCTCTATAGCAAGTTTCTAGTGTGTCGACAAGTTGATTCTTGAAACAATCTTGCGTCAACCTGTCGGCACACCAGTTACGAGAATTGTTATATTTAAGAAAGAGTATATCAGAAGCAGCAATAAGTTTTTATTGATTATAGCATAATTTTCCCGGAGTACATAAAAAAACTCCGAGAAATAGGCGGTATTTTCA
>ENA-OQCF01000968-OQCF01000968.1-human-gut-metagenome-genome-assembly--contig:-NODE-968-length-10316-cov-1.698793_pt1 | contig 10316 bp, 9 predicted proteins | sample MGYA00242756_ERZ504573 | MGnify/ENA primary metagenome ERZ504573 (study PRJEB26092, sample SAMD00036240) | human gut metagenome | host: Homo sapiens | study: EMG produced TPA metagenomics assembly of...
CTTTACTACATACTATTCCAACCGCACCTAAAGAGTAGTGCCTAAAACAGCAAAAAGTAATTTCGGCCTTACTAAACAGTAATCGTCCAACAACCGTTCAATTATCGCCCAACATCTGTTTAATTATCTCCGACAGTTGTTGGACGATAATTAAACAAGCGTCGGACGATTACTATTTAGTAACGGAGATACTAAGCTTTCGAAAAGCAAGAAATAAAATCCTTCTAAAAAGCAAATTGTTCCATACCTATCCACATCTCTTGAAAAGCCAGCCTCCACCACCCTTTTTCAATCCCTCAAAACCAGTACTTCATAGGCCACTTCGGTTATTTCGGCACTTCTACAGCATATTTTCCCCGAAAAGTTTTTGTAATCTCCAAGTAAATTGTATTTTTGTGTACAATTTTGGTGTAGTGATGACAGACGAAGAAAAGAAGCTATTAAGTACCTTTGAAGCCAGACTGCGGCATTTAATCTATCTGCACGATGAATTAAAACGCGAAAATGCTGAGCTAAAGCAACTTCTTGAAGCCAAAGAGGAGGAATACGGAAGGTACAAGCTGAATACCGGGAACTGGAACTTAACTACACGAACCTAAAAACAGCTACGACAATCAGCCTTAACGGCAGCGACGTGAAAGAGACGAAACTGCGATTGTCCAAATTAGTGCGTGAAGTCGATAAATGCATCGCTTTGTTGAATGAATAAAGAGAAGAGGATGTATGAACGATAAGATAAAGATAAACCTGCAGATGGCAGGAGCCTCCTACTCTCACAATCAACCGTGAGGACGAGGAAATGGTAAGAGAAGCCGCCAAGCAGGTAGATATCAGGCTCAATGCGTATCGGGAGCATTATCTGAATGTGTCTCTAGAGAGAATTATAGCCATGGTGGCTTATCAGTTCGCTTTAGAAAACCTTCAGTTGAAGGACCGTAATGATACTGAACCCTATACCAGCAAAATAAAGGAACTGACAGAGGTATTGGAGACCTATTTCAAGGAACAATAAGCTGCAATCCCTCCGTCGGGTCGGTAAAAGAGAGAAATTCGCGCACTGTACAAAAGTTTGCCCTTCATCAAAGCAAGCTTTTATGCAGTGCTTTTTTATTTATATACTAAAAACAAATTAATAAAATGACAGTAGTTACAATAGTATTATCCATTGCCTGCTTCATTGTCGGAGGGTTTGCCTCGTACTTGTTCTTCAAGCACGGGCTGAAAAACAAATACGACGGTATCCTGAGAGATGCGGAAGCGGAAGCGGAAGTGATTAAGAAGAATAAGTTGCTGGAAGTAAAGGAAAAATTCCTGAACAAGAAGGCAGACTTGGAAAAAGAAGTGGCCCAACGTAACCAAAAGATACAGCAGGCAGAAAACAAGCTGAAACAACGTGAATTGGTACTGAACCAGCGCCAGGAAGAAATCCAGCGCAAGAAGATGGAAGCAGAAGCCGTGAAAGAAAATCTGGAAGCCCAACTGTCCATCGTAGACAAGAAGAAAGAAGAACTGGAGCACATGCAGCGCCAGGAAATAGAAAAGCTGGAAGCCATTTCCGGACTTTCTGCCGAAGAAGCCAAAGAGCGCATGGTGGAATCCCTGAAGGAAGAAGCCAAAACGCAAGCCCAGTCCTACATCAACGACATCATGGACGACGCCAAGCTGACGGCAAGCAAAGAGGCCAAGCGCATCGTGATACAGAGCATCCAACGTGTGGCTACGGAAACAGCCATTGAAAACTCAGTAACCGTATTCCACATCGAATCAGATGAAATCAAGGGACGTATCATCGGTCGCGAAGGCCGCAACATCCGCGCCCTGGAAGCTGCCACCGGTGTGGAAATTGTGGTAGACGATACTCCGGAAGCTATCGTATTGTCAGCTTTCGACCCGGTTCGCCGTGAGATTGCACGTCTGGCATTGCACCAGTTGGTAACAGACGGACGTATCCACCCGGCACGTATCGAAGAGGTAGTTGCCAAAGTACGCAAGCAGGTAGAAGAGGAAATCATCGAAACCGGTAAACGTACTACTATCGACCTGGGCATCCACGGCCTGCATCCGGAACTTATCCGCATTATCGGTAAGATGAAATACCGTTCTTCATACGGCCAGAACCTTTTGCAGCATGCACGCGAGACAGCCAATCTTTGCGCTGTGATGGCATCAGAACTGGGACTCAACCCGAAGAAAGCAAAACGTGCCGGACTGCTGCATGATATAGGTAAGGTGCCTGATGAGGAACCGGAATTGCCGCATGCACTCTATGGTATGAAACTGGCGGAAAAGTTCAAGGAAAAGCCAGACATCTGCAACGCCATCGGTGCCCACCACGACGAAGTGGAAATGACCAGCCTGCTGGCCCCCATCGTACAAGTATGCGATGCCATTTCAGGAGCACGCCCGGGAGCACGCCGCGAAATTGTAGAAGCATACATCAAGCGCTTGAATGACCTTGAGCAACTGGCAATGTCCTATCCGGGAGTGACAAAGACATATGCCATCCAGGCAGGCCGTGAGCTGCGTGTCATTGTCGGTGCAGACAAGATTGACGACAAGCAGACGGAGAACCTTTCCGGTGAAATCGCCAAGAAGATTCAGGACGAAATGACTTATCCGGGTCAGGTGAAGATTACCGTTATCCGTGAGACACGTGCAGTGAGCTACGCAAAGTAACATCAGAAAAGAAAATAAATGCAGAAAAGGGTGAATTCGTATTCACCCTTTTTCTTATTTTTGCACCACAACCATGACTTTACAAAATGAAAGATTATCAGTTTGAAGTTTGCGCCAACTCCGTAGAGAGTTGTATTGCCGCACAAGCCGGCGGAGCAGACCGGGTGGAACTGTGCGTAGGCATCCCCGAGGGGGGGACAACCCCTCATACGGTGATATCCTCATCGCACGGGAAGCATTGCAACAGACCAAATTGCATATCATTGTCCGTCCCCGCGGAGGAGATTTTCTTTATTCCTCCACCGAACAGCGCATCATGCTGAAAGACATAGAGAATGCCCGCCGTCTAGGCGCTGACGGAGTCGTGTTCGGTTGCTTGACGGCAGAGGGAGATGTAGACATTCCATTGATGGAGCAGCTTATGGAAGCCTCACAAGGGATGTCCGTCACCTTCCACCGTGCTTTCGATGTATGCAGAAATCCACGAAAAGCGATAGAAGATATTATCGAATTAGGATGCAACCGCATCCTAACTTCCGGACAGCAACCTACAGCAGAGCGAGGCATTCCCCTTCTGAAAGAACTCCAACAACAAGCATCAGACCGAATCATCCTATTGGCAGGCTGTGGGGTGAATGAAACCAACATAGCCCACATTGCCCGAGAAACCGGTATCCGCGAGTTTCATTTCTCCGCCAGGGAAAATATCGAAAGTTCCATGCTCTATCATAATTCCGCCGTCTCTATGGGAGGAACGGTGCATATTGATGAATACACACACACCATCACTACTGCGGAGCGGGTAAAGCGTACAATCGGAGCATTAAAAGCCTCTCCCCTAGCCCCTCCCCCGTAGAGAGGGGTCGGGAGAGAGGCCTATAAAAAAAAGGATGTACTTTTCAGCACATCCTTTTTTATATCATAGGATAAATATTATTTCTTCACCGGAGAAGAGTATCTTGCATTCAGACCATCCAGAATCTCACGGGTGATGTTGTAGACACTGTCTGCATAGAGCAGGTTGTCAAAACCCGTATTGCTGATATCATGCTGTAACCTTTTGTCTTATTGTACTCCTTCAGGAAAGCATTGATAGAATCACGCAGTTGCAGGCTGTTCTTTTCATTCTCACTCATCAGCTCAGACTGCAGCTTGTTGCTCAGGTTCTGCAAATCCTGCTCCAACTTTGCAATGCGGTTGTATTCCTGCTGTGCTCTCTCCTGAGAAAGATAAGCGTTGTTCTGATACTTTGTCTGGAATTCCTGCTTCTGCTTCTCCAGTTCGCTGCTTTCTGGTTCAATGTCAGACGGACATTCTCGCCCTTCTTCACCATAGCCTCATTCAAGTCTATGCAATAGTTGTATTTTGCCAAAAGCGTATCTATTTCAACATAAGCAATTTTCATTTCCGATAATCCGCCGGCTTGTGCAGGAGCGTTTGTTGTCTGTTTATCAGTATTGCCGGCACATTGAGCAAATAAAACGATCAGTGCGAGAGCTGCCAGACCGTTCATGAGGTAGTTTAATCTCTTCATAATTGATAAATATTGTTTTTTAAAATTAGTTCATACTATCGTTTAAGGCTTTTTCCAGTTCATCAATGGAAAAACGGGATTTGCGTTGTGCTTCTCTGTCCTGCGACTGCACGCAACCGATACCTCTATCGCGCATTGCCTTATTGCCACTGACATGCCCGTTAGGGAATCTCCCGCCTTTCACAAAAAAGACCTTCACACCCAATAAAACAATGCAAATAGCAACTATTAACAGAGTTATCAATATTGTATCAAGCATTTCCATTAATTTTGTTACATGAAAATAGTGTTTTTACTATTTTTGTGGGTGCAAATATAGGGCTTTGGTTGGACTAACTCGCCTTTTTTACTCTAAAAAAAGAGAAAGGGGAATAAAATAGTCAATCAATTTAACCATATTTAGCAATAAGTGGTTAATTTAATGGAGAATTGATATTTGACAATTGATAATGAAGCTGCATAAACACATGTAAGGCAGCCGCTAATTCAGATAATTATGGAAAAAAAAGACTTGAAACCGGCTGGTGTATTTCACTATTTTGAGGAAATCTGCCAAGTGCCGCGCCCTTCGAAGAAGGAAGAGAAAATCATTGCTTACTTAAAAGCATTCGGAGAAAAACATAAGTTGGAAACGAAGGTGGACGAAGCCGGAAACGTTCTGATAAAGAAACCCGCTACTCCGGGTATGGAAAACCGCAAGACTGTCGTACTTCAATCGCACATCGACATGGTATGTGAAAAGAACAACGACGTGAAGCACGACTTCCTGACCGACCCTATCGAAACCGAAATTGACGGTGAATGGCTGAAAGCCAAAGGTACAACCTTGGGAGCCGACAACGGCATCGGTGTAGCCACCGAACTGGCTATCCTTGCCGACGACAGCATCGAGCACGGTCCTATCGAATGCCTCTTCACCGTGGACGAGGAGACCGGACTGACCGGTGCCTTCGCCCTGAAAGAAGGCTTCATGAACGGAGACATTCTGTTGAACCTCGATTCCGAGGATGAAGGCGAGCTCTTCATCGGCTGTGCAGGAGGTATAGATTCCGTTGCCGAATTCACCTACCGGGAAGTGGACGTACCGACAGGGTATTTCTGCTGCAAAGTGCAGGTAAAGGGGCTGAAAGGTGGACACTCCGGCGGCGACATACACCTGGGGCGCGGCAATGCCAACAAACTGTTGAACCGCTTCCTGAGCCAGGCATCCCAGAAGTACGACATGTACCTTTGCGAAATAGACGGTGGTAACCTGCGCAACGCCATTGCCCGCGAAGCACACGCGGTAATTGCCATACCCGATGCGACAAGCATGCCCTGCGCACAGACTTGAATGTCTTTGCCGCCGAAGTGGAGGCAGAATATGCCGTCGTTGACCCAGACCTCCAATTCGTACTCGAATCGGAAGCAGCCCGTCCCAAAGCCATTGACAAAGATACCGCCAAGCGCTTGCTGCAAACCATCTATGCCGCACCTCACGGTGTGTATGCCATGAGCCAAGACATTCCGGGCTGGTGGAAACCTCCACCAATCTGGCCTCCGTAAAGATGAAACCCGGCCATATCATCCGCATCGAGACCAGCCAGCGCAGCTCTACCGCCTCCTCCAAACAAGACATTGCCAATATGGTGCGTACTGTATTCGAAATGGGTGGAGCAGCCGTATCGTTCGGCGACGGATATCCGGGCTGGAAGCCAACCCGCATTCAGAAATCCTGGAAGTGGCTGTTGAGTCCTACAAACGTTTGTTCGGTGTAGATGCCAAGGTAAAAGCTATCCATGCAGGTTTGGAATGCGGACTGTTCCTTGACAAATACCCGGCACTGGACATGATTTCCTTCGGACCTACCTGCAGGGTGTGCACTCTCCCGACGAACGGATGCTGATTCCTACCGTACAGAAGTTCTGGGACCATCTGCTGGATATACTGAAGCACATTCCGGTGAAATAAATATCCCGCGTTCCTTAAAGGGGAACGGGAATCGTTTGTATGAACGTTATCCATAAGATAGGAGTTATACTCTTCCTTCTCTGCCCGTACATCAGTCTGTACGGGCAAGAAGGAAGAGATACCCTCACGTTTCGGATAGTAAGCTACAATGTAGAAAACCTATTCGACTCCCGACATGACACACTAAAGAATGACTACGAGTTCCTGCCGGATGCCACCCGGCATTGGAATTACTCTAAATACAGAAAGAAACTGGATAATATAGCCCGCGTCATCATCGCCACCGGAGGATGGACGCCGCCCGCCCTTGTTGCCTTGTGTGAGGTGGAGAATGACAGTGTGATGCGCGACCTTACCCGCTACTCTGCCTTGCGCGAAGCAGACTACCGGTATGTGATGACACAATCTCCCGACGAACGCGGCATCGACGTAGCGCTGTTGTATCAACGTAATCTTTTCAAACTGCTTTCCTATCAGAGCCTCCCCGTAGACAAGCCCCGGAAGAATAGCCGTCCCACACGGGACATTCTTCACGTCAGCGGATTGTTGCTGAACCGGGATACGCTTGATGTACTGGTAGCTCACTTCCCATCCCGTTCGGGAGGGGCAAGAGAGTCTGAACCTTACCGGCTACTGGCTGCCCGAAAGGTGAAGCATGCCATAGACAGCCTATACACGATACGCCGACATCCGCAAATTGTCCTTTTAGGGGATTTCAACGATTATCCGGAGAATAAATCGGTAAAGGATGTGTTGGAGGCAGCAGCACCGTCAACATTGCAAGACTCTCTACGTCCACAAAAACTTTACCATCTACTAGCAGGAAAAGCCAAAACACGCAAGCACTTCGGCAGCTACAAGTATCAAGGAGAATGGGGATTACTAGACCACATCATCGTATCAGGTACGTTGCTGCAAGAACACGCACCGCTATATACAGAGGAAGCGAAGACAGACGTATTCTGCCTGCCCTTCCTACTGACAAGAGACAAGAAATACGGAGGGCAGCAACCCTTCCGCACCTACTACGGGATGAAGTATCAAGGAGGATACAGCGACCACTTGCCTGTATATGCGGAGTTCCGGTTGATATATTAGTCGGAATACTGATACAGTTTCAAGTCAAACTTCTGTACCATCACTAGCAAGTGGTCGAAGATGTCGGACTGAATGCGCTCGTACTCTTTCCATACCTTGTTGCGAGAGAAGAAATATACCTGAATGGGTACCCCATACGTCGTGGGTTCCTTCAGCTGATAATCAAGTCCATCTCCTGGTTCACCACCGGCAAGCTACACAAATAACGTTCGATGTAGATACGATAGAGCTGTGCATTGGTTGGCACCTCTCCTTCTGCTGGCTGATAGTCGGCCATCAAGGGGACTTCCTTGCGGATATTATCCAGCATTTCCGGAGTGCAGAACTTCAGGGTAGTCATATCCAGAAAGATATTCTTGTTTACCCGTCGCCCGCCACTTTCCTGCATGCCGCGCCAGTTCTGGAAGGAGTTGTTCACCAGGGTATACGGCGGTACGGTCGAGATGGTTTCGTCCCAGTTGCGTATCTTGACCGTGTTCAGCGTAATCTCCTCTACAACTCCATTGGCAACGCCACCCGCAGCGCTATCCAGTCCCCTATCCGCAACATGTCGTTGGCAGAGAGCTGCACGCCGGCCACAAACCCCAGAATGCTGTCCTTAAATACCAGCATCAGTACAGCCGCAGATGCGCCCAGACCGGCAAACAAGGTCATAGGAGACTTGCCTATCAGCACTGAAACCACTATGATACCTCCGATAAAAAACAGTAGCACTTGCAATACCTGCACAAAGCCTTTCAGCGGACGGTTCTTCTGCTTGTCCTTCATGTTATAAACATCGAGCATCACCAGCAACAAGCCATTGATAGTAAGCAGCACCGCCACAATGATATAGACAGCACACACCTTTTGTGAGAACTCAAGCATCTCCTTTCCACGCACAAAGGCCATGGGCAGCAGGTAGTAAATGAGGATTCCGGGCAGAATATGTATCAAATGGTGTATCACCCTGCGTTTCATCAGCAACGTATTCCATTGATGGGGAGAGCGCCGGGTATAATGCTTCATACCGCCAACGAAGATTGCCTGGCACAAATAGTCCAGCCCTATCGAAAGCCCCACCATCAGCAGTGCAATAATCGTCTCGTCAAACATATCGGCAAACTTCGGGTCTATCCCCCAACCTATCAGGACTTTATTCATCCATCCTCCTAAACTCATCATAAGCTCTCTTTTTTTGAAGTGTCTTGTTTGTATAACAATCCAAAGATAAAGATGTTTTCAGAGAACGGCAAGCATATACCTTTTTTCATCAACGACTCAATCCTCACGCTCGGGTCGTTTTTTTAGCGACCGCCGCAGATAGGACATCTGTACATTCAAGGCAAGGGAGTTGGCATACGAGGCAGTGCCCCACACAGCATCCAGCAACGTATCGCGACTGACAGTCTTATTCACATTCAGCGCAAGCAAGCGAAGGATATCGGCTTGACGGGAAGTAATCAGCACCTTACTATTTCCCGTACGAATCTCGTTCGTACTGTAATTGAATACGGAATGGCCGAAAGCATACATCTCATCCTCCGCCACGCCGGACAACTGCGAAGTGAAACGCTCGCGGATACGCGCTGTCAGCTCTTCCGGATAGAAAGGTTTGGCAAGATAATCGTTCGCCTTCAGTTGGAATCCTTGCAGGCGGTCGGCCTTATCGCTACGGTCGGAAAGGAAAAAGATCAGGACGTGTTTATCCGTCTCGCGGATGCGTTCAGCCACTTCAAAGCCATTGTAACCGGGCATATTGATATCGAGCAATACCAAATCAGGCTTTATGAGCGGAAATTGTTCCAGAGCAATTTTCCCGTTTCCGGCATAAGTCACTTCATAGCCTTCCTTCTCAAGAAAGCGCTTCAGCAGCATTGAATATTTCAAATCATCATCGGCAAAAAGTATTTTCAAGGCTTTCATATCATTGGTTATTTTAGAGTAGGGATTATGCGGGTTAGCACGGACTTATTGGGGAATATTAATTTCAATCATTGTTCCCTTGCCTGCCTGACTATTTAAAGAAATGCTCCCATGATGCGCCTCTACCAGCAACTTTACATAGCTCAACCCCAGACCAATGCCGGGCAATGAACGGTCTGGAAGATTACTGCCCCGATAGAACTTATCGAATACACGGTTCTGTTCGGAAACCGGAATGCCGATGCCATCATCAGACACCCGTATCGTCAATTGGTGATCCTGCAAAAGGCAATCTACAACAATATGCACAGACTTGCCCGAATACTTTACGGCGTTCTCTATCAAATTACTGATAATATTAGAAACATGCACCGGGTCTGCCGTTACCAGAGTCTCCGAACTGAAATGGGTTTCAATAGCAACATCCTTACCCTCAGGAACATGGTAAAGCCGGACAAGCTTTTCCAAACTCGTCTTTATATCAAATGTACGGACGGAAAGCTGCGTGTGTTCATCATCGGCACGCGTCATATCACGTAGTTTTGAAAGATAGGCCGACAAGTTATCCAGCTCGGACATGGAATCGTGAATCACTTCATCCATCGCTTTCTCATCTGTTCGCATAGACTTGTCATTGAGAAAGGCTATACACATTTTCAGAGCCTGGACGGGACGTTTCAGTTCATGTATCATAGTGTTTACAAAGCTTTTTCGCAGTTCGTCTATCCGCCGTTGCTTCAAGATGGTTTTTATCTGAAACAGCAGACAAAGCCCCAGCAGAAATATCAGGTATGTACTGCCCACTAACTGCCAACCCATACGCACAAGTACCACATGAGGTGAAACCTTCACGGAAACAAGCACAAACTGGCGCTTCAGGGGATTATAAGGATACATTACTTTTCTCCTTTATAATTTTTTTTTATTAATCTTCGAATATGACATTCAAAAATAACATATATACCAAAATAAATAGCTTCTGAACATACAGCAATCGAAAACATCAACATAACCAACGCCGCTAACGGACCATAAACGTTGCTATAATCAACAATAGAAAAATAAATAGATAAAATACCTATAATCAATTCAATCAATAATGTTGCAACGACTGTTCCTTTAATTGTATCTAAAAATTCTACATTTTGATCAG
>ENA-OQCF01000969-OQCF01000969.1-human-gut-metagenome-genome-assembly--contig:-NODE-969-length-10313-cov-2.034361_pt1 | contig 10313 bp, 17 predicted proteins | sample MGYA00242756_ERZ504573 | MGnify/ENA primary metagenome ERZ504573 (study PRJEB26092, sample SAMD00036240) | human gut metagenome | host: Homo sapiens | study: EMG produced TPA metagenomics assembly of...
AGTGAACACCGGGGTCACGCCTGGTTCCGCAGGGGCAGCTCTGGCAGAGGTGCTCCTCCATGCAGGGAACATCATACAGACCGCCCGGCTGCATGCAGGGCCCCTTTGCCGAGGGCAAAAACGACTTCTTCAACACGCCGCTGCTCAAGGAGATCGGTGCCAAGCGCGCAGAGCAGGCCCAGCAGTAAGCCCGCTGAACATTCCCGCATAAAACAAGCCGCCCGGTTCCGTAACAGGAGCCGGGCGGCTTTTGTCATTTCTGTTTGCGTTTTCTGCCGGAGACCAGCAGGCCGATGAGCAAAAGCAGCAGCAGCGGCACGGCCAGCAGCGGCGCAATGAGGATGGGCTCAATGCGGGTGGCGTCAGCCGAAACGCGGATGCGCTTGAGGTTCTCCAGGGCGGTGACACGGTGACCGCGCACCAGCAGCCGGTGGGTGTTGATGCCGTAGGGGGTGCAGGTCATCAGGGTGACGTAGTCCTTGCCGTCCACCACCTTCAGCTCGTCCACCTCGGTGGGCAGCACGATGGAGATCTTGTCCACCTCGTAGGTCAGCTCCCGGTCCAGCACGGTGATGGTGAAGGTGTCGCCCACTTCCAGCTGGTCCAGATTGGTGAACAGCTTGGCGCTGGGCAGGCCGCGGTGGGCCGAGATCACCGCATGGTGCTCTCGCCGCCCACCGGCAGGCTGGTGCCTTCCAGATGGCCTGCCGCCACCTGCAGCACAGCGTCGCTGGTGCCGTGATAGATGGGCAGCTCCACCCCGATGCGGGGAATGGTGATGTAGCCCATGATGCCGGTGCCGGTCACGTCCAGCGTGGTGCTGTAGGTGGAAAAGCGGTCGGCGTGGTACAGGGCATCCGGGTCGGCGGCGATCTTTGATTGAAGACGTCGGCGGCATCAAAATAGGCCGTATAGTCGGCGTCGGACAAACCGTCCACCTGTTGGGCGTAGCTGTTGACAACCCTGGTCTGGTTGCGCTGGTTGATGTAATCGCTGATGGTAGGGTAGAGCATCACCGCAAGGCCCACAAAGAAAATGAGGACGAGCAGGATGGTGCCGGAGTGCTTTTTCATGGCAAGGCCCTCTGTGCTGTGAAAAAGGAGCGGAGGCGAGTTGGTCGCCCCCGCTCCGGGTGTTTTCAGGGATGGTTGCTTAGTTCTTGTGCTCCATGCGCTTCTTGGTGACCAGCAGCACGACTGCTGCCACCATCAGGCCGCCGCCGATGACATAGAACAGGGTGGTGCCCATGCCGCCGGTGCTGGGCAGCACAGTGCCAGCGTTGTTCTTGACCACAACGCCGCCGTCTACATAGGTCTCACTTTCGATGGTGGCAGAAGCCTTGGAACCATCGGTCAGGTTTATGGTTTCGGGGGTTACCAGCTTGTTGTAACGTCCGGAGCCTTGGTTTCGGTCAGGGTATAGGTTTTGCCTGCCAGGCCGTAGATGTTGACCTTGCCGTTCTTGACGGTAATGGTAGTAGTTGTACCCTTCTCGCCAGTCGTAGCCACACGATAGTTGCCGTTAGCATCCTTTACGAAAGAGAGCTTGGTTTCGCCATCGGCCAGCTCAAACTCAGCACCGTCCAGCAGCTTGTTGGTGGTGCCGTCCACCTTCACCAGGTCGAACTGGTAGGACTTGGTGGTGACCTTGCTGGGAACAGTGTTCTGATGATTGCCGTAGCCAGCGTGACCTCGTTGGTGTTGCCATCGCCATCAATGACAGCATCCTTATTCAGGGTGGCATTGTAGGTCACAATGATAGTGGTACCCTTAGTGAGAGTGCTGACGTAGGTTTCAGGAAGCACCAGAGTGAAGCCGTTGGTGGTAGGGGTGAGTGTATAATCGGTGGTCACAACATCATTGGCGGTAACCTTGAGGGAACCGCTATTGAAGGTCAGGCCCTTGCTCATGGTATCGGTGACAGTGTACGTCTGAGCACCGTCAGCAACCGTGATCTCGACCTTATACTCCACAGTATCACCGATCTTGGCGTTGTTTTCGCTGCTCCAATCACCGGTGCTTGTCTGAACTTCCTTCTTGATTTCAGGTTTTTCGTTCTTTTCCTTGATGGTGGCATCGGGATTGGTGGTATTCAGGCCGCACAGAGCACCCAGAGAGCTGTCCACCAGGTAGTAGCCCAGGTCTAGGTTAGAGAAGGTGACGGTATCACCAGTTGCGGTTTCCGCAGTGCCAGTGATGCCCTTCACTTTTGCCCAGTCCAGAGCTGCCTTAGCAAATGCGGCAACAGTGTGGAATCGTTTTCGTCAGCAGCCGTCCAAGTGGGGTGGTTCTGGCCGTCCAGGGTGATGTAGTTTCTACCGGCACCCGTCTTGAAGAAATTCTCCCAAGCCGATTCTACGGTGTAGGAATAGGTATTGCTTTCAGCGTTGTAGCTGTCCAGCTTGAACATGCGGTAGATGGTGTAGGTCTCACCACTTACAGTGCCGTCGATGGTGATGGACCTTTGGTGGCATTGGTCTCTGCAAAAGCAGGCACGGCCATGGCCAGCACTAGGGCTGCTGCCAGCAGGGCAGCAAACAGTTTTTTGAACGTCTTTTTCATGAGGGGATGATTCGCTCCTTTCCAGATTGGGGAAATTTATGCACACAACATTGCTTCGGAGGCGGGACGCATTCGCCCGCTCCGCAGGCACGATCTCAGAAAACCGCAAGGCGGTTCAGCGGCCAGATGCGCAGGAATACCCGCCCCACGACCTGGCTTTTTTCCACGCAGCCGATTACACTGCTGCGGCTGTCGATGGACACCGAGCGGTGGTCGCCCAGCACAAAATACCGGTTCTCCGGCACCTGATAGGGGAACCGGATGTCACATTCGCCCAGTGCCAGCTCGTCCACATAAGGCTCGTCCAGCACAGTGCCGTTCACGGTCACATGGCCGTCCTCGTCCATGGAGATCACGTCACCGGGCTGGCCGATCACACGCTTGAGCAGGAGCTTGTTCTGCCAATAAAAGCCGCACAGGTCGCCGGTTTTCATGCTGTCGGACTTGACCAGCAGCAGAATGTCCTTATCTTCCAGCGTGGGGTTCATGCTGTCGCCGGACACCTGCAGCACCGGCAGGAACAGGGTGGCCAGCAGCACGGCCACAGCGGCCACCACCACCAGCGCATAAATGGTGCTGCGCAGTACCTGTCCGTACCGGCGGCGGTAGGCCAGACGGTCGCGCTCGGCCTTTACCTCCTCTGTGGAGGGGATGGCCGTAAATTTGATCTCGGTTGATTTCATTTTGCCTTGCCTTCTTCCGGCAGGATATCGGTGTCACAGCGGCTGCGCAGCAGCTCACAGGTGCTCTGCTCAAAAGCAGCCCGCCGTGCCGCGATCTCCTGTTCCGTTTTGGCCCGCAAGGCGGCACAGTCGGCCTCTGTCTGGGCACGCTTGTGTTCTGCTGCCTCGGTCAGGGCGTCACATTCCCGCTTGGTCTGTGCCTTCAGCTGTTCCGCCTCGGCCGGGCCGTGCCAGGATCTGGTCTGCTTCGGCCTTTTGCCTGCGCCTGCAGGGCGTCCCGGTCGACCGACCGCACCGAAGCCAGATAGTCATCGGCGGCTGCCTGCGCAGCCTCAAACACATGGTTCAGTTCCAGAGCGGCCTGTGCAATGGACCCGGCACTGTCCAGATGGATCTGCCGCTGTTCCAGTTTGGCGGTCAGATCTGCATTTTCGGCTTTGAGCTGATCTTCGCTCTGCTTGAGCGCAAAGATGATCTCGACCAGTTCAGTGCGGCGCATATGCCGCAGTTCACGGTCTGCCATAACGGCACCTCCGTATCAAAAGCGTTGCAGGGCCGGTACGGGCCCTGCTGCGCGAAAAAGCGATTTTCGTACAGAAATTCGTCAAAACTCCGAACATCCATACATACAGCATTCTACCAGACGAAATGCAACAAAACCATAACAAAAATGGCGTTGCAGTGGGTTTTCAAAAAATATTTTTTGAAAATCGCGCACAAAATCCTCAGGCTGCGCAAAAAGAGCACCCTGCGCGGAAAACAGGGTGCTCTTTTTACGGCAGAATGTTTACTTCTTGATGAAACCGCCCAGCAGATTGTTCAGCTCAACGACGGACTTGTAGATCACATTGATGTTGTTGATAATGGAACTTGCACCGGAGAAGATGCGGGCCAGCTGGTTAAAGACCTGACCCACGTTCAGGAATGCCTTGTAAGCGTCGCTGTCGGCAATGGTGGCACCGCCGTCCAGATAGGTCATCTCGTTTTCGTCGATCACGGCATAGCAGGCGGGCAGTTTCATTTCGGTCATCATAAATGGGAATTCCTTTCTTTCGTAAAATCAGTGCATGTTTTTCCAAAATGTAAAAATCAGACGGCGGCCACGACCACCAGCGTGACCAGAATGCCGGCCACCAGCAGGTGCCCAGATGCTTCTGCAGGGCAGGACCGCCGGTCACGGGCAGGTAGGGGCCGTGGGCCTGGCGGAGCTGGACTTTGCGGTCCACTGGGCGTAAATGGTGGTGTCACCGGTGAACACGGTAGCGGTGGTGATCCGGCTGCGCCCACCGGCTCGGTGTACCAGCCGTTGAAGGTGTAGCCGTCCATCGTGGGAGACTCCGGCAGGGTGGTCAGTTTGCCGTCCAGATTGGTGGTGACCACCACGGTGGAGCTCACACCGCCGCAGGCGTCCAGACCGATGGTATAAAAGGCGTCCTCTTTATTTCCTGCGGCAAAGGCGGCAGGCACTGCTGCACACAGCAGGCTGAGCAAGACCAGACAGAGTGTCAATGCTCGGAAGATTTTTTTCATAAAATTCCTCACTTTCCCGGGAGTGACCGTGCCCCGCAGCGCTTGCGGTGCCTGCCCGGCGGGGGCGGCATTCCGGCACGGCCTTGAATGGCTGCGCACCCACAGCGTACCACAACCGCAACAGTTTGGCAAGGTTTTCAGCGAATCCCCAAAAATTTTTCAGGAAAGAAGATCTGCCTCCGCGCGGAAGAAAACATGCCGGTGCCTCTTGTGAAAATCCGGAAAATATGATATACTGTTTTGCACGATGCGCCATCGCCAAGCGGTAAGGCAGGGGACTTTGACTCCCCCATCGTAGGTTCGACTCCTGCTGGCGCAACCAAACGCCCCGGAAGCTGGAAGGCTTCCGGGGCGTTTTTTGCTTATTCGAGATCCGGTCAGCGGCGGTGGATCTTCCGGGTGGGGCGGCGGTGGTTCCTGCGGTTGAGCAGCAGCCACAGCCCGTAGATGGCGGCGCTGAGCACGCTCAGCACGATGACCACCTTCAGGTACAGGCTGCCCAGAAATTCGCGGATCTTGGCCACGGTGAGCAGCAGGGCGTTCTGGTCCACATCCTGCCCGGCGATCAGGTTCACCACGCCAATGGTCTCGCCCGCCAGCTTCAGCTCCACGGTGCCCACCACGTCGCCCTGCCGGATGGGCGCACAGACGTAGTCCGGCAGGTGGAAATACTTCTGGGTCACGCTGCCGTCGCCGGTGGAGGGCAGCAGGGTCATCATGCTGTCGGCCGGATACAGCTGCAGGGTGTCGGTGTCGGCGGAATACTTCACCGGGATCTCGGCCAGCGCCAGGTCGGTGTCCAGTGCGGCCTGGATGGAAAAGGTGTCGAACACCCAGTCGATCAGCCGCACCGTCTCATACAGGGCCGGGCGGCGGTTGGCGTAGCCGAAGGTGTCGCAGGTGTCGGGGCTTTGCATCACACAGAAGATATAGGTGGCACCGTCCTGATTGGCCCAGGAAACGTAACTCTGGTTTCCGCTGTCCTTCTTGTAGGCGGTCACGTCGCACATGCCGCCCTGCATGGCGCTGCGGTAGTAATTGCCGCCGCTGCTTTTGCTCAGGGCTGCATTCTGGCTGACCAGCACCGACGGAGACCGGTGCTTCTCCTTGGCCGGCATGGTAAAGGTAGGCACGCCGGAGATCTGCACAAAGGCGTCAAAGCTCATCAGGTAGCGCAGGATCAGGTACATGTCCACAGCGCATGTCACGTTGCCGCTGTCGATGCCGCAGGCGTCCGTCCAGGTGCTGTTCGTGGTGCCGATGCGCTGGGACAGGGCGTTCATCTGGCTCACCCAGCCGTCCAGGTCTCCGCCCGAAAGGGTATAGGCAAGGCCCATGGCGGCTTCGTTGGCGTTGCGGGTGACCATGGCGTACAGTGCTTCGCGGTAAGTGAAAGTCTCGTTGGAGCGCATGTCGGCGTTGCTGGTGTTGTGCACATAGTCCGAGATGGCAAACGGCATCTGGAAGGTATTGTCCAGCTGGTCGGCATAGTTGGTCAGCACCAGCGCAATGGTCATATACTTGGTCAGGCCCCCGGCGGAGACCTGTTTGGTGCTGTCCTTTTCGTAGACGATGATGTTGGTGTCGGTGTTCACGATGTAGGCGCTCTGGGCCTGCACCTGATAGACGGGGGAGGGGTCGAACATGGCACCCGCCGGCAGCACCAGGCAGCTGAGCAGGAGCGCAAACGACAGGATCAGTGCAAAAATACGTTTCATGTGGACAATTCCTTCAAAAAGCGATAAACTATACGAAGCAATGCGCACCGGCAGCGGTACGCAGAAAACACAAATGGAACAGCAGACGCTGTATACTTTATAATAACAGGTTTGCCGGGACGTGACAAGGGCTTTGCGGCTTTTGGCTGCGGTTTTGCACGCTCCGGCACAGGAGGACGGGAATGGTATATCTGACAGGCGACACCCACGGCGATCTGGACCGGTTCCGGCACGGGCGGCTGCGCTGGCTGGGAAAACGGGACATCGTGGTGGTGCTGGGCGATTTCGGCTTTGTGTGGGACGGCAGCGCAGAGGAACAGAAAAGCTGGACTGGCTGCGAAAGCGGCCGTATACCCTGCTGTTTCTGGACGGTTCCCACGAAAATTACGACCTGCTGGCCCAATATCCGGAAATGGAGCGGTTCGGCGGCCGGGTGCAGAGCCTGGGCGGCAATGTCTACCATGTGTGCCGCGGCAGCGTGCTGGAGCTGGAGGGCAAAAAGTACCTGTGCTTCGGTGGGGCCGAAAGCCCGGACCGGGAGGAACGGGAGCCGGGCGTGAACTGGTGGAAGCAGGAGATGCCCTCCGATGAAGAATATGCGGCCTGCGAGCGGAACCTGGAAGCCTGCGGCTATCAGGTGGATTATGTGCTCACCCACGACGCGCCAAGCAGATTCCTGGATTTTACGGTGCTGGCCAGCGGCGAGACCAACCAGCTGCACCAGTTCCTGGACAAAATTCTGTTGAAGCTGACCTATGAAAAATGGTTCTTCGGCTGTTATCACCGGGATGTGCAGCTGTCCACCAAGAGCCGCTGCGTGTTCTGCGACGTGATCCCCATGGGGGACCGGCACGCAAAGCGGCTGTTTCGCTGATAGGAGGTATAAAATGCAGGTCACAGTAAAACTTGCCACCCGGGAGGGCGCTGCCCATATCAGCGGCATTCTGGCGGGCTTTACCCTGCTGGCAAAGCGCGGGGAACTGACTTTGCGGGTGTTGGACGCGCGGCAGGGCAGCCCCATTGCCCGGGAGGCGCTGCTGGAAACTGAAATTGACGGCCGCACGGTGGTGTTTGATCTGATGGACGGCTACTTCTACAACGACCCGGCGGCGGTGCAGGCGCTGTTCAGCCGGGCAGATGTGGTGTTCAAGCGCTCCTTTTCGGCTGAGAAGAACCGGCAGTTCCCAGGAGATATCTCCGCAAAGCTGCGGCCGCTGGGTCTGAACTACTACGTTACCTGTCCGGGTTCGCCGTTGGATGCGGAGCGCAGCGCAAAGAGCCGCCTGAAGCAGTGGGCACTTTCCACCCGTTGCTATCCGCAGGACTTTGAAGCCCGGCTGACCCGGGTGCGCAAAAAGCCGCGCATCCTCTTTCTCACCCGTCTGTGGGACCAGAGGAGCCGGCGGTGCAGCAATATCCGGACTTACAGGCAGAGTGGCGGCAGGTGAACGCAGACCGCATCGAGCTGCTGCACCGGCTGCAAAGCGCCTTCCCGGCGCAGTTCACCGGCGGCGTGTCCGACAACACCTGTGCCCGGCGGCAGTGCCCGGAACTGATCGTGCCGGACATGCTGACCGGCAAGCGCGCCTACCTGCACCGGATGCAGCACACCGAGATCTGTGTGACTTCTACCGGACTGCACGGCTCTACCGGTTGGAAACTGGCCGAGTATGTGGCGGCGGGACGTGCTATCGTTACCGAGCCGCTGCGGTACACCTTGCCGGGCGGCTTTGAAGAAGGGAAAAACTATAAAACGTATACGTCCCCGGCACAATGTGAGGAGCAGCTGCGGCAGCTGCTGGCAGACCCGGCGGCGATCTTAGCCATGGCGCAGCACAATGCGGACTACTATCAGATGTGGCTGCGGCCGGAACAGCAGGTGCGGCAGGCTTTGCGGCAGCTGGAAACAGGGGAGTTGTAAGAGGGGGAAAACGGGGTATGGAGGAACAAAAACGGCATAGCGGCTTTGAGACGATGCGCATCCTCAGCATGGTAATGATCGTTCTGATGCACGGCATCGGGCACGGCGGGCTGGGCAGCGCCGCACCGCAGGGGTCGGCGGCATTCTGGATCTACTGGCTGCTGTTTATTCTGGCGCGTGTGTCCACCAACTGCTTTGTAATGCTTTCCGGCTATTATCTGTCGGAGCGCAAGGGGGCTGTCCGCGCCGGGCGACTGTTCCGCATCGGGGCACAGGTGTGGTTTTACTCCATGCTCACTTTCTGCGTTGCAGTCAAGGCGGGTGCGGTGCCGCTTTCAGCCATTTCGCTGCTCCGGGCACTTTTACCCCTTACCTCCAACGGCTACTGGTTCGCCTCGGCCTATTTTCTGATGTATCTCTCGGTGCCGGTGCTGAACACGGTGGTGCAAAGCCTTGACCGGCGGCAGTACAAAACGCTGCTGCTGGTGGCGCTGCTGCTGCAAAGCGTGTGGGGCACGCTGTTCAACTGGGCAACGGATGTGACCTTTGTGAATAACGGGTACAGCTTTATTTGGTTCTACACCCTGTATTTTATGGCCGCTTATTTCCGCAAATACCGGGTGACCGTGCCCAGCGGGCTGTGTTTGCTGGCATATCTGGCAGCTTCGGCGGCGGGGCTGTTCAACCGGATGCTGGCGCTGCGGGTGGAAAACGCCCTGCACCTGAACGGTTTTGTGAATACCGTCAACGGTTATCAGGCACTGGCTACGGTCATCGCCTCGGCAGCAATGTTTTTGCTGTTCCAGAATATCCATATCCGCTCGGACTACTGGCGGCGCTGGGTCTTTCGGCTGGCACCGCTGTCCTTCGGGGTGTATCTACTGCACGACAGCGATTTTACCCGGGCGCTGCTGTGGCAGCTGGTGGATCTGCCCCCGGTTTGGCGGGGCGCTGCTGCCCTCGCTGGCGTACCTGACCGGTGCGGTGCTGCTGGTTGCCGCTGCGGGCTACGCGGTGGATGCCGTGTATCAGCGGCTCTACCGCCTGCTGCGCCTGCCCGCACTGGAAACAAAGCTGGATGCCCTGACCGCCCGCATCCTGCAAAGCATTGTTGGAAGCAAGGAAACGTAAAGAAAAGCGCTGTCGCACGAGTTTTTTTGTGCGACAGCGCTTTTTTAGTTCATCGGCCCGGCCTTGTCGAACATCTGCTGCACCTGTGCGGCCAGCAAAGCGTGGGCAGGGCTTTCCAGCAGCGGGTCGGCGGCAAGCAATGCAGCGGCCTCGCTCTGAGCGGCGTGCAGGGTACGGGTGTCATTCATCAGGTCGGCGATCTGTAAGGTGGGCAGACCGTGCTGACGGCTGCCGAAAAAGTCGCCGGGGCCGCGGGTCTCCAGATCGTACTGCGCCACGGCAAAGCCGTCGGTGGTGGAGCAGAGGAATTTCAGCCGCTTCTGCACGGCCTCGCTGGTGTTGTCGCTGACAAGGAAGCACCAGCTCTCGGCAGCGCCGCGTCCCACCCGCCCGCGCAGCTGGTGCAGGGCGCTCAGGCCGTAGCGCTCGGCGTTTTCAATCACCATCACGCTGGCGTTGGGCACGTCCACGCCCACCTCGATGACGGTGGTGGACACCAGTGCGTCCAACCGCCCGGCCTTGAAATCCTCCATGACGGCGGCTTTTTCCTTGGGTTTCAGCTTGCCGTGCATCAGCCCCACCCGGCGGTCGGGCAGCAGCGTTTTGGCAATGTCCTCGTAGTAGGTCTTGACGGCGTTCAGCCCGCCGTCCGGCACATCCTCGATGGCGGGGCAGACCAGATACACCTGCCGCCCTTTGTCGATCTCGCTGTCCAGAAAGCGGTACAGGTCTCGCCGCCGTTTGCCGTGATGCAGCCGGTCTGACCGGG
>ENA-OQCF01000970-OQCF01000970.1-human-gut-metagenome-genome-assembly--contig:-NODE-970-length-10312-cov-2.318115_pt1 | contig 10312 bp, 7 predicted proteins | sample MGYA00242756_ERZ504573 | MGnify/ENA primary metagenome ERZ504573 (study PRJEB26092, sample SAMD00036240) | human gut metagenome | host: Homo sapiens | study: EMG produced TPA metagenomics assembly of...
TGGTGTTTTGCTTCATAGCCATGCTGTCGGTCAGTTGCAATGATAGCGAAAGTGATTTGCTGGAACCTAAGGTCTATTTTGAAGAAAGGGAGTACCGGATAGAGGTGGAAGAGGGCGAAGCGATGACCCATGAGTTGCGGGCACGTGTGTCATCCTTGTGTGCTTCGCAGGTAGAGGTGTCTTATGAAGTGGCCGATACTTCTGTAATTGAGGCTTATAACAAAAAGTATGGAACGGAATATGAGATGTTCGATGCTACTGCCGTAGATTTGGGAAATGCTGTTGCCACTGTTCCTTCCGGAGAGGTGTATGCCGGATCGGTATCGGTGAAATTTTCTAAGTTGGATAAGGTGGAAGAAGGTAAGTCTTATCTGCTTCCGGTGCGTGTACGGTCTGCTTCTCTACCGGTTTCCCAAGGGGGAGATGTGGTTTATTTTATCCTCCACAAGCCCGTGCGGATTATGAAGGTGGCTCGTGTGTATAACAATTATGTGAGGATACCTTTGCTTCCCGGTACCCAATTCACATCCGTTACTTACGAAGCATTGATTTATATTGATTTCTTTGGAAACAACAATACTGTTATGGGATGCGAGGGAACTCTGATTTTCCGTATCGGTGATGCACCTTTGCTGGAGAAAGACCATTTGCAGATTGCAGGCAAATCGGAATACAGCGTTTCTCAGGCTTTGGGAACCGGGAAATGGTATCACGTGGCGTTCACTTACAATCAGCCTACCGGCAAGACTGCCATCTTCATCAATGGAGAAAAAGCTTCCGAAGCGGTTTGGGATATTCCGAGCTTCGATTTCGGTAAGGGCGACTTCTTTATCGGTAAGGTGGCCGGATTCATGTGGGGCGAACGTCCGTTCTATGGTCGCATGAGCGAAGTCAGACTTTGGAATGTGTCGCGCACGGAGAGTCAAATCAAGGAAAACATGATTACGGTTGACCCGAAATCGGAAGGCCTTGCTGCTTATTATAAGTTGAACGGAACCGACCAGTTCCAAGACGGAGAGACGTGGAAAGTGAAAGATGCTTCCGGTCATGGAATGGACGGATTGGTGAATGGAGCGATAAAGCCCTCGGCATCGTGGAATTGGATGAACCGATAACTATTAAATAGCAGGATTCCGGTTTGGATATGAATGCAAGTTCTTGCAACTACCAATTACAAGAACTTGCATTCTTTCTTTTACCGACATGTCTTTATTCTTTATCCTTCTATTCTGCTAATTAAAATTAAAAAATAATCTGCAGTATTAGTGTTTTTGCCGAGTGAATTGTTTTATTAACCAATAAAAGGCAAAAGAATGTGTCTCAATAAACTTAAATTTAGGATGAAAAACATGAAATCTATTGCATGGCAAGCCGGATGTCTCTTGTGGTTGGGCATGGCGGTATGCAACTGTACTCCGGCTTCTTCAGGGGAAGACTATGCATCTTACGTAAATCCGTTTATCGGTACGGGGGGGCACGGACATACCTATCCGGGCGCAGTGGTACCCAACGGGATGATTCAGCCGAGCCCCGACACGCGCATCTTTCAGTGGGATGCTTGTTCCGGTTATTACTATGCCGATTCCACCATTAACGGATTCTCGCACACGCACCTCAGTGGAACGGGTTGCGGTGATTATGGCGATGTGCTGCTGATGCCCACCGTGGGCCGTCAGGACTATCATGCGATGGGGAAGAAGAGCCAGCAAATGGCATACGCCTCGCCTTTCTCGCACGGGCGGGAGAAGGCAGAACCGGGATATTATTCCGTATTCCTCAACCGTTATGGCGTACAAGCGAGTTGACCTCTACCAAGCGCGCCGCCATTCATCGCTACACGTTTCCCAAGTCTGGGAAAGCAGGATTTATCCTTGACCTTGACTACAGCCTCCAGCGTCAGAAGAATGAAGAGATGAAGCTGGAAGTCATCAGTGATACAGAAATCCGCGGACATAAGAAAACCGTTTACTGGGCTTTCGATCAATACATAAACTTCTATGCCAAGTTCTCCAAACCGTTTACTTATACAATGGTGACCGATTCCATGGCATTGGATGAAGGGGAACCGCTGCTGCCCACCGCCAAGGTGCTATTGCAATTCCAGACGGAGAAGGATGAGCAGGTGATGGTGAAGGTGGGTGTTTCAGCTGTGGATATGGACGGTGCCCGCCGGAATGTGGAAGCGGAGATACCCGGATGGGATTTTGACGGAGTGCGTCGGGCAGCCCGCCAATCATGGAATGAATACCTTGCCAAGATAGATATCGAGACGGAGGATGAAGACCAGCGTACCATGTTCTATACGGCGCTTTATCATACGGGTATGCAGCCCAATCTGTTTACCGATGCCGACGGGCGTTATTTTGGCATGGATTTGAAAGTGCATCAGGGTAGCGTGGAAGAGCCCGTCTATACCATTTTCTCTTTGTGGGACACGTTCCGTGCCTACCACCCGTTGATGACGATTATCAATCCGGATTTGAACCAAGCTTTCATCCGCTCGCTCATCCAGAAGGAGCGCGAAGGCGGTGTATTTCCCATGTGGGAATTGGCGGGCAACTATACGGGCACGATGATAGGCTATCATGCTGCCTCCCTTGTGGCAGATGCCTATATGAAGGGCTATCGCGACTTTGATGTACAGAAGGCATACCGCGCTTGCCTGCGTGTGGCGGAGTATGACACTACTGGTATTATCACCCATCCTTTGGTATTGCCTCATTTGATGCCGCAGGCCAAATATTGGAAGAACAAGGTCGGTTACGTGCCTTGCGACAAGGATAATGAAGCAGTAGCTAAGGCCTTGGAGTATGCCTACGATGACTGGTGCATCTCTGTGCTGGCCGGTGAGTTGGGCGACACGCTGAACCAACGGAAGTATGCTGATTTCAGCAAGGGCTATCAGAACTATTTCGATCCAGTTACCCGTTTTATGCGTGGACTGGATAGCAAAGGCAATTGGCGTACGCCGTTCAATCCCCGCTCTTCCAACCATCGCAGTGATGACTATTGTGAGGGGACTGCCTGGCAATGGACCTGGTTTGTTCCTCACGATGTGGAGGGACTGGTGGAACTGATGGGAGGCCGTGAAGCTTTTATCGGTAAGTTGGACTCGCTGTTCGTGGCCGATTCTTCACTGGAAGGTGAACTAGTGTCTGCCGACATTTCCGGCTGATAGGGCAGTATGCCCATGGTAATGAGCCGAGTCACCATATCATTCACTTCTACAACTATGTGGGCCAACCCTGGCGCACGCAGGAGTTGGTGGACGAGGTACTGCAGACGCTTTATTTCAACAATCCGAACGGGCTTTCGGGTAATGAAGACTGTGGGCAGATGTCGGCATGGTATGTACTGAATGCCATGGGCTTCTACCAAGTTTGCCCAGGCCGTCCGCTCTATTCCATCGGTCGCCCGTTGTTCGACAAGGCGACAGTGAACCTTAAGGATGGAAAGAAATTCACGGTGGTGGCCACGGACAACAGTCGTACGAACAAGTATGTTCAGAAGATGTTGTTGAACGGCGAGGAATTGGTACGCCCGTTCTTTACGCATCAGGACATAACGGACGGTGGCACTTTGGAGTTGATAATGGGCGACAAGCCGGTAAAGACAAACAATTGATAACGTGCGATTAGTTATGAATCACAATAATTACCGTAACCCGGTTTCCTGGGTGCCTTCCGTTTATTTTGCCATGGGGCTGCCTTTCATTGCAGTCAACCTGGTCTCTACGTTCATGTTTAAGGATTTGGGCATATCCGACACGCAGATTGCCTTCTGGACTTCTATCATCATGATGCCCTGGACGTTGAAGTTCCTTTGGAGTCCGTTCCTGGAGATGTACCGCACAAAGAAGTTCTTTGTGGTTATCACCCAGTTGTTGAGCGGATTGCTGTTCGGACTGGTGGCTTTTTCGTTGAAGTTCGATTACTTTTTTGCCATTAGTATTTCGACAATGGCAGTCATCGCTTTCAGCGGAGCCACGCACGATATAGCCTGCGATGGCGTGTATATGGCGGAACTGTCACCTGCCGACCAAGCCAAGTACATCGGTGTGCAGGGGGCTTTCTACAACATCGCCAAATTGGTGGCGAACGGCGGACTGGTGGCGATGGCGGGTATGCTGGCCCAGAGTTTCGGGGCGATGGAAGGCCGTTCTATGCAGGAGAACATGTCTGCTTATAAGGAAGCGTGGATGATTATCTTTATCGTCATTGCCGTGTTGCTGTTGCTGTTGGGGGGGTATCATTCACGGATGTTGCCGTGCACGCAGAAGCGGCAGGACGCCAAGCGTTCGGGCGCGGAGGTGATGCGGGAACTGTGGGCGGTGATAAGGAATTTCTTCACAAAGCGCCACATCTTCTATTACATTTGCTTCATTATCCTCTACCGCTTTGCTGAAGGGCTTGTGATGAAGATTGCACCGCTCTTCTTGCGCTCCTCGCGTGAGGTGGGGGGATTGGGGCTTTCGCTTACTGAAATCGGTACGTTGAACGGTGTCTTCGGTTCAGCGGCTTTTGTGCTGGGATCCTTGTTGGCAGGCATCTACGTGTCGAAGCGCGGGCTGAAGAAGACGCTGTTTTCGCTCTGCATCGTGTTCAACTTTCCGTTCGTGGCCTACACGCTACTCGCCATTTATCAACCGGAGAACCTTTATCTGATAGGTGCGGGCATCGTGGCGGAGTATTTCGGTTACGGCTTCGGCTTCGTGGGGCTGACGTTGTTCATGATGCAGCAGATTGCTCCCGGCAAGCATCAGATGTCACACTACGCCTTTGCTTCCGGCATCATGAATTTGGGAGTGATGCTTCCGGGGATGATGAGTGGTTTCTTTAGTGATTTTGTTGGGGTACGAGAAGTTCTTCACTTACGTGCTGTTGGCCGCCGTACCGTCGTTGCTGATAACATACTTCATTCCCTTTACGCATGACGATGAGGTGAAGTAAGCTTTGCAGCATGAATGAGACTTGTTGCATAAAAAACTATTGAATAAAAGAATATAATCTGTGCCCATCTGTGTAATCTGTGGTGCAAAGATAAAAATCCAAAATATTATGAACAATAAATTTACTTCAATCCCTTGGGAAGAGCGTCCGGCAGATTGTGCGGACGTGATGTGGCGTTATTCGCAGAATCCCGTTATCGGACGTTACCATATTCCGACGTCCAACAGTATCTTCAATAGTGCAGTGGTGCCTTTTGGCGACGGATTTGCCGGTGTGTTCCGTTGTGACAACCGGGCGGTGCAGATGAATATTTTTGCCGGTTTCAGCAAGGACGGCATCCACTGGGAAATAGAGCATGAGCCAATCAAGTTCAAGGCCGGGAATACGGACATGATAGAGTCCGAATATAAATACGACCCGCGCGTGACATGGATTGAGGATCGCTACTGGATTACGTGGTGCAACGGCTACTACGGTCCCACCATCGGTATCGGCTATACTTTCGATTTCAAGGAGTTCTTCCAGTGCGAGAATGCTTTCTTGCCTTTCAATCGCAACGGTGTATTGTTGCCTCAGAGGTTCGATGGCAAATATGCACTCTTGAGCCGTCCCAGCGACAGTGGCCATACACCTTTTGGCGACATCTACATCAGCTTCAGCCCCGACATGAAGTTCTGGGGCGAACACCGCCATGTGATGGCTCCCACACCTTTCCCCGAAAGTGCCTGGCAATGCACCAAGATAGGGGCGGGTTCGGTACCGTTCCTCACGGACGAAGGTTGGCTGATGTTCTATCACGGCGTGATAACCACTTGCAACGGTTTCCGTTACTCCATGGGGGCGGCTATTCTGGATAAGGACAATCCTGCCAAGTTGCTCTACCGCACCCGTGAGTATCTGCTTGCGCCTGCTGCTCCATACGAACTGGCAGGCGATGTACAATGTGGTGTTCCCTTGCGCAGCATTGCAGGATGGAGAACGTGTAGCTGTATACTACGGTGCAGCCGATACGGTAGTGGGGCTTGCCTTTGGCTATATCCGCGAGATTCTGGAGTTCACGAAGCGCACAAGTATTTTGTAAGCACCAAGCAGTTGGCAGGCGCTTGGTATTGCTGAAAAAAACGTCTGCCGTAACTGTCTTATACTTAGTGAAATATCACTGCAAAGATACTGCATGCTTTTTGCAGTGATACTGCAGAGCCGTTGCAGCGCCACTGCAAAGCCGTTGCAGCGCCACTGCAAAGCTGATGCAGCGTTACTGCAAAGCTGTTGCAGCGCTACTGCAAAGTAGTTTGCAGTGTCACTGCAGACCGTTTGCAGTAACGCTGCAGAGTGCATGCAATGACACCGGCATGGGTAGCGTGCTCACTAACTAATAAAGAACAAATCCCTACTATATTATGAAACGACTGATTACTTTCTGTATCATCTCCTTTGGAATGCTCACGGCATCTATGGCTGCGGAGAAGCAACCGACGGACTATGTGAATCCTTTTATTGGTACCACCAACTTCGGCACTACAAATCCGGGAGCCGTCTGTCCCAATGGAATGATGTCCGTAGTGCCTTCAACGTGATGGGCTCGGAGGACAACAAATACGATAAAGATGCCCGCTGGTGGTCCACTCCCTATGAGTATCACAATTGTTTCTTCACCGGATATTCGCATGTCAATTTGAGCGGTGTGGGCTGTCCGGAATTGGGTTCTTTGCTGCTGATGCCCACTACGGGAGAGTTGTCCGTGGATTATAAGGAGTATGGAAGCCGCTATAAGGACGAGCAGGCATCCCCCGGATATTACAGCAACTTCCTGACCCGCTACAATGTGAAGACGGAAGTGACGGCAACTCCCCGCACGGGTGTGGCGCGTTTCACCTTTCCTGCTGGGCAAAGCCATGTACTGCTGAATCTGGGCGAAGGTCTGACCAATGAATCGGGAGCTTTTCTGCGTCGGACGGGTGAGTGCGAGTTTGAAGGTATGAAGCTGCTGGGTACTTTCTGCTATAATCCGCAGGCCGTTTTCCCCATCTACTTTGTGATGCGTGTCAACAAGCAGCCTGCTGCTTCGGGCTACTGGAAGAAGCAGCGCCCCATGACCGGTGTAGAGGCCGAATGGGACCCCGATAACGGACGCTACAAACTTACACCCGCTACCAGAAGGAACTGGCGGGAGATGATATCGGCGCCTATCTTACATTCGATACCGAAGAAGGCGAGCAGGTGGAAGTACAGATGGGAGTCTCTTTTGTGAGCATGGAGAATGCCCGCCTCAATCTGGATACCGAGCAGCAGGGAAAGAACTTCGGTCAAGTGCTGGAGGAAGCCCGTCGCCGCTGGAACGATGACCTTTCGCGCATCCTTGTAGAAGGAGGTACGGAGGAACAGAAAACCGTTTTTTATACGGCACTCTATCATACGCTGATACATCCCAATATCCTGCAAGATGTGAACGGGGAATATCCCGCTATGGAGAGTGATAAGATTTTGACTACCCAAGGCGACCGTTATACCGTCTTTTCTTTGTGGGACACTTACCGCAATGTGCACCAGCTTCTTACGCTGGTATATCCCGAACGACAATTGCAGATGGTGCGTTCCATGCTCGACATGTACCGCGAACACGGCTGGCTTCCCAAATGGGAACTCTACGGACGTGAGACGCTGACCATGGAAGGTGACCCTTCCATTCCCGTCATCGTCGACACCTGGCTGAAAGGTCTGCGCGACTTTGATATAGAACTGGCCTACGAGGCCATGTGCAAGGGAGCCACCCTGCCGGGAGCGGAGAATCTGCTCCGTCCGGACAATGACGACTACGTATCATTGGGATATGTGCCCCTGCGGGAGCAGTATGACAATTCCGTTTCGCATGCCCTGGAATACTATATTGCCGACAATGCCTTGTCGCGCATAGCCGCTGCGCTTGGCAAGAAGGAGGATGCCCGTCTGTTCCACGAACGTTCGCTGGGCTACAAGCATTATTACTGTAAGGAGTACGGTACTTTCCGTCCTATCCTGCCTAACGGTGAATTCTATGCTCCTTTCGACCCGAGGCAGGGAGAGAACTTTGAGCCGAACCCCGGATTTCACGAAGGTTGTGCCTGGAACTATACTTTCTATGTTCCCCACGATGTGAAAGGGCTTGCCCGGCTCATGGGTGGAAAGAAGCCGTTCGTAGACAAGCTTCAGCGTGTGTTCGACGAAGGACTGTACGACCCTGCCAACGAACCGGACATTGCATACGCCCATCTTTTTTCTTATTTCAAGGGTGAGGAGTGGCGCACGCAGAAAGAGCTGCACCGCCTTTTGCAGAAGTATTTCAAGAATGCCCCCGACGGAATTCCCGGCAATGATGATACCGGAACGATGTCCGCTTGGGCTATCTTCAATATGATGGGCTTTTATCCGGATTGTCCCGGAGAACCGGCTTATACGCTGTCTACTCCGGTATTTGATAAGGTGACCATAAAGCTCGACCCTAAGTATTGGGGACGCGACCAACTGGTGATAGAGACGGAACGCCCGTCGGCAGAGTCGCTTTATATCCGTGAAATGGAACTGGGAGGAAAAAAACTGTCCCGATATCGTATCACTCATGAAGAACTGGTGCAGAGTGGAAAACTGCGATTTAGTCTTCGATAGGTATTGTGAGTCAGGATAGCATCGGTGATGGTTTAGGTTGCCCGTCGTTGACAGAGTTCATGTCAGTGGCGGGCTTTTCTATGCAGGTTGGCTTCCGGTAGGTTGATAGGGTATTTCGAACCAGAATTCGGAACCTTTCCCCGGAATAGAGCTGACGCCCACTTTTCCGTTCATTTTCTCGGCAATCATGGTGCAGATGGAGAGTCCGAGACCCGTGCCTTGTTTAAAACTGTTTAGCTTGACAAAGCGTTCGAATACATCCTTTTGCTTTTCAGGAGGAATGCCGCAACCGGTATCACGGACAAAGAAGCGAATCCTGTCTTCTTGCGGCAGGTGATAACCAATGTCGATGAAACCTTCTTCCGTATGCTTGAGGGCGTTTGACAGATAGTTGTTCAGTACTTGTCTTACCCGTTTGGGGACTGTGTGAATAATACAGTAATCCGCACCGGGCAGGAGACGTATACTGACTTCGGACGGAAGTTTCAGTTTTGCCATCGTCTGCATTTCATCAAGCGTCTTGTTTACATCCATATCTCCTTCTGTGAATTCGAGAATGCCAGCTTCGATGCGTGACAGGTCGAGAATATCATTAATCAGTTGCAGCAGCAGTTGGGTGTTTTCTTCGATGATATGTATGTATTCCTTTGTATCTTCGTCTTGTATATAATCGGAAAGTATGGAGGAGAATCCGACGATGGCGTTTAGCGGAGTACGTATCTCGTGGCTCATGTTGGCGAGAAAAGCCGATTTCAGGCGGTTGGCTTCTTCTGCTTTCTCTTTGGCTGCCAGCAGTTCGGTGATGTCCAGTGCAGAACTGACAATCCACCTCTCTTTCCCTTTGTTGTAGGACACCAGCGTTTTGTGAAACGACAGAATATACTCTCTGCCTTTGGGATTGACAAAGTGTTTGATGTAGGACTGGGGAGTTTCCGACTCTTCAACTTCTTTGTCTGTCTCTTGGATGAAATTATCTTGCATTAGGGGTTTGAACTCCTCTTCATAGTGTCCCACAATATCCTCAGCGGGGACTTCCATCATCTCTGCCGCTTTTTTGTTCCATATCAGGTAACGTCCTTCATCGTTTTTATCTTTTACTGTAGTGGCGATGGGAAGGTTCTCCAGAATACTTTCAAGGAAGAAACGGTATTTTTCGTTTTCCCGGCGTTGGACTTCATCTTCCGTAATGTCGCGTATGAAGGCTATGACATAATTTCTGTTGAGGTAGACCATGCGCACTGCGATATATAGTTTCTCACCACTTTCTATTCTTATCTTTAGGGTCAGGCTGTCCGAAGTGCGGGTATTCAGTACGCGTAACAGCGACGTCATGTATTTCCGGCATTCATCGGCGTCTGTCACTAAATTATTGATATTTAGAACTCCCGGATTCAGGAACGGAAGTCTGTTTGCCTTTTCGGTAGGTGTATTAAGTAGTTTTACGACAAAACCTTGTCTGTTCAGCAGATATACCGGAATGTCTATTGCCCGGATAATCTGCCTGTTCAGACTTTTGTATTTATAATTTATCCAGTATAGAAAGCTTGCAGATGTAGCGGCAATCAACAGAAATAACTGTATTTCTCCAAATAATGTAAGATGCATACGCGGTGTCTTTCATTTCGTCTGTCCCCGTTGACGAAGGTTATTATATAAAAAGCGCGAGGACTGTTATTGCCTATCTGCATTCGAGGCTCTGGAAAATGCCCACGTCATAAATA
>ENA-OQCF01000971-OQCF01000971.1-human-gut-metagenome-genome-assembly--contig:-NODE-971-length-10310-cov-9.647059_pt1 | contig 10310 bp, 15 predicted proteins | sample MGYA00242756_ERZ504573 | MGnify/ENA primary metagenome ERZ504573 (study PRJEB26092, sample SAMD00036240) | human gut metagenome | host: Homo sapiens | study: EMG produced TPA metagenomics assembly of...
CCTTCCTCCTTCGCCTTCGGGTAAGCGTGTTGTCGCCGTGGGCGCTGCATCGCCCAGCGCGATGGTGAGGGCTTGCTCACCAACGTCGATAACGTCAACGTCATTTTCGGCACCCATTCTATTGCGCACGTGGCTGAGCTTATCGCCGAGGCGTTTTTGGATGGTAAGCGCCATATCCGTACGAATGAGCATGAGGATACCGACGCCATGAGTATGCCGTGGCATCGCGAGACGCAGTATCACGCCTGGGTGCATCATGACGGGCTGCAACAATTTCTGTACGTACTGCATCGTGCCGTACGTCCGTGGTCGTGAGAAGAGCCGTCCCTTCGAGGAGATTGTCGACGAGGTGACCGGGCTCGTGCGTCAGGGCGTGCGCGAGATTACGCTTCTGGGCCAAAACGTTAACTCCTACGGTCGCGATCTCTTTGGCAAGCCGCGCTTTGCCGATCTGCTGCGCGCGGTGGGCGATACGGGCGTCGAGCGCATCTTCTTTACCTCTTCGCATCCTAAGGATCTGCTGCCCGAGACCATTGATGCTATGGCCGAGACACCTGCCGTCATGCCGCAGCTTCACTTGGCCGTTCAGTCGGGCTCCACGCGCATTCTTAAAGAGATGAATCGTCGGTACACGCGCGAGGATTATCTGGGCCTGGTCGATCGTATTCGTAACCGTATGCCCGATATTGCGCTTTCGACCGACATCATTGTGGGCTTCCCGGGCGAGACTGAGGAAGACTTTGAACAGACGCTCTCGCTTGCCGAGACGGTGCGCTATGCCCAGGCCTACACGTTTATTTACTCCAAGCGCGCCGGTACCCCGGCAGCTGAGATTTATGATCCCACCCCGCATGAGGTTATCCTTGAGCGCTTTAACCGTCTGGTCAAGGTTATCGAGACGACGGCGCACGAGTATAACCAGGGCGAGCTTCACACCGTGGTGCCTGCACTTATTGAGGGCACGAGCAAGAAGAACGACGCTGTCCTTCTGGGCAAGAGCCCCAAGAACCAGACGGTGCATGCGCCGATTCCTGCTGGCTATAGCATCGATCAACTCATCGGCAAAATCGTCGATGTTGATATTGATGTCGCCAAGACGTGGTATCTGTCTGGCTCCGTCGTGGGCGAGCCCCGCTAATGATCTCTCCTGGTGCAAGCCTTTCTGCCGTAGCGATCGTCGGTCCGACGGCGTCGGCAAGAGCGATGTTGCCGACCGTCTGGCTGCTCGCCTGTCGTCTGAAGTGTTGTCTTGTGACGCGATGCAAATCTATCGTGGTATGGACATCGGTACGGCCAAGATGATGCCCGAGGAGTGCTCGGCACCGTTGCGCCTTGTCGATATCGTGAATCCGGGCGTCGCGTATTCTGCCGCGCTCTACCAGTCGGACGCCCGAGCATATGTCGAGCGTTTGCTTGGTGAGCAACGTCTTCCGGTCTTTTGCGGCGGTACGGGCCTGTATCTCAAGGCCGCACTCGATGAAATGGATTTTCCTTCGGGAGAACTCGAGGACGAACGCCGCGCGGGCTATCAGGAGCTTGCCGAGCGCATTGGAGAGGAAGCATTGCATGCCCTGCTTGCCGAGCGCGACCCCGAATCGGCTGCGTGATTCATCCCCATAACGTGCGTCGTGTGATTCGTGCGCTCGAGATGCACGATGACGGTGTGTCGTATGCCGAGCAGAAGTCGAAATTCAGCGTTCCGCGTGAGCGTTATCATGCCTTGTGGTTTGGTCTGACGCGTAGCCGTAAAGTGCTCTATGAGCGCATTAACCTGCGTGTCGACCTTATGTTTGAGCAGGGGCTGGTTGATGAGGTCCGTGGTCTTATGGACCAGGGCCTAAGTGATGCACTGACGTCGATGCAGGCAATCGGTTACAAAGAGATTATTGATGCCTTGCGAGGCGCTATTACCATGGATGAGGCCCGTGAGCTTATCAAGATGCGCTCACGTCGCTATGCCAAGCGCCAGCTATCCTGGTTTAAGCGTGATGATCGCATCGTGTGGTTCGATATGGATGAGTTTACGATCGATGAGGTCGTTGCTGATATTTACCGTCGCATCGAGGCTGCCTAATGGCTCGTTTTCCTTTGGTCCCTACGGCGCCTGAACCTGAGCGCGCCATCTTGGTTGGTGTTGAGTGGCGCGATAACGTCTGGCCGCTCGACCGTTCGCTCGACGAGCTCGAGCGCTTGGCTCACACTGCTGGAGCCCAATGCGTGGCACGCTTGTCGCAGCGCCTGGTTAAACCCTATCCCAAATCGTTTATCGGTTCTGGCAAGGTCGAGGAGCTGTGCGGCTTGGTGCATCGCATGGATGCGGATGTTGTTATCTTCGACGACGACCTGACGCCCTCGCAGCAGTCCTATCTTGAGAAAGCCGTGGGCGAACCGGTCAAGATTATTGACCGTACGGCATTGATTTTGGATATCTTTGGCCTGCATGCCCAGACTCGTGAGGGCCGCTTGCAGGTGCAGCTGGCACAGTTGCAGTATCTGCTGCCTCGTCTGCGAGGTATGTGGAGCCATCTTGCTAAGGAACAGACGCGTGGCGGTATTGGCTCGCGCTTTGGCCAGGGCGAAAGCCAGCTCGAGGTCGACCGTCGCCTAATTCGTAATAAGATCGCAGCTCTTCGACGCGAACTGAAACAGGTTGAACAACGTCGTGATGTGCAATCGAAAAGCCGTATTGAATCGCCGGCGTTTCGCGTGGCGTTGGCTGGCTACACCAATGCCGGCAAGTCGACGTTGCTTAATCGATTGACGGGATCCACTGTACTTTCGCAGGATAAGCTGTTTGCCACGCTCGATCCTACGACGCGCTCGTACCGTTTGCCCGGTGGCCGTGGCATGACGATCACCGATACCGTCGGCTTTATTCAAAAGCTGCCCCATGGCCTGGTCGACGCGTTTAAATCTACGCTTTCCGAGGTGCTCGGCGCCGATTTGATTCTTAAAGTTGTAGACGCTTCCGATGAGGATTATGAGCGTCAGCTCGAGGCGGTTGATCGTGTCCTTGACGAGATTGGTGCCGGTGAGCGCCTGACGCTTACTGTGTTCAATAAAATTGATCTGCTCGATAGCGTCGACCGCTTGAGCTTCCGCCGGCGTATCCCGAGGCGGTGCTGTTCTCGGCTCAGACGGGTGAGGGTCTTGATGACTTAGTCGACCGCATCGCTCGTGAAGCGGCCGCTACGGATGTGTTGCTCTCGGCCGATATTCCGTATCGAGAGGGCGCTTTAATCACGCTCGTGCACGAACAGGGAACCCTTCTGCACGAGGAATATCTTGAGGGCGGCGTTCGTATTGTGGCAAAGCTGCCGATCCGTATCGCACCACGTCTTGAGCGTTACCGAACGGAATAAATCAGCTCCAGCACACCCAAGATAATCGGTTGATGGAGCAGATAGAACGGTAGTGCATGGCATCCGAGGCTCGCGAGCGCCGGGATGGGATTCGCATAGGCCCATGCTGGCGCTTTGCGGTTTGCTTTTTGTGCCGTTCGAGCGGCAAAGAAGCCTGCGAGGTACATAAAGAAGAAGGGTATGAGCGGATAGTAATCACCGGAGACAAAGTCTGGATCTGGGAAACCCAGCCAAGCTAGATAGGGGATAGGGTAGACCGCTTTAGGAATGCTCCAGGTACAGGCAAAGAGTATGAGGCAAATCGTTATACCCCATATTGCAGGCACCCTATCGAGAACCGGGCGCGCGAGTGCAACAATGGCAGTGCATGCCGCCATGCAGAAAATGATGCCGAAGTTCACCGAGTCATCGACTGAGACAAGCGTCGTTGCGACCCATACAACTAAAGCGGCAGCGGCATATTTGGCGGCACGCTTGATGTTGTTGCGCGAGAGGGTGCACATCCAGCCGGCAATAAGCAAAAATACCCAACTGATGCTAGCGCGCCAGATGTCTTGGAAGATGGTCTGGGTAAACCAGGGCATGTCCCAACCATATAGGTAGGCAAGGTCGTAGCAGGCATGAAATCCCGCCATCGACAGCATGGTAAACCCGCGAATGGTATCAAAGACCGTGATGCGTTTTTGCATTACGAAAACCGGCGCATCAAACCGACGACCTTGCCCAGAATCGTGGGATTTGTCGCGTAGATAGACTCCATGGTGTCGTTTTCGGGCTGCAGGCGAACACGCCCCTGCTCCTTATAGAACGTTTTGACCGTTGCGGAACCATCGATCATGGCCACGACAATCTCGCCATTCATGGCACTCTTCTGTTCGCGAACGATGATGTAGTCGCCGTTATAGATACCGACGTTAATCATCGAATTGCCGTGGACCTCGAGGATAAAGGACCCCTGGTCCGTTGCGATCTCGGTTGGGATGGTAAAGGTGTCCTCGATATTCTGCTCGGCAAGAATAGGAATTCCTGCGGCGACACGGCCTACGAGAGGCAGCGATACGGTTCCGCGGGGCGCCGTGGGCTCATCGGACTTTGAGATGGATACGGAAGATCCGTCCTCGTCAAAGAGCTCGAGAGCGCGAGGCTTGGTGGCGTCACGCTTGAGCAAGCCGCGTGCTTCGAGTGCGGAGAGATGCGCATGTACGGTGCTAGGGGAGGAAAGGCCCACAGCCGAAGCCATCTCGCGTACACTGGCGGATAGCCCTTCTCCTGCTGATATTCCTTGATGAAGTCGTAAATTTGCTGCTGACGCTTGGTAATTTTGCGAGCCATCAGGGATTCCTCTCTACCCATACCAAACAAATGTTCTATTTTTGCTTGACAGGAACAACTGTTCGAAGATAATAATAACCGAACACTCGTTCCCGCGCTAGACTTTTTTGTCCCCGCGGCTTGATAAAACAGTTCTCGTCAAAACAAACGAGAGGAGAACAGAATGAACGCAGCGGATATGGTCCAGGGAAACCTCGCTCTTAAGCTCGAGGCGCCCGCCACGCCTGCCTTTACGGTCGTGAAGGGCGGACGCTCTCATTTTCAGGCCGTGGCCACTAAACCCGTTCGCACCCAGCGTGCGGCCGCTGCTTCGGCTCCTGTTGCCCTGAAGGCCTCGACGATTGTTGCTGTTGCTGTAGCGTTCACCCTGTTCTTTGTGCTCGCCACGTCAGTCTTTTCTGCTCGTCACGCAGCATATGCCGATTCCGTAGCCAACGTCACCTACGAAACGGTTCGTGTGCAGTCCGGCGATTCTCTGTGGTCGCTTGCCCAGGAGCATCCCATCGATGGCCTTTCCACACAGGAGACTTCCGACATGATTCGTAGCGTCAATCACCTCGATCGCGGCTCTCTTGATGCTGGTGCAGTTCTGAAAGTTCCGGCCCGTTCGTAAGATTTCGGGTCGGTCGCATGGTACCCTTGTTATCGTTTAAGAGGAGGTTCCATGCGCTGTCCCAAATGCGGTAAGGCACATACCCGCGTTGTCGATTCCCGTATGCAGGAGTCGAACAACACTATCAAGCGTCGTCGCGAATGCTGTTCGTGCAATTATCGTTTTACGACGTTCGAGCGCTGCGAAGATCCCATCGAGGTTATCAAATCCGACGGGTCTAAGCAGCGGTTCGATCGCAACAAGCTGCTGGTCGGCCTGATGCGCGCCACGATTAAGCGCGATATCGACACGAAAAAGCTCAACGAGATCATCGATGATATCGAGGTGGAGTTGCGTTCGCGTACGCTGACGGCTGTTACGTCCCACGAACTGGGCGATATGGTGCTCAAGCGCCTGGCCAAGATCGACAAGGTGGCCTACATTCGCTTTGCCTCGGTCTATCGCGATTTCAAAGACGTCGACGAGTTTTTGCAAGAGCTCGACAAGCTAAGGTGATTTCATGTCCAACATTACCGTTAACATTAAGCGTCTCGATCCCACGGTCGAGCTTCCCAAATACGCACATCCCACGGATGCCGGCCTTGACCTCCGTGCCAACGAAGACTGCACCCTCAAGCCCTTTGAGCGCCGCTTGGTCTCCACTGGCTTGGCCATTGCGCTGCCCGATGGCTACGCCGGCTTTGTCCAGCCCCGTAGCGGCCTAGCCATTAAGCAGGGCCTGTCTATAGTCAACACGCCCGGTCTCATCGACGCCACTATCGAGGTGAACTTAAGGTCATCCTCATCAACCTGGACCCCATCAACAATATCCAGATCAACAAAGGCGACCGCATCGCCCAACTCGTCATCCAAGAAGTCCCCACGGTCAATCTCGTAGAAGTAGACGAACTAGACAAAACCGACCGAGGCAACGGAGGCTTCGGCTCCAGTGGCGTATCCTAGTCGTTTACGTACTGTCCGCTGACCGGCCCGACCCGCCTATATATCATCCCATGCTCAAACATTCTCGCTTCGCTGCGAAACTGCGCGTGGGACGATATATAGCGGGTCGGGCCGGTCAGCTGCGTTTACGCACTACAAGCTGTGCCGGATCCTCATATTAGAAGCTGCAAAGGTGAACCAAAGTAATTAATTGCAGTTAGCAGATGCGGCAAGGGGATTGATCCTTTGTCGCATCTGCATATCAGAAAGATTGATTATTGTTTTCAAGCGAGTAGACGCCCGCCCACCTCTCACACATATCGTTCCACGCGCAGTTTCGCAGCGAGCGAAGCGAAGCGAGAATGTTTGAGCATGGAATGATATGTGTGAGAGGTGGGCGGGAGGGATGCGAGCGCCCCGCGAGAATGTTTGAGCATGGAATGATATATGGGCGGCTCCCGCCGAGCAGCGAACTTTCGGCTAGCGGATATGCGCAGGTTTTCCGCCCCAGTAGAAGCGGCAGAAGGCTCGTTTACGTTTTTGGGGCTTGCCTGCAAGTTCCATGGTTGCGATGGCGATATCCTCGGCTGCGCGTGGACGGCGCAGCACTTCGCCGTTAATGAGCAGTGCCTTGAGCGATTCGGGATGATCGTGGAGATGGCGCAGTGTCACGATGAGCTCGCGTGCGGTCGTGACATGCATGCTGGCGCCCATGCCGGTGAGCATGGTGGTGTTGGCCTTTTCCTGGCCATATGACTTGCCCAGCAGAATCATAGGCAGGTGTGCGCACAGGCATTCGGTAACAGTGAGTCCGCCAGATTTGAGGATTGCCAGGTCACAGCCGTGCATAAGCGCTGCCATGTCATCGACGTAGTCAAGAACCGTGACGTTCTCGAGTTTCATGGCATCGAAAAGCGTTTTGAGACGGGTGGCATATTCGGTATCCTTGCCCGGCAAAAAGACAAAGTGCATGTCCTCGAAGCTGCGCAGGAAGGGGAGGGTGCGGTCCATCTCCGCGCGAAAGCGAACGTACGGTTGAGGCAAACTGGCGCCGGCCATTACCAGCACAACGAGCTTGTCTGTGGGGAGATTGAACTTCTCGAGTTCTTCCTCGCGATTGTAGTCCGTATCAAACCCGGCGCGAATGGGGATGCCCGTAATGCGGATCTTTGCCTCGGGAACCTTACGGGGTCGGAGTGTTTCGGCCATAAACTCGTTTGCCACACAGAAGAGGTCGGTGTCCTTATGGGGCCACCAACCCTCGACCTCGTAATCGGTCGGTACGCAAATGACGGGATAGTCGATGCCCGTAATGACGCGCGCGCCGACGGCGACGTTGGCTGCCGTGATATGTGTGGCTACCACGGCAATGGGCCTGCGAGTTCGAACGTATTCGTTAAATGCGGGGAACATGATGCGCGACCATGCCGTGCCACCGCCCCAAAGCAGGTGTCCGGTAAGGTATAACGCCAGGTCAAGTCATAGATTGGGCGCGTGGCGCCGGTAAACGAGGCGGCCGTTTTGTTGCCGTCGAATTTTATGCGTCCAAAATCAAGGATATCGAGCACTTCAATCTCAACATCCTCTGGGATGCCATTGGTGCCGCGGATGAGGTCGAATGCCTGCGCAATTGCATTTGCGGCGGCCTTGTGGCCCGAGCCGACCGAGGCGTGCACGATAGTCACGAGAGGTTTTTGCTGAGTCAAGAGCGTGGTTTGTTCCGATTGGGGAGTGCTGTGCGTGAGCAGGGAAGCGTCGTCGCTCGTCTGCGTCTGATCCATCGATATCTCCCCTTCATCTTTGTTTCACAGAGAATCATTGTAGTGCATGAGTGTCACGTTCGCATAAATTTGGGTATGAGCGCAAAGAACGCCAATCTTTCGACAGGAGGTCTCTTCATGACTACTCATCAGCCGATCGATGTTGCGATTATCGGCGGCGGGCCTGCGGGCTATGCTGCAGCCATTTACGCGGCGCGCGCCAACCTAACGACGACCGTGATTGAGCAAGGTATGTCGGGAGGACAGATCGCCACAACCAATGAGGTCGAGAACTATCCGGGCATTCCGCTCTTGAGTGGCGCCGAACTCGGCGAGCGGTTTCAGCAACATGCAGAGGGCCTGGGAGCACAGGTTGCATGGAGCATGGTTGCGGGTATCGATTACGATGCGGATGCGGCGCTGTTTACGGTGCATCACGATATGGGCGATACGCTGGCCTCGAGCGTTATCGCTTGCATGGGTGCCACGCCGCGATCTGCTGGTTTTGTTGGCGAGGATATGTATCGCGGTCGTGGCGTTTCTTATTGCGCGACGTGCGATGGCATGTTCTTTCGCGGTAAACAGGTCTTTGTCATCGGTGGCGGTAATGCTGCCTGCGAGGAAGCCCTGTTCTTGTCAGAAATCGCCAGCAGCGTGACCATCGTCTTGCGCCGCGATCAGTTCCGTGCTCCCGATGGCGTAGTTCAAAAGGTGCTCGCAAAAGATAATATTTCAGTTGGTACCAAACTAGTATTGTGGAACTTTCGGGCGAGGCCATGCCCACGACTATCACCTTTAAGGACAACGCTACGGGTGGCACTTATTCCGAGTCCTTTGATCCTGGTTCGTTTGGCATTTTTGTCTTTGCTGGCACGCAGCCCCATACTGAGCTTGTAGAGCATCTGGTAGATCTGGCGCCCGACGGCGGTATTGTGACCGACGAATCGATGGCCACCCGCACACCTGGCTTATTTGCCGCCGGCGATATCCGCTCCAAGCGTTTACGTCAAGTTGTGACCGCCGTTTCGGACGGAGCCATAGCGGCTACCAGCGCATACGCTTTTCTACGCTGATAAGTACGATAATATATCTTATGTAAGGTTGTTCTATCACTAAAACATCCCGCACAACGAGCTTGAGGCAATGTTGTCGCGGGATGTTTTGTTGTGCAAAACACGAGCCAGTTATTCTGCGGCCGGACCTGAGTCAAAATCGACGGTTATACCGTTCATTGTTGTGGTATGCAAAACTAGATAATCTAGAATACAATATTGAAAACGAACGGAGGCACCGTATGAATCACGTTAAACATGTCATTCCTATGTCCGATACGTCGGTTAGCATTAGCCCAGAGGATATTCAGCCACGGTGCTACCTGACGCATTTATCCAGTCTGATATAGTCCGTAAACTCAATACACTCAGCTTGCCGCGCTACAACCAGTTGCCGAATGTAACGCTCTACCGTGACCAGGTCATTGAGTACATCGAGCTGTGGATGGAGCCGCTTTCAATTTGTGTGGAGCACCCCGTCATTACGCCATCGATGATCAATAACTACGTAAAGGTCGGCCTCGTTCCTGCTCCGGTAAAAAAGCAATATGGCCGCGAGCAGATTGCGCGTCTCATCTCCATTTGTATCTTTAAGCAGGTGCTGCCCATCGCTGCGGTTCAGGCGCTCTTCAACATTCAGCGCCTGAGCTACGATGCACCGACCGCCTTTGATTATGTGATTGATCAGCTCGAGGCATCGATTCGTGCGGCTTTTTCCGTCGAGCAGACTCCCGTGCCCGATACCGCACATCAGGTTACGCGCGAGTCGCTGCTCGTACGCAGTGCGGTATCGTCTTTTGTATCGAAGGCGTATCTAATGAGCTACCTCAAGTTCAATGGGTTTAATAGCTAGCCGACGTACAAGACGGGCGGGACAAAGGCTATAAGCCATTTTGTCCCGCCCGTGTTTTTGTTTAGTTGGACTTTATCGGCCCGAAGCTACGCCCATGCCGTAGCCGATAATGAGCCGTGCATCTCGGCATAGTATGAATCCAGTCCGTTGCAAGGCATGATGATGGTCTTGGAGCCGGGCCAATGCTCCACAATGCGACTGGCAAGTGTCTGGGCGCCCGCCTCATTCTCGACATGGTCGATAACGACCTCGCCGCCGGTAAAGCCCTCGGCCTCCATGGTATCGACAATCTTGCCAAGCATCTTCTTTTCGCCACGGGTGTGACCAACGAGCTTGATCTCCCCCCTCCTCGCTTGCTGTGCCTAAAACTCGGATGTTGAGTTTATTGGCGATAACCCCAGCTGCCTTGGGAATACG
>ENA-OQCF01000973-OQCF01000973.1-human-gut-metagenome-genome-assembly--contig:-NODE-973-length-10268-cov-1.748940_pt1 | contig 10268 bp, 14 predicted proteins | sample MGYA00242756_ERZ504573 | MGnify/ENA primary metagenome ERZ504573 (study PRJEB26092, sample SAMD00036240) | human gut metagenome | host: Homo sapiens | study: EMG produced TPA metagenomics assembly of...
CCTCCGCGTCAAGACCCGCCGCGGCCGCGGCAACACCGCCGTCATCGACGGTCTGGTGTTCCGCAACGTGGAGATGCAGGGCGTCAAGGCTCCCTTCGTCATCAATATGTTCTACTTCTGCGACCCGGACGGCCACGGCCCCTATGTCCAGTGCCGCGAAGCTCTGCCCGTGGACGAGTACACCCCGAAGCTCGGCACCCTGACCATGGAAGACATCGTGGCCACCGACGCACAGTTTGCGGGCTGCTACTTTGACGGCCTGCCCGAGCAGCCCATCGAGGGCGTCTCCATGAAGAATGTCACCATCACCTTCGACCCCGACGCAAAGGAGGGTCAGGCTGCCATGGCCGACAACCGCCCGCTGGTCAAGAAGCTGGCCATCTACGCCGAAAACGTCAAGAACATCGAGCTTCACAACGTCAAGATCGAGGGCTACGAGGGCGAGCGCCTGCGCTTTGCCAACGTCGGCCATTTTGAGGAGGACTAAGCCATGACTCATGAAGAGATTTTGTCCATGCTGGGCGATTATGTGGACTACCTCATCGCCAATTCCAGCGCCGAGGCACCCATGTGAACATCGAGAAGGTCCGCAGCGGCAAGCCCAACAAGTGGAACTACATCGACGGCTGCATGATCACCGCCTGCCTGAGCCTGTATAAGACTACCGGCGACGAGAAGTACCTGAAATTTTCCAGGGATTTCATCGACTGGTTCGTGCAGGAAGACGGCTCCATCAAGACCTACGACCCGAAGGAGTACAACCTCGACAACGTGAATCAGGGCAAAAACCTGTTCATCCTCTACGACATCTTCGGCGACGAGAAGTACCGCAAGGCCATCGACACCATCCGCAGCCAGCTGCTCACCCAGCCCCGCACCAAGGAGGGCAACTTCTGGCACAAGGACATTTATCCGTGGCAGGTCTGGCTGGACGGCACCTACATGGCCCAGCCCTTCTATATGGAGTACGAGACCCGTTACAACAAGATGCAGGGCTGCATCGACAGCTACAAGCAGTTCATGAACATCAAGAAGCACATGCGGGATGAGAAGACCGGCCTGTACTACCACGGCTACGACGAGAGCCGCCAGATGTACTGGGCCGACCCCGTCACCGGCTGCAGCCCCAACTTCTGGCTGCGGGCCATGGGCTGGTTCATGGTGGCGATGGTGGACGTGCTGGAGCGGATGGATGAGCAGCTCTACAACGAGTACCGCGGCATCATGGCGATGTTCAAGCAGACCATCGAGGACGTCCACAAGTTCCAGGACGAGGAGACCGGCATGTTCTGGCAGGTGATGGACCACCCCGGCGTCGATGGCAACTACCTCGAGACCAGCGGCACGGCCCTCTTCGCCTACGCCGTGCTCAAGGGCGTGCGTCTCGGCTACCTGCCCAAGCGGATGGCCGCATGGGCCGAGAAAGCCTTCTACGGCACCTGTGACAAGTATCTGAGCAAGAACCGGACGAGCCTGCAGCTGGATGGCATCTGCCTCGTGGCCGGCCTCGGCGGCAAGGACCACCGCGACGGCTCGCTGGCTTACTATTTCAGTGAGCCGGTGGTCTGCAACGACGCAAAGGGCGTCGGCCCGCTGGTGCTGGCCTATACCGAGATGATCGCACGGAAGTGACCTCTCCCCTATAGCAGAAGACCTCCGCCGCCTTTCAGGGCTGCGGAGGTCTTTTTTTACATTGGAATTTATTGTTTCTCTTCAGGGCCAAAGAAATGCAGGACCCTCAGCGGAGCCTCCGCATACAGTGTAAATCTTCCCGTTCCAGCGGGGACAAAGAGCTGGTCGGTCTTTTTCAGAGGCAGGCTGCGGCCGTTTGCGCTCAGGGTCCCTGCGCCTTCCAGCACATAGATGCGCTGCCGCGGGGCGGGCAGTCCACCGTCAGGGTGTCGGAGACGTTTACTTCGTCCAGACGGAAGAGCGGCGTATTGCGATAGCCCACCAGCGTCGTGATGCTTCCGCCCGCGTTTTCAGCACCGTTTCCGGCTTGATGAACCAGCGGTCGTGGATCTCCTCGCGGCTGTGCGGCTCATAGTGGAAGCATTCGAACATCTTTTCAAAGCCAAGCCCCTGATGGCACATGCTGTCGGCCACGGCAAAGCCGCTGGGCGTCGTGCGCTCCACCCGGATCGTATAATCCGTCGGCTCCTGGATCTCCACGAGGAAGCAGCCCGCGCCGATGGCGTGGGGCATACCGCCCTCGATCAGGATGGTGTCGCCCGGATGCACCGGGTATTTCTGCATCCCGGCCAGCATCCCGGGAATATCCTGTGCGTGGAACAGCGCTTCCCACCGCGCACGGGTCATGTCCGGCTGGAAGCGTAGTAGATGCAGGGCTCTTCGCCGTTCACGGGGTGGCCGCTGAGGATGTGCCAGCACTCAGTCTTGCCGTACTGGCTCTGGAACAGCCGCAGGGCCGTCGGCTTGTCGGGATGCACCTGCAAGGTCAGGCGCTCGGCGCTGTCGATGAGCTTGGTCAGCACGCCGAGGGTGGGCTGCGCTGCGCCTTTGCCAAGATAGCCCTCCGTATCGCTTTCCAGCACCGATTTCAGGGTGACGTCGGTGCCGCGCAGGTGGCTCATGCCCTCTTCGGGGAATTGCTCCCGTCCGGCGTTGCGGGCGGCGACGGTGGAAAGTATCCACTCCTCGGGGAAATGTCCGTCCTCGCCGTTGGAGTCACCGTGCAGGGCGTCCAGCATCCGGCCTCCCAGATAGGTGCGCCACGCCCGGGGGTTGTCCAGCAGGAACGGAAAATCTGTTGTCGGTTTCATAAAACCCTCCATAAAAGGCACAGAGCCTGCCTTTCCAAGGCAGGAAAGACAGGCTCTGCTTTATAATTAGATAGAAGAATCAGAGAGATGTGGAACGCTTGATTTAAGCGCCGTACACGAGGTTCGGCAGGAAGAGCACCGCCTGCGGGAAGAATATCATGAACAGGATGACACCCACGACCGCGAGGTAGAAGGGCCAGCCTTTCTTGAAGGTCTCCTCAATGGGACACTCCATGATGTCAGACACGGCATACAGCGCGGTGCCGACAGGGGGAGTCATGACGCCGAAGGTGACGGTGGTCATCATGATCATGCCGAACACGACTTCGTTGACGCCGATGCTGCGCATGACGGGCAGCAGGATGGGGGTCAGGATCAGGGCGATAACGGTGGTCTCCATGAACATACCGCAGATCAGCAGGAAGACGACGACCAGCAGCAGCAGAATCGCGCTGTTGCTGGTGATGCCCAGCAGAGTGTTTGCAATGGTGACAGTAATGTTATCGAACACGATGCCATAGCCGAACACGCCGGAGAATGCCAGAATGATGGTGATGACGGTGATGTCCTTCACGCTGTCGCGCAGGGTCTGCAGCAGGCTCTCCCAAGTCAGCTCGTGGTAGAACACGGTGCCGACCAGCAGGGCGTATGCGCAGGCAAAGGAGCCGGACTCGGTGGGGCTCATGATGCCGAAGCGGATCAGGACGATCAGCAGGACAGGGAACAGAATGGCCCAGATACTATCCAGCAGAGCCTTCAGGATCTCAGACAGCGGAGCCGGATGGTCATGCTCGGGCTTGTAGCCGAAGCGGCGGGCGCTCCAGGTGACGGCCAGCATCAGCAGCACACACATCAGGATGCCGGGGACCCAGCCAGCCATGAACAGACGGCCAATGGACACCTCGCCGACGGTGCCGTAGATGATCAGGCCCATGCTCGGCGGAATGGTGGCGACGATCAGGCCGGACAGGCCGTTGATGGCGGCAGACCAGCCGCGGTCGTAGCCCAGACGGGTCATCTCAGGTCCGAGGATGCGGCACTCCATCGAAGCATCTGCAACCGCAGAACCGGAGACGCCGCCCATCAGGGTGGACATCAGGCAGGAGACCTGACCGATGTTGCCGTACATATGGCCGGTGCAGGCGTTGGCAAAGCGCATCAGCGCTTGGTGATGCCGCAGCTGTTCATCAGTTGCCGGCAGAATGAACAGGGGGATGGCCAGCATGGTAAAGCTCTGAGAAGTGGAAATGGATTTCTGCACCAGAACGGTCATGGGCAGGTCGCGGATCATAAAGAACGAGAAGCCCGACAGACCGATGGAGAATGCCACGGGCATACCCAGCAGCAGAAACACAAAGAAGATACCGATTGCAATAAACATTAGCCGACGTCCCTCCCTGCTTCGTGTTTGACTTCCTGACCAGCGGGCGTCTTGACGCGCTCAATAATGTTCAGGATGGTGGAGATGAGCATAAAGAAGGAGCCGACAGGCACAGCCATCGTGACCCAGCCGTAGCTGATGTGCAGAGAAGTGATCTGACGTGCCCAGCCGGTGGTGGTCATGCCGTAGCCGTAGTAGATCAGCACGCAGAGGAACGCTGCGATGATGACCTTGAACAGGATGTCCAGAACCTTCTGCACACCGGCGGGGAACTTCTTGACGAACAGATCAACACCGATCAGGCCGGAACCGCGCATTGCGACATCGCTGCCGAGGAAGATCAGCCATGCGAAGGCGATCAGTGCAACGTCCTGTGCCCAGTTCAGCGGATGGCCAAAGGTACGCATCATCGCCGAAACAAAGACGAGGACCGCAATGCCTGCAACCAGGATCAGAGCGATCAGCTCTTCCAGCTTACAGACTTTTTCATAAAATTTCTTCATAGAAAGTCGTCCTTATTCACAATACCTCCTGCACAGCGAGCTGCCATGCAGGAGGACATTTACGTTATGGTCGATTCAGCTTTTTAAGGGATCAGGCCTCGACGCCGGCTTCCTTGTACAGCTGCTCGCGCAGCTCGGTCCAGCCCAGCTTCTCGTATGCGGGCTTGACAGCCTCACGGAAGATGTCCTTATCGACCTCGACGATGGTCATGCCGTTGTCGGTCAGGGTCTTCTCCATGTCAGCCTGAGCAGCGATGATGTCCTGAGCATTGTTGTATGCGCAGTCGTTGAAGTCCTTCTTCATGACTTCCTGATACTCAGCGGGCAGCTTGTCGAACCATGCCTGACCGCAGATGACCATGTTGAACAGGTTGATGTGCTCGGTCTTGCTGACGTACTCGCAGACCTCGTAGATCTTGCTGGAAACAGCAGAGGTGTACTGGACTTCGCAGCCGTCGATGGACTTGGTCTGGATGCCGTTGTAGACCTCAGACCATGCGATGTTGTACGGGGTAGCGCCCATAGCGGAGATGGACTCAACGTACGGGTCAGCACCGGGGGTGCGGATGACAGCGCCCTTCAGATCGGCGGGGGTTTTGTAAGGCTTGTGGCCCATGAAGGAACGAGCACCGTCGTAGTAGTTGTAGCACAGGCCGCAGATGCCGTTGTTGGCCAGGTCAGCGTCCCAGCCCTTGAAGGTGTCGGTAGCCATCAGCTTCATGCCGTCCTCGTAGTTGTCCACGATGTAGGCCATGTTCATGATGCCGATGTCGTTGACGTAGCTGGACAGACGGCCTGCGTCGGTCAGGACGGCGATGCCCATGCCCTGCAGAGCCTGGTCGATCATGTCTTCCTCACCGCCCAGCTGGCTGGAAGGATAGATGGTGACCTTCACATGGCCGTCGGTGTCCTCAGCGACCTTGTCGGCAGCAGCCTGCAGGCCCTGATAGATCATGGAAGTATCGGTCTGGGTGGTGGAGAGCTTCAGCTCAAAGACCTCACCGGATGCAGCAGAACCAGCAGTGGAGCCGGAAGCAGCAGTGCCGGCAGTAGAAGCGGAAGAACCGCCGCAGGCGGTCAGGGCAGCAGTTGCAGCCATAGCGCCGCAGACAGCGAGAAACGAACGACGAGAAATCTTCTTCATGTGATTTTTCCTCCTGATTTTTCCAAACAGATCTTGCTCTTCTCGGATGAGCCTCGCGCAGGCCCATCTGATTTTCATGGCTTTATCATACCATGTTCATGTCCTGTTCACAGCTGTAGAATGTCACAAGCAGAATATGACATTCCACCAAACAAAGCATGACAAATGTCACTTCTTTCGTCAAATAGCCGAATAAAAGCCCGCTTTTATGCAGCAGTTTGCACAAAAGCGGGCTTTCTGCGTGGATTTTTTGTCAGCTTGTCAATGTGACGTCGAGCTGCTGCTGAATTTGCAGCAGCTGCAATTCAAAGTTCTTGTCTGCCGACATGGCCTCGGTGATCAGGCGGTCGGCGCTCTCCATCGCCTGATGATACCGCGCAAAGCGGGGCGTGGCAAGCGTATCCTCCATGATGGTAGGCAGAGTAGACATTCCGCGGGAGGCGGTGTCCTGCGAGTCCAGCTGAAGCAGCCGGGCGACCTCATCCGATTCCGTCACACTGTGCAGGGCGGACACGCCGCTCAACTCGGTGTAGACCATCGTCTGCATCTCCTCCGTGCAGGCAATGGTCTTCAGCAGCTCCCACGCCAGCCGGGAGTGCTCTGTGCGCTGGCTGATGCCCAGCATGAGGGTGCTCAGCGGGAGTAGTTGCCGCCGCCGACGCTTGTGCCGCTGGGCATGGCGATGCAGTCCCACTCAAAGTTCGACGAGCGCTTGATGCGCCACGGATACGCTCATAGCTGCGGTACTCGGAAAAGAGCATCGGGCGGAACGCCACTCTGCCCTCGTCGAAGGTCTTTTCGCTCAGATCCGTTCCGGCGTTGAGCTGGTAGATCTTCCGCGCAAACTGCATGGCGGACTCCTGCGCGCTCTGGTTCAGCAGGCAGTGCTGGCCGTCCTCACTGAACAGCGAACAGCCGTTGGCCACCAGCGCCTCTTCCCAGCCGTAATCGTAGACGCCGAACTGGTCAACGATGCCGTCCCCGTCCGTGTCTCTCGTCAGCTGCTCACACAGGCTGTAAAACTCATCCCACGTCCAATCGTTATCCGGGATGCGGATGTGCTCTTTCTGCAAGAGCGTCTTGTTGATGAACATCATCTGCGGCACGCATTCCAGCGGCAGCGCATACTGTTTTCCCTTGTCGGCTCCGGCCTGCAATGCCGCCGGGTAAAAGCCGCTCAGATCCGCTTCCGGGTCTTGCTTCATGAACGGATCCAGCTCCCGCAGGGAAGCTGTATCGCTGAAAATCACAAAGTCCTCGGGAAGGATCACCATCACATCCGGCTCCTGCCCCAGCAGGTACTGGCCGCTGAGCCATTCGGTGTAGTCTTCGACCCGGATGCCGCTGGTGTACTCGACTTTCACGTTGGGGTGCTCTGCCTCAAACTTTTCAATGGCGGCGTCAATAAAGGTATAGTAGTTCTCGCCCGGGACATTCCAATAGCTGTCACACGGGAAGCCGATGTGCAGCACCACCGGACGCTGGCAGCCGCCAGAATGATGACCGCCGCCAGCAGAAAGGGCAGCGCGGCTTTCCAGTACCGGCTCATACGTCTGCCTCCGGCTGGCTGTTCTGGTTCTGCACCGCCCAGATGGCCAGCTGGGTGCGGTCACGGAGTTCCAGCTTGCGCAGGATGCTGCTGATGTAGTTGCGCACCGTGCCTTCGGAGAGATAGAGTCTGCCCGCGATCTCCTTGTTGGAGAGGCCGCAGCCCACCTCGCGGATGACCTGCCGCTCCATCTTGGTCAGCTCCAGCGCATTCTTTTTGTTCACGCGCACCTGCACGTCGCCTGTGCCATGCGGGAGAACATCTGCAAGACCTTGGACGCCACATCCGGGGCGATGATGGAGCCGCCCGCGCGCGGCCTCCCGCACGGCGTTGGTCAGGCCGTCCACCGAGACGCCCTTGAGCAGGTAGCCGGAAGCTCCGTACCGCAGAGCGTCAAACACATAATCGTCATCGTCAAAGGTGGTCAGGATGATGACCTTGATGCCCGGAAACTCCTGCTTGATGCGGCGGGTACACTCCACGCCGTCCATCTCGGCATCCGAATGTCCAGCAGCACCACGTCGGGCTGCTTTTCCTCCACGAGTTCCAGCGCTTCACAGCCATTGGCGGCTGTACCCACCATCTCAATGTCTTCCTGCTTGCTCATCACAAAGCTGAGGCTCTGACGGATCAGTTCCTGGTCGTCGGCCAGAAGCACCTTTATCATACCGTTTCCTCCTGTTTCCTCTTTTCACTGCCCGGGGTCTTGCGCAGAGGGATCTCTGCCCGGATGCAGAACCCGTCGCTGTTCTCATACCAGAACGTGCCGCCCAGCATGAGCATCCGCTCCTGCATATGCTGCAGGCCAAAGCCCGGCGTCACGCTCTTGCAGCCGATGCCGTTGTCCCTCACCGACACTTCCAGCACGCCGTCCTCGATATGGCACCGCACCTGGACCCGGGTGGCGTGGCCGTGGCGGATGGCGTTGGTGATGCCCTCCTGCACGGTGCGGTAGACGCAGTCTTCCTCATCCTGCGAGAGCGTCAGCCCGGCCAGCGACTCTTCCAGCTGGATCTGTGTGCCGCTGCTCTGCGCCATGCTGGTACACATCTTGTTGAGCGCACCCGAGAGGTTTTCTTTTTCCAGCGAGTCCGGCCGCAGTGCCTTGACCGAGCGCCGGACATCGTTCATTCCGTTGCGGGCGGTGTCGGCTATCAGCTCCATCTGATGCCGTGCCATCTCGGGCGAGTCGTCCATCATCTGGATGCAGGCGTCTGCGCCGCTGTGATGCCCGTGAGCACATGGCCTAACGTGTCGTGGATCTCGCGCGCAAGGCGGTTGCGTTCCTGCACCTGTGCGGTGTGGGCGCTCTCCTCGGCGTAGATGCGCAGCTGCTCGTTGGCCTGCTGCAGCTGCTGGTTCAGGTTCAGGATCTCCTGTTTCTCGCTGGTCTGCTGGCTGATGAACAGCACCATGTACAGGATGAAGAGTATCATTTCCAGCGCCGACAGGCTCTCGATCACCAGCTGCAGGACGCTGCGGGTGTGCAGGCTGTAAAAAGCCAGGTATTGTTTCAGCGTCACGGCATGGAGGGCGCTGGTGGCGGCGTCCATGTTGCAGAAAAGGTACACCACGATCATGGCGCTCAGAAAGCGCTTCTGCCGGAGAGAGCGCGGGTCGTCCACCATATCCACGATCGCAAACAGAGCAATTTTGTCGCAGTTCTGCTGGAAGATCAGCGCCGAAGCACTGTACAGCACGCCCTCCAATAAATATAGCTGCCAGCTGCTGCGGGAGAGAAAGCCGCTGTCCACCTCATGGGAGCACTTGCTCAGGATGGTGCCCACCGCTGCCAGCATCACGCCCAGGGCAAGCACACCGGGGCGGTAGGGCAGCCATTGCAGCTGCTGCAAAAACGAGTCTGCACGGCCAACTCTCACCGCGTAGAGCGGCGTGATGATCTGCACCGCAAAGATGAGCAGGATCAGAAATACCGTCAGCCACTCAATGGCATGGTAGAGCACCCGGAGGCCGATGGACAAATTTTCAGTTTTCATTGCCAGCCTCCGTGCCGTAGCGCAGAATATCCTCCTGCGTGATTTGATTTACCGGCACCACGATGTTGGTCAGGTACGGCTTGCCCTCCAGGATCTCATACACCACCTCTGCCGCCATCCGGCCGATGCGGAGGGGCGACTGCGCCGAGGTGGCCGTCATCAGCTTCGGAGATCAGCTTTCGCCTCCGGTGAGCCGTCTACGCTGTAGACCAAAGTGGACGAGAGCACGCCTTTTTCTTCCAGCGCCGCCATTGCCCCCAGGGCCGCCTGCTCGTTGACGGCCATCACGACGTCAATGCGCGGGAAGGTCTCCAACAGCTGCTCCATCGCGCGCATGGCACGGTTCAGCTCGCCGCCGCAGTCCCGCAGCTCCAGGATCCGGTAGTCGTTGCCGCTTTTGGTCAGGGTCTGGCAGAAGCCTGAAAGCCTGTCCCAGCTGGAGAACGAATCCGAGTTGGACAGCAGCACGATGCGGGCGCTCTTGGTCTGGCTGATGAGGTGGCGGGCGTCCAGCAGACCGGCGCCGTAGTTGTTGGAGGTAATGGTGCAGGTGACAAGCTCCGGGTCGTCCACCTTGGAGTCGATGAGGATGACCGGCACGCCCTTTTCCCTCGCCTTTTCCAGTGCAGGCGTCACGCCACATAATCCACCGGATTCACGATGAGCAGCTCAATGCCCTTATTGAGCATATCCTCGATCTCCTGATTCTGCCGCTCTTGATCTTGCCCCGGGTCGCGCACCAGGAGCAGATCGCCGTTGCTCTTGATCTGCATCTGGATCTCATCGTTGATGGTCTCATAAAACGGGTCACTCAGGGTCGTATACGTCGCCCCGATCATCCGCGTATGAGTCGGCAGAGCACCGCGTCGATAAACCTTCCCTGCACCCAGATGCCCACTGACACCGCAACC
>ENA-OQCF01000974-OQCF01000974.1-human-gut-metagenome-genome-assembly--contig:-NODE-974-length-10263-cov-1.912786_pt1 | contig 10263 bp, 9 predicted proteins | sample MGYA00242756_ERZ504573 | MGnify/ENA primary metagenome ERZ504573 (study PRJEB26092, sample SAMD00036240) | human gut metagenome | host: Homo sapiens | study: EMG produced TPA metagenomics assembly of...
TAGAGCATAAACCTTTGCCAACGGTTAAGGGTCGCGAGGTTCGAGTCTCGTTTTTCCGCTCTTTTTCAGATAAAAAAATCCCGTCAAGCAATTGTTTCGGTGCTTTGCGGGGATTTTGTTGTATGGAAGTTGTTGTTACAGTTTCTGTAATGAGAATCCGAGCATCATTCCGTCGTAGCTGTTGGCCAGCGAGCCGATACTCTTCAGAGTGGAGTTGCTGCTTTTGCTGGAGAGGAAGGTTATCAGTTTCAGTAGCTTGTCCGATTCGAACAGCAGGTCCATAGTTGTGGAGGTAGCGTTGACCTTGGCATTCATACCTATCAGCTTGGCGAATTTCAAGTTGACCTTTTGGGTGGATGCATTGTAGGAGTAGCTTCCCTTCATGCTCTTTTGCCCTACTTTGGCGCTGAATGTGCTGTCGGCGTTGAATGTGAATGACATTTGCCCGGCTTTGATGCCTACTTTGGCAAGCTGTTCGTCCAGTTTCTTTTCTGCGGCTGTGGCGGCAACGGCACCGCCGGCTTTCTGCAGCAGGTTGTCCGATTCGAATTCAATGGCGGAGCCGGTATACGACCAAGTGCCGGTCATATCCGCTGTTGACTTGCCGGTCACGGCATTTACCGCCTTCTCTATATTTTCTTTGTTGAACAAATCCTTGATGGATTGTGCGTGACTATTGCCGGTCAGCAGTAGTGCGGCAACAAACAGTTGCCAAAAAACTAATCTTTTCATTTTACTTATGTCTATTGTTTGCTATTCAGGCTTTTGTTGATACTTTCGATATAGTCCAGCAGCTCTTTCCGTCCCATGCGGTTTTCAGAAGAGGTGATGAAGTAGGGAGGCAGCTCTTCCCACTGTTCCTTCAACTGTTCCAGGTATTCGTTGATGTGGGTGTTCAGTCTGCCGCCTTTCAGTTTGTCGGCCTTTGTGAAGACGATGGCAAAGGGTACGCCGTTCTCGCCCAGCCATTCCGTAAACTCGAGGTCGATGGCTTGGGGAGCCAGCCGGCTATCTATAAGAACAAACAGACAAGTCATCTGTTCGCGTTGCAGTATATAACTTTCTATAATACGTTTGATTTGTTCCTGACCTTTCTGTCCCCGTTTGGCGTAGCATATCCCGGAAGGTCTACAATGTACCAGCTCTTGTTGATTAGGAAATGGTTGATAAGCATGGTCTTTCCCGGTGTGGCAGAGGTCATGGCGAGTCCTTTCCTTCCGGTCAGCATATTGATAAGACTGGATTTTCCTACGTTGGAGCGTCCGATGAAAGCATATTCGGGAAATGTACCGGCGGGGCATTTCCGCACGTCTGTGTTACTGATGACGAATTCGGCGTTTGTAATATCCATTTTGTTGCCTTTTTGGGGTTTTACGTGTGGCAAAGGTAGCACTAATTTCATAAGTTTGCACTATCTTTGCCCAGAAAGCGAAGATAGGCTGCACCTCAGCATAAAAAATGAACGAGTTCATTTTATTCTGCATTCGGTTTGCACTATCTTTGTGGCCAATAGGAAAATTTTAAGTATGAATGGACAGTTTCCCTCGACATTATTGGAGAAGGCGGTAAATGAGTTTGCCAAGTTGCCCGGAGTGGACGTAAGACGGCTATGAGGCTGGTTCTTCACCTGCTCCGCCAGGATACGGCAGTGGTGGAAGCGTTCGGCAATGCCATTGTGACGCTGAAGCATGAAGTGAAATATTGCAAGGTATGCCATAATATATCAGATACGGAGACGTGCCGCATCTGTTCCAGTCCGCAACGGGACGCTTCCGTGGTCTGTGTGGTAGAGAATATCCGTGATGTGATGGCTGTGGAAGCCACACAACAGTTCCGTGGTTTGTATCACGTGTTGGGAGGCGTCATCTCGCCGATGGATGGCATTGGTCCCGGAGACTTGCAGATAGAAAGCCTTGTGCAGCGGGTAGCCGCCGGTGGCATCAATGAAGTGATTCTTGCCCTGAGCACGACGATGGAGGGAGATACGACAAACTTTTATATCTACCGCAAGCTGGAAAACTGGGTGTGAAGCTCTCCGTCATAGCCCGTGGCATTTCCATCGGCGACGAATTGGAGTATACGGATGAAGTGACTCTGGGACGCAGTATCGTGAACCGCACTCCATTTTCCGGAACTGCCTGATCGTGTTGGGCTTCTATCAATTATTCATTATCCACTATCAATTCACTAAATGGAAGAACAAATAAAGAAGACTGCATTGCGTGTCCGAACAACTTTTGCTTATTTCTGGATGCTCCCCATCCTACTCGTCCTGCTTGGAGAAACCGGAGGCGAATGGTAGGTATGTATGCCGGAGATGTACGTGCTATCTATATGGCTGAGACGATAACCATTCTGCTGGCTGCCTCTTGCGTGCCCGTATCCCTGAAACTCTTTTCATGGGTATTAATCCGGAAAATAGATGTAGTGACGCTTCCCGAAGCCCTCCGCCTTTATGCGTTGTGGAGTGGCGTGCGGCTGGCATTGCTTGCCATACCAGTGCTTGCAGGTTTTTTCACCTATTATATAATGTTGAGCAGTACGGGTGTACTGTGTGCACTGATAGGACTGACGGCTTCTCTGTTCTGCCTGCCGGGTGATGGACGCTGCGTAAAGAACTGCATATCAATAAAGAAGAAGAAATGTAACCGACTGGAAGATATGAATAAATCTTATTTCTGTAGTGAAAGGGTGCGTCTACGTGCTATGGAGCCGGAAGACTTGGAAGTGATGTATGCTATGGAGAATGATTCCCGGACTTGGGATGTGACGAACTTCACCGTGCCCTATTCCAGATTTGTCTTGAAACAATATATTGAGAATTCCGAATGCGATATGTTTGCCGACCGCCAGCTGCGTATGATGATTGTACGTGTAGAGGATGATGCGGTGATAGCACCATTGATATTACAGAGTTTTCTCCCATGCATGCCCGGGAGAGGTGGGCATTGCTATACGGAAGGAGTATCAGGGCAATGGTTATGCCAAGGAAGCGTTGCGTTTGCTGTGCGACTATGTTTTCAGTTTCCTATATCTGAAGCAGTTGATAGTCCATATTTCGGTGGATAATGAGGCAAGTATCCGCCTTTTTGAATCCTGCGGTTTTGTGCGTTTGCGGGCTTTTGAGGGAGTGGTGGCGCGTAGGAGGGTGCTATAAGGATGTCGTATTGTTGCAACTTCTCCGCAACACTAATTGAACGTTGGAATCTGGGGGAAACGCGACCATATTTCATATTTTGCTCCCAGCTTGCACAATGCCTTCTTCCAGAGTGTGCCGCTGGCTGCCTCGTCCATTAGCGAGCTGATGTTTTCTTTGCCTACCAGCCAAGTGTTTTCTTCAATTTCCCGGTCCAGCTGTTCGTACTCCCAGCCGGAGTATCCCAAAAAAAATCTGATTCTGCCTTTAACGGAATTTCCCTGCATGATGTAGTTTTTAATGGCTTCAAAGTCACCGTTCAGGTAGAAGCCTTTGCCGATGGGCAATGCTCCGGTAATGCCCTTGAGCGTGTGCAAATAGAACAACGTATCTGTACTGAGCGGTCCTCCTTTATAGATAGGTATGTTTTCCGGGCAGTTGAAGTCTTTCAGCACATCATTCAAGAATAGGGGGAGAGGTTTGTTCATAACCAGTCCCATTGTGCCGTCATGTGTATGGTCCACCAGTAGAATGACGGATCGCCCAAACATGTGGTCACACAAAAAGGGTTCGGAAATCAAGACCTTTCCCCGGGCAGGAACCACATGGTTTGTTTCTATCTTGAATAGATCTATATTGCTATACATGCCCCTAATATACATAATATTCCACAATAAACAAAAGTTCTTCGCTGTTTTTCATTTTAAAAGTTTCTTTTCTCAGATTTTATGGTTTTTTTATTCGAAGAAAATGCTTAAATTTGCAAGTAATTGGCAATTTAATACAATGAAGTATACTACACTATATATGTTAATTTTAGGGCTGTTTTCTATAGGATGGACGGATTGCCCGGAGGATTTTGGGAGCGTATGCAACGTCCGGGGCATTCCGAAATACAGCTTTCCAAAGTGACGGTAAGTGGCTGTGTGCTGGATGAAGGTGGGTTTCCGCTGGCCGGTGCCACTATTCAGGAGAAAGAAACGGCCAATGGTGCGATAGCGGATTCGGAAGGAAAATTCACGCTGGTGGTTGCCGATAATGCAGTGCTCCGTGTTTCATTTATCGGCTACATTTCCCAGGATATTGAGGTGGAAGGACGTTCGACCTTTCATATCACACTAAGAGAAAATATGATAGAGCTGGATAATGTCATTGTTACCGCTTTGGGTATCGAAAAGAAAGAAAATTCTCTTTCTTATGCCACAGATTTAATAAAAAACGAGGAATTGACTCGAGTAAAAATGCCCAACTTAATCACTTCGTTGACCGGCAAGTCAGCTGGTGTGCGTGTTAACCAGGTTTCTTCCGGTCTGGGAGCTTCAGCCAAAGTCAGTATCCGTGGAGTCCGTTCGGTGGCGAGTGACAACCAACCTCTGTACGTGATAGACGGTGTTCCCATTCTGAACTCCACCTCCGAGCAAGCATACTCTGCCATAGGCGGGACGGCCAATGCTGGCAACCGTGACGGAGGGGACGGCATTTCCAATCTGAATCCTGAAGATATAGAGAGCATCAGTATCCTGAAAAGGAGCTCCCGCGGCAGCTTTGTATGGTAGCCAGGCTGCCAATGGGGTGATACTGATTACTACAAAGAAGGGGCAGTCGTACGGGCAGCGCGGTGTTTCTTTCTCGACGAGCCTGATGTTCGACAATGCTTTTGCGCTACCCAAGATGCAGAACCGCTATGGAGTAAGTGATGGTGTAGACAGTTGGGAGAACAGGGCAAACCTTCCCGAATACGATAATCTGAGAGACTTCTTCTCTACTGGTGTCACCTCCATAACTTCCATCTCCTTGAGTCACGGCAATGAGAAGTTGCAGAACTATTTCTCCTATGCCAATACTACGGGGCATGGCATCATTGGGAAACATAACCTTTCGAAGCACAACCTCACTTTCAGAGAGACTTCCGTTCTATTGAATTCCCGTCTGAAGTTAGATGGCAGTATGAACCTGATGCGCCAGGTGGTGAAGAACAAGCCTACCGTGGGTGGTTTCTACATGAATCCTTTGGTGGGGCTCTACCGTTTTCCACGGGGTGAGGATATTGCTTATTATAAGGAGAACTTCGAGGTTTATGATGAGGGTAGAAACTTGAACATACAGAATTGGCATACCTCCTACGAGGATTTTGAGCAGAATCCCTACTGGATACCAATCGCATATTGAGCAAGGAGAACCGCATGCATGTCATAGTCTCCTTATCCGCCAATCTGAAGATAAACGATTGGTTAAGCCTGCAGACCCGTGGCAATGTAGACTATATTAACGACAAGGTGCGCCAGCAGTTCTATGCCTCTACCGCTCCGGCGTTAGCGGGAGCCAATGGGCGTTATATTGAGATGGACTATCAGGAAACCCAATATTACGGAGACGCCATACTGATGATGAAAAAGCAGTGGGATGCATTCTCTCTCAACGCGGTGCTCGGTGCCAGTATCAATGATAAGACAGTGAACTCCACCCGCTATGACTCTAAAACAGCTTCGCTGAAATATGCCAATGTGTTCAATCTGGCCAATATCATCATGAATGGTTCTGCCGGGCTGGACCAGAAGATTGATGTGCGGCGCCAATTGCAGTCCTTGTTTGCGACGGCACAACTGGGCTACAACGAGTTTGTCTATCTTGATTTGTCGGCCCGTAATGACTGGTCCTCCACGCTGGCTTATACATCTCATGAGAAAAGCGGGTTCTTCTATCCCTCCGTGGGATTTTCGCTGATATTCAATAAGCTGATGACTTTACCCCGATGGGTGTCACTGGCAAAGATAAGGGGGGCATACAGCATGGTGGGCAATGATATTCCCATGTTCATCACAAATCCTTCCTCGCATATCACGGCAGGCGGAGAGTTCTTGGCAAGTGATGCCGCGCCGTTCAAGGATATGGAACCGGAGATGACGCACTCCTTTGAGGCGGGTATAGAAGCGCGTTTTTTGAAGAATCGCATTGGCTTGAATGCCACTTTCTATAAGACGAATACCCGGAACCAGTTCTTCAAGCTTCCTACTCTGTCGGGCGATAAATATGCCTACCGTTATGTCAATGCGGGTAATATACAGAATGTGGGGTGGGAGGTTTCACTGGATGCCGTTCCTTTGCTGACGAACCATTTCAAGTGGAAAACAGAGGTGAACTTTTCCACCAACCGCAACAAGATAATTTCACTGCACGAAGCGCTGAAGGAGTTTCTTTACGGTCCTACCAGCTTCTCGTCCAGTTATGCCATGAAATTGGTGAAAGGGGGCTCTATCGGTGACATCTACGGAAAAGCTTTTGTACGTGACGATGCGGGCGATATCGTTTACGGCACGGAAGGAGACAATACCGGGATGCCTTTGGTGGAAGGTGATGGCAATACGGTGAAAGTGGGCAATGCCAATCCAAAACTGATGCTTGGCTGGAATCATATGCTGTCTTACAAGAATTTTTCTTTCTATTTTCTGGTGGATTGTCGCTTTGGAGGCGATATTTTGTCTCAGACGCAGGCGGATATGGATATGTATGGCGTTTCTGAAGTCACGGCCCGGGCCAGGGACAAAGGTTATGTAATGCTTGAAGGTAACCGGATAGATAATGTGAAAGGATTTTATAAGAATGTTGTAGGCGGACGGGCCGGGGTGACGGAATATTATATGTATGATGCCACGAACATCAGGCTGCGTGAGCTGTCCGTGGGCTACCAACTGCCTGCTGCCTGGATGGAAAAGACCAAAGTCCTCAAGCGGGCACAACTGTCCTTTTCGGGACGCAACTTGTTCTTCTTCTACAAAAGGCGCCTTTCGACCCTGACCTGGTACTCTCTACGGGCAACGATAACCAGGGAATTGAAGTCTACGGTATGCCTACCACGCGTAGTTGGGGATTTTCTTTGAAGTGTGAATTTTAAGAGGGGGAGGGAGACTTGATATGAAGAGGATTATAGTACTGATTGGCATGGTTTTCGTGTTTCTGGCTTGTACGCGGGACTTTAAGGAAATCAATACGGACAAGTCCGGCGTGACGGACGAGGACTTGCAGGCCGACTATAACGAACATGGCATCCGTCTTGGAATCATCCAGCAAGGCATCTATTTCAATTACGACTACGGAAAGGGGAAGAACTGGCCTTTTCAATTGACCAGAATTTGAATGCCGACATGTTCAGCGGTTACATGCACGATGCCAAGCCTCTGAATGGAGGTTCGCACAATTCGGACTACAACTTGCAGGATGGATGGAACAGCGCCATGTGGGGACATACCTATGAGTATGTTTTCCCGCAGATATATCAGTCGGAGAATGCCACACGTGACCGTATGCCTGCCTTTTTCGGCATTACCAAGATACTGAAGGTGGAAGTGATGCACCGTGTCACGGACTATTACGGCCCTATTGTGTATAGTCATTTTGCCGATCCCGAAGCCCGTTATATGCCTGACACGCAGAAAGAGGTCTATAATGCCTTTTTTCTGTGAACTCGATACGGCTGTTGCTGTACTTTCCGATTATATTGTCGAGCATCCGAGAGCTTCGGAGTTTGCGCGTTTCGATTATGTTGTTGGACGGTGATTATGACTCTTGGATAAAGTTTGCCAACTCGTTGAGGATGCGGCTTGCCATGCGCATCGCGGTAGCCAGTCCGGAGAAGGCAAAAACGGAATTCCGTAAGGCGATGGATAATGAATACGGAGTCATTCGGGAGGCGGACGAGTCGGTGGCGGTTTCCACAGCGAGTGGATATACCAATCCGTTGGGCGAGATAAACCTTGTTTGGAATGAAGCTTATATGGGAGCGCCGATGGAGTCCATACTGAACGGATATGAAGATCCCCGTCGTGAAATCTATTTTGCCACTTGCCAGAATGAACAGTTTGCAGGCGAGTATCGCGGCATTCGTCAGGGTACATGCTTTGCACATAACTATTATAATACACTCTCAAAATTGAAAGTTACCCAGCAGACTGATGCAGTGTTGATGCCGGCAGCAGAAGTCTGGTTCCTGCGTGCCGAGGCTGCCCTACGGGGATGGACTGATGAGTCGGCGAAAATCTGCTATGAAGAAGGGGTAATGGCTTCTTTCCGTCAGTATGGCATCTTGCAGTCCGACGCTTATCTGGAGAGCAACTTGTTGCCTGCCGATTTTGTGGATACCTACGATATGGAGAATGATATTACCGCCCGTTGTCAGGTTTCGCCACGCTGGCTGGAGTCAGCGGATAGGGATACGAAACTGGAGAAGATTATTACCCAAAAATGGATTGCCATGTTTCCCGAAGGGTGTGAAGCTTGGGCTGAACAGCGCCGTACGGGGTATCCCCGGCTATTCCCCGTACGCTTTAATCACAGTAAAGACGGGTGCATAGATACTGAGACAATGATTCGCCGTCTGAACTTTCCCGGCGGACTGAAGACGGAGAATGCCGAGCAGTATGCCGCTTTGGTAGAGGTACTGGGTGGAGATGACAATGCCGGTACCCGATTGTGGTGGGATACCGGCATCAACTGGTAGAAACACCTTATTTATATAGGGATATTTTTTATTGGATGGGGTGATTCTCGCAAAAATTGCCATACGTTCGTCCAACTGGTCGTACTGATGGTCTTGGATAAAGGAAGTGCAGGCACGTAATCCTTCCTGATGGCTTCCGGTGGTCACCAGCGAAATGGCGCTTACACCGTAGTACATTAGTTCCCGCGCAAGTTCTCCGCTACTCATGCCCGGGTAACCGATGGTGAAGTAGAAACCGTCGGCAACGGGATCACCCAAATCATTGTCGTATACCAAGTGGAAACCGTGGCGCAAGAAGATTTCTTTCAGGCGGCGGGCACGTTCACCGTATACTTTCACTTCATCAAGGAAGTTGTATTGACCTTCATTGGCTGCTTTAAGCATGGCGGCAAGAGCATACTGCGCAGAGTGGCTGGTGCCGGAAGAGAGCGCATAGAGTACGCGGTGGATGAATACTGTGCCGAAGGTGCCGCCGCCGTAGCGTTGTGTCAACCCGGGATAGGCCCGATGATACAGTTTGTCCGAAATGCAGCTGACACCGATACGTTGACCGGCATAGCTGAAAGCTTTGGAACCGGAAATGAGCAGCACGTAAAGGTCCGTATAGTGTGCCACAGAAGGTTGGTAAGGCGCTTGGAACGGTTTGCTCAAGTCTTGGCGGAAGTCCATGGCAAAGTAGGCGAGGTCTTCCAGCACAATGACGTCATATTTGGTTGCCAGTTCGCCGATGATGCGCAATTCTTCTTCTTTTAGGCAAATCCAGCTGGGATTGTTGGGATTGGAATAGACGATGGCAGAGATATTTCCTTTGCTGAGGTAACTTTCCAACTTCGCTTTCAACTTGTTGCCACGGTAGTCATATACGTCAAAGGTTTCATATTTCTGTCCCATCACGACCAACTGCTGCTTCTGTACCGGGAAACCGGGATCGATGAAGAGAATGGTATCCTTTTTCTCATCGCACTGGCTGCATGTGAGGAATGAAGCAAAAGTTCCTTGCATGGAACCGGTAACTGGTACGCAACCTTCGGGGGCTACATCTACATTGATAAAGGCTTTGATGAAACGGGATGCTTCCTGCTTCAAGGCGGGGAGTCCGTTGATGTCCGGGTAGAGGCTGGCAATACCATTCTGCAATGCCTCCACCTCTGCCTTTACGCCGACGGCTGAGGGGGGGAGTCCGGGTACACCCATTTCCATTTTTATGAATTCCACACCCGATGCCGCTTCGGCATTGGCTGCAATGGCTTTGACTTCACGGATAGTTGCTTTGGCAAAGTCTGTGATATGAAAATCTGCGATAGTTTCATCTATCAACTTACGTTCAATAGGAGTATTTCTCATGATTTCAATATTAATTTAGTTTTGCAAAGGTAACATAAATCTCTTATAATCAAGCTATGTTAAAAAAAAGATGATTTTTTTTTCTTTCAAGCTATTGCAGATATAAGAATTTTGTCTACCTTTGCAACCGCAATCGAGAGAGATACGCAACGAAAGAATGAAATAATGGTGCGTTAGTTCAGTTGGTTAGAATACATGCCTGTCACGCATGGGTCACGGGTTCGGAGTCCCGTACGCACCGCAGTAATATTCGAAACCAATAAATTACAAATAAAATCCCAATTTTAAC
>ENA-OQCF01000976-OQCF01000976.1-human-gut-metagenome-genome-assembly--contig:-NODE-976-length-10250-cov-2.501630_pt1 | contig 10250 bp, 9 predicted proteins | sample MGYA00242756_ERZ504573 | MGnify/ENA primary metagenome ERZ504573 (study PRJEB26092, sample SAMD00036240) | human gut metagenome | host: Homo sapiens | study: EMG produced TPA metagenomics assembly of...
TTGGGGGAATCGAACCCCCCTTCAAGAATGAAAATCTTGCGTCTTAACCGATAGACGAACGGGCCATCCTTTGGTGAGCGTTTCCGCTCTTGCAAAGAGTCTTTATTTCTCGTTTGCGGATGCAAAGGTAGAAACTATTTTTGAATTACCAAAACATTCGCAAGAAAAAAATATAGCTTTTTGTTGTCTTTTGTCTTAGAATGGAGCGTTATCTATTGAAAATCAGTTGTAATATATGCTTTTATTTTTTTACACTCCTTACCTTGTTTTTTTATTCTTCTCCTTTTGTTTCTCTTCTTTCGGGCTTTTTTTTGTAGCTTTGTTATCAGATTGAAACCAGATAAAGAAATCGGGAATGTTACAGAAAACACAGGGAATTGTACTGCATACCTTGAAATATAAGGATACATCTCTCATTGCAGACATCTATACAGAGGTGGCTGGCAGGGCTTCCTTCATGGTGTCCATACCCCGTTCGCGCAAGGCGGCGGTGAAGCCGGTACTCTTCCAGCCGCTGGCATTGGTGGAACTTGAAGCCGATTTCCGTCCTAATGCCACTATATATAAGGTGAAGGAGGCGAAGTCTCTTTATCCTTTTGCCACGCTTCCCTACGATCCCTACAAATCCGCCATCGCTTTGTTTCTTTCGGAATTCCTTTATCGCGCCGTCCGGGAGGAGGCGGAGAACCGTCCGCTGTTTGCTTATCTGTATCATTCCGTCATCTGGCTGGATGAATGCAGGGAGGGGTTTGCCAATTTCCATCTGGTCTTCCTGATGCGCCTTTCCCGTTTTCTCGGTTTGTATCCCAACCTGGAGGATTATCATGCCGGAGATTACTTCGATTTGCAGAATGCTTGTTTCACTCCCTTGCGTCCGCAGCTTCATTCCAATTACATCGCTCCCGAGGAGGCGGCCCGCCTGACACAGCTGATGCGCATGAATTATGAAACGATGCATCTTTTCACCATGAGTCGGTTGGAGCGTACCCGCTGCCTGAACATTATGAATGAATATTATCGTCTGCACCTGCCGGATTTCCCGGTGCTGAAGTCTCTTGAAGTCTTGAAAGAATTGTTTGATTGAGGAGCGCCAATCTTGCTTGTCGGATGAAACAATAGCTCCTGATTGCGCGAGATGGGCATCTTATGCTGCATGAGATGTATATTCTCATACAACACGAGATGCCCATCTCATGCAATTGAATCCGAATATTCCTTATCTCCTTCGCTATACTTTATCCCAGCAGTTCCTTTACTTTGGCTGAGATGGCGCGGCCTTCGGCAAGTCCGGCAAGTTTCTTGCTGGCTACACCCATCACTTTGCCCATGTCCTTGCCGCTGGTGGCACCGACCTCGGCTATGATTTCCTTCAAGGCTGCTTCCAGTTCTTCGGCGCTCATTTGCTTGGGCAGATAGGTTTCAAGCACCTTTACTTGTGCCAGCTCATCGTCTGCCAAGTCCTGGCGACCTTGCTGTACATAGATTTCAGCGGCGTCTTTGCCTTGCTTGGTCAGTTTTTGGATAATCTTCAAAGCATCTGCATCGCTCAGGGTATCGTTGGCTCCGGGAGCGGTTTTGGCTTCAAGGAATACTTTCTTTACGTTTCTCAATGTTTCGAGAGCCACTTTGTCTTTGGCTTTCATGGCTGTTTTAATGTCTTCGCTGACTTTTTCAAATAAATCCATATTGTTATAGGTTTACTCCTGTTCTCCTGAAGGGGAGGAGGATGGTTTTACATATCGGGAACGGAAAAATCAGAAGGTGATGACTCCCCCTGCACCGCCTTCTGCTTCTTGCGCGGCTTCGGTGGCGAGCTGCCCTTCCTGCTCTGCCTTCATCTTGATGCTGTTCAGCGTGCTTTTGTCACGCAGATAGGTCGGAGAATTCTCTACCATGCTGATGATGTCGGCGTTGTCCATGTCTTCGGGATTGAAGAGATAGATATGGCGACGGCGGCTGCGCTGGGAACGGGCGTTGGCATCCTTGCCGTAGTACACTTTCGCGGCGGTTGCGTCTCTGTTCCTCTTCCTCCTCCAGCTCGGCAAGGCGTTGCTGTTCTTCGGCGGTGCGCTGGGTGATGCGGTCGTCCATCTCCTTCATGTGGATGTCCTGGATACCGAAACCGGTGGCAAGCAGGGTGATTTTCACTTTCTGTTCCAGTTTGTCGTCGATGGCCATACCGAATTTGGTCTCGAAGTCGCGGCTGAAACGGTTCATGAATTCCTTTACCTCGTCCATTTCGCTCATCATCAGCTTGTATTGTGAGCTGTAAGAGATGTTGAGGAGTACCTTCTTGGAATTGAAAATGTCGTTGTTGTTCAGCAACGGCGAGTGCTGCGCATTCTTGATGGCTTCGCTGACACGGTTGTCACCTTCGCCGTAGCCGGTACTCATGATGGCTACGCCGCCGTCCTTCAGCACTGTTTTCACGTCGTTGAAGTCGAGGTTCACCTTTCCATGCAGGGTGATGATTTCGGCAATACTCTTGGCGGCTACCGAAAGGGTGTCGTCGGCCTTGTCGAACGCGTCGTCCACGGACAACTCGCTGTATATCTCGCTCAGCTTTTCATTGTTGATGACCAGCAGGGCATCTACGTGCTTGCTGATTTCCTCTACGCCATCCAGTGCCTGGTCTATCTTCTTGTCGCCCTCCCAGCGGAAAGGGATGGTGACGATGCCGATGGTCAGGATATCCATTTCCTTGGCGGTCTGTGCAATGATGGGTGCGGCACCCGTACCGGTACCACCGCCCATTCCGGCAGTGATGAATACCATCTTGGTGCCGTCGTTCAGCATATTCTTGATGTCTTCGATACTCTCTTCTGCTGCCTTGCGGGCACGGGCGGGGCGGTTTCCGGCTCCCAGGCCTTCTTTTCCAAGCTGTAACTTCACGGGCACGGGAGAGTCCTTCAACGCTTGGTTGTCTGTGTTACACAGTACGAACGTCACGTCGTGTATACCTTCCCGGTACATATGGTTCACGGCATTGCCGCCACCTCCGCCTACACCGATTACTTTAATGATTTTCGGTGAATCCGTCGGGAAATCGAATTGTACTATATCTTCCATAATAACTTAATTTTCTGGCACATTATCACATTATTACTTCATATCGTCGTCCGAGAAGATTTCGTTGGAAATCTTGTTGAAAGTCTTTTCGAACCAGCTGGGGCCTTCTTTCTTTTTCTTCTTTTTCTCTTCCTTTTCGCGCAGCTCCCTTTCTTTTCGCTCACGCTCCTTGCGTTCTTTCTCTTCCCTCTCGCGCTGTGCCTTGGCGGCGCGTGCGGCAGCTTCCTGCTCTTTCAGCGCTTCGTCGTCAACGAATATGTCGACCGGTTTGGGAGGAACATTGGAGGCAGGCTGCTGCACCGGTTTCACCTCTTGCAGGCAGCAATTCTCGTTGCCGGCAGCCAGCAGGCCCAGCAGTGTGTTGTGCATGCCGTCCTTTTTGGGCTCTTCGCTGCGTGTGTGGACGGTGGTCTGTACGAACTTGGCGGTCTTTACCTTTTCAATCTTGCTCACTCTATGGAAGGCTTTCTCAAGATTCTTCAGATTGGCTCCTCCACCGGTAAATACTACACCGGAGAAAAGTTTGTCCTCGTAGCCGGAAAGCTGTAACTGGTTCCATACGTTGGCAAGGATTTCTTCTGCACGGGCTCCGATAATATTGTTCAGCAGGGCCAGTTCGAAGGTACGGCCGTCTTCCGACGTGCATACGGCAGGGGTCTCGGCGTCTTCTTCCTCCTCGTAGAGGGCATCACCGTATTGCAGTTTCAGCTTCTCGGCATCTTCCTCTTCCATTTGCAGGGAAGTGATGTCGTGGGTAATGTTGTTTCCACCCAGCGGCAGTACGCTGAGGTAGCGCAGGATATTGTTCTTATAGACCAGCACGGTGGTGGTGTCGGCACCGAAGTCCACCAGTGCGCAGCCCGAACGCATCTCGTTTTCAGTCAGCACGGCTTTGGCCAACGCAGTGGGGGCTACGAGCAGGTCGTCGGCAATTTCCACTTTGGCTTGCTCGAAGCTGTGTTCGAGGTTCTTTTTCAGCGAGGCGCGCGCCACGATGTTGAGGAACTGTCCGGTGATGTATTTTCCGGCAACTCCTACGGGCTCCACGTGCAACGTGTTGTCTATCTTGTATTCTTGTGGGGCTACATCCAGCACACTCATGTCTACTAGGGGTACATCACGGTTCTCGTCGCAAATCTCGTCTACCAGTTCTTGCGAAATGATGCTCTCTTCCTCCAGCGTACGGCTTACCGCATTCCTCACCGTGCGCAATGATTGTCCGCCGATGCCTACATATACTTTGGCGATGGAGTTGTTCAGCTGGCCTTCTAGCTTGTTGATGATGGAAGTCAGCGCTTGTGCGGTCTTGTCAATGTTGTAGATGGCCCCTTTGTGTATAAACGAGGATGCATCTTCGCATGCATAAGCCAACACCTGGATACTTCCGTCACTGTTCTTCTTCCCTGCGATACCGGAAATCTTGGAAGAACTCAACTCGATAGCGGCGATGAAATCTGTTGTTGCCATATCTATTTATTTACTATTTTACAATTTACAATTTACTGCGCTTTGATAAGGGATAAATCTCTTTACTCCCTCTTCGTGCAGATAATCTGATTATCGAATTCAACGTTAATGCGGGAGTATTTGTTCCAGCCCACCTGGTTCAAACCTCTTTCGTAGAATGCTTTTACACGTTTCAGTTTCTTTTCAAAACCGGCCATCTTACCCAAATAGATGAGATGGTCGCCGACACGTGGCACTAATTCTATATTTTTGCCAGGCAGTACATGAATCTGTTCAATCTGTGCATTCCAAAAAGAATTCTTCTGCAAAAATACACCAAACTTATATAAATCCCTCATGGCAAACGACTTTTCTACATTTCCGGTCACTACGGCAAGGTGTGCAACGCATTTTGCATCGGGGGGCATTACAGTACCCTTGTTGTCCAGATAGTAGTTTTCGCCATTGGCGCTCATCACGCGCAGGATGGGGATTCGCTGGGTCACTTCGATGCAGAGCTTGCCGCTCGGGGTCTTGTAGCACTCCACCTGGTCGATGAGGGGATGCTTGGCAAGTTCGCGCTCCAAGGTCTTGGTGCGCACGCGTTTCAGGTCTTTCCCAATGGGGCTGATGCCTTTCTTCTCCAGCAGGGTAGCTACTTCCTTCTTCGTGATGAAGCCGGCATATACCGTGTCTTTTATCACCAGCTCCACGTCATGGCACACCTGGGTGGCCGGTTTGCGGTTGAGGGCAGTGACAGCCACCACCAGATAGACAATGACAAGCAACAGGACGATAGAAAGTAGAATCCTTTTAACCATGATACTTCTCTGATAATAGTTGGGTGATTTGGGGAGCATAGTTGTCCAGGTCGCCGGCTCCCAGCACTACCACTACTTCGGTATGCTTCTGGGCGAGGAGGCTGAGGACGTCTTCTTTCCTACAGGATACATTTCTCGATGCCGGGGCGGAGGTTGTCATAAATCAGCTGACTCGTCACGCCGGGAATTGGTTGCTCGCGGGCAGGGTATATCTCTGTCAGAATCACCTCATCGGATAGGGAAAGGCTGTTTGCAAAATCCTGGTAGAAGTCGCGGGTACGGGTGTACAAGTGAGGCTGGAAGATGACGGTTACCTTCTTGTCTTGGTACAGTTCACGGACGGACTTCAGACTTTGGGCTATTTCCGCCGGATGGTGGGCGTAATCGCTGAGGAATACAATTCGGTCATTCTTCAGCTTGAAGTCGAAACGGCGGTCCACTCCGCGGAAGCTTGCCATGCCTTGCTTGATTTCCTCGTCGGTGGCACCGCTGAGATGGGCGAGTGCCATGGCGGCAACGCCGTTCTCGATGTTGATGCTGACGGGAACACCTAGCTGGATATCATTGATGCGGGTGTCCGGTGCTACGAAATCGATGAAAATTTCACCGTTTCCGATACGGATGTTCTCGGCATGGAAGTCACCTTCATGGCGCGAGTAGGTATAGGTGGCTACCCCTGGCTGTACGTCGGGCTGCATCTCCAGTCCTTTGTGCAGAATCAGGCGCCGCCTGGTTGTATAAGCGCGGTGTAGTGGCGGAAGCTTTCGAGATAGGCTTCTTTGGTGCCGTATATATCCAGGTGGTCGGGGTCGGTGGCAGTAATGACACTCATCCAGGGTGACAGCCAGTGGAAGGAACGGTCGAACTCATCTGCTTCGATAACGGTATAAGGACTGGTGGCGGAAAGCAGCAGATTCGTACCGTAGTTCTTCGAAATACCTCCGAGGAAGGCGGTGCAGCCCACGTGTGACTGGTGCAGCAGGTGGGCAGCCATGGTGCTGGTGGTAGTCTTGCCATGCGTACCTGCCACGCACAAACCTTTGCTGCTGCGGGTGATGATGCCCAATACTTGGGAGCGCTTATATATGTCGAAACCGTTTTCACGGAAATAGGTCAGTTCTGCATGCTCTTGCGGCACGGCGGGGTATAGACCACGAGCGTGCTTGCCTTGTCTTTGCACACCTCCGGAATAAGGTTGATATTCTCTTCGTAGTGTATCTGTACTCCTTCCGTAATCAGGCGTTCTGTCAGTTCGCTCGACGTACGGTCGTAGCCCGCTACTTTCTTTCCTTTAGAGAGGAAATAACGTATCAGCGCACTCATGCCGATACCGCCGGCACCAATGAAGTAAACGGATTTAATTGTTTCTATATTCATATCTTTCATTAAGATGCTCTCCTAATTTATTTCTTAATTAACTTCAATACCTCCTTCGCAATAATTGTTGCCGAGTCCGGCAACGCCAGCTTGGAGATATTCTTGCTTAAGTCTTGCAGCTTCTCGGAGTTGGCGATTGTCTCCAACGCCACCGGTAGCAGCTTCTCTTTCGCTTCCACATCCTTCACATAGATAGCTGCACCCTTATCCACCAGCGCCAGCGCATTCTTGGTTTGGTGGTCCTCTGCCACATTGGGTGAGGGAACCAGGATGACTGGCTTGTGCAGCAGGCAGAACTCGGAGATGGAACCGGCTCCTGCACGTGAAATCACCAGGTCGGCAGCCGCGTATGCATTTGCCATATCCTTAATGAAGTCCGTCACGTACAGATTGGGGATGGCACTAATGCGCGGGTTGCGTACGGCTTCTCCCGTTGTATTTGTAATAGCTTCTCTGACTTGGTCAATGTATATCTTCCCCGTTTGCCAGATGAATTGCACTTCGGATTGCGCGAATGACATCCAGTCCGGCACTCAATGTCTGATTGATGGTGCGGGCTCCGAGACTGCGCCCAATATCAGTATTGTTTTCTTCTCCGGGTTCAGTCCGAAGTATTTCACGGCATCTTCGCGGCAGATGGAGTGGTGGAGCAGATTCTGGCGCACCGGATTACCGGTCATGATTATCTTTTCTGCCGGGAAGAATTTTTCCATACCTTCGTAAGCCACACAAATCTTGCATGCCTTCTGTGCCAGCAGCTTGTTAGTGACACCGGCGTAGGAATTCTGTTCTTGTATCAGTGTGGGAATACCCATCATTCCCGCCATTTTCAGCGTAGGACCACTGGCATAGCCACCTACACCGACAGCTACTTGCGGGCGGAACTCCTTGATGATGCTCCGTGCTTTCCACTGGCTCCGTATCAGTTTCAGCAATACGGAGACGTTCTTCCACAGATGTTTACGGTCAAATCCGGCAACGGGTAAACCTATAATCCGGTAACCAGCATCGGGAACACGCTGCATCTCCATTCTTCCTTCGGCACCTACGAAGAGAATCTCTGCGTCGGGACACAACTCTTTTATGGCGTTGGCAATGGAGATAGCCGGAAAGATATGTCCTCCGGTACCACCGCCGCTGATGATAAGCCTCACTCCCTTCCCCGTAGAGAGAGGGGTAGAGTTACTTTGACTTGTATAGTTGTTTGCCTCTTTACTCATATTCTTGTTCTTCTTTATTTTTGTATTATTGGCATACTCGCCATTACTCAATCACTCTTTTCTCCCCTCCCTATAGGGGAGGGGGTGGGGGAGAGGCTGTTATTCAAACTCCGCATCACTGTTCAGTACCTTTGCTGTCGGTTCGGCGGCTGTTTGTGCCTCGCTGTCGATCGGTTGTTTCAGGTTTCTGCATTTCCGGTATCCACCAGCATAGTCACTTGTGCATCATGCATCCGTTGTTCCTCCAGTTTGGCTGTATAGCGGCTGACGCTCAGTATCATGCCGATGTAGGCACAGTTGATGAAAGTGGATGTACCACCCTTGCTGATGAGCGGAAAGCGGTTGTCCCGTGACGGGTGCCAGACCTACGGCAACCATCATGTTGAACAACGCCTGCGTGACGAGTAGCAAGGCTATTCCGGTAATGAGGAAAGCGGGGAAGGTGCGGTCGCATTTTTTGGCGATACGGCCCACTCGCACCAATAGGCAGACATAAAGGAACACAACGACTATCCCGCCTACCAGTCCCAGTTCCTCAATGATGATGGCATAGATAAAATCGGAGAATGCCTGGCTCAGAAAGTCACGTTGTACGGAGTTTCCCGGCCCTTGCTACAACGTTACTCGTAGCTACGGCAATACGGGCATGTGCCACTTGCCCGTCGCCGTCGATGTCGAATTTGGCAGCAGGAACTTCTTCCTTGTTGGTAAAGTCTGCAATACGGGATTTTACAGTGGTAAAACGGTGTCCCATCGGTATATTTTCCAATGTCTTGTCTGGCGTGGCCAGCAGGAAGGCAACAAAGACTGTAACGAATGCCACAATCCCTCCTCCCAGTATCAGTAGGTTCCTGGCAGATACCCGCCCGATGAACATCATTAGGTAGACCGTTCCGAAGAGCAACATTCCCGTTGAGTAGTTTTCCGGCAGGATAAGGCCACAGACTATGCAGGTAATAATCATGATGCGCTTAAAGGCTTTCGGACTTGCACCGTCTTCGTCCTGCCCTTTCGAGAGGATAAAGGCTGTAACGATGACGACGGCCATCTTCGCTATTTCCGACGGCTGGAACTGAATGCCCATGAAGGTCATCCAGCGGGCTGCGCCGTTTACGCGGTCACCGGTAATGAATCCCATCAGCATCACAAAAGCCAGCAGTCCGATGGATATCGGAAGCAAGAATACCGGGAACACCTGGAACCATTTATAGGGGATGTTGTGTACCAGTACTACAATGACGGCACCTACCATCAGGAGAATGCTGTGCTGCGTAATCGGTCCCCAGTGGTCGCCACTCTTGTAGGTCAGCGTACTGGCAGCACTGAATACCTCTGTGATGGAGATGAGGCAAAGGAAAAGGAAAATAATCCAAATCACTTTGTCGCCTTTGAATATGCTCTTTAATAAATCCAATGCTTCGCAAATTAAAAATTAATAATTAAAGAATTACAAGTTGACAGTCTCATGCGGCACTTGTCTTTTATAGTGCTCTGACACATGCTTTGAACTGTTCGCCGCGGTCTTCATAACTCTTGAAGAGGTCGAAGGAGGCACAGCAAGGGCTGAGCAACACGGTTTCACCTTTCTTTGCCAGTTTGAAGGCTGCTTCTACGGCATTCTTCATGCCGGTCTGAACATCAGCTACGGGCAATCCTAAGCGGTCGAAGAAGTCGTGCAGCTTTTCGTTGTGTAATCCCAAATATACCAGGGCAGAGCACTTTTTCGCGTACAAGGTCTTCGATTTCCGTATAATCATTTCCTTTGTCCTTACCGCCGAGGATAAGTACGGTTTTGCCGGTCATGCTTTGCAGGGCATACCAGCAGGAGTTTACGTTCGTTGCCTTGGAATCATTGATGAAGCTTACGCCGCGTACGGTGGCTACTTTCTCCAATCGGTGCTCCACTCCCTTGAAGTCGGACAAAGCCTTGCGGATATATTCTTTTCGGATACCGGCCAAGTTGGCCGAGATACCAGCGGCTAATGAATTGTATAAGTTGTGTGTGCCGTGCAGCGCCAGCTCCTCTTGCTCCATATTGAAGGCTATCGGTTCGTTGATTTCCACTTCACCGTCTTCCACGTATGCGATGGCTCCGTCTTCCTTTACGGCAGCGAACGGGTAAAGATGGGCGCGCAGGCCATGCTTGTCCAGTTCGCGCTTGATGATGGGGTCGTCGTTCCAGAAGATAAAAGCGTCTTCCGGTGTCTGGTTTTGGGTGATGCGGAATTTGGCGTCCACATATTTCTGCATACAGTGGTCGTAACGGTCCAAGTGGTCCGGAGTGATGTTCATCAGTACGGCAATGTTGGCACGGAAG
>ENA-OQCF01000978-OQCF01000978.1-human-gut-metagenome-genome-assembly--contig:-NODE-978-length-10245-cov-1.663076_pt1 | contig 10245 bp, 12 predicted proteins | sample MGYA00242756_ERZ504573 | MGnify/ENA primary metagenome ERZ504573 (study PRJEB26092, sample SAMD00036240) | human gut metagenome | host: Homo sapiens | study: EMG produced TPA metagenomics assembly of...
AATCCATGCAGCCATGCAACCCTGTACTTAGTTGACGGTCTATCAGGATTGTACTAACAAGATACAATAGAGCTATATCCATATCTCTTTCTCTGAGAATTCGGACTATGCATGCCATAATTATTCCTTCATTATTGTAGACTCTGTTCATGACTTCTTAAATTTATCTTCCCAATCACGATGCCAACCAATTAAAGGTAATTCGGGGATTATATTTGTTGGAGAATTTGAGTAGTAATATATACACCCTTCGCTTAAGAATTGCTCTAACGGAGTTTCAGCTAAAGAAAATCGTTCTTTTCTCATTTCATCAACCGTATCACATCCGGCTTCACACAATTCTATCTCGGTACAATTTGGAGATAGTCTTCTATGTTTAGAGTTGTGACAACGTCTCCATGCTGAAGATACATTTTGGGTTAATTGTTTCACATCATCTGGAACGATTACATTATCATCCCAATGTTCATGAAGATTATTATTAAAGCATAACCAACACAACGTGCGTTCAGCAATTTCATCTACATTCTCCTCTCTTGTATCACCTATGACAAATAATTGTTTCATAAATAACAAGTCACGGGGATTGCCATTAAATTCATTAAGGTCGTAGTCCGTTCTGAAATGAATTTTCTGACGTCCAATATCAATTACACTCTGGTATTGCTCTTTAAAAATCGTCCCAGCATAAGATACTGGTTCACCATTCTCAATATTTTTCACTGAGTCGTCCCTTAATTTTGTCATAAGTTGATCATAAACCCATTCTATGCGGTTGTTTCTTAAAGCAAAGCGGGTGGCCATTAAATTCTTTATTTCTTTTTTCAATAAATCCGAGGTTTCAGAAACAGAGATTCGTGCACAAAATTGTGACAGGTACAACTTACCTAACAATTCCGTAATAATCTCTGAAATATCAACGCTTTTCTTCTTGGTGGTATCGGTCTTATCTTTATTGCCTCTTTCGGATTCTTGAATGGAAATAAGAGCTGATTTTAATTCGTCGATAGACTGATTTGCTCCAAATTTTTCAAGAGCTTTCACAAAAGCATTCTCAGAAATTGCTTTATTTGTCACCAACACAAACTTGTGGCTATTTAACATATCCGGTTGCTCGTCAATAAGCTTCATCCAAATAGATATAGTTTTCCATAAGTCTGTATCACGATTACTTAGGTTTATTGTTTCACCATTAGCATTTTTTTGGACGCTATGTTTTTATTTGATACAGCGTTTATGCTCTCTCCCGTCTTGTTTATCAACATCATCAAGACGTTCAAAACTTACGGTAGTCGAATCATCAATTATGCCTAATAGTTGCAGAACAAAGTAATTCCATTGATATTCAAAAGCAGCAAAAACATGTGCTGCAGAACGCTTACTTTGTTCTTTTGATGGTGCTATCATATTCATAAGGATATTTCTATTACGGTTCTGCAACCATAGATGAATAATAGTCAGAATTAACACGATATAAACGTGGAGCAGATTGATGCTCCTTATAGTTTTCTACTTGGTCTAGGACTTCGTTGAAACTTCGTCGCTGTATGTGGGTGGATAGCCGTTCTTGGCGAGCAGGAAGAATAACTTGCCGTTGAGATCGGCTTTCACATTATCATTGTTCAGCCAATCGGTGAACGATGACTGTGTGTCAATAAGTTCCTTAATCTTCTTGGCGAGTATCTTGCATTTGTCGTTGACAATGAGAGTGCCAACTTTCTTATCCTCTCCATACTCAAAGTTGTGTTTGTCGCGCATCGCCATGAGAATGTCGTAGAAGGCTTTCTCCTGGAATGTAAGGCCGAGCTGTCGGAAACTTTCTTTGTCCTCGCCAAGCGACCGAGAATTTCAATAGCCTGTTCGGTCGCACTCTTGACTATTTCGTTGACGGTCTCGCTCTGAGTGGCGGTAGCCTCTCCGGCGGTAAGAGCGTCGCGGCGTTTATGGTATTCTTCAAGTGTCTTTTTGAGCATTTCCTCGAATTTCTCAGCGGCAATTTTGTTGGTATCTTTATACTGTGAGATTGCGCGACGAAGCATTTTGATGAGTACTTCGAGGCGAGTGGCGGGTGCTGGTATATTGTTGATATGCTCAATGAACTCCGGGCTAAAGATATTCTCCTCTACATCCGTATCGAGAATGTTTACTACTGAGTTACATTTAAGAGCTTCAGCCACCATGCTTTCCACGGCGCGGTTCATGCTCTCGGTGTCGTGCTTCTCGCTGGAGGTCTTGCGGATATAAGATGCGACAGCCATAAAACATTGGCAGAGCGTATTCTGCTCATTTGTCAGCACATTTGAGGTTGGCAAATGTCATAGGCGATGCGCAGTCGCTTGACGTGAGCGAGGAAGAATGTCTTGGCATCAACAAGGCGCGGTTTCTTACCCTCGTCGGCTACATTCAGTTTCTCCGTACTACTGAGAATGAAGTCGGCAGCATTAGACAGACACTCGAGACGGTCGATAGGCTTTGCCTCCGGGTCAATGAACGGAGTGATGTCAAAACCGTGGAACAAGGTTTTGAGATATTTCAAGTTCGATTGAGCATTAGCTTCCAGAGCTTGCTTCACATCGTCTTCACTCGGACCAAATGATGTACCGCCGTACTTGTGCATCGCTTCCATCATGTTGGAACGGATGCCGATATAGTCTATAATGAAACCGAATTCTTTGCCTGGGTATTTGCGGTTGACACGGCTGATTGTCTGCACGAGCGTATGCTTCTGCAACGGCTTGTCGTTGTAGAGATAAGTCAGGCAATCAACATCAAAACCGGTAGTCCACATATCCACAACGATAGCGACGCGCAGATTGGAATGTTCCTGCTTGAAAGCGTCATCAAGTTTTTTGATGCGCTTTTTGTCGCCGAGATAATCGTACATATCTTTTGGGTCGTTCTTACCGCGAGTGGCTACCATGGCGATTGTCGGTATGGGCTTTAGCTTTTCAAGTTCCTCTGTAGTAAGAACAGAATCATCAGGTGACTTACGCTCCTCGAACCATTCGGGACGTATCTTGCGGAATTTCTGCAAGAGGTTGTAGCCAATGTATCGTTTCGAGCAGACAATCATAGCTTTTTGTATCACGTCGGGCTTGTTGGCGCATGCGGCTTCGTAGTGAGCTATGATGTCGGCGGCGAGGCGTTCCAGACGTTCTTCATCGGCAAGTATCACTTCCATTGCGCTCATAGCTTTTTTGGATGCAGCAATGTCGGCATCTGTCGCGCCCTCGTCGGCGCACTTCTTATAGTATTCGTCTATCTCTTTGACCTTGGTGCTATCGAGCGTAACCTGCGCTATACGCGGAATGTATTTGAGCGGCTTGGTGATTTCATCATCTACCGCCTGTTGCATGGTATAGCGGTCTACAATATCACCAAACACCTGTATGGTCTCATCAATAGGCGTGCCAGTAAAGCCTACAAAGGTCGCATGAGGGAATGCTGTGCGCAAATGTTCTGCGTATGGCTTGGTGACAAATGCGCCAATCTTTGATTCGTCTTTCTCCGTAGTAGCGATGGCCTGTGTATCGGTTTCGGGTTCATCGACATCTGTGCGTGTACGGACTTTCAGGGTCGTGCCCGTTCCGAGCTGTGTGCGGTGGGCTTCGTCGGAGAAACAGATGATGTTTCGTCTGGTGTTTAGTTCGCCGATTTCTTCGCAGAATTTCTGAATAGTGCAAATGAAGAAACCGCCGGAGTCGCGTGCTGCGAGTTCCTGTTTTAGGATTGTGCGGTTCGGAATAACCTGTGCCGCTCCGAGGCTCAGATATTCGGTGGAGCGCAGAAATAGTTTGCCCGCCTGAGTCTGAAGGTCATCGCGGTCAACAATCATTACGATTGTAGGCGAGCCAAGTTCTGCGCAACGGAGCGAGAGCTGACGGGCGAGGAACATCATTGTGTAGGTTTTGCCGCATCCTGTGGCACCGAAATAAGTGCCGCCCTTGCGGTCGCCGCGGGCGTATACCTCCCGCACATGCTCACGGAGCATTCGGGTGGCGAAGAACTGCGGGTAGCGGCATACTATTTCCTGCTCCTTGTCGAAGTCCTTGTCAGGGAAATAACAGTAATCGCGGAATATTTCGATAAAGCGGCTCGGTTCATATACTCCTGCCACAATGGTGCGCACTTGGTCAAGTCCCTTAGTTGCCACCGGGTCTTCGTTGTTGACCTTTTTCCATGCGTAGTAATGTTCGTATGGGGTATAAGTCGTACCGATTTTGGTATTGTTTACCGTGGCATCACTGATGCACGATAGCGGGCAATAGCGCAGCAGATGCGGTATGTCGCGTAGGTAGCGTATATGGATTTGGTCGTAGGCATCAGCAATAGTTGCATTTTCATCGGCAGGATTCTTTAACTCGAAAATGCAAAGCGGCATACCATTAACAAACAGAATTACGTCGGGGATGCGGATGTTATCACCGAGACCATAGCCAACCTCAAACTGGTTGACAACGCGATAGGTGTTGTCGCTTCCGTCGTAGTCGATAAAGTCAATGTCGAATGTTTTGCCATCGTCGTGCCGTACATAGCGGAAGCCATCGCGGATAAGATAATAAGTGTTGCGCAGCGTTTCAAAATGAGTCTGACCCGAAACATGGCGCAGCTTATTAGAAATTTCCTCAATATCCTGTGCGGTCAAATCAGGATAACGCCGATTAAGATAGCTTGTAAGATCATCGAGCAACAGCACATCCCTGTTATGCCGATGTATCTTACCGCCATAAGTATATTCCCAACCTTGTTCCACAAGCAAATCTAACAAGGCCAATTCGTATTCGTCTTCGTAGAATTTTCCGTTACTCTGTTTCATGGCACTTCATTTTAGGCGTTGGCTCCTTTTAGCACAAGGGCTGGACAGATAGTTTTTAATTTCTCACGAGCTATTGCAGCGACACCCTTGGCTTCCTCCATACAGTGATAGAGGTTAACGATTGATTGCTGTGCTTCAATGGGCGGAAGGGGAATTTTAGCCCTACAGAGTTCCGACCAATCAAATGTTTCTCTTGCGCTACCCCATGAGTTGAAACGCGAATAGCGGTCAAACTCGCTGCGGCTTAATAGTAAGAACAGATATTCAGGCAATAGCTGTGAGTAATTTTTGCAATCAAAGTTTATATACGATGATGAAACTATAAACGTCTGAGCCATATTATTGATTGCCAAAGAAATTTTACCTCCATTACGAGACGTAACAGAAACATAACAGAAATTTCTTGGCTTTAATAATTTATAAGGCGAAAGAGATACGCCTTTCATGTCGGCTTTAGTATATATCAATTTTTTTCTCTATGCTAATACCTCTAACATCATCAAGAGTATACTTCCCAAAAGTATTTCTTTCGTCAACTTGGTTAATATACTCCCCGAGGGAAACACGTGAATATTTCTTACCAGACTCTATGACGAGGGCTTCGCACATTTTGGAGAGGGAGGCCACGAGGACTTCATTCTGCTCGGCGAGAACCTTCAGCCCGTTGTAGGTTTCCACCAACTCACGTTGTACCTCAATCGACGGCAAAGGGATGTCGACACGGCAAAATTCCTCCCAGTCGAATGTCTCGCGAGCACTTCCCCACGAGTTAAACCGCGAGTAGCGGTCAAATTCGGGGCGAGAGAGTAGAAGGAATAAATAGCCCGGGAGAAGAATGGTCTCGTCCTTACAGCAAAAGGTGATATAGGATGAAGATACTATGAACGTATTTGATGTTTCATTCATAGCCAAAGAGATTTTACCGCCATTACGAGAAGTAACAGTGACATAGCAAAAGCTATTTGCTTAAGCAGTTTATATGGCTTCAATGAAACATCTTTCATATCAGCCTTTGTAAATATCAGTTTCTTTTCAATGCTAATACCTCGAACATCCGATAGCTGATATTTTTCAAAGAAATTGCGCTCGTCTTGCTGAACAATGTAGTCACCGAGACGTACCCATTTCGTTTCACTTGCACTCATATCCAAGTTGTTTTAGGGCGTTACGAAGAGTAATGTTGTTATCGGACTGACGGCGCAGTAGGTCGGAAATTGTTGTCGTGGCTTCGGAGAGGACTTTATGATAGTCGGCTTCAAGGTCTCGGTCGACAAACTTAATGTAACGGCTCGGAACGAGCGAAAAGTCATTCTCTTTCTCGGCTAGTTCTTTGTAGCTGACCGAACGGTACAACTCAGGTTCGGCGTAGGTTGCGCCGTTCCGTGCCCTCACTTTGCCATTTGAAGTAAATCTCGGATGCTCGCTTGATTTGTTCGGCATCAACATGACCTTCTTTTTCTGTTCCCCTTTCACTGGTTCTGCGTCCACTGGCGCAAATCCATGAAAAGGATTTGACCTGTGCGGTCGCGTAGCTTGCGGCCATGCCACATTCTGGCTTTCTTATTTTTGGTTGAGAATCCAAAGTGTTACGGATATGTCTGTATTATAGAAAAGTTCACGAGGCAAAACGATGATGGCTTCAACTTTATCACCGAAGCCTTGTTCGTCGAGTTTAAGAAGCTTCTTACGGATTGTATATGCGTCAGAGTCTCCGAGGGCACCATTGGCGAGCAGGAAACCGGCTACGCCTTTCTTGGGGGTAAGTTTTGAAAGAATATGAAGAATCCAAGCATAGTTGGCATTGCTTTCAGGAGGCGTGGCATAATTGGCCCAACGGGCATCATTGCTAAGCTTATCTTCGTACCATTTTTTCTTGTTGAAAGGTGGGTTGGCCATGATATAATCAAAGGTCAACCCTTATGAAGGTCATCGGTGAATGTCGAGGCGTTCTTCTCGCCGAGATGATGTGAAATACCTCGAACTGCCAAATTCATTTTGGCGAGACGGTATGTGGCAGGGTCGCTCTCTTGGCCATAGACATTTACGTGGGTAATGTCGCCCTGTTTGGACTCAACATATTTTGCACATTGCACAAACATACCGCCGGAGCCGCAGCAAGGGTCATAGAGAGTGCCGTCAAACGGCTCAATAAAAGCCGCTATAAATTCTACTACATCATGGGGCGTATAATATTCGCCCTCTTCCTTGTCCGCATTTATCGCAAAAAGACTTTAGAAAGTTACTCATACACTCGACCGAACAAGTCTTTTTCCTCTCCGAAAGCACGATGCGAAACCTTATTTACCTCATCTACGACTTTCTTGATGACATTGGCTTCAAGATTGATAGAGGTAAACAAACCGAGTTTCACACAACCTTTGAAGGCTTCGCCGCTGTCGTTAATAGCTTGCAGGGCATCATCGAGAGCACCATTGAGTTTTGGAGCGGGTATATTGATAAGCATAGACCAACGGGCAGCTTCCGGCACAAAGGCGATGCCCTTGTAACGCGAAGGACTAGCGAGAAATGTTTCAATCATAACTTCATCAGTAATACCGTTGTCGATGCACTCCTGACGCATCTTTGCCTGTGCATCTTCAAACTTTTCACCAATAAAGCGGAGGAAAACAAGAGTAAGCAGCAAATCGCGCTTATCCATCAAAGAGGCATTGCCGCGCAGATAGTCGCGGCAGTTAAATAATATAGATTCAAGATTGAGAGAGTTCCCCTCTTTTTCTTTGTCGTTTTCTTTGCCATATTCAATCGTTATTACCGCCATTGATGAGTTGGCGAGGGTCCACATTCAAAAGTCCTGCAATCTTCACAAGCATATCAAGGGATGGTTGCATCTTGTTGGAACACCATCGGGAAACAGTTGCTTCATTTTTTCCCTACTTGTTCGGCTAACCATTTACCTGTTTTGCCATTCTCAACTAACACGACCTTTAGCCTGTTTATCTTTTGCGATTCCATACGTTTTAATTTGCTTGCTAATTACAATACTTTGATTTGTAACGCAAATATAGTGATAATACTCGGAAATACCGCATTGTGCCTCAAAAAAAGTAGCCTGAACGCCCGCAAAATCAAGTATATTAGCTATATTTGCAATCACAGAGAGAAGAAATAGGCCAATGAACGAAGAAAACAAAACAATACTCTATCAGGACGATGATGAGATAACTCGTGTGTCTGTGCGTTTTACCGATGAAGATTTGTGGTTGACACAAAATCAGTTGGCGGAGATATATTGTACGACAAAGCAGAATATCAGTCAGCACATAGACAACATCCTAAATGATGGAGAATTAGACCCAAATCAACTGTAAAGGATTTCTTGACAGTTCGGCAAGAAGGTAAACGCCAAGTGCAGCGCAGTGTTTTGCACTATAATCTTGATATGGTTATCGCCTTGGGCTATCGTGTGCAGTCGCAGGTGGCTACCCGTTTCCGTCGCTGGGCTACTCAGCGGCCTTCATGAGTATATCCAAAAGGGATTTGCGATGGATGATGAGCGGTTGAAGCAAGGAGGTAATCGGTATTTCCGTGAGTTGCTGCAGCGTATCAGAGATATTCGTAGTAGCGAGCGTAACTTCTATCAACAGGTGACGGACATCTATGCCACAGCCACAGATTATGACCCACGGGACGAGATGACAAAGATGTTCTTTGCAACCGTACAGAACAAGCTGCACTACGCCGTCCATGAGAACACGGCAGCGGAGGTTATCTACAATCGTGTGGATAATGAAAAGCCGTTTGTAGGTATGACGAACTTCAAAGGCAACTATGTAACCAAAGACGATGTGAAGATTGCCAAGAACTATCTCTCAGAGATTGAACTGCAACGTCTTAACCTGCTTGTTTCCGGTTTCTTGGACTTTGCCGAGTTCCAAGCATTGGAAATGAATCCTATGACGATGAAAGATTGGATAGAGGCATTGGACAATCAGATTATCGCTCATAAACGGAAGGTCTTGATTGGCAAGGGCAACATTTCGCACAAGCAAGCGATTGAGAAGGCAGAAAAGGAGTTTGAAATCTACCGCAAACGAGAAATGGATCTACTTGAAAGCGATTTTGATAGAGAAATCAAAAGATTGAAAGATAATAACGACTATGGCTCAAAATAATATTATTATCTTTGAACCAGAAGTCATTCTTTGGCAGAGACGGTTCACGGAATACAATCGTTAAAAAGTGGAAGTATAGAAAGACATGACTCTAAACTAATGTTAGGCAGGAATACAATAACCGTCGATTGCGGAAATTAAGTTTCAATAGAATTGCAATGAACATTAAGAGCATATATAATTAAGTATTGCATCTTTTGTTCAAACTGTATTCCACACTTGCTCTGCCTGTTTTAGATGGTATATGAAAATGAAACAGAAATTACAAAGTTAAAAACAATGACGATATCATTTTTACGAGCAAAACATGGTGACTGTATCAACATCCGTCATAATGATAAGAATGTAATTATAGATTCAGGCACGCCAGATTCCGATGCATATTCTTGTTTGATTGATGAAGTAAGAGCACAAGGTCAGCGAGTTGATCTTCTTGTTATAACCCATTATGATTATGACCACATCGGAGGAGTGTTTGCTATGGATTCAGATAATTGGGAAATAGTTGACAACGTGTGGTTCAATTCCGGCACAAATGGTAATGCCGACTGTTAATAAAGAAAATTATCTATCTATTCGTCAAGCCAATTCAGTACAGAGCGCTTTGGAAGATTTTCATGTAAAATGGGACAGAGAATTAACACGAGGCAAAGAATTTGAACTAGGGAATAACTGGTTGCTGAAAATCCTATATGGTGGTTGTGACAAAATATTGGATGGGGTGGGAGAATTTCTGTCGTCTCCCAAATGCGACTGGAATGCTACGTTTGAAGAGCTAGAACACTATCTGAATGACAATGTATTAGATACTACAGAAGTCAACGCTTCTTCAATTGTATTGTTACTTACTGATGGCGAGCACAACTATCTATTTCCTGGCGATAGTACGCCCCAAGTCTTATTAGATGCATTATCCGACTATTCTGAGACCAATCCCCTGCGTCTTGATTTGCTAAAGCTCCCTCATCATGGCAGTTACAAGAACATCACACACGAGATTTTGAAAAAAATTATATGCTCGGATTACGTAGTACTCACGAACGGTAAGGTTCATTTTCATCCGAATAAAAAAATGATGCTTAAGGTATTGAACTGGGGACGTCGTACAGATGATAAAATCCGATTTTCATCTTAATTATCACCAAGAAGCTAAGTGAAAAGCTAAAAATATCCGAAGACAAGAACAGAAAAAAGTATAAATTTGAAGCTGGATGGACAAACTGAATTTAAAATATAATGCCTGCAAAATAGATGCGAGGGTAGCGGCCAAGATAGTCATGGGTCAGGATTTTTATA
>ENA-OQCF01000979-OQCF01000979.1-human-gut-metagenome-genome-assembly--contig:-NODE-979-length-10241-cov-8.693890_pt1 | contig 10241 bp, 10 predicted proteins | sample MGYA00242756_ERZ504573 | MGnify/ENA primary metagenome ERZ504573 (study PRJEB26092, sample SAMD00036240) | human gut metagenome | host: Homo sapiens | study: EMG produced TPA metagenomics assembly of...
TCAGCTCTGATACCTGTAAGATAATCAACATTGAGATTTACTGTTGTGTCACCGCTGCTACAACATCAAAATGTAATGTGACAATAAACATTCTCTGACTTGAAAGTTGAAAAGATCAAGGTTGAGCAGGTGAAGAGAACCTTATTTGTAAGGCTTGGATTCCAAACGATGCTTCTCTGGAATACAGGGAAAACCTTTTCCCTTGTATTTGTTGATGCAAGCTTGAGAACCTTGCTGTCGTATGTAAGACTGCTCTGTGCATTAACGATCATGTGATCTGCCTTGAGAAGGTAAGTAACAACAACCTGCTCTGTCTGTGCATTGTAATCATACGAAACAGGATCTGCCACATTTGATGTAACATTGATCTTGTTGCCTGCACTTGTTTCTTCGCTTGTTTCGGCAGCACTTGCTGAGAAAGGCAAAGCTGTGAACATGCACAGCACCATCATTACCGCAAGAACCACAGAAAGCTTTTTCTGAATTTTTTTCATACTTGCTGCTCCTTTAATAAAATAAAATTACCGTTCGCCACAGTTTTGTGGCAATACTTCTAAGCTTCGGAAACTTAAACAGTACAAAATTTCCGAGAACAATTAAATTATAGCACATTTAAGTTGTTCGGGCAATGAATCTGTTATTCTTTCAGCGAAAATGTTTTAGCTAGAAATCTGTGCAAAATAACGGTGGAATTGTTGCTTTGTACAAAATTTCATACCTATTATTGTGTACATTGACTTTTTATCGCCCGTTTTTACACATATTAGCAACTACAATATAAGAATTTTCAGCATTTTGTGCTTATTTATTTCACACAAAATAAAAATCCGAATTCGAGGAATATCGGATTCGGACTTACTTATTATCAGAATTTATCAGAATGATTTAAAAAGCTCAATTGCTTTTGCGGGATCTGCGGCTCTGAAAACGGCTGTTCCGGCAACGCACACATCAACACCTGCCTCTGACGCCTGCTCAATGGTATCTCTGCCGATTCCGCCGTCAGCCTCAATAAGGATATTGTTCAGACCTCTGCGTTGACATTCCCTCTTGATTTCCTTAACCTTCGGCATCATCTCGGGCATAAAGCTCTGTCCGCCAAAGCCCGGCTCAACCGTCATAACAAGTACAAGGTCAAGCTTTTCAAGATACGGAAATACTGTCCAAGCAGGAGTGTTTGGCTTTAGAACAAGTCCGGGTTTGATTCCTCTTGACTTGATTTTCGCAATTGTATCATCAATGTCAGAGTCGCATTCAACATGGAAGGTGATGATATCCGCACCTGCATCGGCAAAATCGTCAATATATTTTAGCGGATCGCTTATCATAAGGTGAACATCAAACGGGCGGTTTGAGAACTTTCTTACCGCCTTGATTACGGGAGCGCCAAAGGTTATGTTCGGAACAAAGTGACCGTCCATAACATCAAGATGCATCCAATCGGCACCCGCCAGATCCATTCTTTCAATTTCTTCGCCCATTTTTGAAAAGTCACAAGACAAAAGTGACGGAGCTATTTTCATATTTTACATCCTTTCCTACGGTTTTTGGACAGCCGGAGCAAAAACAGCGGCGGCGCCCCAGAACAACGCATAAATCAACACTTCAAGCGAACCCATAACCTGTACACCGGCATAAAGCGAAAGTGTTGACGCAACGAGCAATCCGAAAATTACGGCAATCAGCTGAATTATGATTGAAAGCGAAATATTGTGCTTGATTTTTACGCAGCCCGTAACTGCACGGGCAAGCGATGCGGCTTTGCCGTTTGTAATGAGATATGAACGGGAGGTTTCCTCAACCGTATCCTCAGCCTCCTTGAGAACATTTCCGAGTCCTGTCGGAAGCACCTTGATACTGCGGTAGAACAAATCGTAGAGTTTTGCAACAAGGTCATTTGTAACATTATAATCGGTTGTTCTGATGAGGAAGCTTATGCCGTTGGTTTCGGCTCTCTGCATTTCAGCCTTGAGCTGAGCGTCGGGAGTGTATCTTGTAACAAACATTGCAACAAGTCTGCCTGCTCTTGACAGATATGTGACCTGTCTGCCCTGAGAAGTATATTTCTCCTCATATTCCATATTCGGAACTTCCACGCTGTACTTTTCCATAAGCGTGCGTGAACCCACAAGGATTCTTTCGCTCTTAATCCACCCCACAAGTCCGATTTCATCCTCATAAAGAACGCTTTCAACCTCGGGAAGTGTTTCCTCGGTTTCTGCAACTACCGAATCAAAAGCATTTGCAATCGGATTCTGAGCCTCTTTAAGAATTGCAATTCCGCAGAGAAGAGATTCGTCAATGCTGTAATCCTCAAAGGTTTTGATGCCCTCAAGCGAGATTGACTCGGCAGGGAACAATTCATTTGCATCTATCATTATAGCCGTACTGTCGCAGAACTGCTTTACCGACGGATAACCCGAAAGCATTGAGCCGTAGGAGAGCAGAGTTTTGCAGAGCTTTCTCACGGGGGCATTAACAGAAAGAAGTGTTGCCACAGGCACAGACACCGCCGTGATAAGTGCAAACGCATTCAAAGCGTCTGCAAATGACAGCTTAACAACACCGTACATTACCGCAATGATTATTGATGCAATTGTTGTTATCGGGGCAAGCTTTGACGCCAAATCTCGCTCGGGTCGGGTGCATAAGATATTTTGAGAAAGTTTGACGGAAATTCGGTCTTATGCTGATAGGCAATTATCGGACGGTCGGCGGCAGTACCGCTCATCATCTGCATTGCAACAGACTCGTTGTTGTAAATTTTTGACGCATATTTCTGTCCCTTTGACGAAACAAACTTAAAATTGTCCTTTACACGAAGAACCATATAAAGCTTTCCCACATTATTTGCAAAGAACGCAAGCATAGGAATTACCGTGTAGTAGTTCACATGAAATCCGTTCAAATCGCCAAGGCAGAAGAACGAAACAATTATCTGAACCATTCCTGCCGCACCTGCAACGGCAACGGCTGTATCGGAATTACCTTTGATATGCACAAGCGGCGAAAGTCCGCTGAGCATTGCCACACGGTTCAGCACAAGCGACGCCGCCATAAGAACAAACAGCAAAATTGCGTATGCCGCCGGTGCAAAAGGAACTGCCGAACATATTGCACTCGGAAAAATTCTTGTAACGATTGTGAGAACAACCACAACTGCGGCAATTATTCCCGACAACAGACTTCTCATAAAGAGCTTTCTTATATTATGATTCAGCTCATAGAGAATACTTTTTTCGTCCTCCTCGCCTGTATAATCCTCAACAGGCTTTGAATTTTCCTCTTTTACGGTATCGTTATCGTCGGATTCATCCTTTGAAAAGATTCCGACAAGGGCAGAAATAACCTTTTCGCCTATAGGGCGGTTATCCTTATGCTTTTCCTCGGTCGGGGCAATCTCCTCATCAACGATTGTCGGCTCGGGACGAAGCACATGAGCGATTACCGAAGGATTCTTTGAACGCACATACTCCTCATACTCATTCGCTACAACCTCGGAAAATCTGCCTGCCTTGACATTGAGAATATTTCTCGGTTCATCGGGACGATACACGGGAACTTTTGCAACCACCTTGCGAGGCGGTTTTTCTGTATTCGGAAACTGATGAACGGGAATCTGCGAAGCCTCTTTATTTTCTTTGGTTTCGGTCTTTTCCTTTGGCTTATCCTCGGGAATGTCGATATCTATGGTATGGTAGCTTTTAATTTCAGCCTCGTCACGAAACTGGTCAACCTCTCCGAGCACTTCGCCCGAAAATTCTGTGTTTTCATCATACTCAGGTGTGAGGGTGACTATCTTATTTTCTTCCTCGGCGGCTTTTTTCTTTGCTCCTCATACTCACGCTTGGCTTTTTCGGCTCTTTCAGCAGCCTTTTTTTCAGCCTCTGCTTTAAGCTGTTCGGGAGTTACAAGGTCATCGTCATTTCCGTCCATTATAAGCTCTGCCTGCATTGTGGCGGCAGTCTTATCCCCGACTATTGAGTTTGAAGTATCAGGTTCGGATTCATCAAGCGGATTTGTATTTTTTAACCTCGGCTTTTTATCGGCATTGCTGAAAATCTCTTCAATCTTCGGCTTTGCACGGTATTTCTGTGCCGTCTGCTCCATTCGCTCCTGATCGGCAAGATAGTGGGTTTCTTCGAGTATGCTCTCGATTTCAAGCTCTTTAAGCCTGTCCTTGTCCATATCAGCCAAAGCATTCACTCCTTTTTATTTACTCTCGGGCAGATAGTTTAGGTTTATCGGAAACTATGCCGCCCGAGCGGTACTCTCTGTTTTTACAATCTTTGACATTTAAACACACAACTTTGATAACATCAAATGATTTTATTTAAACATAATATTTCATCAATGCGGGCGGATAATATCCTCCCGTCTGAAATATAGTCGCAATGCGTTGTGCATAAATGCACTGCCTTTTGCTCGTTATTTCAGACAGCGCTTTGCTCCCTTTTTCCGCCACCGGCGGCGGTCGCAAGGCTACCCCTACATACTTTCATAAATTTTCCATTTTACATTTTCAATTTTCAATTTGACATCAGCGGTTTTTCATCGCTTTGTACATCAAAATTCCTGCGGCAACCGACGCATTAAGGGAATTTATCTGACCTTTCATGGGCAATGACGCTATTACATCGCACTTTTCACGGACAAGTCTTGAAATACCCTTACCTTCGTTGCCGATAACAATTGCACACGCACCCGAAAAATCACACTCGTCATAATCCGTGCCGTCCATATCTGCGCCGTAAACCCACACGCCTTTTTCTTTGAGTTCATCAAGTGTAACCGCAATATTTGTCACCCTTGCAACACGCATATATTCAATTGCGCCTGCAGACGCTTTGGCAACCGTGTAGCTTAAACCGGCGCTTCTGCGTTTCGGAATAATAATTCCGTGAACTCCGGCACATTCTGCGGTTCTGATTATTGCACCGAGATTATGCGGATCTTCAACCTCATCAAGCACAACAACAAACGGAGCTTCGCCCCTGCTTTCGGCATATTCGAGGATATCGTCAACCGTTGAATAATCCTTTGCCGCCGCAAATGCGACAATTCCCTGATGAGTTGCGCCGCCGCTCACATAATCAAGCTTTGTGCGGTCAACCTCCTTAACGGGAATTTTCTTATCACGGGCTTTTGCGAGGATTCCCACAATCGCACCGCTCTTTTCACCCTTTGCAACAAGAATTTTGTCAATCGGGCGGTTACTGCGAACAGCCTCACTTACAGGATTTCGCCCTGCAATCACATCAGGCTTTTGTTCTGTATTTTCAAATCTTTCGTTTTTCATCATAATCAGCCTTATTCGGTTTCCTTTTTATTTTTTGTGTCTGCATGGGACACACCGCTTCATTTTGCTATCTATTATAACATAACAATTCAAATTATTAAATACTTTTAAGCCATTTGTTTTTAAAAACTCAAACTCTGTACAATGTATCAAGAGCAATCGCTCCGGAGTCGATGTATTCGGGAATTATGCCGTACATTCCCGTTTGTATGTCCTCAAAAAGTATCATGTGCGGAGGGAACACTGTAAAACTGCAGTACACGGCAATCAAAAGCAGCATCATAAACACGCAGGGCAAAAAAAGCTGTTCAATTTTTCTTTCACCGTATTCAAGCCTTGCGCTGAGTGCAAACGCAGAAAAACACACGGCAATTGCACAAATGAACCTTGGCAGACCTGCACTTTCAACACCGAGTGCATAGATTAGCAGATATGACGCAAGACAGAATATTCCGACAAACCACAGCGAAATTATTCTTGACACGGCAAAGCGATGGAAGCCCGAGCGTTTTCCGATTGCCTCAACAAGGCTCCACACAAGGTAGGAAAGCATAACAACCTTGGTCTGCTCCCACATACTGCCGTTTACAGCACCGAAAAATATGCCGAGCAACGCACCGTTTGTCAGCGAATAAAGATTTTTGAACACAATTATCATCAACGGAACAATGACAAGCCCCCAAAGCCTCATTTTCACGGTTTCCTTTTTCATAAAACACACCTCGCCGGTGTATTTTATGAGTATAGATTGTCATATATTACCTTGTCACAATTTGAATCGCAGAAAAAAAATGTTTTTTTGAATCACGAATTTGCGATTTATTTTTCTAAATTTGCACTTATACATTCTGTATAACTCAACATTTTAAACATCAATGTGGAAAACTATGTTGAAAGTGTTGAAAGTGATGTTAAAAAATCCCGATACTACACGAAGTTTACAAAGTTGTAACTTTTAACATTAAAAAAATAGGTTTTCCACATTTTTGGATACAGGATTGTAACGGGGAAATTAGATTACATTCTGTATAATCCACATGTCAAGTGGTATTTTTTGCTTTTTTCAACATTTTTAATTTACAGAAAATGTTTTATAAAATCAAAAAAACAGGCACACCGCCGTGTACCTGTAAATTTCGTGTTAAATTGTCGGCTTTTAGTTTCTGAGAAGATGAATCGCCGTTTCAGCTTTCTCAATAATCCTCAAATCATTATCATAGGAGCACATTTTTCGTGCCTGTTGCAAATCAACCCAAATATAACTGTCAATTTCCTCCTCCTGAATTTTGACATTATCCGTAAATGCCTGTGCAAGGAAAAAGACAACCCGTTTGCGAATTTTACCGAAAGGACAGTATTCGCTGATTTCACGAAAGCCCTTTTCAATCACGACATCAAGACCTGTTTCCTCTTTAATTTCACGGATTGCTGTCTGATGTTCGTTTTCACCGTCTTCAATATGCCCCTTCGGAAAGCTCCAATATCTGCCGTTGCTGTTCTTTACAAGCAGAATTTTCGTGTTCTGTCTGCTTTTGTAGAAGATAACCGCACCGCACGACTTTTCGTAAAGGCACACAATGCTTTTCAGCTTAATATTTTTCAGTTTTGAAAGCACCTGTCGCAGTTCGGGCTCATAAAACACCTCACCGTATTGTGAGATTATCGGACGCTCGCCGTCAAGGCCGTCAAATTCGGCAACGGCAACCACAACGCCCTCAAAATATTCTGTTACGGGTTTGTGCGAAATCACATACGCACTTTTACAGCGTCCTGAAACGGAGGTAATTTGTGCCGAATACAGCTTATCGCTTATTTTTCCGAACACGCTCACCTTCACGCTGTCTGCTATCATCGGCATACACCTCCTTACAAGAATTTACCCGATATGATATCAGTTAAAAAGTCCGCTCATACTGTCAAGCTGAACCTGAGTGTTGGCACTCATTACACCGTTCATAAAAAGCACCTCGTCAATTCCGTTGGTTTTGCAGTAATCAACAAGATTCTGTTTGAAATATCTGAAATCGATAACATGAACTTCTTCGTAGTTATTGGTGAGATACGGAACAAAAGCGTTGCCGTAGCTTTCCTTTACAACGGCAATCTTCTTGCCTGCCGCCGCATTTTCCGAAGCTGATTTCAGAACCGTGAGAGCATTATCACCCATAATAAACACACCGTAGGTGTTTGAACCGCCCTCTGCGGCTTCATAGTAGGGACTGTTATAGCTTGCGGAAGAACCGTCTGCCTGTGTGATATCCATTGTTACATTATAAGGGAACTTCCAATAACTTACCGTATCGCTGTCAAGACCGTCTGCCGAGTTGGTAAACGAGCCTGTAAAGCCGTCAATTTTCTGTTCCTTGCAATCATCAAGCGAAAGAACGGGCAAATCTTTTGTATCGGCAAATGCTGTGTAAGCATAGTAAGCGCCGAGGCCTGTCCAATGGTGGTCGCTCTTAAAGTAGATGTAATCTGTATTATGTTCCGCAAGACGGTTGTAGCAGTTAATCGGAGTTACCTTATCGGAAAGAGCCGCATAAGCTGCCTTGATGTTGTCAGCCTGTGAGGTTGACGGAGCGTCGCTGTCTTTGAGTCTTTGCGGAAGTCCCATTTCGGTATGGTTAGGAACAATCATATCATAAACCTTTACGGAACTGCCGAACTTGTCTGCAAAGCCGTTGATTGTCTGAGCATAGTTCTGCGCTCTTGCATTATCACTGCTGAACAATTCGTAGCCTGTTTTGTTCCACACATAAATGCTGTATGAAAGAGTTCCGTTTGTATTGTTGTCCTTTATGCTCGGTGTCATAAAGTATGTAGGAGAAAGCTCGTCTGCTTTGTTAGCGGTCGGAGATTTTGCGGTTTCATCGGGGGATGCTGTTGTGCCCACTGTTCCCGTGGGAACATCTGCAAGGGCATCTTCCTTTGAACAGCCCTTAAAAATTGAAGTTATAATAAAAATAATAACAAACAGAATTATCAATGCGCTCGCAACGATAATAATTCTGTTTCTGGTTCTTCTTTTGTTTCTTCTTTTTACAGGTCTTCTGACGGGACGCTGTGACGACGGTCTTGCGGCATAGCTTGCAGGACGGCGCTGTTGCTGTCTGCGACGATATTCACGGGAATCAATGCTGTCATCGAAATTATCAAGATCAAAATAATCGTAATCGTTTCTTCTGCTCATAGTGTTACTCTCCCAAACTGAAGATTTTTAAATTCAATTTGAATTCAATGAATTATATAAGTGTATTAATTACTCGCAGTGTACTCCTGTTTGAATCAAAGCAAGCCTTGCTCTGACCGTAAGGACATTATCACTTAGATTATACAACAGAAACTCATCAAAAACAATACAAAAAGCACAAAAAATACAATTTCCGTGAATTAACATTTACACACGCAAAATAATAAATTACACATTTTTTGAATAAAATTGCAGTAAAAACAGTCAAATTTCTTGAACATATATGCAATTCGTGATAAAATTACAGGGTATGGAATTTTAAAAAATCCTTATCATCTTAAAAGGAGATATTTTTATGGAATACAGGTTTTCCGACAGGGTTTCAAGCCTGAAGCCGAGTGCTATCAGAGAAATTTTCAAATATGCCGCCGACCCGAGCGTTGTGTCGCTTTCGGCAGGAAACCCGTCGCCCGATGCATTTCCCGTAAAGGAGATTGCGGAAATCTCAGCAAAGGTTTTTGCAGAAGATCCGATTTCGGTTTTACAGTACAGCGTTTCGGAGGGTTACACTCCGCTGAGAAAGCACCTTACGGAATATATGAAAAAGGAGCATAACACAGGCTCTGACAATGACGACATTCTCATCACAACAGGCGCACAGCAGATTATGGATTTATGCTCAAAGGCTCTTGTAAACGAGGGCGATGTTGTAATCTGCGAGGCACCGTCATTCATCGGCTCGCTCAACACATTCAGAAGCTACAACGCAAAGCTTGCAGGTGTTCCCGTTGAGCCTGACGGTATGAGCACAGAAAAGCTTGAAGAGGCTTTAAAAGCCAATCCGAACGCAAAGCTCATTTACACAATTCCGAATTTTCAAAATCCTTCGGGTGTTACAATGAGCCTTGAAAAGCGTAAGAAGGTTTATGAGCTTGCCAAAAAATACGGTGTTCTCATCATTGAGGACAACCCGTACGGCGACCTGCGTTACAGCGGTGAATATGTTCCGAACATAAAAAGCTTTGATACGGACGGAATTGTAATCTATGCCGGTTCATTCTCAAAGGTAATTTCACCGGGTATGCGTGTTGCTTACACAATTGCACCAAAGCCGATTTTTCAAAAGCTTGTTGTGTGCAAACAGGGCAACGATGTACATACAAACATCTGGTCACAATATGTATGCGATGAATTCATCACAAAGTATGACTTCAACGCTCATCTTGCAAAGCTTCGTAAAATCTACACAAAGAAAGCGAACTTCTGCATGGAGCTTCTTGACAAATACTGCGCACCGAAAATCACATATCATAAAATTGACGGCGGTCTTTTCATCTGGTGTGACTTGCCCGAGAATATTGATATGCCGAATTTCTGCAAAGAACTCGTTCTCAAAAAGGTTTGCGTAGTTCCGGGCAACGCATTTTTAACTGACGAAAACGAAACCTGTCACAGCTTCAGAATAAACTTTTCAACACCGACTGACGAACAGCTTGAAAGAGGAATCAAAATCCTCGGCGAGTATGCAAACAGTCTTTAATCACGGAGGACAATTATGGAAAATCAGACAAAAAAAGAGGTTGTATTCAGCGCAATACAGCCCAGCGGAACAATTACACTCGGAAACTATCTCGGTGCGGTTCGCAACTGGGTTACAATGCAGAACGAATACAACTGCATTTACGCTCTTGCAGATTTGCACACAATCACTTGTAAGACAGACTCCTGCCGTTATGCGTAAGAATATAATTG
>ENA-OQCF01000980-OQCF01000980.1-human-gut-metagenome-genome-assembly--contig:-NODE-980-length-10238-cov-2.018000_pt1 | contig 10238 bp, 10 predicted proteins | sample MGYA00242756_ERZ504573 | MGnify/ENA primary metagenome ERZ504573 (study PRJEB26092, sample SAMD00036240) | human gut metagenome | host: Homo sapiens | study: EMG produced TPA metagenomics assembly of...
CACAACAGCAAAAGAGTGCTGCAACAGACTCCGTGCGCGTCAGTCTACTGACTTGCGCTGCAGGAGGAGAGATTTATTCCCTATTCGGACACACTGCCATACGGTACGAGAACTATACGCGCGGCATTGACGCCGTCTTCAATTACGGCATGTTCAACTTCAACGCCCTAACTTCATCTTCCGTTTTGCCTTGGGAGAAACGGATTATCAACTTGGAGTGACCGATTATGAGCATTTCGCCGCCGAATATAACTATCTGGGACGCGATGTCTGGCAACAGACGTTAAACCTAACAGAAGAAGAAAAAGAACGCCTGATAACACTATTGACAGAGAACTACCGCCCCGAAAACCGAGTATACCGCTACAATTTTTTCTACGACAATTGCGCCACCCGCCCGCGAGACCAGATAGAACGTGCCATCAACGGCACGCTGCAATACGCTGACAATATGACTGATAACAGTACGGGAATCTCTTTCAGGGATTTGCTGCATAAATACAGTGAAGGCCATTTGTGGTCACGTTTCGGCATGGACTTATGCATGGGCAGCAAAGCAGACGAACCCATCAACCGCCGGCTGGCAATGTTCGTCCCCTTCTACATGCAGGAGTATTTCAATAAAGCGCAGATTGTGGACAAAGAAGGACAAGCACGGCCACTGGTTGCCAAAGAAGAAAAAATCGTAGTAACGGGTAAAACACCAGCCGACTTCGTCAGCAGAGGCATCACACCGATGCAGTCGGCTTCGCTATTACTGATACTTGTAGCAGGCATCAGCATTTACGGCATACGAAGAGGAAAACTCTCTGGGGCATGGACCTCATACTCTTCTTGGTTGCGGAATGGCTGGATGTATACTGGCATTTTTAGCACTATTCTCACAGCATCCGGCAGTAAGTCCCAATTATATACTATTTGTATTCCATCCATTTCACCTTTTTTGCCTTCCATTCATGCTATCCAGGGTACGAAAAAGGGAAATAAGCCGCTATATGCTGGTTAACTTTGCAGTTTTAACACTTTTTATAGGGCTTTGGGCAATAATTCCGCAGAGAATTCCGCCAGCAATATTACCTTTGGCACTGTGTTTGCTGATACGTTCTGCAAGCAACCTCATTCTGACATACAAACGAAAGTAATGAAAAAAGGACTGATAACTTCCATACTCGCACTTACATTCAGTGGTTTGCAAGCCCAACCGCTGCCTGCCTCCCCAAAGCTGGTGGTAACATTGACCATTGACCAGTTGCGTACAGACTATATGGAAGCATTTTCGTCCTTATACGGAGAAAAGGGGTTTAAGCGCTTACTGCGTGAAGGTAAAGTCTTCCGTCAAGCAGAATTTCCTTTTTGCGGAACGGACCGAGCCTCGGCCATTGCCGCCATCTATACCGGGACAACACCGTCCATGAACGGCATCATTGCAGAGCAGTGGCTGGATGCAGGTACACTACGCCCCATAGACTGTGTAGAAGACCCCAACTTCATGGGCAACTATACCGACGAAAGCACTTCCCCCTCCCAATTACTGACCTCCACCATTGCCGACGAGCTAAAAATAGCTACCCGCAACAAAGGTCTGGTTTATGCCATTGCGCCTTTCCGCGATGCCGCCATATTGGGTGCCGGACACGCGGGGAACGGTGCCTTCTGGCTTAATAACAATACCGGAAAATGGTGCAGTACAACTTATTATAATGAATTTCCGTGGTGGCTGAGTCAATACAACGACCGGAAATCTCCCGACTACCGTATCAAGGATATGGTATGGACACCTGCACTTCCTTTTACCAACTATATCATTTCTGCCCGAATGGCGTAACGAACCATTCAAATACAAGCTGGACGGTGAACGGGCAAACAAATTTCGCCGCCTGATTACCAGTCCTTTCATCAACGAGGAAGTCAACCTGCTGACCGAAGAGCTGCTGAACAAGAGCACTATCGGACAAGATGACGTACCCGACCTATTATCGCTGACTTACTACGCAGGAAATTACAACCACCGGAGTACGCAGGAATGTGCCATGGAAATGCAAGATACCTACGTACGGCTGGACCGTAGTATAGCTTCCTTATTAGAGCTCATAGAACGTAAAGTTGGGCTCCACAACGTACTTTTCTGCATCACCTCCACCGGCTATGCCGACCCGGAAGCTGCCGACCCGGGCGTATATCGGATACCGGGTGGTGAATTCTACCTGAACCGCTGTGCCGCCCTGCTGAACATGTACCTCATGGCATCCTATGGCGAGGGACAATATGTGGAAGCTTATTATGACCAACAAATCTATCTCAACCATAAACTTATTGAGAACAAGCAGCTGAGCCTGACTGAAATTCAAGAAAAATCTGCCGAATTTCTGGTTCAGTTCAGTGGCGTGAGCGAAGTATATTCAGCTCATCGCCTGCTTTTGGGCCCCTGGTCACCGCAAATAGAACGTATACGCAATGGTTTTCACCGCAAGCGCTCTGGCGATTTGCTCATTGAAATACTTCCGGGCTGGACTATCATGCAGGAAAATAGTATTGATAACCGTGTAGTACGTACGGCCGATATTCCTGCTCCCCTCATTTTATTGGGAGGAGGAATGAAGGCTGAAATCATCCGTATACCCATCAGTATCGACCGCATTGCCCCTACCCTGGCAAGTGTAATGCGCATCCGCGCCCCTAATGCAAGTACAGCATCTCCCCTCGACTTTTGATTCTAAAATAATCTGTGCAAATCTGGATAATCTGTATAGAAATCAGTAACTTTGCACGCTCAACTAACTCAGCAATAATAATAAAAACAAATATATAATGGGATTTAATGAATTTTTAAGCTCGATTTTCGGCAACAAATCCACACGCGACATGAAAGAGATACAACCGTGGGTGGAGAAAATCAAAGCCGCTTACCCGGAAGTAGCCAAACTCGACAACGACGCCCTACGCGCCAAGACAGAAGAACTGAAAGCCTACATCCACGATTCGGCAGCCGAACAACGCGCCAAAGTGGAAGAACTGAAAGCCAGCGTTGAAGATACCGAACTGGAAAAACGCGAAGACCTCTTCAACCAAATCGACAAAATCGAGAAAGAGATATTGGAGATTTATGAAAAAGCGCTGGACGAAGTATTACCCACCGCTTTCTCTATTGTAAAGGAAACAGCCAAACGATTCTCTGAAAATGAAGAAATAGTGGTTACAGCTACCGATTTTGACCGCCAACTGGCTGCCACTAAAGACTTTGTACGCATCGAAGGCGATAAAGCCATCTACCAGAACCATTGGATAGCAGGTGGTAACGATACTGTATGGAACATGGTACATTATGATGTACAGCTATTCGGTGGTGTGGTTCTACATAAAGGTAAGATTGCCGAAATGGCAACCGGTGAAGGTAAGACATTGGTAGCTACCCTACCGGTATTCCTCAATGCCCTGACTGGTAACGGCGTGCACGTGGTAACAGTGAACGACTATCTGGCAAAACGTGACTCCGAATGGATGGGTCCTCTTTACATGTTCCACGGTTTGAGTGTAGATTGCATCGACAAGCACCAGCCAACTCTGATGCCCGTCGCAAAGCTTATCTGGCAGATATCACGTTCGGTACAAACAATGAATTCGGTTTCGACTACCTGCGTGACAACATGGCTATCAGCCCAAAGACCTGGTACAACGCCAACATAATTATGCCATTGTCGATGAGGTGGACTCAGTATTGATTGATGATGCCCGTACTCCGCTGATTATCTCCGGACCGGTTCCCAAAGGCGATGACCAACTCTTCGAACAGCTCCGCCCACAAGTAGAACGTCTGGTAGAAGCTCAGAAAAAACTGGCTACCCAATACCTGGCCGATGCCAAGCGCCTGATTGCATCGAACGATAAGAAAGACCAGGAAGAAGGCTTCCTCGCTTTGTACCGCAGTCACAAGTGCCTGCCCAAGAACAAGGCACTCATCAAGTTCCTCAGCGAACAAGGCATCAAGGCCGGTATGCTGAAGACCGAAGAAATCTACATGGAGCAGAACAACAAGCGCATGCACGAGGTGACTGACCCGCTGTACTTCGTTATCGAAGAGAAAATGAACAGCGTGGATTTGACAGACAAGGGCGTAGACTTGATTAGTAGCAATGTAGAGGACCCCACTTTCTTCGTACTCCCCGATATCACAGCGCAACTCTCTGCCTTGGAAAACGAAACAGAGCTGACAGACGAACAGCGCCTTGAAAAGAAGGATGCCTGATGACCAACTATGCCATCAAAAGCGAACGTGTGCATACCATCAACCAACTGTTGAAGGCATACACCATGTTCGAGAAAGATGACGAATATGTGGTAATCGACGGCCAAGTGAAGATTGTGGATGAGCAGACGGGACGTATTATGGAAGGACGTCGTTATTCTGACGGTTTGCACCAAGCCATCGAAGCCAAAGAAGGCGTGAAAGTAGAAGCTGCCACCCAGACTTTTGCCACCATTACATTACAGAACTATTTCCGTATGTACCACAAACTATCCGGTATGACCGGTACGGCAGAAACAGAAGCCGGCGAGTTGTGGGACATCTACAAACTGGATGTAGTGGTTATTCCGACCAACCGCCCCATTGCCCGTAACGACATGAACGACCGCGTTTACAAGACAAAACGTGAAAATATAAAGCAGTCATCGAAGAGATAGAAAAAATGGTGGCAGCAGGACGCCCCGTACTGGTGGGTACCACTTCTGTTGAAATCTCTGAAATGTTGAGCAAAATGCTCACCATGCGTAAGATTGAACATAGTGTATTGAATGCCAAACTGCATCAGAAAGAAGCGGATATTGTGGCTACTGCCGGTTTGAAATGTGCTGTAACCATTGCTACCAATATGGCCGGTCGTGGTACCGACATCAAGTTGAGTCCGGAAGTGAAAGCTGCAGGCGGTCTTGCCATCATCGGTACAGAACGCCACGAATCACGCCGTGTGGACCGTCAGTTACGTGGTCGTGCAGGACGTCAAGGCGACCCGGGTTCTTCTGTATTCTTCGTATCTTTGGAAGATGACCTGATGCGTTTGTTCTCCAGTGACCGCATTGCCAGTGTAATGGACAAACTGGGTTTCAAAGAAGGTGAAATGATTGAACACGGCATGATTTCCAAATCCATTGAACGTGCGCAAAAGAAAGTTGAGGAAAACAACTTCGGCATCCGTAAGCGTCTGTTGGAATATGACGACGTGATGAACAAGCAACGTACAGTAGTCTACACCAAACGCCGCCACGCTTTGATGGGCGAACGTATCGGTATGGATATCGTGAACATGATTTGGGACCGTTGTGCCAACGCCGTCGAAGCACCCGACTATGAAAACTGCAAGATGGATGTGCTCCAGACGCTTGCCATGGAAGTACCTTTCACCGAAGAGGAATTCCGTAATGAGAAGAAAGAAAAACTGGCAGACAGAACTTTTGACGCTGCCATGGAACTCTTCAAACGCAAGACAGAACGTATGGCACAGATAGCCTATCCGGTCATCAAGCAAGTATACGAAATGCAGGGACACATGTACGAAAACATACTTATCCCCATCACAGACGGAAAACGTATGTACAACATCTCCTGCAACCTGAAGAAAGCTTACGAGACAGAATGTAAGGAGGTGGTGAAGTCATTCGAGAAATCCATCTTGCTGCATGTTATCGACGAAGCATGGAAAGAAAACCTGCGCGAGCTGGACGAGCTGAAACACTCCGTGCAGAATGCAAGTTACGAGCAGAAAGACCCGCTACTGATTTACAAGCTGGAATCTGTGAACTTGTTTGATGCAATGGTCAACAAAATCAATAACCAGACCATCTCTATCCTGATGCGTGGACAAATCCCGGTACAAGAGGCTCCGGCTGAAGCCCCTGAGGCTCCCCAGGCTCCCCGCCAAGTAGAGGTGCGCCAGGCTGCTCCGGAACAACGCCAGGATATGAGCAAGTATCGCGAACAGAAGGTTGATTTGAATGACCCGAACCAGCAGGCCGCTGCGGCACAAGATACACGTGAACAACCAAGACGCGAACCTATCCGTGCCGAGAAGACCGTAGGACGCAATGATCCTTGTCCTTGCGGAAGCGGTAAGAAATACAAAAACTGCCACGGAAGGAATGCATAAATCAAAGCTATAAAATGATAAAGCGATAGGGTGATAAGATGATACCGTCAGGTATCTTTTATCACCCTATCACTTTTTTCTCCTGCCACATTATCACATTTTTTATTCGTTCCAGCTTTTGAATATTCAGCTAAAAGAGTACTTTTGCTCCAAAGAACAAAACCAAAGACTATGACCAAATATCACTATTGTCTGTTATTGATGGGTTCTCTGCTGTTAGGCAGCTGCCAGAGTGTAGAACAACTGTCCATTGATTACATGCTTCCGGCAGAAGTCAGTTTCCCGGCAACATTGAAACGTGTGGCTGTTGTCAACAACATGCCAAACGTACCGGACAACAAACTCATCATCAGTGAGGAAGAACAGAAAAAAAGTGAGAATGAGGTGGCACGCCTCACCAACTACTACAATGGAGACGCCGCAATAACAACCGAATCCCTTGCAGAGGCCCTTGCCAACGAAAACTACTTTGAAGAGGTTGTGATATGCGACTCTGCTCCGGAGTAAAGACATCAATCCCCGCGAAAGCACATTATCGAGGGATGAAGTACTGGAACTTACACAGAATTTGGACGTAGATTTCCTGATAGCCCTGGAAAACATACAAATGCGTTCCAATCGCAAGATAAGTTATATGCGACTGGGGTGTGTTCCTCGGCACAGTGGATGTAAAGGTATATCCTACCGTCAGAATATATTTACCTAACCGCAAAGGTCCTATGGTAACCGTCAACAGCAATGACAGTATTTTCTGGGAAGAGGCAGGAAATGGTGAAGCGTCAGTACGTTCCCGCCTCATCAGCGAAGAAGACATGGTGAAGCAAGCATCTGAATTTGCAGGAACAGTTCCGGTAAGACATCTACTCCCCTATTGGAAAACCGGTAACCGCTATCTCTTCAGTGGTGGTTCTGTAAATATGCGTGATGCAGCCGTATATGCCAAAGAAGAAAATTGGAGTAAAGCAGTAGAACTCTGGAAGCAGACCTACGAAACAAAAAAAAGGAAAACAGAAAATGTATGCAGCCTATAACACCGCTTTGGGCTACGAAATGCAAGACAGCATAGATACTGCCTTGGAATGGGCATTAAAAGCGCAAACCCTTGCCCGTGAGAAAAGCAAGACAGACAAAAAAGAGACAGGCGAAATACATGATGGAACCATCTCCTATTACATCTTTATCAGCATGTATGTAGACGAATTGGAGAAACGAAAAGAGGGAATGGCACGCCTGAACATGCAAATGAACAGATTTGATGATGATTTTTAGTCAAATGATGCAGAGATAACCGTTTTTTTTATACCTTTGAACAACCATTAAGAAAAGAAAGTTATTATGAAGCTCAGTCAATCGTCATTAGCACTCTTAGAGGACACTCTTAAAAAAGCAATCGGCAAATACACCTGCGGTTGCGAACAGACTATCGTTACAGACATTCATCTGCAACCGAATCAGAATTCGGGCGAACTGTCTATCTTTGATGATGAAGACAAGGAGCTAGCCAATACCACCATTGAAGAATGGATGACATACGAGGGAGATGATTTCTACGAAAATGTAGAGCGTATCTTGTCCTCACTGCTCTGCAACATGAAAAATGAAGGAAAGTTCGACAAGCTGACTATTCTGAAACCATTCTCTTTTGTACTGGTGGATGATGATAGAGAAACAATAGCAGAACTGTTGCTGATGGATGATGATACTCTATTGGTCAATGAAGAGCTACTGAAAGGATTGGATGAGGAACTGGATTCTTTTCTGAAAGAGCTGCTGGAAAAATAATATTCCAAACAATCAGCCTATAAGGAAAAGAGACCTTCTTATAATAAATTAGCCCCTGCGATATAAAACAACCGCAGGGGCTAATTCTTTTTTACCTACACCAATACCTAACGTATCTTAATTCCATAGAAAGAACTTGAGGTGGTAACAAAAAGTATATCCTTCTGCCTTCCACCAATTGCCAAGGAAATCGGGCGTTCTTCTATCTGAATACGTCTCTGCTCTTTACCATATTTGTCATAGACAAATATTTCACCATCAGCAACATAGACATTCCCATCAGCATCGGTCACATTACTGTATTGGCCATAAGGACATATTATTCCTTGTTCTGTCAAACGGCCATCCACACCAACGGAAAGTTGTACTGTCGTTTTATTCATCTCATTTACAATATAAACCGGTTCTGACTGACCGGGCACTGTAACAGTCAAAGCACAAGAACGTCCCAAATCATAGGTATCCGGAATAATTGTCACGCCATCCGGAGCGACAAAACTATACTCAGGCATACTGGCAACCACCTTGTCAAAGTCACCTCTCCAGCGACTGGAAGGGTGAATGACCTTCTGTATATTCTTCATACCGGCTGTAACAACACGTGGCATAGGCTTCATCGTAGCATCCACGCTATCCGGATTAAAAGAATACCCCCAAGCACTCCAGCCACTGTTACCCCAACCACTGTACATCGGATTATCATCCGGCAAGCGCACTACCGTTTCCTGCTTGCCGTTCACCAGATAACCCGGCTGAGGGTCATAGCGGAAAATAACCAGCAGATTGTCTTGCGTATCAGTGGCCAATGTAAAAGGCTTCCAGGGATAATCAGCTATCAAAGTAATCTGCTCCGTGTCTGCCGACCATCTATAGATTTTCTTCAGACGGTTTTCACAGAAGTAGATATTTCCTTTACTGTCGGTAGTAGCTCCGGAGGCCAGTTCAAAACCGGTAGCCAGCTTCACAGGCTTGTCCATGACCGTGCAGGAAGGGCGAAGGCTCTTCTCGCTACCCGAAACAGTGAGACGGGCAAAGTCCCACGAATAAACGGGCAACTTCTTATTCATATCATATATAGGAAACTCTATGACTGGCAATATCTGCGTATAATTGTGCATATTACGGAAAGTGATATTCTTGCAATCCCATATGCGGAAACCTATCCTCTTTGGCATAAAGGCACGGATAACGCGATACATCCACACATTTACCATTTCGATATTTTGACAATTGGACATTTCTGCCATATAACAATCAGCCCTTCACGACCTTCTTCCTCAAACTGGAAAGCATAAATTTTCCAGTTGGCCACATTATGGAAACGGGCTTCAGTACGGACATGATGCTCCAAAGACATGGCATAAATACGTCCCGGAGTCTTCGTTTCGCTAATATAAAGCCACTGGCAGCATACGTACTGGCTGTCCAAACATCCTTAATTGTCCCACCGCCATTGTTTGTAATCCACAAACTCCAATACTGGTTGTCCCAAGCCATATCCTTACCGGTCTCCATGACCGGAGAAGACGGGGAACTAATTCGACGCTCGCCCCTGCGGTAAGACGACTGTCCGGAAGCATTCGGAGCCGGTTTGCGCAAGGTGCCGTGCCCGCCTACAAACTTCACATCATTCAAGTACGAACACTCACCCGCCATCCATTTACAGCCGACAGCACGGTAATTATACGCACCAGTATTAATACCTATACCATTCAGTACGTCGTCGCCGCCTTCGGAAGATTCAACCAAAGGCACAGGCACGCCGAAACCACTGAATGCAGGCTCGCTTTCCTTCAACAGAAATTGAGTCCCAAAAGGATGCAGCCCAATCAGCTTAGTACCGGGAGACAGCTTCAACGTTCTCGTCAGACGATACCACCCCTGGGGCACATAGATGTTTTTATGCAAAGAGACAGCTTTTTCAAAAACTTCCGTATCATCAGTCTCGCCATCACCTTTTGCCCCTAAGTCGCGGATATTGACCCATGTCTCCATTGCCGGAAGAACCGGAAGGTCCTTGCCAAGTGGAACCGGCAGTTTTGCCACCGGCTCTATTTCACATATTTCCCTGAAAGAAGAAGCATCATTCAAATCCTGATACACCAGACCGTAAGTAAACTCCTTGACTCTGTACATTTTTGCTTTTCCGGCAACTTTCTTTCCACTTTGAGCATAGTCCACCAGTACGGGAACATTCCTGCAATCCACATTCACCAGATTCAATTGCGAAAAAGTATTTCCCTCTACGCTTACCCTGACACCGGCTTCCGAAATATTCTCCCACAACGAATTCTCCACATGAAGGCGGTCTGCCAG
>ENA-OQCF01000981-OQCF01000981.1-human-gut-metagenome-genome-assembly--contig:-NODE-981-length-10225-cov-1.896910_pt1 | contig 10225 bp, 12 predicted proteins | sample MGYA00242756_ERZ504573 | MGnify/ENA primary metagenome ERZ504573 (study PRJEB26092, sample SAMD00036240) | human gut metagenome | host: Homo sapiens | study: EMG produced TPA metagenomics assembly of...
TATCCTATATGATAATAGCGTTGTTATGGATTGTCCTTCGTAAGAAAGAAAAGGCGGAGGAAAGAACGTGAACGTGATTTGGAAAATAAAAAATAACTATTAAACGACAACATTATGAAGAAAATTTTAGTCAGCTTGATGCTGTTGGTAATGACTGCACTGAGTGCACATGCTCAATTTGAGAAGGAGGTATGGTATGTGAATGCTTCATTGACAGGGCTTGACCTATCTCATAGCAAGAATGAGGGTACAAATTTTGGTTTCGCTTTGACCGGTGGTGCGTTTGTAGCCGATAATGTGGCTGTATTGCTGAATTTTAAGGGCAATTATGTAGAACATGGAATGGATGAAACCAGTATTGGTGCACAAGGACGTTATTATTTTTCCAGTTGCGGTATTTATGGAGGATTGGGAATGGCGTATAAGCACCTTTCTTGTGTAGGATTTAAAAAGAATCTGGTTTGTTTGACACCGGAAGTCGGATATGCTTTTTTCTTGGGCAGAAATGTGACTATTGAGCGTTCTGTATATTATGACTTGAGTTTTAGTGATATTTCAGAATTTAGTAAATTAGGTTCAAGATAGGGTTCGGAGTTTACTTCTGATTGATGTAATTCCACCACAGATTACGCAGATTATTGAATGGGAGAATTCATTGAAATTCAATCTATGTAAATCTGTATAATCTGTGGTGGAAAAACTTTTTATGTGAGATTAATGCGCATAGAGATGCGTGAACGGAATTTCTTTACCATCACTACCTGTTACTTTTAATTTCAGTTGTCCTCCGTTTTGGTCGAAATAACGTAATTCCATTGGATGATATCCTTTCGCCAATGCCTTTTGTCCCACTATTTCTTTAGGTCCGTGAGGTCCGTCATTGTCTACTATCTGTTCACTGTCTATGGTCAATGTACTACCATCGTCGGACAGGAGTGCAAAAGTGTAGATATCGTCTTGAGGAGCATTGAAATATCCTTTGATAATCAGTCCGATATTTCCTTTTACTTTTTTAGGAATCATAACGTCTTCCACTGGATAAGTACCATTGACCGGAGCTTTTTCTATTTCACTGCATTTATTTCCTTTAAATTCGTGCCATGTAGCTTTCAAACCCGGATTGGAAGGAGCGGCAGTTACAGAGGGGGTATATTCACTTTTGATGAAACGTGTCTTGGCTATGTCACCTTTCTTTCCATTAGGGCGGAAGGTGCAGAAAGTAAAGTCTGTGGTTTCAGTCACTTTGATGGGACCTTCATATACGGGAGATTGTAAAGTAGGAGTACTGCCATCAGTGGTATAGTGAATTTTCGCAGTGGGGTCAAGGCAAGTTACATTGATGGTTCCTTCACCGATAAAGGCGTTGACGGCATTAAAGCCTTCCAAATCGGGTATACGGTAATTGATACCCATGATATTGAGACGTTCAAACTGATCAGACAGGCGTTGTTTGAAGGCATTCCAGTCTTTTTGCTCCGGTTTGCTCCAACCTAATTCGGCAATAGCCAGCAAACGTGGAATGGCCATATATTGCATACGTGCGTTGGAAGGAATCCATTCGCACCAAATATTTCCCTGCACTCCTAAAATCAGCGACTGCTGCTCGGGAGTCAGGTTGTCTGTCGTATCCAGATTATAAATGCTTGCCATAGAATTCTTGTCTTCTGCATAATCCAAATAAAATTGTCCGTTAGGAGTGAAAATGACAGGGTTGCCTTGTGCCGTTGCCTTGGTCGCTGCATCTTTTACCCAGCTGCGCCACCACATTACGGTGGCTGTTTTAGACAATCCGCCTTCAATGATTTCATCCCAGCCTATCATTTCTTTGCCTTTCCCGTTAAAGAATCTCTCCATGTCATGAATGAACCATGATTGCAGTTCTTCTTCGGTTTTCAGATTATTGTCATGCATACGTTTCTGGCAGTCCGGACATTTTTTCCAATTGGTTTTTTCTACTTCGTCACCTCCTATATGTACATACTTATAGGGGAAAAGGGCTATCAGTTCTGCATAAATATTCTTGCAGAACTCCAATGCAGAGTCTTTCCCCGGACAAACAGGTGAGGAGAAGACGCTTCCCCAACCGGTTTCGTTAAAACAGGAAACACCTTCATAGTTACTCACAGCTGCCAGCATGTGTCCCGGCATATCAATTTCGGGAATAATATCTATGCCTCGTATTTTGGCGTATGCTATGACATCCTTGATATCTTCCTGAGTGTAGTAGCTCCATATAGGGTGTCACCTTCTACGATGCGTATCTTGTCTTCGGGAATTGCCATATCCGGATTGTTGTCAGTCTTTGACTGACGTATGCATTCGCGGTCATGGGAATTGAATTTGCGCCAGGCTCCTTTTTCCGTCAGTAAAGGATATTTCTTGATTTCGATACGCCATCCTTGGTCATCGGTAAGATGCCAGTGGAATTTATTCATCTTGTAAAGGGCCATGACATCCAGTAATTCTTTCACCTCATCTATTGTGTAGAAATGGCGGGATACGTCCAGCATGATGCCTCTCCATTCAAAGCGGGGGGCATCTTGAATGTTAACGGCCGGTATGGCCCAGTCTGTACCTTTAACAATTTCTTTAGATTCTATTTGCGGGGGAAACAGCTGTCTGAGGGATTCGATACCTGCAATGACACCTCCGTAAGAGTTACCTGTAATGTTGACCTTATCGCTCTCGGCTGTCAGGGTATAAGCACCTTCTTTTCCTTGAACATCCCCCAAGGCAAGGGTGATGGTTCCTTCGCCTTCTTTTACTTTAAGGTCGTAGCCTGTGGCACTGGAAAGCATATCGGCCAAATACTCGGCTGCGGGAATTAGTTCGGCGTCAATAACACCGATGGAGGTATTACTTTTCAATACAAAAGCACCGTTTGTTTCCTCCAGATGGTTGGTTATGGGTACAATGGATACCTCTTTTGTTACAGGGGGAGTACTGGTACATGCTCCCAACATCAATGTGCCTGCTAACATACAGGCGGTCATTAACTGCTTATGTGTACATTTGGTCATAGGATAATAAATTAGGTTATTGGACAAAGATAACAGAAATATTGGGAAAAACGATATTATTTGGCGGGATATTGGAAAGTAACCAGTACTCCTTTATGGTCTGTAGGCCATACGCCCAATGGTTCTATAAACTTGTCTTTAGATGTTTCCTGAACACGCTGTGCACGGACTATGGAATTTTTCGGACCGAAAATGGCGGCGTCTTTCACTTTCAACCCCTTTTCGGGATAATACCAAATGTAATCTATACGGTCGCGTTCATCTGCTTTGGGAGCCCAGGTTATTTTGTCGGCGGCTTTGCCGGATTATCCGAAGGATAAGTGAAGCCGGGATAGTTTAATACATCTGGATAGAATTCTCGATAGGCGTCTTTCAATCCGGCTTCGTCTAACAGGACAGGAACTGTCCAGGGGATTACAAAGCCATGATGGTCATACAGGTCTTTGGTCTCTTCAGTCCAATCTTGATGTGAAGGTTCATTAAAATCTCCTCCTAAAATGATGGTGTAGCCGGCTGCACGATCTTTTTTTGCCTGTTCAATGAATAGTCTGATGGCGTCATCGCGTTGTGAGGCTACATTTCTCTTTAATACTTCTTCTACGGTAGTGGGGATAGGGATTTCTTCCCAAGTAGAACCATCATATCCGCGTACATTATAATAGGCGTCATCCAAATAATCAAGATGAGCGGTATAGACTGCTATTTTCTGTCCGTTCATATCGGCTGTAAGGCGATAGATACTGCCGTGGTCATTCTTTTCGGGAAAAACGGTTAATGAATCAGTGATGGGGTATCGGCTTAACAGACCTGTATCATAGGTATAGAAGGAATAATAGGTTTCTCCTTTTTCCTTTAATGATTGTACTAGGCGGGCAGTGAAATTGGTGTTTTCGTAATTACGTACTTCGCTCAATGTGACGAAGTCCGGACGAAGACGGGCTATTTCATTCACAATAGCGTCGTAACCACCGGGAATTACAGTTCCTTCTTGCCAAATGTTCCATTGAAGAACGGTGAATTCTTTCTCTTTTTGTGAACATCCCAATAGGAAAGGGAACAGCAAGAGTAGTAAAAAAAAAGTTTTTTCATATTCTGTTGAATTTATAAGGTTGTTAATTCAATTCTAAATTTACTCATATTTTCGTTTAGATTGACAATGCGGAAAACATTAAAACAGATTTTTAGTAAAATGATTCTGCAATCATACCACAAAATGCTAAATTTACAGAACGGAATAAATCACTTTTAAATTCCCATTTATCATCTAGTGGTATATTGCGTATAATCATATTTAATAATTTGTATCAGTTTGGACAATCAGCGGTGAATAAAAAATCAATCAGGAGAATCCATCGCCAGTTTTTCCTTCAAAAACTGTCCCGTATAAGATGCCGCACATGCTGCAACCTCTTCCGGAGTGCCCGCAACTACCAGATTTCCTCCCATATTTCCTCCTTCGGTCCTAGGTCAATCACATGGTCGGCACATTTTATCACATCCATATTATGCTCGATAATGATAATGGTATGTCCGCGGCTGATTAAGGCTTCAAATGCTTCCAGCAGTTTCTTGATATCATGAAAATGCAGACCTGTGGTTGGTTCATCGAATACAAAAATAGTGGGTTGTGCTTTCTCTATGCTCAGAAAATAAGCTAGTTTTACGCGTTGGTTCTCGCCGCCGGAAAGAGTGGAGGAGGCTTGTCCTAACTTTATATATCCCAATCCCACTTCTTGTAATGGAATTAGTTTCTTCACTATCTTTTTTTTGATTGTATTCGGCAAAGAATTCAATGGCTTGATTCACTGTCATTTCCAGAATGTCATAGATGCTCTTGTCTTGGAATTTTATTTCCAGCGTGTCGCTCTTGAAACGTTTTCCATGACAAGACTCACATTCTAGTACCAAATCTGCCATAAATTGCATTTCAACGGTTACCGTACCGTCACCTTTGCATTCCTCACAGCGCCCGCCTTCGGTATTGAATGAGAAATATCCGGCAGTATATCCCATTTGCTTGGCAAGAGGCTGTTCGGCAAAGAGTTTTCGTATTTCGTCGTATGCTTTTACATAGGTTACCGGATTGCTGCGTGATGATTTTCCGATAGGATTCTGGTCTACAAATTCAATATCTTTCACCAGCTGTACATCTCCTTCCAAAGAGATGAACTCACCCGGCCGTTCGCTAGCTTCACTATATTCGCGTTTCAATGCCTTGTAAAAGACATCACGTACCAACGTACTCTTCCCCGAACCGCTGACTCCCGTAACTACCGTCATTACATTCAGTGGAAATTTTACGTCAATGCCTTTAAGGTTGTTTTCACGCGCACCTTTTATTTCTATATAATTGTTCCACGGACGATGGCATCGGGGAATCTCTATGTTTTCTTCTCCCAACAAATAGCGCACCGTATAACTGTTACTGTTTCTTTGAAGATCGTTCATGTTGCCTTGATATACTATTTGTCCTCCTAAACGTCCTGCTTGAGGACCGATATCAATGATATAATCGGCAGCACGGATTATTTCTTCATCATGTTCTACCACTACTACGGTGTTTCCCAGCTCCTGTAACTGACGAAGTACTTTTATCAGCCGGTCGGTGTCACGGCTGTGTAATCCGATACTGGGCTCGTCCAGGATATAGAGTGAGCCTACCAAGCTGCTGCCTAATGAGGTGGCCAGATTGATGCGCTGGCTTTCACCGCCGGAGAGCGAGTTGCTGAGACGGTTCAGTGTAAGATATCCCAAACCCACATCCATGAGGAAGTTGATGCGGTTGGTAATTTCCGTTAAGATCCGTTTGGCGATGGCTGTGTCATGTGCATCTAGTTCTAGAGTGCGGAAGAATTCTTTTAAGTCGTGAATAGGTAAGTCAACCAGTTGAGAGATGGATTTTCCACCTACTTTTACATAACCGGCTTCTTTTTTTCAAGCGTGTTCCGTGGCAGACAGGACAAATAGTTTTTCCCCTGTATCGTGCCAGCATCACACGATATTGTATTTTATATTGGTTTTCTTCCAGCATTTTGAAGAAAGAATCTATACAGGCCTTATTTCTAGGTCCATGCCATAAATAATCTTTTTGTTCCTGTGTCAGTTCATAATAAGGGGCGAAGATGGGGAAATCGTGGGCGGGAGCTTCATGAATGAATTCCTGTAGCCATTCCCCCATCTTTTCACCACGCCAGCAAAGGACAGCTCCGTCATATACACTCAGAGCACGGTTTGGAATCACCAGATGTTCATCTATACCTATCACTTTACCGAAGCCTTCGCATTCGGGACAAGCGCCGAGAGGGGAATTGAATGAAAACATTTGGTCATTCGGTTCTTCGAATTTAATTCCGTCGGCCTCGAATTTAGTGCTGAAAGAGAACAGCTGCGTACTTCCGTCAGCAGAGTAGAAGCGGAGGAGGCAATTCCCGTCTCCCTCGTACATGGCCGTTTCGCAGAATCGGTGAGGCGGCTGATACTGTCTTTGCTATCATCGGCTGTCATGCGATCTACCAGCAGATAGATGTTTTGTTTTTTATCTTCGGCAGCTGTTTGTTGCAGAAAATCTTCTATACGGACTATTTCACGGTTCACCTCTATACGGGTAAATCCTTGTTTCAAGTCCATTTCCAGTTGCTGGAGCAGTGTACGGCCTTCACGGGGCATCATAGGAGTGAGAACCGTGTATTTCGTTCCTTTAGGAAAGGAAAGCATACAGTTTACAATATCTTCAATACTATGTTTTTTCACCAGTTGCCGCTAATGGGGGAATAAGTCTTCCCCACGCTGCATAGAGCAGTCGCAGATACTCATATATTTCGGTGGAAGTACCCACGGTGGAACGAGGATTGCGGCTGTTCACTTTTTGCTCTATGGCGATAGCGGGTGGTATACCTTTGATGAAATCACACTCAGGCTTGCTCATGCGGCCCAGAAATTGACGGGCGTATGATGACAGGCTTTCTACATAGCGTCGCTGACCTTCAGCGTATAATGTATCAAAAGCCAAGGATGATTTTCCGGAACCGGATAGTCCCGTGATGACGACCAGCTTGTTGCGTGGAATGTTTACATCGATGTTTTTGAGGTTGTTTACCTTTGCTCCTTTTATGGATATATAGTTACTTTCTGACATTCTTTATTGAATTTGGTTTAATATGCAAAGATAATTATAAGTTTTCTTATCTTTGCAAGCGTATTAAACAAGAATAACAAAATGAGAGCAAAAACTATTCTTCTTTTATTGATAGCACTACTTTTTACTTCTGTTGTCAGTGCTCAGACACGTTATCCTAAACGTGAGTTCCGCGGTGCATGGATTCAGTGTGTGAATGGACAGTTCCAGGGAATGCCGACAGAGAAGATACAGCGGCTGTTAATAAATCAACTAAACAGTCTGCAGGGCGCAGGCATTAATGCGATAATTTTTCAGGTACGTGCAGAAGCCGATGCCTTGTATAAATCTTCTTATGAGCCGTGGAGCCGCTTTCTTACAGGAGTGCAGGCAGAGTGCCTTCACCTTACTGGGACCCGATGCAGTTCATGATTGATGAATGCCATAAGCGTGGAATGGAGTTCCATGCCTGGATTAACCCTTACCGTGCCAAGACAAAGGGAACTACTGCCTTATCACCCATTCATCCGTATAATAAGAATCCGGAACGTTTCGTGAATTATGCTGGTCAACTTTATTTTGATCCGGCTTTGCCCGAAAACCGTAAATACATTTGCAAGATTGTGCGCGATATTGTTACCCGTTATGATGTGGATGCCATTCATATGGATGATTATTTCTATCCTTATCCCAACCCGGGCGAAGATTTTCCTGATCATGTCAGTTTTGCGCAATATGGTCGCGGATACAGTAATAAAGCCGATTGGCGCCGTGACAACGTGAATGTGCTGATAAAGGAAATTCACGAAACTGTGCGCGAGTGTAAGCCGTGGGTGAAGTTCGGTGTTTCTCCTTTTGGTATCTACCGCAACAAGAAAAATGATCCGAATGGAAGTGATACACGCGGTCTTCAGAATTATGATGATTTGTATGCAGATGTGTGATGTGGATTAATAATGGTTGGGTAGATTATAATATCCCTCAGATTTATTGGGAAATAGGTCATCCTGCTGCCGATTATGACAACTTGATACATTGGTGGGCAAAACATGCCGCTTCGCGTCCGTTATTTATCGGTCAGGATGTGATGCGTACGGTGAACAAGGCGGATGCCCGTAATCCGTTACAAAACCAGATGCCTGCCAAAATGAAGTTGCAACGGTCGCTTCCTACCGTGCAGGGAAGTTGTCAATGGTATGCTGCTGCAGTGGTGGATAATGCCGGCAATTACCGCACTATGCTGGAGAAGGAGTATCATCGTTATCCGGCTTTGATTCCTGAATCTCCTTTTATGGACGATAAGGCTCCAGGTAAAGTAAAGAAGGTGAAGATGGTATGGACGTATGAAGGTCCGGTACTCTTCTGGACAGCTCCGAAGGCAAAGGACGAGATGGACAAAGCTGTACAGTATGTGGTTTATCGCTTTGATAAAAAAAGAAAAAGTCAATTTGGATGATGCTTCCCATATTGTAGCCATTACCCGTGACCATTTTTATCCATTACCTTATAACGATGGAAAAACGAAGTACCAGTATGTGGTGACAGCGTTGGACCGTTTGCACAATGAGTCGAAGGTACTAAAAAGAAAGTAAAACTGTAAGAAGCGGGTAGTGTTTCTTTAATTTTAGATTTTATTTTTACTGCCACTGCCTGGGTATTATATTCACGTCCTATCGATGAATAAAGAATTCCGGGGCAGTGGCAGTTGATTTGTATGCCGCCTGTTTTCCGGGTGCTATATTGTTTATGTTGAAATCAGGAAAAGGTTATAACATCTGTAATCCATCTATTGCGGCTTTATCTAATCAGTGATGACAAAGAGTTGATGATTATTTCCGGAGCCGATCATATGGATTTTTTTGATGATTTCCCATAATCGTCCTATTCTCAGTAAAGCAGGAACCTGCCACTCCGCAAAGTATAATCATTAATATAGGATTGATTTTGTATTTCCGTGTACCTATAAAGGTTACTAGAAAAATAATTATACTGATGATGAATTGATACAAATCTATTTGATAACTGCCGAAGTTTTCAGCATTCATCAAGACGAGTGCAGCTGCTGCCAGCAGACCTACTACTGCCGGACGCAACCCTTTGAATACGGCTTCTACAACCGGATGCTTTTGGTATTTCAAGAAGAACCGGCTGATGATTACCATTAATATGAACGATGGAAAAACTACAGCAAAAGTAGCTATGCAAGAACCGAATATAGCCCAGCTTTCATTGTAGCCTGCATTCAATACCGCAGTATATCCCACATAAGTAGCAGAGTTGATGCCAATGGGACCCGGTGTCATTTGGCTGATAGCGATGATATCTGTAAATTCGCTGGCACTGATCCAATTATATCTTGTTACTACTTCTCCTTGTATCATGGACAACATGGCATAGCCTCCTCCGAAACCGAAGAGCCCTATTTTACAGAATGTGTAGAATAAATATAGAAAAATCATTTGGATGAATATTTATGTTTGTACTTGCCATATATAAAACCTCCCACGCCCGCTATTATGATAATGTAGACTGGAGACACGTCCAATACCCAGATAAGCAATGCGGATACTATTGGTATCCAGACAGTGTAACGGTTTATCTTGGCGGATTTGCCATGGAGAAAGTGGGAGCTGCAATTAAGGGCTACTACCGCCGGGCGAATTCCCTTGAATATATTCTCTACAATTGGATATTGTTTGAACTGTTGAAAGAACAAGGCAATTGCCAATATGATAAAGAAAGAGGGGAGTATTGTGCCTAAAGCCATTGCCAATGCTCCACGGAATTTACGCAATTTATATCCGATAAATATGGCAATATTTACAGCAAATATTCCGGGTACAGACTGAGTGAGGGCTAATAAATCAATAAAATCCTCTTTGTCAATCCATTTTCGTTTGTCCACTATTTCATCTTGAATTAGGGGAACCATAGCATATCCTCCGCCAATAGTAATAGTCCTATTTTTAGGAAGATAAGAAATGATTGTAAATAGAAATTCATTTTTTTAATTTTGTTTCATATAAGTGCTTGGTGGAACTCCGTAGTATTTCTTAAATGTATCCGTAAATATTTGGATCACTGAATCCAT
>ENA-OQCF01000982-OQCF01000982.1-human-gut-metagenome-genome-assembly--contig:-NODE-982-length-10208-cov-1.935324_pt1 | contig 10208 bp, 12 predicted proteins | sample MGYA00242756_ERZ504573 | MGnify/ENA primary metagenome ERZ504573 (study PRJEB26092, sample SAMD00036240) | human gut metagenome | host: Homo sapiens | study: EMG produced TPA metagenomics assembly of...
CTCTCAACTCATCCTCATCCGTTGCAAGGTGTTCCAGCAAATCCCAATCCAACGAATTCCGCACAGCCTCGCTCTCTACGTCTGCCTTGTCGGTGTCCCGGAAAGAGCACAGCTTTGCAATCACCAATCCTCCAGACTGGGTGTATAGAACTGCACCTTTGTACCACCAAAGGGTAGCGGCTGAAGCCGGTCTTGGAAGTTATACGGGAAATTGTCGATGTAGCTTCCACATCGGTGTTGATGTCGTACTTGCCAAGCAAACTGTACAGTTCTTTCGGAACGCTCAAGGCATCAATATCATGGGTAGCGCGGGTCAGCTTGCCCAACAAAATAAACGCACTGCCGCCCACAATCACCATCTGATATCGGTCATTGTTGTCGATCATCAGGTCAGCATCTTCATCCAGACGTTCCAGACGCTTGCGGAGGTCATCTAAGATCATCTTTCCCATAAAACAGCCTTTCGTATTTTCAATAATAGTATTCTCTAAAATCATTTTAAGAGTTGGACTATGTATTGTCAAGAGGAAATCAACAATATTTCTCGCATTTTACGCTGTCATGTTATCTGTCCACATCTCGCACTGGCTGATAACCGTGCTGATTGCTGTATCATAATCTTCCGGTGGATACTTATATTTTTTCAGCAAGTGCTTCACCATCTTACGCATACTCGCACGGGCAGTTTCTTTTTTTCTGCCAGTCTATCGTCCGATTTTTTGCGCAGCATTTCCGTAAGTTCTCTGGTCAAGTCAATCAATTCATTATTTTGATAGAAGTCCTTTATGTTTTCCGGCTTTGTCAGAGCATCGTAAAAAGCCAGTTCTTCCTGCGTCAAGCCCAGCTTTTTACCGTTGTTATACAGTTCTGTAATCTCCTGTGCCGTTTTCAGAAGTTCCTTGATGACCTCCTCGTTTGTAATCAAGCCATTGTAGTAAGAGTTCATCAACTGTGTAATCTTTTCTGAAAACTTCTGAGACTGCACAACATTTTGTCCGTTTATACAGTGAAACTTGCTCTGCCATAAGTTTTTTCAAAATTTCTACGGCAATCGTTCTTTTCTTTCATTTTGGAGATTTCATCCAGCACCGCCGGGTCAAACAAGCTGATATTTTCATCGGTTTGCTTGCTGTCAAACAGGCTTATCACACCTTGGCTCTGGATACTCGCTTTCAGAAGCGCGTTGATTTGGGCGTTAATTTCTTTCAACGAGAGCGTCTTTCCGCCGCTGCCGCCGTAGGTGATTTTTACAACGGTAGAACGCACGGCTTCCATGTAGCAGCTTCATGACGCTCCTGTTCTGTGGTCATGCTGGAGCACAGGGAGTGCGACTGCTTCAGCAGCATCGCTTCTCGCAGGAACAAGTCCTTCCGCTTGGGTGCTTTTGCATCCAGCACAAAGTTCACACCGCCTGTCACCAGTTTTGCCATGACCAGCGGCGAACCGCCAATAAAACCGCTGAAATCAAAGCCGTGCAACAAATCTTTGCACACCTGAAGCTTTTCCTGAAACTTCGGATATGCAACTTTGGCAATGTCCATATCACCATATCTGGACTGGTCACGCTTGGTGTACTCTTTCATAGCAGCTTTGAGGGCAGATGCAATGCCAACGTAATCTACAATCAAGCCGCCCTCTTTGTCTTTAAACACGCGATTGACACGCGCGATGGCCTGCATCAGATTGTATCCGTGCATTGGCTTGTAAACATACATCGTAGCCAGTGAAGGCACATCAAAACCTGTTAGCCACATATCCACAACAATGGCAATCTTCATCGGGTCATCGTTGTCTTTGAATTTCCGGGCAAGTTCTTCTTTGTGAGATTTTGTACCGATGATTTCTTTCCAATCCTCCGGGTCATTGTTGCCACCCGTCATAACTACGCCGATTTTTTCGTTCCATGTCGGGCGCAGCTCCAGAAGTTTTCGATAAATCTTCATCGCAATCGGGCGCGAATACGCCACGATCATCGCCTTGCCCGTCAAAAGATTAGCGCGGTACTTTTCGTAATGGTTGACAATATCTTCGCACAGGGATTGAATGGTAGAATCTGCCCCCAGCACACTCTCCATCTGCCCCAACATCTTTTTGCTTTTTTCAATCGTTGCAGCGTCCGATTGCTGTTCCAGCGCATCGTAGGTCGCATCAATCAGAGCCAGCGTGTCTTTGTCGAGATGCAGCTTGATGACGCGGCTTTCGTAGTAGACAGGTCGGGTTGCGCCGTCCTCTACTGCCTGCGTCATATCGTAAATATCAATATAATCGCCAAAAACTTCACGGGTATTTCGGTCTTTTGCCGAAATGGGTGTTCCCGTAAAGCCTATGTAGGTTGCGTTGGGCAGGGCATCGTGGATGATTCGCGCATTGCCAACCACGGTATGCGCTTCCTTTTCGCCCTGCTCGTTTTCCTTCACGACGATTTTTTCATCAAAACCATACTGTCCGCGGTGGGCTTCGTCTGCCATCACCACAATGTTCCGCCGTTCCGACAGTGGACGCTCCCCACGTTCAAACTTGAACATGGTGGTAAATATGATGCCGTTTGCCTGCCGCCCATCCAGCAGTTCACGCAAATTTTCCTTGCTGGTCGCCTGAACCGCTGTCTGGCGTAGGAAGGGTGCGCACTTGGCAAACTGCGTGTAAAGCTGATCGTCAAGATCAATGCGGTCAGTCATCACAACAATGGTCGGACTGTCCAGAGCCTCTTGCAGCAAATGCGCATAAAACACCATCGACAGCGATTTTCCGCTGCCTTGCGTGTGCCAGAACACACCGCCCTTGCCGTCCGTTTTGGTGGCAATTTTGGCTTTTTCGATTGCTTTCCGCACTGCGAAATACTGATGATATCCCGCCAGAATCTTGAACTGCTTCTGCCCATCGCCAGAGAACAGGATAAAGTTTTTCAGGATGTCCAACAGCCGCTCTTTCTGGAACATTCCCTCATAGAAGGTGTCAAACTGCGCATAAGCGGTGTTCTCGTAATCGCCATCCTTTGTTTTCCACTCCATAAAACGGTCAAGCCCGGAAGTAATCGTACCTGCTTTGTTGGTGGACAGGTCGCTGATCACGCAGATGGCGTTATAATAGAACAGGGAGGGAATGTCCTGCATATAGTTCCGAATCTGATTGTAGGCGTTTTCAGCGCCCACTTCATCCTTGGAAGGACTTTTCAGTTCCATCAAAACCAGCGGCAGACCATTGATAAACAAAATAATATCCAGGCGGCGGTTGTTTCCATTTTCCACGAAGGTATACTGGTTTACCACATAGAAATCATTTTTGTCTGCATCTATGTAATCAATCAGCTTTACTACCGAAGACCGTTCTTCACCCTTGACTGCGTATTTGACCGTGATACCGTTTTGCAGATAGTCCATAAAAATAATATTCTTCTGCAATAGGCTTCCTGCATCAAAATCATTCAGTTTCAGGATGGCTTCATCAATTGCCACAGCCGGAAGGCTACGATTCAGCCGCACCAGACAATCCCGCAAAACATCGTCCAGCAGCGGGCGGCTGTAATCAGTCCGGTTCATATCAGGAGCGTAAATGTAGGTGTAACCCATATTTTCAAATAGCTCTATGACTGCTTGCTCAAAGGTATCTTCGGTAAATGAAAGCATGATGATTCCTCCACGCATATGATAGTCCGAATCAGAGATTTTCGATATCGATTGTATATCCATTTCGTTTTAATTCTTTTGCAAGGGATACTTTTCCCTCTTCAACATTATTGCTAAATGGAATATATATCAATCCATCAATATCTGATGGTTTTTCCATTTTATCTGCCTGCGAGAGCAGAATCGCAACTTTTGAGCGTCCTATCTTTGCCAACAACATTCCCAATTCCAGCACAACATTTTGCCGTGCACGGAATTTTTTATCATCTTCATGGTCTTTTGCGTAGCCAACATCATCTGGTGTGGCAAGAACAATACCAAAATTCGCTTGTCCCGTATACTCTTCTAGTTTCTCTATAATAGTTTGGCCTTTTGATGCCAGCTGATCAATGATAAGCGGCTCCAAATCCCACCGTCGCAGCATCGCCTCTAACTGAGTTCTAGCATTATTATCGTGTCCGTATACAACAAATACTTTTTTATTAAGCGTTGGAGTTGCAATTTTTCCTGTCAATAGCTGATCAATTTCTACTGTATTTTTCCCTTGTGTATTAACCTTTCCACTATCCCAACAATTGATAATGCAGCCGTTACCTACAGTTAAAACTGTTGCCTGGTTGTTTTTGTTTCTACCTTCACTCACAATAACTTGTCCATTCTGGCTAAGGATATTTTTCACTCGTTCTACTGTCATCACAAGGCTCGTACTCATATAGAAGCATCCTTTCTAATTATAAAGTAAGTTATTGATATCATAAACGATAATTTAGAGCAGCAAGCTCAGGCAATATATCATGAACGTTTTGAGACTGTTTCGCCTAATGATTTGCCTTCCGACTGGCGTATTGTAACTCTTGGAGAGGTTGCGACGATCTCAAATAAGAGTTTCAACCCACTGAAAGAGCCTGAGATACTGCTTGAGCATTATAGCATTCCAGCTTTTGATGAGGTGAGGTTTCCGGTCTTTGAGCTATCCACATCCATCAAGAGCAATAAATTCATCATTGATGCCTCGTGCTTCATGATCTCAAAACTCAACCCAACAACGAAGCGTGTTTGGAAGCCGTATTGTCTGACCGGGAATGCAGTATGCTCTACGGAGTTCATCGTCTATAAAGCAAAAGATAAGACTATTACAGATTTTCTGTACTCAGTCATAGATAGCAATTCCTTTTCCGACTTTATGTGTAGTCATGTTACTGGCTCAACGGGCAGTAGACAAAGAACAACACCGTCGGACACGCTCTCTTATGAGTTAATTCTTCCTTCGGAGGACGAGCTGGCAGAGTTTCAATCTCTCGTTTCACCGATGTACGCGCAAATACGAATTAACGCCATCGAAAACGATAGACTCAAGCGACTTAGGGATAGTCTCTTGCCAAAGCTGATGTCCGGCGAGATTGATGTCTCCACCATCCAGCTCTAAGCCGCTAAATTATCGTTTACCTTTTGATTTATATTAATTTTCCTGTCAATGCAATCTAATACTGCTACAATTTTTCTTTGCTTCTCCAGTGGTGGGACTTCAACTTCAATTGAATAGATTTGGTAACGGTCTGTTGAAGGAATCGCCGAACCGCTATCCATTCCATTGATATCATACGTCAAAAATTTGTAGTAAGCCCATTTCAAATCTATTCTATCCGTCAAAGGTTCTGCATAGAAAGCTGTATCTATTACAGAAAATGGACAATCCGAATAATGTACCCCTCGATATGCGCCTTTTCTCCCCAAAATAAAAGAAGGGTGTTTGCATTGCGCTGGCAGGTGAGATGTTCCAATCTGGCCATTTGTTCCATACACAGGAACTTTTCCGTCTGTAGCTTCTTTATTCCTTTATCTGGTTTTCCATTATTCTAAGGTTATCAGTTCTCCCCAATTCAAGATCATTCCACTCCTTATCCTATATATTTTCTGTGTGCCAACTTTACATTCTGTTGTTTTACCATTGCATAGTGCATTGTTGTGTCAATTTTCTGGTGTCCTAAAAGCTGCTGCACCTGTTCAATCGGCATTCCCTTGTCAATTGCTGATGTTGCCAATGTACGCCGGAACTTGTGCGGATGCACCTTATTTAGCTTCAATCGCCGTCCCAATTCACGGAGCATCGTTTCCACGCCACCAATCATCAATCGCTCGTGCGGCTCTTTCAGCGTCACAAAGAGTGCTGGATTGCTATCTGACCGTTCATCCAGATAATTTTGAAGGTGGATCTTCGTCCGTGCGTCAAAGTATACCAATCGTTCCTTGTTGCCCTTACCAAATACAACACATTCACGTTCATTGAAATTGATATCCTCCCGATTGAGCGTCACCATCTCGCCAACACGCATTCCCGACGATGCCAGCAAATCAATAATTGCCAAATCCCGCACCGTCGAGCAGTGGTCGCGCATCAGTTCCAGTGCTTCATCCGTATATGTTTCCTTGATGATTTTTGCCGTCTTCACCTTGTGAATCCTTCGGACAGGGCTTTTCACTATGAAATCTTCATCCTCTAGCCATGAGAAAAAGCTGGAAAGGATGCGCCGGATATTATCAATCGTCACTTTGCTTGACCGCCGCTGCGTCTGATAATCGGTCAGATACTTTCGCAAATCATCCGTTGTGATTTGCTGCGGCAACTTTCCGACACCATTCAGCATTGTTTCGATGGTTTTTGAATAGTATGTCAGCGTTTTTTCCGAGCATCCCTCGATTCGTTTTGCGGTGATAAATGCTTCTACTGCGTTCTGTTCTTCAGCTTTTGGCAGTTCTTCGCCCTTTTCAAAAATCATCCCCTGAAACGATGTTTCCAGCACCATTTTCAGGTGCAAAAGCTGTTCATTATTGAGATACGGCAACATTTTCCGCTGTATCTCGTTGATAATCTGATTTTTCATCGCCGTATCTCCTTTATAACGATTTCAGAGAACGACGGCAGTGGCAGTTTCTCCGTAAAGCCTCGCCACTGTGAGGTTTAGATTAGATCAGCCTTTTTCGCTCTATTTTCAGCTTGCCAAATAGCTTTTTCAGCCTCACTTGGCCGTAAATCCCAGTATTTTTGCAAAAGAAAAACGCTCTGTTCTCTAGGAATATTTGCTTCCACCAATGCAGAAGCACCTCTCATTACAGAACGAATTTGCTCTGTCTGAATAATTTCAGCTTCTCTTGCATCCCGTACTTGCCTGTTACGTGCTTGAAAGTCAAGAATAAAATTTGCCACCTTTTCTTTCATGTCATCTTTCACTATATACACCCTTTCTTTTGATAGAAGCAAATAAACGATAATTTAGCGGCTTAAAGCTGGATGTCGGAAACATCAATCTCGCCTGACATCAGCTTGGTAAAAGAGTATCTCGAAGTACAGCAAGATGTTCGTTTTGCTTGCCATTGGCAAAAATCTGATTAAAAATTGATTTGCAATAATCATCAAATGCTATAACTTTATCTACTGGCGGAATTAAAATAGTTTCCGTTTCAATAAAGCCTGAGAAATCGAGGTTCTTAATGCCTGTTGTACCGTTTTCATAAGAGAAAAAGATCCCTTTACTATACAGGTATTGCCAATAATAGTAGATAAACAAACTGTATCCTTCTTTAGGTTTTATTGCCTTACAGAAATTTGTGCAAACCATACCGCTATCATAGCGGTCGAGTAATGATTGAGTTATAGCTGTACATCTTCCGGTTGATTGAGTAGGACTACCACCTGAAATCTCAACAACAATGTCACCGGCTGTAAGCTGTTTTGTGACGAAGTTTTTAGGAAGAATATACCTTGTGGGCATCTTCCTTTATTGCCTGCTTTGACTTCAGGAATATCTGCGCCTCTAATGCAGTAAACCTTTTCGGCGTTATTGCCTATTGGTGCTTCTTTTCCCCAATCACCATTTAAGGTTGTTTTAATAAGTTCAGAGAATGTTCCTGTTGACCATTCATTGTTTTCGGGATTTTCTATAAACCATTCTTTGAATATTGCCTGAGCTTGCTGCTCTAAATTATCGTTTACCCTTTCATTCAAAGCAATTTTATCATCGAGTTCAGCCAGAAAATGACCAATCTTCTCCTGCTCTGGCAGCTTTGGAACTGTTAATTCGAGATTTTCAAGGACAGGTTGCTGAACTCTCTGTCTTCCAGAAGAGCCAACCATTGATTTAATTGCAACATTTCTAAATTCCGGGCTTGTTGCAAGATAGTATACAAATTGTGGGTCACTCACACCCGGTTTGGCTCGAAGAACAATAAATTCAGTAGAACCAAATGCGATTTCGTTTTCTCTTAAGCAATCAACGAATGCCGTTTTTCCGTTTTCCAAGCAGGGAGTAATTCTTGCCATTATCGTATCGCCATTTGCAAACTTTGTTCCACCCGAAAACTCCGCTTGCTCGACACTCGGGACGGCTTTCGTAAATGGTCGCAGCTTGTCCATAGATATTTTGGTTGCGACTGTTCCTTTTTTAATGCTTAATCGAGGATTGAAGTCCATGAAATCAGCCGCCCGAACAGTTTGCCACTCAGATTTCATACCCAATCGCCCCCAGCTTCTCCTTAATTTCCGCTTCCAGTTTGTGCGACTGTACGAACAAATCCGACAGCTCCGAAGTCAGGCGTGCCATTTTTTCCTCAAAAGGTTCGCCATCGTCCTGCTGTTCCTCGATACCAACGTAACGCCCCGGTGTCAGAATGTAATCCTGCTTTGCAATTTCTTCTGTGGTGGCAACAGCACAGAAACCCTTGACATTTTCCAATGTGCCCGAAACATAAGCGTTGTAGGTGTCGGCAATCTTTTTAATGTCATTTTTTAATGTGCCATCTTCATTTTTGTATTCTTCTTTTGTACCATCCGTCAGCTCACGCAGCTTACGGCTTACCATAACGCCCATTTTACGAGCATCAATGAACAGCGTTTTGCCGGGCTTCTTTTTGCGTTTGGAGATGAACCAGAGCGAAACGGGAATCTGGGTCGTATAGAAAAGCTGCGTCGGCATAGCAATAATGCAGTCCACCAAATCAGCATTCACAATGTTCTTGCGAATCTCTCCCTCGCCGCCGGACTGGGAGGACAGGGAACCGTTTGCCAGAACCATGCCCATCCGACCACCGGGCGCAAGGTGATAGATCATGTGCTGAAGCCATGCAAGTTGGCATTGCCAGCCGGCGGCATACCATATTGCCAGCGCACATCATCCTTGAGCTGTTCTGCACCCCAGTTGGACAGGTTGAACGGCGGATTTGCCATGATGTAATCTGCACGCATCGTGGGGTGCTGGTCATCAAGAAAGGTGTCTGCTGCATACTTGCCAAGGTCAGGCTCAATGCCACGAATGGCAAGGTTCATCTGCGCCAGTTTCCACGTTGTAGGGTTGGAATCCTGACCATAAATCGAAATATCGTTGATATTTCCGCTATGGTTCTCTACAAATTTTGCAGACTGAACAAACATACCACCACTGCCACAGCAAGGGTCGTACACTCGTCCCTTAAACGGTTGCAGCACTTCCACCAGCGTCCGCACAACACAGGACGGCGTAAAGAACTCGCCGCCACGTTTGCCTTCCTGTTCTGCAAACATGGACAGACAGTATTCATAAGTGCGTCCCAGAATGTCCTTTTCGCTGCCGTGTTCAATCATTTTGATGTTCGTAAACAGGTCAACGACTTCGCCCAACCGACGTTTATCCAGTTCCGGACGCGCAAAATTCTTTGGCAGAATATCTTTTAGGCGCGCATTTTCTTTTTCGATAGCGCGCATTGCATCGTCAATTACCTGACCGATTTCCGGGTCATGTGCCTTTGCAGAAACATCGCTCCAACGCGCACCAGCAGGCACAAAGAAGATTCCCTCCGATGTGTACTCGTCACGATCTTCCTCAAAACCATCACCATCTGCAACCAACTGATTGTACTTATCTTCAAAACGATCCGAAATATATTTCAAGAAAATAAGACCAAGGACGACACCCTTATACTCTGAAGCATCCATATTGCCCCGAAGCACGCAGGCAGCATTCCAAATCTGCTTTTCAAATCCAATGTCGGCGGTGTTTTTCTCTGCCATGGTTCAATACCTCCGTTTTAGCTCAACAATTTCTGCTTTGAGTATAGCACAGATGTGCTGATTTTCCAATTTGTGCGTAAAAATTCTCTGTAAGATGTTTCAATTTCTAGCAAATAAGTCCTACTATCACAACTTTATCGCAATAAATTTCACAAAACCATCTTGACGCACCTTGCGAAACATGATATTCTCTGTCACAAATCCCACTGATTTTGTGGATTGGTTTAAAACCATCCACAAGATGTGGTCGTGTTCATTTTGAACACTGCCTCGCCGTGGATCATCCCTGAAAGATTAACCGCCCCGCAACACACCCGATTCATTTTGCCGCCGATTCACCCCGACAAAATCATCACTGCGCTGCATGGGCGGTATTTTTTTACAAATAGAACCTTTTGTGGTTGTGCAGTTTTTCGAAATTTGTTTTCAGTTGTTGACCGTACAACCTCAAAGTGTTATTCTTGTGCTTGAAAGAAGCCGGACGTAGTGTCCGCACTGCGCCTAGCTTTCTTCATACTGAACCTTGAATCCTTCATAAGCCG
>ENA-OQCF01000983-OQCF01000983.1-human-gut-metagenome-genome-assembly--contig:-NODE-983-length-10206-cov-2.089096_pt1 | contig 10206 bp, 15 predicted proteins | sample MGYA00242756_ERZ504573 | MGnify/ENA primary metagenome ERZ504573 (study PRJEB26092, sample SAMD00036240) | human gut metagenome | host: Homo sapiens | study: EMG produced TPA metagenomics assembly of...
TGGTGGCGTTGGTTGGCCTGCCGGTGCGCCATAATGGCAAGCTGTACAACTGTGCAGCGGTTGTTTGCAAGGGCAACTGTTGGCCTTGTACCCAAAACCTACCTGCCCAATTACGGTCGAGTTTTACGACGCCGCCATTTTGTGCCGGGCCCAAAAGATGCGTTTGAAATCACCTTTGCCGGGCAACGCACTCTGTTTGGCACCAACCTGCTGTTTGCCTGCCGCGAGATGCCGGAGTTTGTGCTTGGGGTGGAAATCTGTGAGGACCTTTGGGCCCCTGTGCCCCCCAGCTGTAGCCATGCCCTGGCCGGGGCAACGGTGGTTGCAAACCTTTCTGCCAGCGATGAAACGGTAGGCAAAGCTGCCTACCGCCGGGAGCTGGTGGCTGGGCAGAGCGCCCGCCTGCTGTGCGGTTATGTGTATGCTGACGCCGGGCACGGTGAAAGCACCACCGATATGACCTTTGCCGCCCACAATCTGATTGCGGAAAACGGTACACTGCTGTGCGAGGCCGAGCTTTCGCCAACGGTACCGCTGCAACCGAGCTGGACCTTGGCCGCATGGTGCAGGAGCGTATCCGCAACACGACCTTTGTGCCGGATGCCGCCGGATACACGACCATCAGCTTTGATTTGGAAGTGGCAGAAGCACCGCTGACGCGGTTTGTTTCCCCCACGCCATTTGTGCCGCAGAATGATGCTGCTCGCGCCGAGCGCTGCGAGCTGATTTTGCGCATCCAGGCTGAGGGCCTTGCCAAGCGTATGGAGCACACCCACGCCAAGTGCGCTGTTGTGGGTATTTCCGGCGGGTTGGATTCCTGCCTGGCTTTGCTGGTTGCGTGCGTGCCTGCAAGGTGCTGGGCCGTGACCCCAAGGACATTATTGCCATTACCATGCCCTGCTTTGGAACTACCAAGCGCACCCGCTCCAACGCGGAGATTCTGTGCGAAGCACTGGGCGTCAGCTTTACCGAAATCAACATTACCAACACGGTGGAAAGCCACTTTGCCGATATCGGCCAAGACCCGCACACCTATGATGTGACCTTTGAAAACTGCCAGGCCCGTGTGCGCACGCTGGAATTGATGGATTACGCCAACAAGAACGGCGGCTTTGTGATCGGCACCGGAGATTTGAGCGAGCTGGCCCTCGGCTGGGCCACCTACAACGGCGACCACATGAGCATGTACGGTGTGAACGCCGGGGTGCCCAAAACGCTGGTGCGCCACATTGTGCAGTATGTGGCCGATACCTGCGGCCAGCCGGTGCTGCGTGATGTGCTGGTGGATATTCTGGATACCCCAGTCAGCCCGGAGCTGCTGCCCTCCGCCGCGGATGGCACCATTGCCCAGCAGACTGAAAAGCTGGTTGGGCCGTATGAGCTGCATGATTTTTACCTGTATTATGTGCTGCGCTTTGGGTTTGGACCCGCCAAGATTTATCACCTGGCGTTGGCCGCATTTGCCGGGCGGTATGAGCCGGAAGTGCTGCTGGCCTGGCTGCGCAACTTCTACCGCCGGTTCTTTGCCCAGCAGTTCAAGCGCAGCTGCCTGCCGGATGGACCGAAGGTCGGTTCCGTCACCCTCAGCCCCCGCGCCGACTGGCGTATGCCGAGCGATGCTGCAACGCTTTGTGCTGAAAGAATTGGATGAGATCGAGGCAAAATAAACTTGCTGTTCTATCTCTGATTTCCATTATTTTCAATTCTTATCGCTTCACGGAGTTATAAAATAGCAAAAGCTCCCTGCCTGGTTACCGTACAGCCGGTAAAAAACAGGCAGGGAGCATTTTGTTTGTTATTTTATGCCGCTTGGAATGACCACCGAGCGGCGGTCATCCGGGGCATCAGGTGCCGTAATGGGAAAGGAACTGTTTGGTGCGTTCCTCGTGCGGTGTTCGATCACCTGGTGGGCAGGGCCTTCCTCGACCACCACGCCGCCATCCATAAACAGGATGCGGTCTGCCACATCGCGCGCAAAAGACATTTCGTGCGTGACAATGATCATGGTAGTTTTCTGGTCGGCCAGATCGCGCAGAACGCGCAGAACTTCGCCGGTCAGCTCCGGGTCAAGGGCGCTGGTTGGTTCATCAAAGCAAAGGATATCCGGTTCCAGCGCCAGGGCGCGGGCAATAGCCACACGTTGTTGCTGGCCGCCGGAAAGCTGGTGCGGGTAATGGTTTTCCCGTTCCGAAAGGCCCATCTGTGCCAGAAGGGTGCGGGCTTTTTCTTCCAGTTCCGCATGAATCGCTTTGCGGTTGGCTTTATACTCCGGTTTTTCTTTTGCCAGCAGCTCCCCGGCCAGGGTAATGTTCTGCAAAGCCGTATACTGCGGGAAAAGGTTGAAGTTCTGGAACACAAGGCCGAAATGCAAGCGCTTTTTGCGCACTTCACTTTCACGGTGGGTGGCCGGGTCAGCGGCATCCCACAGGGTTTTGCCGTCCACACGGATCACACCGGTATCCGGCGTTTCCAAAAAGTTCAGGCAGCGCAGCAACGTTGTTTTGCCGGAGCCGGAAGAACCGATGATGGCCAGTGCTTCGCCTTTTTCCAGGTTGAGAGAGATGTTTTGCAGCACATGGGTACTGCCAAAGTTTTTGCTGATGCCGGTAACTTCCAAAAGTGCCATATGTACGTCCCCCTTACCGGAAATAGCTGAGCTTTTTTTCCAGCCAGTTGAACAGCAGGGTCATTGCCCCGACAAACACCAGGAAGAAAAGCGCGGTGGAGAACAGCGGCCAGATCAAGCCCTTGGCGCTGTATTCCTTTGCCATCATGATGATTTCCTTGTTGGCGATCACATTGGCAAGGGAGGTATCTTTGATCAAGGTCATGACCTCATTGCCCATGGGGGCCAGGATGCGCTTGATGACCTGCAGCAGCGTAACGCGGAAAAAAATCTGGCTCTTGGTCATGCCAAGCACCTGCCCGGCTTCCGTCTGGCCAACGGGAACAGACTCAATACCGCCGCGGTAAATTTCGGAAAAATAGCAGGCGTAATTGATGACAAACGCCACCACCGCCGCCAGCAGGCGGCCATTGGTGCTGGAACCCCAGGGACTGGCAAAGCCCATCAGACCGGGGCCAAGGTAGATAACGATAATTTGCAGCATCAACGGCGTGCCACGGATGATCCACACAAAGGTTTTGACCACGCCCCGCAGCGGTGTGAACCGGCTCATGGAGCCAAGTGACACCAAAAGGCCAAGCGGCAGGGCAAACAACAGCGTCAGCCCAAAAAGCTGACAGTTCATTAGGAAGGCGCTGGTCAGGCGGCTCCAAATCACACCCGCTTCCCCCATGATCAGTCTGCCAGGGTCAGGCCGTATTTGTCGGCCAGGGTCTGCATGGTACCGTCCGCTTTCAGTTCATCGAAAGCGGTATCCACAGCGGCGGCGACATCGCTGCCCTTGCGGAAAGCAGCACCGTATTCTTCCACATTCAGCTCGTCCTTGATGACAAGGTTTGCATAGTCGGTGCCTTCGCCGATCATAGCGCTAGCCAGGGTCAGGTCCAGAACAGCGGCGTCAGCGGTGCCGGCAGCAACTTCCATCAGGCAGTCGGTCTGCACGCTCTTGGCAACAAAGTCTGCCTGCTGCAGGCCCTCGTCCTCTTCAATGGTAGTTTCGCCAGCAGATCCGGACTCAGCCACAACGGTCTTACCGGCAAGGTCTGCGGTGGAGGTGTAATCGGCGTCAGCCTTCATCACAACCACCTGTGCATTCTTGACGTAAGGCTTGGTGCAGGCCATATTGGCCTCGCGGTCATCGGTCAGGGTCAGGCCGTTCCAGATGCAGTCAATGCTCTTGGCAGCCAGCTCGGTCTCTTTGGTATCCCAGTTGATCTCGACAAAATCCGGCTCCAAGCCCAGCTTTTCACACACAGCTGTTGCCAGTTCGGTATCAAAACCGGTAAAGGTACCGCTTTCATCGGTGTAGTTCATCGGCTCATACACGGTGTAGCCGATGGTCATTTTGCCCTTGTTCTGCAGGTAGGCCAAGTCGCTGTCTGCAGCGGCGCTGTCAGCGGTGGATGCTGCCGTGCTTTCGGCAGAGCTTTCCGTGCTGCTTGCAGCTGCACTGCTGCTGGAACCGCAGGCCGCAAGGCTGAGGGCAAACATGCCCGCCACAGCAAAAGAAATCAACTTTTTCATAACATTTCCTCCCTTATCTATACCAGTGCTGAGCAAGTTCTCCGCACCATTCCTGCAGTGCTGCACATTTGCACTGCACGCCAACCTTGTGCTTTAGTGCGCCGAAGAGGTCGACTATTAGTTTATAATACCCTCTTTTGCTATTTTTTGCAATACTTATTCATGATTCCTGCATAAAAAGGCAAAGCCGGCAGGGTTTGACTGCGGTTATGCAGCGCTTCCCTGCCGGTCATGGTTTATCTTACTTCCACAACGGTGATATCCTGCGCGCTCAGGCCCTTGCACTTACCTAAAACGGCATCCCGGATGCGGGTCACTTCATCCGCGGTCAGGGCGTCGTTTTCTGTCATAACGGTGATATCCGCGCGTCCCTCCCCAATGCTGACAACACAGTCCGCAAAGCCTTTGGATTTAATCAGACTTTCAATGCTGGATTCTACCGTGATGCTGCTGATCTGGTTTTGCAGCTTTTGGGTAATGCTGTCTTTTTCGCTTTCGCTCAAATCCGCACTTTTCAGTGTCTTTTTGATAGCGTCCAGTGCCTCGTCCCGCGCTTTGGAGCGGTTCAGGCGTGCCTGTTCAAAAAATTCCGTACCGGAATCCTTGCTGACGCTGACAAGCTGGGCTTCGCCGTAATTTTTGCCTGCCTGCCCGCCCGATTCCATTTCTTCCGCTGCATCCGCCTGGGCGGCGGTCTGAGGTTCACTTTCCAGCGGATCAAACACTGCCTGGGCGGTCATGGTTCCACCGCCGCGTTTGTTTCCGGCTGCCGGGCGGCAGTCTGTACCGTGTCCTCGTCAGCTTCCGCCGAAGTCTGCACAACGGCTTCCGGCGTTCCCGCCTGCGGGGTGCGCCCGGCGAACGACCAGTTCAAAAACACTGCACCGCCCAACGCCAGGGTAAGCGCCGCCAATGTGGCATACCGTTTGGTTGCTCTGCCTTCCATATCGTTAGCCCTCCCTATGATTGCATTTTGTTTACGGTAATATGGCTGGCTCCCACGCCGGTCAGGGCGCTGACCAGTTCTGTGATGCGGCGCTGGGTCCCGGCATTACCCCCGCCCTGGCAAAGCACGGCCACGCCGCGCACCTGCGGTGCCTGAACCGACTGCACCACCGGCTGTGCACCGGCCAGCAGATGAGTGCGCTGGCTGGCGGCGCTGCTGCGGGTGTCCTCGCTGGTTTTCTCTGTCCGGGTATCCGCTGCATAGGTGGTTTCCTCCCCGCAGTCCAGCGTTACCATAACAACGGTTTCGCCTGCGCCGTCCATGGCACGGATCAGGGCGGCAAGGCGGGTTTCCAGCTGCTGTTCATACTCCGCTGCCGTCTGGCTCTGCTGGCTGCTCTGCGCGGCATTTTGTGTGCTTTGCCCGGCTGGCAGCCATTCCGACATACAGAGCAGCAGCATGCCCGCCAGGCCGGATACCAACAAGAGATTGATACGCTTTTTATCATCCTTCCACGCCGCCTGCAGCCAGGCGATGCTCTGTTTTGCGGTCATTGGGTGTTCTCCAGCGTATAGGGCAGGTCCCCCGCAAATTTTGCAGCAGGGTTTCCGCCTGTTCCCGGTCCGCCGGGTAAACCAGCCGCACATGCACGCCGCCCGCCTGCGGCTGCACAACGGATTCGATGCCGCTTTGCCGCAAAAGCTTTTGCAGTGCTGCGGCGGATTCCTGCATGGCAAGCTCTGCGCCGTAAGCGGTATAGTCCTCGCCGGGGGCGCTCTGGCTGGCAAAGTTTTGGAGCTGCGCGTCAAAGTTTTGCCAGTTCAGGCCGGATACCGCATGGAGGACCGATGTTATAATATACAGCGTAAGCACCGCATTTATGACTGGCTTGAACCCATTTTGCGGCCAGAATGTCCGCACCAGCCCAGCCAAGGCGGACAAGATGCAGCAAACCAGTGCCGCGTGGCACAGCGTATCCATAAGTCAGCCCCCATTCCCGCCAAGCAGCAGCAACAGCGTGGATAGAATTACCAAAAAGAAATATAGTACCAAGATAGCCCCGCACAGCCGCGTCCCCTGGCCAAATAGGGTGCAGATCTGCTTGCTGCGCTTTTGCCCCAGTCCCGCCGCCAGAATGCCCATGCCGGAAAACACCAGCCAGTACAGCCCGCACTGCGCCAGCACCGGGGCAAACGCTGTCCCCAGGGCCGCCACCGCCGCCAACGCCAATGAGCCTTTGAGCAGTCCGATTGCGGCGGAAGCACTGCCCAGAGCCGCCGCAGCGGCATCCCCCACAACGGGCACGGCAGCACTCAGCACGCTTTTGCCGATTTTTAAGGCTGCGCGGTCAGTCCCGGCGGCCAACACATTTTGCAGCCCCAGCACAAAGGTAAACAGCATACCGCACAGTTTGAGCGCAAAGGTAAAACAGCGGGCAAACAGGTTTGCGGCATCGGCAATGCCACTATCCCCCAAAGGGCCGCAGAAACGGAAAAGCAGAAATAGATTTGCAGCAGCGGCAGCAGTAAGTTTTGCAGCACTTCCGCCAGAAAGGCCGCCATGGCATAAAACATCGTGCTGTACACGGCAGCTCCGGCGGTTTGGCCCGCCAGCAGTGCTACCCCGGCAAACACCGGCACAAAACCGGATACATACAACTGGCTGGTGTTGGCTGCCTGGGCAACCTGCTGCACGAGAGATGTCATTTGATTCAGCGCAATGGTGCCAAAGCCGAGCACAGCCACAAGGTCCACACAGTCCCGCCAGGCACCACCGTCCGCCAGCAGCCCCACACAGCTGGAAAGCAGCAAAAACAGCACCGCGCGCCGGGCCAGTTGCAGCGGCTGCCCCCAGGCATTTTTCAGCCAACCAGCCAGCGTTTGCAGCAGCTCCTGCAAGGTAATGTGAACGAGCTTGTCCGGAGTCAGTTCGCTTTGCTGCAAAATCTGCTGCACCCCAGCGGGCAGTTCTGCCGCGGCGGCTGGCAGCGGGAAGGCTATCACGATAAAAAGGACAAAAACGAGGCCAGCAAGCTTTGCAGCAGAGGCAATGCCTGCAGCATAGCCAAAATGCGGCCCACGAATTCCATACAGAACGCGGCGGCAGCAAGACCGGCTTCGCGGCAAAGGTCCGCCGCCAGCTGGGCCACAAAAGCGATGGCCAGCACCTGCAGCAGAATGCTGAACGAATCGCCGCCAGCCTGCCCGGCCAGCTGCTGCAGCCGGGCCAGCAGTGGGCGCAATTGCTGCACCGCGAACCACAGCAGCCCCGCCGCGCCGCACAAAGAAAGCAGGAACGCAAAGCCGGGCTGGTCCTTTTTTAAGCAGAGCACCAGCACACAGACGACAATGGCAAGGGCGGCCGCTTTTAAGATAAGCATCGTTATCCATGACCAATCACAAATCAAACAGCGCTTTGATCAGCACAAACAAATCGCTGATTTGGCGCACCAGCATGCTAAGTACCACGATCAAGCCCGCAAGGGTGGTCATCATAGCCTGATCCTCCCGCCCAGAGCGGGTGAGCAGCTGGTTGAGCACCGCAACAATAATGCCGGTGGCCGCAATTTTGAATACAAGATCAATGTTCATGATGGTTCCCCTATAAAAAGCCGGCCGCGCTTTCGCCTTTTCAGTTATCCCCCTGCTTCCACCCCGCGCCAGAGCAGAATGGCCGCCAGCAGCCCGCCGCAAAGTCCCAGTTTAGGGGCAAGCACAGCGGCCTGCTGGGCGGCGGCATACTGGCCTTGGGCGGTGCGGTGGCACAGGGCGGCCAGCGTGCGCATGGTCTGCGGGGCCTGCTGCCTGCTGCACAGGGCAATGGTGTGCAGCCCGGCATGCAGCTCCGCTCCGCAGGTTTTAGCAAGCGGCGGGGGTAGGCGTAATTCCGCAAAGGATGCAGCATTCGGCGGGCAGTAGGCGGCAAACGCCGGGTGTTCCGCCGCGGCAGCCAGCAGCTCCGCACTGGGCAGGGCGCAAAAGGCAAGCTGGTCCGCCAGATAAGTAAGCAAACGCTCAAAGCCGCACACCGCCCGCCACTGTGCCCACAGCCGCTGGCAGTACGCCTGGCCGGCAGCAAAGCCTGTACACACCAGCAGCACAGTCCCCAGCAAACGGCAGTACAGCATCATGCCAGGGTGCGGACCTTCACTGCATGGCCGGGGTTCACGCGGCCATCCAGCAGTACCAGGGTTTCAAAGGCCCCCATCGCCAGCAGGCGGGCAGTGGGCGGTTTGCGGTTCAGCGCTTCCAGAGTATCGCAATGGACACTTGCCACAAACACCACGCCGCAGGCCAGGCCCGCTTCCACGGCCTTGAGGTCCGCCTGGGTGCCCAGCTCATCACACACGATGACCTGAGGGTTCATGCAGCGCAGCGCCATCTGGATGGCCTGCGCTTTGGTGCAGCGGGTGTAGACATCGCAGTGTACGGTGTGCCCCGCCGTCAGCAGCTCGCCGCGCTCGTCCGCCACGCAGAAAATGCGGCGGGCGGTATCCAGATAGCGGATGATGCTGCGCAGGAAAGTTGTTTTGCCGCTGCCCGGCGTGCCTACGACCAGAATCCCGCCATTCAAGGCATCCAATGTGCGGCGAAGCTGGGGCGGCAGGACACAGGGCACCTGGCGCGCAACGCGGAGATTGAGAGATGTAATATCGGCAAAGCCCGCCGGGCCACACACACCCGCCACCCCCACGCGGCTGCCGCCGGCAGGGTGAAATAGCCCTGTTTCAGCTCGTCCTCATAGGCATAGGCGGAGTCCCGGCAGAGGGCGGCAAAGCAGCTGCGCAGCATGCGCGGGCCGATGGCAAGGGCGGTTTGTGCTGCAGGCAGCAGCTGTTGGGCAGGCTGCCAGGCCCCGCCCACCGTAAACTGCACCGCCTGCCCGGCGCGCAGGCGGATTTCCTGCACGCAGGCGGCGCATTCCGGCGGCATGTCTTTTAGCTCGGTGCGCAGCGGTTCCGGCAAGAACTGGATCACGGAATAATACTCGTCCATTTGGGGTATCACCTCCACACCCCCACTGTATTCCGGGCAGCGGAGCAGTAGAACCAGCCGCGGCAAATTGTATGCAGCGGGCACATGCACCTTGCCGGGCAGTGGATTTTTTTGTTGTTTCCTGGTATACTTGAAGCAATAGATAGGTTGATGTAGATAATGAAACGGGGGTGTTTATATGGGCAAATTCAGAACCGTTGTATCCGTCGTCCTTATGGTTCTTGCCGCGCTGGCTGGGTTTGCTGTGGATGCGGGCCTTTCCGGCAGCGGGTTTGGCGGTGCTATTTTGTTTGCCATGATCGTGGGCTTTGCCTGCGTGATCTATGTACTGGATAACCGCGAGCGATAACGCAAAGCAAAGGAGCTGCATAGGCATGACCTGCCGGGAATTGATTTATGATATTGAGCGTTACTGCCCGTTCAATGAGCAGGAAGAAAAGGACAAAGCCCTGATCTTGAATTGGATCAAAACAAATGATAACGCATTCAGCCGCGAAAACGCCGTGGCACACATGACGGCATCCGCCTGGGTGGTAAACAAGGACCGCAGCAAGGTGTTGATGGTATACCACAACATTTACCACTCCTGGTCCTGGCTGGGCGGGCACGCGGATGGCGAAACCGACCTGTTGGCTGTTGCCATTCGCGAGGTAAAAGAAGAAGCAGGAATCCGGCACGTACAGCCGGTTTCCAAAGAGATTTTCTCGCTGGAGTCACTTACCGTGGATGGGCATGTGAAGCGTGGATGCTATGTTTCCAGCCATCTGCATCTGAATGTAACTTATCTGCTGGAAGCCGACTCTGAGGAAGCGGTTGCCATTAAGGCGGACGAAAACAGCGGTGTGGCCTGGTTTACGCCGGAAGAAGCACTGGTAAAATCCGCCGAGCCGTGGTTCGTGGAGCATGTGTACGCAAAGCTGCTGGAAAAGATGAATACGATTTAGGGCAATACCGCACAATTCTAAGTGCCGATACGGCGAGCGAGGCACGGCAGCTGCTAAGCCAAAAGCGCAGATAATACTGGATGCTGCAAAGGTGAGCGCCGCCAGTGGCGGAAACAGCGAACCGAAGCAGGGGCAGCGGTCGCAGAGTGCGAGGGGCTTTTGCCCCCGAAG
>ENA-OQCF01000984-OQCF01000984.1-human-gut-metagenome-genome-assembly--contig:-NODE-984-length-10202-cov-1.931514_pt1 | contig 10202 bp, 8 predicted proteins | sample MGYA00242756_ERZ504573 | MGnify/ENA primary metagenome ERZ504573 (study PRJEB26092, sample SAMD00036240) | human gut metagenome | host: Homo sapiens | study: EMG produced TPA metagenomics assembly of...
AAGGAACTCCTCGACCAGCATTTTCCTGAGAATTTTATAGACATCATCGTGGGTGGTGAAGACGTGAAAACCGCCAAGCCATCTCCCGAAGGGCTACTCCTTGCCATTAAGCGGCTACATGTCAGCAAAACCGATACCCTCTATATAGGCGACAGCACGATAGATGCGGAAACAGCCCAAGCGGCCGGAGTAGACTTTGCCGGGGTCACCCACGGAGTAACCACTGCCAAAGAATTGGAAAAGTACCCACACCGGAAAATAATGAGCACTTTGGAAGAACTGCTGGCAGTTCAGGAGGAGCATCCCTCCATATTCAAGATTGAAAGCCCCATCCGACCGGAAAATATGTATGCCACTTCTCCCCGGAAACAGAAAAGGATAAATGCCTGGCAAATCCTCCTTCTATTGACACTCTTTTGGTTGGCTATTGAAGAGCTGGACATGACCGACGACAGCAACTTCTTCCCGGTTGTCTTCATACTGACATTGTGGGGCATCCTCCAAAAAAGAAGGATACTGCCCAACAAAGCAAGAACTTTCATCGACTCATGGTGGCACCCCTACGCAGTACGCCTGCGTGCATTCCACATCAAGCTGATACAAGGAAGGAAAACTCCTCCTGCGAGTACCGAAACCTGCACTTGCCTGAATTGTGGCACCACCTATACCGGCAACTACTGTAACCGTTGCGGACAAAGCCGAAACACTCCACGTTACCGGCTAAGCAACGCCCTTAAAAACATTGCCGGAGGCTTCTTCAATATAGACAATGGTTTTGGACGTACCCTTCTGGAACTCCTCTACCGTCCGGGTACATGATTAGAGACTTCATCGGTGGTAAGCGTATAGAGTATTTTCGCCCGTTCCAGACACTCTTCATTCTTGCAGCTCTTTATATCATGGCTGTGCAACTGGTAGACCCGGAAGCTCTGAGCAAAAAAGCAAAGACGGAAAAGACAGAGCAGACAGACAAAGAAGAAATCATTGCCGCTAAAGAGAAGCTTACCCAAAAGATGGAGAAAACCTATAGCAAAGAGGAAAAGCGAGCCCTCGCCATCACTATAAAAAGCCTGGAGAAAAGCCTGAACAAACTGGAAGAGAAGAACGACTCCACTTCTGCCACACAGGTATCCGAATCGAACAGCGATGATGGCGACCTCATCGATGAGTTTGTAAACGACACCTCGGAGGTGGGAGACAGACTGGAAAAAGTCTTCCAGAACTCTCCTTTCCTAATGAAAGTATGGAATCTGATGAAGAGCTGGGGACACGGAAACAAAGCATTCCGCATCATTGCCACACTGCCTCTGTTTGCACTTGCTACCCAACTTGCCTTCCGATGCCGGAAATATAAGTTAAACTACAATACCACGGAGCATGTATTCATACAAGCCTACATAGCTTGCCAGATACTCCTGCTAAGCATCATCGTGCTGCCTTTCAACGGGTGTGCAAAGGTAGACGATTTGTATGAGCTGCCTTTATGGCTTATTTTCGTCCTATTCTGTTGCGATTACAAACAATTGTACCGCTGCACCTGGTGGAGAAGCTTTTGGCGCACTATCCTCATGCTGACTTACAGTCTTGTGCTACTCGTCATATTTGCATGCCTCGTCATGGCACTAATGCTGGCCGGTATCTATGTACTGAAATTCATCTTGTAACAACAACCATCCCTACATAAATTGTCTCTTCTTGATGAAACAGTTTTTCTCCAATAGCCAAAAGTACAATCTGCACTAAAAGAATAAAAAAGCAAAAGAACATTTGCCCATTTAGAATAAAAAGAGTACTTTTGTGCCCGATTATTCCGCACCGGGTTCGACCAAGTGCTTTCTAAGTGATTAGAGACCACCCGACGGAGCTAACTTATACATTAATATAAGAAATGTACGCAATTGTAGAAATTAACGGTCAGCAATTCAAAGCAGAAGCTGGCAAAAAACTGTTTGTACACCACATCCAGAATGCAGAAAACGGTGCAACAGTAGAGTTTGACAAGGTTCTTTTGGTAGACAAAGACGGCAACATCACCGTAGGTGCTCCCACTGTAGAGGGTGCAAAGGTTGTTTGCCAGGTCGTATCAAACATGGTAAAAGGCGATAAAGTTCTCGTTTTCCATAAGAAAAGAAGAAAAGGTTATCGTAAGTTGAACGGTCACCGTCAACAATTCACAGAGTTAACAATTACAGAAGTAGTAGCTTAATCAATTAAAACAGTAAGAAAAAATGGCACATAAAAAAGGTGTCGGTAGTTCTAAGAACGGCCGCGAATCACAGAGCAAGAGATTAGGCGTTTAAGATATTTGGTGGCGAAGCTTGCAAGGCAGGTAACATCATCGTTCGTCAAAGAGGTACTGAATTCCACCCGGGTGAGAACATCGGCATGGGAAAAGACCACACTCTTTTCGCTTTAGTAGACGGAACTGTAAAGTTCAAAGTAGGCAAGGAAGACAGACGTTCAGTTTCTGTTATCCCCGCAGAAAACGCAGAAGCATAAGTTTCCGAACAAGAAATAAGGAAAAGGGATGTAATCCGAATGGATTGCATCCCTTTCTTTCATGTCAAAAGCAACACTTTATTTGTTTTTTCCATATCTTTGCACTCACAAAACCGAATAACATAAAAACAAGTATAAGATATGCTTACCATCAAACAAATTACAGAAAATACCGACGCGGTTCTCCGCGGACTGGAAAAGAAGCACTTCAAGAATGCGAAAGAAACCATTGCACAAGTGCTGGACTTCAATGACAAAAGAAAAGCCAATCAAACCATCTTAGATAAAAACTTGGCAGAAGCCAACTCACTCTCCAAATCCATCGGACAACTGATGAAGGAGGGTAAGAAAGAAGAAGCAGAAGCCGCCAAAAGCCGCGTGGCCGAGCTGAAAGAAGTCAACAAAGACTTGCAAGCCAATATGGAGCAGGCTGCCAACGATTTGCAGACTTTACTTTACACCATCCCCAACGTTCCCTATGACAGTGTGCCCGAAGGCGTCGGTGCCGACGACAATGTGGTAGAGAAGATGGGCGGCATGGAAACCGAATTGCCCAAAGATGCCCTGCCCCACTGGGAACTGGCCAAGAAATATGACTTGATAGACTTTGACCTGGGCGTTAAGATTACCGGTGCCGGATTCCCCGTATACAAAGGCAAAGGTGCACAACTGCAACGCGCGCTCATCAACTTCTTCCTGGACGAGGCACGCAAATCCGGCTATACAGAAGTAATGCCGCCGACAGTGGTGAACGTCGCTTCTGGCTATGGCACGGGGCAACTTCCCGATAAAGAAGGACAAATGTACCATTGCGAAGTGGACGACTTATATCTGATTCCTACAGCCGAAGTTCCGGTAACAAACATCTACCGCGATGTGATTCTGGACGAAAAACAGTTGCCCATCAAGAATTGCGCCTATACTCAATGTTTCCGTCGCGAAGCCGGCTCATACGGAAAAGATGTACGTGGTCTGAACCGTCTGCACGAATTCTCCAAAGTAGAACTGGTGCGCATCGACAAGCCGGAACACTCCAAACAGTCTCATCAGGAAATGCTGGACCATGTAGAAGGTTTGCTTCAAAAACTGGAACTCCCCTACCGCATCCTGCGCCTTTGCGGTGGCGATATGAGCTTCACGGCTGCCCTCTGTTTTGACTTTGAGGTGTATTCCGAAGCACAGAAACGCTGGCTGGAAGTAAGTTCCGTCTCTAATTTTGACACTTATCAAGCCAACCGTCTGAAATGCCGCTACCGTACGGCAGAAAAGAAAACAGAGCTTTGCCATACGCTGAACGGTTCCGCACTCGCTCTGCCACGCATCGTTGCCGCCTTGCTGGAAAACAACCAGACTCCAGAAGGAATCCGCATACCAAAGGCATTGGTTCCGTATACGGGATTTGAAATAATAGACTAAGGCCATAATAGTCACGTGCAGCAATACGCCTTTGACACTTTCTTTCGGGCACGAATTACATGGATTTCACGTTTTTTGCTAACCGCAACTGTGAAATTCATGTAATTCGTGCCCAGAGTTTTATCATGACAAGCTTCTCCTGCGCAACTACAAAGTATTCTTCAAAATACGTGCAAACACCTCCTCGCGGAAATTACGTGCCACCGGAACAGTATGCCTCCCAACTATAATCCGATTGCCATCTATCATCTCAATCTTTTCCAAATTTATCAGATATGATTTATGGACTTGCTGAAATACTCCACCAGGAAGAGCCTCTATCATACGCTTCATGGTAGAACGTACAAGCAGCTTTGTGCTTTCCGTATAAATACAGACGTAATTTTCCAGCCCCTCTACCACCAGAATATCCTTAAACAACACCTTATGCATCTGACGGTCTGAACGGACAAATATAAAATTATTAGCTTCATCCGGCCATTTCTCCTGCTGCAAAAGACCATGTACTTTATTCACCGCTTTCAGGAACCGGTCAAACGAAATCGGTTTCAACAGATAGTCCGTAACATCAAGTTCATAACCTTTCAATGCATACTGCTCATAAGCGGAAGTGATAATCACATGAGGCGGATGGGCAAGAGATGCCAAGAGTTCAAGCCCCGAAAGATAAGGCATTTCAATATCCAGAAACAACAAGTCCGGCTGCTCAGTCTGCAAAAGAGTGTTCAACTGCATAGCATCTTCACATACACCCATTAAAGAAAGGAAATCCACCTTTTCCACATAGCGTTGCAATCCTTCACATGCAGTAGGCTCGTCATCGGTTATTACACATTTTACCTGTTTCATCCTATAATTCTATCACAAGTTTTACTCTAAACAAAGTATCTCCTCTATTTATGTCCAGCGTATGACGCTCCGGATATAGCAGCTCCAGCCTGCGCCTCAGATTTTCTATGCCGATTCCATGTTTTCCTTTCTGGTGCACTAATGGTTCCGGTATAGAATTTTCAATACTAAAACACAACTTGCCTTCTTTCAGACACATATCCATAGCTATAAAATAGTTCCCTCCCACATATTTGAAAGCATTCTCCACCAACGGTACAAACAACAATGGATAAATCTCAACCTGCGCCTCCATTTCATCGAAATGCACCTGCAACTGCAGCCGCTTCGTAGCACGAAGTTTACATAGGCTGATGTATTGTTTCAGATATTCCAATTCCACACGAACCTGCACTTTCTCCCCATCATTGTATAATTGGTAACGAAGCAAATCGGACAATTGCTCAAGAGTATGCCGTGGAGCCTCATTATTCTCATCTATCTGAAAATAAACCGTATTGAGTACATTAAAAAGAAAATGTGGATGATATTGCGCTTTAAGGAATTTCAGCTCTGTCTGGAGCTGGTCATTTTTTATCTTCTCCAATTGCAGGCGTTGAGCTTCGTTTTCCTTCTGTATCATCTGATTACGCAAGATATATAGAAGAAGCCGCCAAGCAACATACTGACTATGGCGGGAATAGGCACATCGTATAAATCAAGACTTACCCCCATCAAAAAGCGGATAACCCACATCGTCAGAAGACACCAGACGGGAGCTGTCAGGACAACCACCCCGTATTCCTGCCACCACACCAGCTTCCGCTTCCGGCACAAACAAAGCCAATACTTCAATAGAAAAAAGATAGGGTAAGACATGAAGAGTACCACAAGCATATCCTTCAACATGAAATTCCACTCATTGCTTTCCCAATAGTATTCATGTTTCGGAATATCATTCGCCACACGATACATAGAAAAAGAATCACGGCAAATAATGCCGGCATCAGCCATTTGTTCCACAGTCTGCCCATAGTAGTTACAAATTTACTCTTTTTGTTTCATCTATTTCTTTTTTTCTTCTGCTTTCTTTTGTATCGCTGCCTTTTTGAAAACGCCAAGAGAAAGCAATACCCAGCACACGTTTGTTGTGCCGTTCGTCAACAAACGCCTGCACACCGGGAGACCGAATATCTACTTTTTGATAATTGGTGTTGAATACATCCTTGGCAAACAAGGTAACGGTGCATCTGTTACGGAACATCTTCTTTTGGATACCGATGTTCACCTCCAGCACCGGATGTACAGTGGCTTGTCCGTAGGCCATTCGCCCATTATAATTTGCCGAAAGTTCGGCCGACCATACTGAAGCGAAAGCAAACTGGTTCATGCAGCCGAGTATCGGGGTAAACATACGGTTTTTCATTTTCTGCCCTTGTTCCGTCCAACCATAATTATTATAAATACCGATAGCGGTCAGATTCACTTTCCAAAAAGAAGCAGGTGAGAGGTTGGCAGCATGTACACGCACACCCGTCTGTACATAGGAAGACAGATTCTGAGGCATTACATAGATACGCCGTTCCTCTTGTTCGCGATAGCTCTTCATGATAGCATCATCTGTATACGAGAAAAAGAGAACCGTCTGAAACCAGTCACGATACACATACCCCAACTCTATATTATCAGAAAAGGAAGGATGCAGTTTTGTATTTCCTCCTTCATGGGTATAGTCATCGAATATGTAGGTAAAAGGATTCAAATCACCATAATTGGGGCGGGTAATACGCCTGCCATACGAAAACTGAAACAAATGTTCCGAAGTCAAACCGTATTGCAAAGCAATGGTAGGAAACAAATGGAAGTAATTCGTTGTAAACGAAGAGTCTTTCTGTTGTGTATTTCCTCCAAAGTCCCCGTGTACATGGGTATGTTCCAACCTTAGACCCGCTGAGATTTTCAAGCGGTCTTTCTCATAGCCGGCTTGCAGATAGGAGGCATTGATATTTTCATCATATACAAATCGGGAACCAAGCGCCCCGTCCGGCAGCCAGCCGGAAGCCGACGGACGCATATACCTGCCGTATTGTCTATCGTAACAAATGAGGTTTTGACTCCGGCCTGCAACTTCCAAACCTCACTTAATGGATAAACCGCATCTATCTGTCCGACATATAAGTCTGTATTTCCCTTCATGTCCCTTTCAATGTATCGGGCTTAAAACTATCCATCAACTGGTTTCCAACACGGTAATAATGGAAATAATCAAAAGAAGCGCTGAGTTCTCCCCCTTCTCTTTTAAGCTTATGCACCATACTGGTCCCGGCAGAAAGATTGTTCCGGTTTTGCTCCGCATAGCTATAAGTATTTCCCGCAACTCCGATTTCTTGGATTTCCGTAAACATGCCTGCATTTTCCTTTTGCCGGGAAAAGTTTCCACCCAACGAGACTCCCCAAACTGTCCGTTCATTGAGATAATAATCACATCCGGTACGAAAATAGTGCGAATAATTCCTACGCTTCCGGTAAGAGTCCTGCATCATTCTTCCTCCATCCCGTTCGAACGCACGGTCGATAAACAAGTCTATGACATCCTTTCCCTGATAATACGAATAATTCAAATAAAGATTGAACTTATTCTCCCTGACATTCATGGAAACGCCGCCATAACCGCCACCCGTCCGTCCAAGACTGCCATTGCCGTTCAAGGCCAGATTCACACCGCGCAGCCTTATTTTTCTTGTACGTATATCAATCAACCCGGAGCTTCCCGCCGCATCGTGGCGTGCGGAAGGCTGGGTTATCAAATCTATCTTATCAGCATTAGTTGCAGGAGTAGATTTCAACAGACTCATCAATTCATCTCCCGAAAGATAAGTAGGCTTGCCATCCATCAGAATCGTTGCACCGCTTTGTCCGTTCAACAAAATATTGCCATTGGAATCTATCACGACTCCCGGCAGGGAAGCAAGAACATCATAAAGACTGCCCGTACTTTGAGTGACAGATGCATCCATCCGATAACTTGTTTTACCGGCAGATATTTCTACCAACGGGAGTTTAGCAGTTACCATAATCTCTTCCAAACGCTGGTCGGCAATCGTATCCTGCTGCGACCAAACCACCAAAGGCATACTCAATAAAATTGCCCCTAAAAAAACATTTCGATACATACTCTTCCTCATTTTTTATTTCAAAAGTAGGCAGGCTGTAGAAAGTGAACAAATTATAGTGACAAAGGGATGTTATCCAGTGACAACATGCAGTTTTACCCTATTCTTCTTTTGATATTACCAAATAACCCCTATCTTTGCAAAATCTATCAATCTGACAGTAATTGCGTAATTACACCAACAAAATTATTAGATAATGAATAAAATCATTAGCAAAGAACACTTTTCTGAAAAGGTCTTTAAGTTAGTCATTGAAGCACCATTGATTGCCAAATCACGTAAGGCAGGGCACTTTGTCATTGTACGTGTGGGCGAAAAAGGCGAACGTATGCCGCTTACCATTGCGGAAGCCGACCCGGTAAAGGGAACCATCACACTGGTGGTTCAGGAAGTCGGGCTCTCCTCTACCCGTCTTTGCGAACTGAACGAAGGCGATTACATTACGGATGTTGTCGGCCCGTTGGGACAAGCTACGCACATTGACAACTTCGGTACTGTGGTCTGTGCCGGAGGTGGTGTAGGCGTAGCTCCCATGCTCCCTATCGTGCAAGCGCTGAAAGCTGCCGGCAACCGCGTCATCACCGTACTGGCAGGACGTACCAAAGAACTGATCATCCTTGAAAAGGAGATGCGCGAAAGCTCCGACGAAGTCATTATCATGACCGACGACGGTTCCTACGGACGAAAAGGTCTGGTGACGGAAGGCGTAGAAGAAGTCATCAAGCGCGAGAAGGTGAACAAGTGTTTCGCCATCGGCCCCGCCATCATGATGAAATTTGTTTGTTTGCTGACAAAGAAATACGAAATCCCCACGGATGTATCCCTGAATACGATTATGGTTGACGGTACCGGCATGTGTGGCGCCTGCCGAATCACCATCGGAGGAAAGACCAAATTTGTATGTGTGGACGGCCCTGAGTTCGACGGACATCAAGTGGACTTCGATGAGATGCTGAAGCGTATGGGCGCTTTTAAAAGCATCGAACGCGAGGAGATGCACAAGCTGGAAGAACCTCAGACCTGCCAAGCTACCGGTGAAAACATGGAAGATGAGAAAAGCCGTAATGCTGCATGGCGTCAGGAGTTACGCAAATCCATGAAAGCCAAAGAACGGACTGCCATTCCACGCGTGGAGATGAACGAGCTCGATGCAGAATACCGCTCGCACAGCCGCAAGGAGGAAGTCAACCAAGGGTTAACGAAAGAACAAGCGCTGACAGAGGCCAAACGTTGCTTGGACTGCGCCAACCCCGGATGTACGGAAGGTTGTCCGGTAGGTATCGACATCCCCCGCTTCATCAAGAACATTGAGCGCGGTGAATTCCTCGAAGCGGCCAAGACACTGAAAGAAACCAGTGCGCTGCCTGCCGTCTGCGGTCGCGTCTGTCCGCAAGAGAAACAGTGCGAATCCAAATGTATCCATCTGAAGATGAACGAAAAGCCGGTAGCCATCGGCTATCTGGAACGTTTTGCCGCTGACTACGAACGAGAGAGCGGACAAATCTCCATACCTGAAATCAAGGAAAAGAACAGTATCAAAGTAGCTGTCATCGGTTCAGGTCCCGCCGGTCTGTCATTTGCCGGAGATATGGCGAAGTATGGCTATGACGTGACTGTTTTCGAAGCACTGCACGAGATTGGTGGTGTATTGAAATACGGCATTCCTGAGTTCCGCCTGCCCAACAAAGTGGTGGATGTAGAAATTGACAACCTTGCCAAAATGGGAGTAGAATTCGTCAAGGACTGTATCATCGGCAAGACGCTCAGCGTGGAACAACTGGAAGAGGAAGGCTTCAAAGGCATATTCGTAGCTTCCGGTGCAGGACTGCCCAACTTTATGAACATCCCCGGCGAGAACTCCATCAATATCCTCTCGTCCAATGAATACCTGACCCGTGTCAACCTGATGGATGCGGCAAGTGAAGATTCCGATACACCGGTTCCCTTCGGCAAATGTGTAGCCGTGATAGGCGGCGGTAATACTGCCATGGACTCCGTGCGTACTGCACGCCGCCTCGGTGCAGCGCGCGCCCTAATTATCTACCGTCGTTCGGAAGAAGAAATGCCGGCACGTATCGAGGAGGTGAAACATGCCAAGGAAGAAGGTGTAGAATTCCTGACCCTCCACAACCCAATCGAATACATTGCCGACGAACAAGGAAAAGTGAAACAAGTGGTGCTTCAGAAAATGGAACTGGGTGAACCGGATGCCAGCGGACCGCCGCAGTCCCGTACCCATCCCCGGAGCCACGGAAACCATCGACATTACCTTGTCCATCGTCAGCG
>ENA-OQCF01000986-OQCF01000986.1-human-gut-metagenome-genome-assembly--contig:-NODE-986-length-10191-cov-5.663454_pt1 | contig 10191 bp, 17 predicted proteins | sample MGYA00242756_ERZ504573 | MGnify/ENA primary metagenome ERZ504573 (study PRJEB26092, sample SAMD00036240) | human gut metagenome | host: Homo sapiens | study: EMG produced TPA metagenomics assembly of...
CGGGGACGGCGCTCGGCCATAGGTGTTCTCGGTCTGTGCATCGGGTGCGGTGGAGTAGATGACCACACGGCGGTCACGGCCTTCGCCCTTGCTCTCGCTGCGCACGCCCTCCATCTTGCTGATGCAGAGTGGATGATGCGGCGCTCGTAGGGTTCATGGGTTCCATGGCAAAGCTGCGGCCGGTCTTGCGCACCTTGGCACCAATGCGCTGTGCCAGTGCGGTCAGGTCGCTCTCGCGCTTATCGCGGTAGCCGGCCACATCCAGACCCAGCTTGATGTAATCGCCCTCCAGACGGTTTGCCACAAGGCTTGCCAGATAGGAAAGGCTCTCCATTGTCTCGCCGCGGCGGCCGATGAGGCACCCAGCTTTTCACCGTCCAGACGGATGATGGTAGCTTCGCCCTTCTGCACAGCGCTGAAGGTGACATTCTCCACGCCCATCAGGGCAATGACCTCACGCAGGTAGTCCACAGCAGCCTTGATCTTAGCGTTCTCTTCGATCACGATGGGGACTTCCGGCTCCTCTTCCTCGGCAGCGGGTTGCTCTGCAGCAGCTTCTGCAGCGGGGGCAGCAGGCTCTTCGGCCTTTGCTTCCGGCTGTGCTGCCGCAGCAGCAGGCTCCTCTGCCACGGGAGCGGCCTTGACAGCTCCTGCACGGGAGTCTTTTTCTCAACAACAGGCTCAGCGGGTGCTGCAGCCGGAGCATCCGCTCCTCCACGCTCACGCACACCTTGGCGGGGGTGAGCTTCAGTCCCAGAAAACCAGTCTTCTGGGGCATTTCCAGCACTTCGCAGCTGACATTCAGATCATCGGCCTGCACGCCCAGCAGAGCGCAGGCTTTTGCGCGGGCTTCATCGACCGTTTTGCCGGTCGCTTCCTGCTTACGGATCATAACCGTTCATCCTCCTCTTATTCTTTATCCTGCTTGTTCAGCTCGCTCAGCGGCACGGTACGCTCGTCCTTGTAGCGCTCCTCGTCCAGCTGGCGGGCATACTCCAGACGGCGCTTGTTCATCTCGCTGGCAGAAATGTTCTTTTCCGTGGTCTTGCCGGTCTTGGGATCGGTGACCTTGACGGTAGTGTTCTTCACACCGCGTTTTTCCTGCTTTTTCTTTTCTGCGATCTGCGCTTCGATCTCCTTGCGCATCTTATCGGGGTCGTACACCTTGCGCATGACCTGAGTCTGCACGGTCATCACGATGTTGGAAATGACGTAGTACAGAGAGAATGCCAGAGGATAGGTGAAGCAGAAGAACAGGTACATCAGCGGCATCATATACATGGTCAGCTTCATGCTGCCCTGCATCTGCTGGCCGCTGGCCTTCATGCTGATGTGGGTGGACAGGAGCATGGTGATGACCGACAGCAGCGGCAGCACGATGTCCAGAGAAAGGCCCAGCTTGGGGATGCGGGTCAGGTCGATGCCGAGGAAGTTCATGTGCTGGCTGAACTCGGTAATGGTAGCGATCTGCTCGGCGCTGAAGCAGCCCAGCACACCGCCGTTGCCAGCAACCACCTGTGCGATGATGTTGGTATCGCGGGTGATGGCGGTAAAGGCGACGCCGGAGGCGGTCAGGGCCTCACCGGCGGCGGTCAGAGCCGCAGCGCTGATGTGGAAGATGCGCTCCAGCGGATTGTACACGACACCGATAACGCCGAACATGACAAGGAAGTTCAACAGCATGGGCACGCAGCCTGCGGTGGGGTTATAGCCGTAGTCCTGCTGCAGCTTGAGCATTTCTTCCTGCTGCTTTTCGGGCTTGTCCTTGTACTTGGTCTGGATCTCCATCATCATGGGCTGGAAGGCCGACATTTTAGCCATGCTCTTCTGCTGGCTCAGCTGCAGAGGGATCTTGACGATGTTGATGAGCAGCGTGAAGATGATGATGTCCCAGCCGTAGCTCGGGAGCAGCTTGTAGATCCACTCCATGACATAGCCGAGAGGACCGCTCAGGATGTAAAAGAAGTTCATACCTTTGTCCATTCTGCCCCGTCTGTGGCACGGGACTTGTTATTTTTATCGTAGGACACGCTGCCCACAGTGCACCGCGTCACAAGAAGCATATTTACTTTTCCACCTTTTGCTTGTGCCGTGTGGAAAACAGCTTTGCGGGCTGCAGCCGGCAGGCAGGGTTCTGCCAGCGGCCCGGCTCCGGCACCGGGTCAAAGCCCCATTTGCCGAAGGGATTGCACCGGGCGATGCGCCATGCCCCCAGCAGGATGCCCTTTACGCACCCATGGGTCATGATGGCCTGCATGGTGTAGTTGCTGCAGCTGGGCGTAAAACGGCAGCTGCGGCCGATCCATGGGCTGAGAGTGTACTGGTAGGCCCGGATGGGCACGCACAGCGCGCGGCGGCAGATGTACTGCAGGCGGTTCATGCGTCCGGCTTTTCCGCCTGTGCCCTGCGTGCCGGGGGCACGGTGGCAGGGGGCGGCGCATCCGGCCGTTTGGCCTTATCCGGCAGACCGGCCTGTGCAAACAGCTTTGCCACAACGCTGCTCAGCTGCCAGCTCTTCAGCCGCGGGGTCATACCGCGGGCTACAAAGATCAGATCATAGCCGCCGATGTTGTAGTCCAGATGCTCGTCGATGGCCGCCTTCATCACGCGGCGGGCGCGGTTGCGCTGCACGGCGTGGCCGATCTTTTTGGTGGCGGTCAGACCCACGCGGGTCTTTTTGCTGCGGGTCTTGAGCACATACATCACAAGACCGGGGTTCACATAGGATTTGCCGCGGGCATACACTCTGCCAAACTCGCTGTTGCGGCGGATGGGACGATAGCGCATGATTCCGCGCCTCCTTTCTGTGGCTGAGAACACGCCCGAAGTGCATTCTTCAGCCAGTATATCAAAAATTTTTCGACTTTGAAAGCCCATGCGGGCATTTTTACGAAAATTCTTTCAATTTTCAAAAAAAAATAAGACCGCTAATCCAATATCAGCGGTCTTTTGTGCGCATATTCATTTCTGCGCCGGATCCCGTCATAAAAGGCCGGATCAGACAGTCAGGCTCTTGCGGCCCTTTGCACGGCGAGCATTGATGACCTTACGGCCATTCTTGGTGCTCATGCGGGTCAGAAAGCCATGAACTTCCTTGCGCTGACGCTTCTTGGGCTGAAAAGTTCTCTTCATGGTTGTATCCTCCGTAAAAACTTATCCCCGGTATGGGGTCTGATGTGGTCCCAGATTGGGGACAGGCTTGCAATTCAACAGTATATCGCATAGTATGGCGTTCTGTCAAGCATTTTTTTCGCTTTCCTTCAAACTTTTTTGTGAAAAGATTTTCAACTTTTTCACCATTCTGCCGTGGAAAACTCTTTTGCCACAAGATATTGTGGCCCCGTTTTGCCCATGCCACAATGGCCGTGCAGGGGCTTTTCTTATGTATTATAAATTACATTATAGAAATATGGACGCACAGCGTTTTTTGTGGTATACTAACCTAGTATCAGCAGCATTGTTGAAAACTTTAACGGAGTGGATGTTTTATGGATTCTTTTAAGGACGTTTTAGAGGCCGCCCAGGCGTACTGCAAAACGCAGATGGCCGAGCCGACCTATAATCTCTATATCGATGGACTGGAGCCGATCAGCTTTGAGGATTCCAGCCACATCACCCTTTCGGTGCGCAACGACTTCATCTGCAAGATCGTGACGGACCGCTACCTTGGCCTGCTCAAGGAAGCCTTCAAGACCGTGCTGGGCTTCGACGTGGACATCACGCTGGTGGTGCCCAGCACGCCGCCGCACGAGGTGGTGCTGGCCCAGCAGTACGAGGCGAACCCCGCCTCCCCGCAGGGCAACTACGAGTTCACATTTGAAAACTTCATCAAAGGCCCTTCCAACCAGTTTGCGTTTGCTGCTGCACAGGCGGTTGCGGCCAATCCCTCCGGCGCATACAACCCGCTGTTCATCTACGGCGGCTCCGGCCTTGGCAAGACCCATCTGCTCACGGCCATCCAGACCGAGATCAAGCGCACCCACCCCGATTTCGTCATCATGTACGTTACCTGCGAGCAGTTCACCAATGAGCTGATCGCCGCCATCCGCGCCGGCAGCACCGAGGACTTCCGCATGAAGTACCGCGTGGCAGACCTGCTGCTGGTAGACGATATCCAGTTCATCGCCGGCAAGAGTCCACGCAGGAGGAGTTCTTCCACACCTTCAACTCCCTGCACGATGCCCACAAGCAGATCGTCATTGCCTCCGACCGCCCGGCCAAGGAGATCAAAAGTCTGGAAGAGCGTCTGCGCACCCGCTTTGAGTGGGGCCTGACCGCCGATGTGCAGCCGCCGGATTTTGAGACCCGCGTGGCCATCGTCAAGCGCAAGGCAGAGCTTTTGCATCTGGACCTGCCCGAGGATGTGGCCGAGTTCATTGCCAACCACCTGAAGAACAACATCCGCCAGCTGGAAGGCGCTGTAAAAAAACTGAACGCCTACTACATGCTGGAGGCATCCAGCCGGTCATCAGTGTGGCCCAGAATGCCATCAAGGACATCCTCAACGAGACCCAGCCGGTGCCCGTGACCATCGAGAAGATCATCGGCGAGGTGTCCCGCACCTTCAACGTCTCCCCTGCCGACATCCGCGGCACCAAGCGCAACGCCAACGTTGCCTCTGCCCGCCGCGTGGCCATCTACATCCTGCGCGAGGTCACCGGCATGAGCATGGAAGAGATCGGCCGTGAATTCTCTGGCCGTGACCACTCCACCATCGTCTACTCCCTCAAGACCATGGAACGTGACATGAAGAACGACCAGCACCTGCGCGAGACCGTGAGCGACATCATCAAGAACGTGAAGGCCTGACCGCAGAAATCGTGCAAAAGTCGTACTCATTTATGGGTGAAACCCCAAAATATGGGGAGAAAACGGAACAAAACGGGGAAAAAGAACCTATATCTTGTGGTAAAAACGCAAACCTTTCCACACTTTCCACAGAGTTTTCAACATTCAACCTCCGTTCTCCACATGGTCTGTGGAAAGAAAGACCTATCCCAACCTTTCCACGATCCATTCACAACACATTCACAACCCCGTGGAAACCAAAACCCCCGCATTCCGACAAGGCTTTTCGGGGTTTTCCACAAGTTCCCCACCCCCTACTACGGTTACTACAACAAGTTCAATAAGATAGACCGGTTCTGAAACTGTTTTCAAACACAAAACAACATCAGAAACGAAAAACAAAGGAGAGAATTCAGTTTGAACATCGTATGTGATAAAGTTCTGCTGAGCGCAGCCATCGATGGTGTGTCCAAAGCCGTCACCATGCGTTCTGCCATCCTGTGCTGGAAGGTATCCTGCTGAAAGCCGAAGGCTTCCAGCTCAACCTCACCGGCTACGATCTGGAAATGGGTATCGTGACCACCATCGAAGCCAATGTCAAGGAAGCCGGCGAGGTGGTACTGAATGCAAAACTGCTCAGCAGCATGATCAGCCGGATGCCCGCCGGTCAGGTCAGCATCCTCTCTGCCGAGAACGGCAAGACCACCATCCAGAGCGGCGTAGTCCAGTTCGAGATCCAGTCTATGCCGGCCAACGATTTCCCCGAGCTGCCCAATACCGGAGCGGAAGAGACCCTGACCATCAAGACCGGCGTACTGAAAGATATGATCGATCGTACGTTATATGCTGTCAGTCAGGACGAGAAAAAGCCCGCTCACACCGGTGAGCTGTTCGAGATCCTGCCCGACAAGCTGACTGTAGTGGCACTGGACGGCTACCGTCTGGCCATCGTGGAACGCCCGGTGACGGCGGTAAAGGATATCCGCATCATCGTGCCCAGCAAGACCATGACCGAGGTCGCCCACCTGCTGCCCAACGACGACGAAGAGCCGGTGCACATCAGCGCCAACCGCCGCTATGTGGTCTTTATGGCCGGCGGCTACACCATCATGAGCCGTCTGATCGAGGGCGAGTTCCTCAACTACCGCAATGTGATCCCCGCCGACAGCCGCACCCGCGTGACCATCGACACCAAGGAATTCATCGAGACCATCGAGCGTGCTTCGCTGATTATTACAGAGCGTTTAAAAAATCCTCTCCGCATCTCCTTTACAGAGGGTAGAGTCGTGGTGCGCTGCCAGACCAACCTTGGCCGCGTGGTGGACGAGTTCAACGCCGACTGCGAGGGCGACGAAGTGGAGATCGGCTTCAACAACCGCTATCTGCTGGATGCGCTGCGCAACGCCCGCACCGAGAAGGTCCGCATGGAGATCAGCGGCCCTCTGAGCCCGGTCAAGGTGCTGCCTGCCGAGGGCAACGACTTTTTGTATCTGGTGCTGCCGGTGCGCTTCAAGAACGATTAAGAGGGCGAAATTATGCAGAAAATTCTCATCCATACGGAATTTATCAAGCTGGATGCCCTGCTGAAATATGCAGGCCTGTGTGAGACCGGCGGCGAAGCCAAGGAGCTGGTGCAGGGCGGTGCCGTGAAGGTGAACGGCGAGGTGTGCACCATGCGCGGCAAGAAGTGCCGTGCCGGTGATGTGATCGAGCTGGACGGCCAGACCGTGGAAGTGGGTCAGGGCCAGTAATGCGTCTGCTTTCACTGGAAGTTGCGAATTACCGCAATATTGCGGCAGCGCAGCTGGAACCTGGCCGGGAGCTGACCGTGATCTGCGGCAACAACGGTCAGGGCAAAACGAACCTGCTGGAGGCCATCTGGCTGCTGACCGGCGGCAAAAGCTTCCGGGGCGGCAAGGATGCCGAGCTTGTGCGCCGCGGAGAAACATTCGCGGTACTGGAGGCCGTCACCCAGCGCACCCGGCAGGAGGATCAGGAACCGGACGAACCGGCAAATGTGCGCATTACGGTGGGCACGCCGGATGCACAGCGCCCCGGCCGGTATGCATCGGTCAACGGCTCTCCGCCCAAGCGGGCAGCGGGCCTTGCGGGCAGCTTTCCGGCTGTGGTGTTCGACCCCGGGCACTTGAGCCTTGTAAAAGGTGCACCGGAAGGACGGCGGCGGTTTCTGGACGCGGCGCTGTGCCAGCTGTACCCCGGCTACCTTGCCACCTACCGTCGCTATGTGCGGGCATTGCAGCAGAAAAACGCGCTTCTGCGTCATTCCGCAGGCGGCACGGAGCGCCCGTGGGCAGAAAAATGCGCCCTGCTGGAAGTGCTGAACGTGGAGCTTGCAGCGCAGGGCGAGGCCATCCAGAAGCGGCGGCGGGAGTATCTGGCCCTGCTCACACCGCTGGCCTGCGCCAACTATGCCGAGCTTTCCCACGGGGCAGAGCGCATGGCGGTGCGGTATGCCGCCCAGTTTGAGCCGGGCGGGCTTTCCGCACTTTTGAAGCAGCGCCAGAACGAAGAGCTGCGCGCCGGGCAGAGCCTGTGCGGCATCCACCGCGAGGACGTTGAGCTGCTGCTGGACGACCAGCCCGCAAAGGTGTTTGCAAGTCAGGGACAGCAGCGCAGCGTGGTGCTGTCCCTGAAAATGGCCGAAGCGGCTGCCGCTGCCCGGATCACCGGAGAGCACCCGGTGCTCCTGCTGGACGATGTGCTCAGCGAGCTGGACGAGGGCCGCAAGCAGTATCTGCTCACCCGCATGAAGGAAAAGCAGACCTTTGTGACCAGCTGCGATGATACCGCGTTCCTGAAAACGGACGGCGAAGTGTACCGCATGAACGGCGGTGTGCTGAGCAAAGCATGAAGAAATGATGCAAAAGTACATGCAGCTGCCGGTGAATAAACGGCATTTTATGCATGAACTGCCAGAATGAGGAAAATACTGTATGTATATTCATCTGGGCCGTGACTACGTGCTGAATGACCGGGACATTATCGGCATCTTCAATCTGGAAACCACCACCATCACCCCCCGGGGCCGGGAGTTTCTGAACTACGCCCAGAAGAACGGCGCGGTGGTGAGCCTTTCGGACGAGCTGCCCCAGAGCTATGTTCTGGCAGACGGGGCCGTGGTGGACACGGTGTATCTTTCGGAGCTGTCACCTGCTGCCATGCGGCGCAGAGCCGAAAAAATGATCGAGTAAACCAGCCAACAGGCGGAGAATATGCTCTGCTTTTACGATAGATCGAACAAAAATGCAAACATTGAACAAAAGGGAGAAAGGAAATGGCAGAAGAAATCATTACCAGCACAAATGCCGAAACCGCTACCGACCATGAGTATAATGCCAGCGAGATCCAGGTCCTGAAGGGTCTGGAGGCGGTGCGCAAGCGCCCGGGCATGTATATCGGTTCCACCGGCGAGCGCGGCCTGCATCATCTGGTCTACGAGATCGTGGACAACGCCATCGATGAAGCACTGGCCGGCTACTGCGACCACATCGAGGTCAAGATCCTGAAAGACAACATCATTCAGGTCACGGATAACGGCCGCGGCATCCCTGTGGACATTCAGGCAGACACCGGCCTGCCCGCCGTCACCGTCGTTTACACCATCCTGCACGCCGGCGGCAAGTTCGGCGGCGAGAACTCCGGCTACAAGGTGGCCGGCGGCCTGCACGGCGTGGGCGCTTCGGTGGTCAACGCCTGCTCCGAGTGGCTCACCGTCAACGTGCGCCGCGACGGCCACGAGTACGAGCAGACCTTCCGCCGCGGCGACCCGGACGGCCCGCTCAAGTGCATCGGCACCGTAGCCGATGGTGTCACCGGCACCCGGGTCACCTTCAAGCCGGACCCGGAGATGTTCCGGGATACCACCGTGTACGACTTCGACACGCTGGAAAAGCGCCTGCGGGAAGAAAGCTTCCTGAACGCCGGTGTCAAGATCACCCTGACCGACGAGCGTGAGATGTACACTCCCGTACTGGAGGACGGCAAGGAGGGGGAACCCTGCTACCGCACCGAGGTCATGTGCTACGAGGGCGGCATCAAGAGCTTCGTCACCTATCTGGGCGAGAAGCGCAAGCTGGACGTGCTGCACCCCAATGTGATCTACCTCAAGGGCCAGACCGACCGCGGCATGGCAGAGATCGCACTGCAGTACAATTCCAGCTACAACGAGCTGCTGCTGAGCTTTGCAACAACGTCAACACCCCGGACGGCGCACCCACGAGGAGGGCTTCAAGAACAGCCTGACCCGCGTGTTCAACGATTACGGCCGCAGCCACGGCCTGCTGAAGGATAAGGACGAGAACCTGTCCGGTGCAGACGTGCGCGAGGGCCTGATCTGCGTGATCTCTGTCAAGCTGCAGGAGGCGGAGTTTGAGGGCCAGACCAAGGCAAAGCTGGGCAATACGGAGATCCGCACCCTTGTTTCCAATATGGTCTACTCCAAGCTGATGGAATTCTTTGAGGAGAACCCCGGCGTGGCAAAGGCCATCTTTGAAAAGGCCACCCAGGCCGCCCGGGCCCGTGCCGCTGCCAAAAAGGCCCGCGAACTGGTGCGCCGCAAGAGCGCATTGGAGACCAGCCGGATGCCCGGCAAGCTGGCAGACTGCCGCGAAAAAGACCCCAGCCGCACCGAAATCTTCATCGTCGAGGGCGATTCTGCAGGCGGTTCCGCAAAAATGGGCCGTGATTCTGCCATTCAGGCCATCCTGCCGCTGTGGGGCAAGATGCTGAACGTGGAAAAGGCCCGCGCCGATAAAATTTACGGCAACGACAAGCTGATGCCCGTTGTACTGGCACTGGGCTGCGGCATTGGTGACGAATTCGATATCTCCAAGCTGCGCTACGATAAAGTGTTCATCATGGCCGATGCGATGTGGATGGCTCCCACATCTGCACCCTGATGCTCACCTTCTTCTTCCGCTATATGCGCCCGCTCATTGAGCAGGGCCATGTGTATGTGGCCCAGCCGCCTCTGTTCAAGGTGCAGAAGGGCAACACCATCAAGTACGCCTACAACGATGCCGAAATGGCCGTGCTTTCGCAGGAAATGCCCGGCGCAAAGGTGAACCGCTATAAGGGCCTTGGTGAGATGAACCCCGAACAGCTGTGGGAGACCACCATGAACCCCGATAACCGCGTGATCGTACAGATCACCATTGACGATGCGAGAAGGCCGATGAAGCCTTTACCATCCTGATGGGCGATCAGGTGGAGCCGCGCCGCCGCTTTATCGAGACCAACGCCCAGTACGCAAAGCTGGACGTGAAGCGTGCTCGCCTCTCCGTCTTTGCTTCGCAAATCCACCTCTCCCAAAGGGAGAGGCCTTGGCAAAGAGATGACGTTTGCGTGGACTGCCAAGGGCTCCCACTTTGAGGAAAGACTTCC
>ENA-OQCF01000987-OQCF01000987.1-human-gut-metagenome-genome-assembly--contig:-NODE-987-length-10175-cov-1.859674_pt1 | contig 10175 bp, 16 predicted proteins | sample MGYA00242756_ERZ504573 | MGnify/ENA primary metagenome ERZ504573 (study PRJEB26092, sample SAMD00036240) | human gut metagenome | host: Homo sapiens | study: EMG produced TPA metagenomics assembly of...
CGGAAAATATGAAAGAAACAGACATTACACAATACAGCCCAAATGGTCAGCCATACATACAAAGAAATTTCATAAGATACGGACGAAAGCCTATATTGCAAAAAACATGCAGAAAGTATGGAAATCACAACGATAATTACATCTACCGACAACACCACCCATTTGGACGCTATGCGTGAAGAAAGATATTTATAATATGTTCTAAAATTCATAATCAGTATCAGACTTTTTGCTATAGGACCTACGACAAAGATGCTTCTTTTCGTTTTATTATCCAATTTTTAAGGCAATAAAGTTCAGAACATTCAAACAGAAAATTATTCTACTAAAATATTTCTAAAAAAAACAAGGATTCTTTTTGCCTTTTCAAATAAAGATGTACCTTTGCACCCCGTAAACAAAAGTTTATTGCCGCTATAGCTCAGTTGGTAGAGCAACGCATTCGTAACGCGTAGGTCGCCAGTTCAAGTCTGGCTAGCGGCTCAATATTAAAGCACTGATTATTCCAGATAATCAGTGCTTTTTTCTTTTCTAAAATAAAAAACGCTCTTCTACGAGTATATTTGCATAAAACACAATGCCCTTTCAAACAGTTTAATCTATAGCCGCATGATTATCTCAAAATAGGTTTAAAACAGCACCATCTGATTACATCCACAGTCTAAAATGATAACTTGAAACATATAGATACACTATTAAAAACATAATACACCTATATTATATATAGTAATTCCCAATATTTGTGGCAACTTTTCAATAACCAAATTTTTCAATCTTAAATGAAGTATTGAGATGACGAAAAAACACAAGCTAAAATCAAAAGGTTACCATAGATTTCTATAATATACTATAAGAAAATGAAAAGAATCAAGTTATTTACAGCAGCTTTGCTGCTGGCGGCTATGTCCGCAGGAAACGATATGTGGGCGCTTTCCACTTCAGGAAAGAAAGACACGCATCCGGTAGAATCACCCAAATTCTTCAGTGGAAACGCAACCCACTGTCGGATTTCATTTTTGTGGCCGACCCGACATCGATGGAATACAACGGAAGTCTATGTGTATGGAACCAATGACACCCAGCAACTGGACAGTGTGGGGAAAGATGGCAAAAACACATACCAATACATCCATTCGCTGGTTATGTTGTCTACCGATGACATGGTAAACTGGACTTATCACGGACTGATTGACGTAAAGGCCCTCTCACCATGGGGTATAGCCTCATGGGCTCCATCCATTGTATCGCGGATAGAATCGGACGGTAAAACCCACTTCTACCTCTACTACTCCAACAGCGGTGCGGGCGTAGGCGTACTAACCTCCACCTCTCCCGTAGGCCCGTGGACCGACCCGCTGGGGCGTATGCTGGTGAGCCAGTTCACCCAAGGATTAGGCCACTGCAAAGCTCCCTTCGACCCGGGTGCGTGATAGATGACGAAGGTATAGGATGGTTATCATTCGGTGGAGGCGGAAAGGGGGAAGTCGGCACCGACTACATGCCTGGAGATGCCCGCATTGTCCGCTTGGGCAAAGACCTGATTAGTCTGGACAGCGAGATAGTAGAGATAAAAGCTCCCTATCACTTCGAAGCCAATGAGCTGAACTACTGGAACGGCACATGGATTTATACCTACAATACCGACTGGAACAAGCGCACCGAATGGCCCCACGAGGGAGTGGACAAACCCAGCATCTGCTGCATGTCGTACATGACTTCACACACGCCTCTCGACACCGACAGCTGGAAGTATGTGGACAATTATTTCAAGAATCCCGGAGACTATGGTATGGGGTTCAGCAACAATCATACCCATCTGCAAAAATACAAAGGAGACTATTACCTATTTTATCACAACATGTGCTTGCAAGAACACAAAGGCACCAATGGCGGTTTCCGCAGCCTTTGCGTCAACAAGCTGAAGGTAGACGAAAAAAACGTGAAGCTGGAAATGGGAGAAGCCACACTGAAGGGTGTGGACCAGATAAAGCCAGTGAACCCGTTCATTCATCAGCAAGCAGAAACAACAGCCGCTACGCTAGGCATACACTTTGAGCCTACAGCCACACCCGGCAACATGCTTGCAGTGGGCAGTGAACAAAAGAAATCAGTTATATCCGTACGTGGCGTATTCTTCTCCGGCTTTCCCTCTCTATTCCGTGCCACAGCAGCAGGACACGGCACTCTGGAAGTGCACCTTGACCGCCCCGATGGTGAAGTACTGGCTTCCACCTCCTTCAATTCAGACTCTTTACAGACTGTCTCTACAAAGATAAACACAGACAAAGACGGTATTCACAACCTTTATTTCGTATTTAAAGGCAAAGAACTGAAGGTAGATGAATGGATATTTGAGAGATTTTGAAAAGCATAATCTACCGTAGCCCTCAAAAATATTCATTGCAATAATTATTTATATGATAAGCACTACGCATTCGGTCAGCACTACAGATTTTAATGAAAAAAATGCTCCGACTATGTAGTTTCCAATAAAAAATGTATCTTGCGGAGATTTATTAAATACGATATAAACATGAAACCCTATTTAATCCCCTTCTTTGCAACTGTTGCACTGACCGCAACCGCTCAACAAAAAAACGAGATTACCAGCGTCCTCGAAATACTGGATGTAACCAATGGTAACCGGACCGTCGTCAAAGAATTTCCCTACCGGATTGAAGCCCCCAATTGGACGCCCGACGGGCAATGGCTGCTATACAACAGCGAAGGAAAGCTTTACCGCCTTTCCCCCACCTCGCCTGCCGAACCGGAACTGATAAACACCGGATTTGCCCAAAACTGCAACAACGACCACGTCCTCTCGGCCGACGGACAGCAGATAGCCATCAGCCACGGGACGAAAGAGGACTATAAATCGCGCATTTATACACTTCCCATCACGGGCGGCACTCCCCGTTTAATAACGCCTATGGCTCCCAGCTACCTCCACGGTTGGAGTCCCGACGGTAAAGAACTTGCCTATTGCGCCGAACGAAACGGCAACTATGATATTTATACCATCCCCGTGGAAGGAGGTGAAGAAACCCGCCTGACCACTGCCGAGGGTCTGGATGATGGACCGGAATATTCCCCCTGCGGACAATACATCTGGTTCAACTCCGTACGCACCGGACTCATGCAAGTCTGGCGCATGAAGGCAGACGGCTCCGAACAGACCCAGATGACCTTTGACGAAACCCGCAACTCCTGGTTCCCCCACATCTCTCCTGACGGAAAATCCGTTGTATTCATCACCTACTACAAAGGTGACCTGGAACCGGGAGAGCATCTGGCAAACAAGAACGTAGAACTGCGCCTAATGCCCGCAAACGGTGGAGAACCCAAAACTTTGTTAAAGATTTTCGGCGGACAAGGCACCATCAATGTCAACTCATGGGCACCGGACAGCAAACGCATAGCCTTTGTCAGCTATCGAATTAACTGATATGACTTGATGATTTTCACTCCATTTTTTACTAACTTTGCCCGACTAAAGATGCAGTAAAACAAAATGGAAAAGAAAAAGAAGAAAATCATTATCGGAACATTCGTTACACTAATTCTTATTGGAGCAGCTTGTGCAGGAACAGTATACTACTATCTGTTTGCCCCGCAATTCCATCCGCAAAAGACAGTCTATATCTATATAGACCGCGACGACACCGCCGACTCCATATATAATAAGGTGAAACAACAAGGCCATCCCCGAAGCTTCACCGGCTTCCGCTGGATGGCCCAATACAAGAAATATTCCGAAAACATACACACCGGACGCTACGCTATCCGGCCGGGAGAAAACGTATATCACGTATTCAGCCGTCTGTACCGCGGATATCAAGAACCTATGAACCTCACCGTCGGCAGCGTACGCACGCTGGACCGCCTGGCACGCAGCATAAGCAAACAGCTCATGATAGACTCCGCCGAAATAGCCGGACTGATGAACGACTCCGCATTCCAACAAAAACTGGGATACACCAAAGAGACCTTGCCCTGCCTCTTCATCCCCGAAACCTACCAAGTCTATTGGGACATGAGTGTGGAAGAGTTCTTCGAAAGAATGCAGAAAGAGCACCAAAGGTTCTGGAACCAGGAACGCCTAGGAAAAGCCACCGCCATCGGAATGACCCCGACGGAAATCTGCACCCTTGCCTCCATCGTCGAGGAAGAGACAAACAACAATCCTGAAAAACCGATGGTAGCAGGGTTATATATCAACCGCCTGCACGCCGGCATGCCCCTGCAAGCGACCCTACCATCAAATTTGCCTTGCAGGCCTTCGGCTTGCGGAGAATTACGAATGGCCATCTGGCGATAGAATCCCCCTACAACACCTACCTCAATACCGGATTGCCTCCCGGCCCCATACGCATCCCCTCACCCAGCGGGCTGGATGCCGTGCTGAATTATACGAAACACAACTACCTCTACATGTGTGCCAAAGAGGACTTCTCGGGCACCCATAACTTTGCATCCAATTATGCCGAGCACATGAAAAATGCAAGAAGATATTGGGATGCATTAAACGAAAGAAAGATTTTCAAGTAATCTGCTGATAAAATAAAAGCAAAATCCTATATTTGCGTCAAATATTAATCCATGACTAACACTTAAATATTCAGATATGAGCAAGCAACTCTTACTTGGCGATGAAGCCATTGCACAAGCTGCATTAGATGCCGGACTTTCGGGCGTATATGCTATCCCGGCACTCCTTCTACGGAAATCACCGAATATATTCAGATGACACCGGTTACTGCTGAAAAGAACATTCATAACCGCTGGTGCTCTAACGAAAAAACTGCGATGGAGGCTGCCCTGGGCATGTCCTTTGCAGGCAAGCGTTCACTAGTGTGCATGAAGCACGTGGGTATGAACGTGGCTGCCGACTGTTTCATCAACTCTGCCATTACCGGCGTAAAAGGTGGTCTGATAGTCATAGCTGCCGACGATCCCAGCATGCATTCCTCGCAGAACGAGCAGGACAGCCGTTTCTATGGCGACTTCTCCCTCATCCCGATGTACGAACCAAGCAACCAGCAGGAAGCATACGACATGGTATACAACGGATTCAGCTTCTCCGAACAGACCGGCGAACCCATCCTGATGCGCATGGTTACGCGCCTGGCACACTCCCGTTCCGGTGTAGAGCGCAAGGAGCAACAACCGCAGAATGAAATTTCCTTCAGCGAAGACCCACGTCAGTTCATCCTCCTGCCGGGTAATGCACGCAAACGTTACAAAGCATTGCTGCAACGCCAGGACGAATTTATCAAAGCTTCTGAAAACTCCGCTTACAACAAATATACCGACGGTCCCAACAAAAAGCTGGGTATCGTGGCATGCGGCATCGGCTACAACTACCTGATGGAAAACTATCCCGAAGGCTGCGAATATCCGGTACTGAAAATCGGACAATACCCGTTGCCCAAGAAACAGCTGATGCAGCTGGTAGAAGCATGTGACGAGATTCTGGTACTGGAAGACGGACAACCGTTCGTAGAAAAACAGCTGAAAGGCTATCTGGCATCGGCATCAAAGTAAAAGGCCGTTTGGACGGCACTCTTTCACAAGACGGAGAGCTGAACCCGGACAGCGTGGCACATGCCGTAGGCAAAGAGAACAAGGCTGAATTCAGCGTTCCTTCTCTGGTAGAGATGCGCCCGCCCGCTTTGTGCGAGGGTTGCGGCCATCGCGACATGTACACGGTGCTGACCCAAGTATTGAAAGAAGAATATCCCACTTATAAGGTGTTCAGCGACATTGGTTGCTACACGCTGGGAGCCAACGCTCCGTTCAACGCCATTAACTCTTGCGTGGATATGGGCGCCTCCATCACCATGGCGAAGGGTGCTTCGGATGCCGATCTGCATCCTGCCGTAGCGTTATCGGCGACTCCACCTTCACCCACTCGGGCATGACAGGACTGCTGGATTGCGTCAACGAAAACGCCGACGTCACCATCGTCATCTCCGACAACGAAACCACCGCCATGACCGGAGGACAAGACTCTGCCGGCACCGGACGTTTGGAAGCCATCTGCGCCGGCATCGGTGTAGCTCCCGAACACATCCGCGTCGTAGTTCCTTTGAAGAAGAACTACGAAGAGATGAAGCAAATCATCCGGGAAGAAATCGAATACCACGGCGTATCCGTCATCATCCCCCGCAGAGAATGTATCCAAACATTAGCACGCAAAAAAAGAAACAAGTAAAGCCATGAAAAAAAGACATCATACTTTCCGGCGTAGGAGGACAAGGTATCCTCTCCATCGCCACCGTAATCGGCAAAGCAGCCCTCAAGGGCGGACTCTACATGAAGCAGGCAGAAGTACACGGCATGAGCCAGCGAGGCGGTGACGTGCAGTCCAACTTGCGCATCAGCGACCAACCCATCGCCTCGGACCTTATCCCCACAGGAAAATGCGACCTCATCATCTCCTTGGAACCGATGGAGGCGTTGCGCTACCTCCCCTTCCTCAGCCCTGAGGGTTGGCTGGTGACCAATGAAGCTCCCTTCATCAACATTCCCAACTATCCGGCAGAAGAAGACATCAAGGCCGAAATCAACAAGCTGCCGCATAAAATCATGCTGAACGTAAACGAGGTGGCAAAAGAAGTCGGCTCTCCCCGCGTAGCAACATCGTACTGCTGGGCGCCACCATCCCCTTTCTCGGCATTGACTATGCAAAGGTGCAAGACAGCATCCGCGAAATCTTCCAACGCAAGGGAGACGCCATTGTAGAGTTGAACCTCAAAGCGTTGGCTGCCGGCAAAGAGATTGCTGAAAAACTGATGTAAACTATAATTGACTCTAAATTTCAACATACCATGAATAACAAATACTGGGAAGAAGAGATTGAAACGATGCCCCGTGAGCAGTTGCGCGAACTACAACTGCAACGGTTAAAAAAGACTGTCAGCATTGCCGCCAACTCTCCCTACTATAAAAAAGTATTCCAAGAGCATGGCATCACTGCCGGCAGCATCCGGTCTATAGAAGACATACGTAAGATACCGTTTACCACCAAGCTGATATGCGCGCCAATTATCCTTTTGGATTAGTAGCAGGCGATATGCGTGAGGACGGAGTACGTATCCATTCTTCCAGTGGCACTACGGGCACGCCGACGGTCATCGTACACTCCCAACACGATTTGGACTCTTGGGCAAACTTAGTGGCACGCTGCCTCTATATGGTAGGCATCCGTAAGACGGATGTTTTCCAAAACAGCTCCGGCTACGGTATGTTCACCGGAGGACTGGGCTTTCAGTATGGAGCCGAACGTCTGGGTGCACTGACTGTTCCTGCCGCTGCCGGCAACAGCAAGCGCCAGATTAAGTTCATCACCGATTTCAAGACTACTGCCTACATGCCATTCCCAGCTATGCCATCCGTCTGGCCGAAGTATTCCAGGAAGAAGGTATAGACCCTACCAGTACAAGCTTGAAAACGCTTGTTATCGGTGCCGAACCCCACACAGACGAGCAACGTAGAAAGATTGAGCGCATGCTTGGTGTCAAAGCCTACAACAGCTTCGGTATGACTGAAATGAACGGTCCCGGCGTAGCTTCGAATGTACCGAACAAGACGGCATGCACTTCTGGAAGATTGCTACCTGGTCGAAATCATTAATCCGGAAACCGCGACCCCGTACCGGAAGGTGAAATCGGCGAACTGGTACTGACAACCTTAGACAGAGAAATGATGCCGCTTATCCGTTATCGCACGCGCGACCTTACCCGCATTCTGCCTGGCAAGTGCCCTTGCGGACGTACCCACATCCGTATAGACCGCATCAAAGGCCGTAGTGACGACATGTTCATCATCAAGGGAGTCAACATCTTCCCCATGCAGGTGGAAAAGGTGCTGGTACAATTCCCCGAATTGGGCAGTAATTACCTCATCACACTTGAAACGGTTAATAATCAAGATGAAATGATTGTAGAAGTTGAACTCAGCGACCTCTCTACCGATAACTATATCGAGCTGGAGAAGATTCGCAAAGCAATCACCCGTCAGTTGAAAGACGAGATTCTGGTAACCCCGAAATTGCGGTTGGTGAAGAAAGGCTCCCTACCGCAGAGCGAAGGAAAAGCCGTCAGGGTAAAAGACCTGAGGAACAACAAATAAACCGTAAAAACCTCTTTTCAAAACAGACCATCTGTTCACCCGATACAGATGGTCTGTTTTGTATAAACGTATCATCTATCTTCCCTTGATACATCATCTGTTTCAGCATCACGTATCATTTGTTTCACAATCACCCACATCCGCATAAAAAGAAAGAGGAACGGTTATCCAGACAGATTACCGTTCCTCTTTTATAGAAAGCCGCACCGATGATGTGATGAAACTCCGTATGACATGATTTGAGTGCTCCTCCTCTTTGTAATCCACCGACTCAAGAGTTACCCCGAAGGCGTGGCCCGCCATTGAGAAGCGAAGCTTGTCTCGGTATTTCATAAAAATTGATGAGTTTCCCGATCCAATCAATGCGGCTATTTTTTCTATAACAAAGGTAATGAGTTTCTATGAAAGAAACAAGTAAAATCAGCAAATTGTTTCAAGTCCTTTTAATGTTTTAACCCCTCCCAAGACTATCAGAAAACAAAAAGTGCTGACTACCAAAAGAGTAATCAGCACCTCGTAATTTATCTGCTAACTGTTTTTATGCAGCCTTTGCTTTAGCAACGATAGCCTTGAAAGCTTCCGGATGGTTCATCGCTAAATCAGCCAACACCTTGCGGTTGATTTCGATACCGGCTTTGTGCAAAGCGCCCATCAGCTTAGAGTAAGACATACCTTCCAGACGAGCGGCAGCATTGATACGCTGAATCCACAAAGCGCGGAAGTTTCTCTTCTTGTTCTTACGGTCACGGAACGCATAAGTCAAACCTTTCTCCCAAGTATTCTTGGCAACGGTCCAAACGTTCTTTCTTGCACCAAAGTAACCTCTGGTCAATTTCAAAATTTTCTTTCTTCTTGCTTTAGAAGCAACATGATTTACTGATCTTGGCATAGTTTTACTTGTTTTTGAATGTTAGCGCCGTTACTTCACGCAGCGGACTTAAAGCTAATGCATTCGGTTAATAACTTTAATACTTTTGTACGCTTTTCAATTACTTCATTGCTAAAAGCTCTTTCACCTGGCTTACATCTGTTGTACTTACAAGTGTAGAGTAGCACAAGTTTCTTTTCTGCTTCTTAGTTTTCTTAGTCAGGATGTGACTATGAAAAGCGTGCTTTCTTTTGATTTTACCTGTTCCGGTAAGAGTAAATCTCTTTTTAGAACCGGAGTTAGTCTTCATCTTTGGCATCTTTTTTAACTTTTTAATTATTAAATTATATGGCAACGCACTATACCTATGGCGTTACTCATTCTTTATTCTCCTTCGGTTTCAGCCGACGCGGCCTTTGGCGCATCTTCTGCAGGCTTGGGAGCCACGCTCTTCTTCGATGCCGCCGCTTTCTTCGGAGAGAGCTGGATTGTCATTCTCTTTCCTTCCAGAACCGGCATCTGGTCTACCTTCGCATAATCTTCCAAGTCATTGGCAAAACGGAGCAGCAGCACTTCTCCTTGCTCTTTGAACAAGATAGAACGACCTTTAAAGAATACGTACTTTCACCTTATCGCCATCTTCCAAAAAGCCTTTGGCATGCTTCAACTTGAAATTATAGTCATGGTCATCAGTCTGAGGTCCAAAACGTATTTCCTTCACGTTTTACCTTCACCTGCTTTGCCTTTTGCTCTTTCTGACGCTTTCTTTAACTGATAAAGAAATTTAGAATAATCAATAATACGACAAACAGGGGGTTGTGCATTTGGAGAAATCTCCACGAGATCCGCTTCATGTTCTTCAGCAAGTCTTAAAGCCTGCGCTATCGGATACACTTTTGGTTCTACTTCATCGCCCACTATGCGGACTTCTTTGGCCCGGATTTGTTCGTTAATCCGATGTTGCCCTTTTAAGCTGTCATTCTTCATTAAATAACGTTTACTTCCAGTTTGTTTCTTATTTACTATTCCCAAATTAATGTTTTATGTTAAGTAAAAGCGATCTTTAGAACATCTAATATATGCTATGCTTCTACAATTGGGCGCAAAGTTACCATTTATTTATCATATTCTGAACTTCTTCGTTCATTTTTTGGCAAATTCTTCAAATTTCATT
>ENA-OQCF01000988-OQCF01000988.1-human-gut-metagenome-genome-assembly--contig:-NODE-988-length-10167-cov-6.727490_pt1 | contig 10167 bp, 10 predicted proteins | sample MGYA00242756_ERZ504573 | MGnify/ENA primary metagenome ERZ504573 (study PRJEB26092, sample SAMD00036240) | human gut metagenome | host: Homo sapiens | study: EMG produced TPA metagenomics assembly of...
CTTTTTCTTTTATTAATTTGTCTTTATTATTTATATAAGTGACATGAAGTTCCCGTACAACATCAATTTTTCCTTGAAGTCTCCTACAAATCATCTATTGATAATGTTAATTTGGGACTTTATAATTCCGTCAGTTTCATTTTTTATTTTCCAATGTATATTTTGAATATCTCTATCTGTCCAAATATCCCATAATGCACGATTTACTGGCCATTCATGATTATTATCTTCACTAACTATTTTATCGACACTTCTAAAATTGAAATTTGTTTCATCATATATTTTTCCGAGTTGTTTGATATACTTTTTTGTCTCTGAAGATACTTTACCAGGTTTTAACGTAATATATAAATCATCTAATATACTTTTTACAATATTGAATGTGTTTTCATCTTTTTCTTTATATGCTTTTTTTATCTTTCGACTAATATGTCCTTGTCCAAAAATATCGACCACCATAGTAGAAAGATTGTCTGTAACCTCAATTACGCTAAAGACAAACGTAAATCCTGTAAAAATATTGATTTTGTCAATATTTTCTACATCTTTGCTAAAATAAACACAAAGCATTATCACTAATACTCCATAAACCAATGCCTTAATAACATGTACATAAATGTTTAACACTTTATAATCAAACAATATATTAATACCTCGAAGAACTACTATTAAAACTATAAAGCCTATGCAGTAATCAACAACATTGTGCGTTTTAAATATATCACCCCAGCAAAGGTCTTCTATTATTTTTTCAGATGTTTCCATGATAATCTCTCCTTTCTATTACACACCAAATCTATATCTAATCAACTCAAACTTCGCACTTGAATAAGTACCTATGCACCTTAAAAATTCCATAATAACTGGCATAAAAATAGCATGAAACCGTCTGGTTTGGGTATAATTGAGTTGTTCAGAAAACAATCATACTTCCATGCTATGAATAAAAGCATAACACAAACGGCTCAATATGATAAGCAGATTTCAAAATCTATCAAAAGATTTTTACAAGATTTCATGTTTACACTGCTTTGAAAGCATCCAATGCTTACAAAAAGAGACGCGGAAGATTAAGATATCTGTCTCTATAACTTATTTATAAACCAAGTCATCCTTTTTCTAATAAACTCTTATTATTCCCATCCTCATCAATTTTGTACTTATCTTTCCCTTTTTGATAATAAATCCACTTTCCATCTATTTTATCAATTTGATACCAAAAACTATCTTCTTCGTCTAAAATAATTTGACTGGTTCCATCTGGTTTCGCCTTAATTAATTGATTAGTTGTATAATATAACCAATCTATATCTGTTTTATCTGTCATGACAACTTTCTCTAACCCTGTCGCTTGATCTTGTAATTCAATCTTATAATTTTTGTAATTGCCCATCCATCTTTTATTTTAAAATAATGGTAGTCACTCTTTAAATATGGACTATTTACTTCATACGCTACAACAGTGCTATTCGCGCCATTTACATCCATTCTATGAAGTGCATGTCCACCAAGTCCAGCCCCAACTGTATCATAACAATATTGATAATATATATAATCCTGATCGATTACAAAATCCCATATTTCATCATCAAGAACTCTCTTATTAATACCATCCGGTCTTGAGACATACAGTTCTCCATGTGAAATAACATCTGTTGTTGAATTTAAATAAACAACACTATCTTTTACAACTTCAAAATGTGGACATGCTCCTTCACTGATTCTCTCAGCAGATTGCCCCTTCTTCCACTTATATAACACAGGATAATATATTTTCTTATCATTAACTGTATCACAATAATTATATGTAAAATATATAATACCATCAATATTCAATGATTTGATTATATCAACACCAATTGGATTAATAATTTTTCCCTTTTTATCTGAAATTGTAATCTGAGTATAAATGCTATTGTTTTGAGAAGAATTTTCAACACTACTTTTTTCATTATTGTCTTCAATTTTATAAAAGAACAAAAACATAGATATTATAACAATTATCAAAACAGCAATAATTATGATAACTTTAACTATTTTATCTTTAGTAGACAAATTATTCCAGTCTTGCTTAATTTCATTTGAATTATCCCTTGCCGTATTTTTATATTGCCTATATCCTTTAAGCAATAACCCTATTACTAACAAAATTATAATTATAACTGCAATCCCAGCCTTAAGATACCATGGAATATTTATTTTGCTAATGATTTCCAATACATCTTTAATATCGCCCATATACATCTCTCCCTTTTTACCATAATATTTTAATAGTATACCTGAATCCGTGAAGTGCCTTGTTTTATAAACTAAGCCCATAAAAATATGTCTAGCATAGTGTTTATGATTCCTTATCATGTCCATCACCAGACCTCTTAATTGTACAGCCATAGACCATTATACTGTCCTTATTAAGAGAAAAGGAAAGGCTCCGGAGCCACTCCTGCAAGATTGGCTTCCGGAGCCTTGTTAAACACCATGTATATTGTAACAGATTTTACAAGAAAAGGACAGCATATTTTTATCAGAGAGCAGTGAACCAAAAATGAATTTCTAAATTTCACCGCCCAATGGGGTGATGGAATTCACTCTCGCACAGTAGATATTTACTCTTTCATACAATCATGTTATGGTTATGACTCCTTCTGACAGCAGTAGAAGGAGAATCATTATGAGTAAATATATACCAGGAAACCAGAAACACCTTACTTTAAATGATCGGATCTATATTGAAAATGAACTGGCAAAAGGGACTACATTTAAAGACATTGCAGCATTTTTATGTAAAGATCCAACAACTATATCTAAAGAAGTCCGTGCTCATCGACTTTCAGATTGGTATCACAAAGGTACTTTTTATAACGCAAAGAACTTTTGCATTCATCGTTACCATTGTCAAAAGACCAATGCCTGTGGAAAAATCCTTCTCTGTGGCATTAAATGTGCCTCATGTCCTACATGTAATCAGACCTGCAAGGACTTTGAAAAAGAACGATGTAAACGATTGGACAAAGCGCCATATGTTTGCAATGGCTGCACGATTGCACATAAATACTATTACAACGGCCGTGCTGCTGACAGAAAATATCGTGAACTGCTGATATCTTCTCGTTCTGGAATAAATATGACCAAGCACCAGCTCCATCAGAAAGACCAGATTATATCTCCATTGATTGAGCAGGGGCAATCCCCTTATCAAATCCTTACAAATCACCCGGAACTGGATATGTCTGTCCGCTCTATGTACACATACATTGACAAAGGACTCTTCACAGCAAGAAATATTGATTTGAAAAGACAGGCAAAATTCAAACCGCGAAAGTGCCATAAAACACAAATCACTGATTGTTCTGTTTTTACAGACAGAACCTACTCAGACTTTTGTTCATTAGACCTGTCGTCTTTTGTGGAAATGGATGCTTCGTATGGTTTTACCGAAAGGAACTTCTTTTGAATTCTTAACACAATGGGATGTGAATCTCATCGTAAACAACATCAACTCCACTCCGCGAGAAATCCTCAGTGGAAGGACACCATATGAAGTTGCATTAGAAACGCTTGGTGAAGATATCTTAAAAGCATTTCAGCTTAAGCCGATTGAACCAGATAAGGTTAATCTGACGCCTAAGCTGATACGCTTTAACCATTAATAAAACTAATCGAAATCTGCTGTCAGACTGGATGTAAACTTTTCACATTTTTAAGATGCAGCTGGTGGAATTTAGTCTAGCACACCGAATTCCAGTAGCCTATTTAGCATGCCTAGAAATCGAGGAAATTTCGATAAGTTGCATTAATTATAGCAGAAAACGAGAGATTTAGTCTAAAAATTTCTCGTTATATCAGCAAAATTTAAATCACGATGGAATTTACTCTTGCACTGGAATTTACTTTTTCAAGTCAGCAAAATCATTTTATTCGTAATCGAAAATCATCTCTTTTACATGTTATTATGTATCTTTTTGTATTCTTCTAAAGCTTCAATGTTTCAAAATATATCTCGTATACATGATGACCTTCCAGCAATTGATTTTCCTACTGTATCAAAACAAGCTGTATCAAAGGCCAGACAGTTTATTAGCCCAGATTTATTTAAAGAACTTTATTATCTTTCGGTTGATTCTTTTTACAGTCAGATTGAAAATCGAAAACTTTGGAATGGTTATCATCTTTATGCTATTGATGGTTCTAAATTCGAACTTCCAAATTCAAAATCCAATTTTGAATTTTTGGGTGAAATGTTCGGATACCCTGATCATTCCAGACGATTTACCATGGGACTTGCTTCTGTTGTATATGATGTACTTGATGATTACATTATTCATGCTTCATTTATTTCATCACTACTTAGCTTCCGAACGTTCCGCTGCCATTGAGCATCTTAAAAGCCTTGAAACACTGAATATATACGAAAATAGTGTTGTTATTTTTGATCGAGGTTATTACTCTGAAAAATTGTTCAGTTACTGTGTTGAACATGGTCACATGTGCCTCATGCGTCTTAAGGAAACCTATAATATTTTTATTATAGGTTTCATGAAAAGACTTCTTCCAAAAATACTGTGTACCATCAGTACTATCGACGAAATTAACAGACTTTATTCAGAAGCTGTCCGTAACAGGTCTCAAATAATGCCAGGCCGTACTTTCAAACGAAAAAAGAATAAAGCAAAGGGACGAACTCACTTTAACAATCAAAAAGTTTCTTTTTGATTGAAATAAAAATTATACTAATTAATAGGACTTTCACGGAGTCCTTGTTAAAGTGCGTCATTTTCTGAATTGCTTTGTTTTTTAACTTCTATTTGATAACTTTATCGTGCATCAACTTAAGACATTTTCCTTAAGTTGACGCTATTTTGACCACATTGGTGCCTGACTCCACCACTGTGGCATCCTTTTCCCAAATTAACACATTATTCAGAAGCTTTCTTTTTCTTCTCAATCAGATCGTCTATAATCGCTTTGTAATCTTCATAAAAACAACTATCATCATTTTGATCAAATAATGGTTGCATAATCATAATTACAATTTTCGCAAAAATAGCAACAACAATCATATAAACTACAAAAGCAATAATTGGGTCCGAAAGACAATTTATTTTTATATCTGAAAATTTTAGTGTTAAATCAAATATTTCATTTACAATGAGAGTTAATCCTACAGGAATACATAATGTCCAATATTCATACTTAGGTTTAACATTTCTCGATTTCTGATTTAGAAAATGCCAAAATTCAATCAAACCTTCAAGACTACTATTTCCATATTTTTTCTCTATATAGTCATACCATTCATGATATTTATGAAATTTATGTAACTCAGGAATTTTAGATAATTCTTTTCGCCTTATGTGCTTACCGCATAAATACCTATATATAAGTTTTTCATCATATGTATAAAAATTATAGGATTCCTCATCTAGTCTTCTTGATTTTTTCTTAAATATGCTTTTATTTTTTTTCACACTGTCTCTCATTATTATTTATATTATACTACACCCCCGAAGCAACCACCTCCATCGTTCCCTCCATCTTCACATTTCCATACCCTGCTGGAATTATAAAATGATCGCCCTTCTTAATTCTTTGTCCATTCACAGTACCCTCTCCGTCAAGCACACTCATATTAAGGAATGGATGACTCTGTTCAAACTCCAGCTCACCATCAAGCACAAGCTTATAAACCTTATAATACTCACACTCAATAAGCTTGTTCCACTTATTCTGTGGGAGATTGTTTGTGTCCATGACACTGTCCTCTGTGGACTTTGCCGGAACGGTGATGACATCAATGCTCTTATCCACATGAAGCTCTCTCGGCTTACCGTTTGTGAGTCTGTCATAATCGTATACACGGTATGTAATATCACTATTCTGCTGGGTTTCAAGAATCATGCAGCCACTTGTGATTGCGTGCACTGTGCCCGGATCAATCTGGATGAAATCGCCCTTTTTGATAGGGACATAGCGGATGAACTCGTCCCATCTGCCCTCATGAATCATGTCTGAAAGTTCCTCATGCGTCTTTGCATTATGCCCCACCACAAGCTTTGCGTCATCAGGACAATCTATGATATACCAGCACTCAGTCTTGCCAAGAGAACCATTCTCATTCTTTGCAGCATACTCATCATATGGATGCACCTGTATGCTCAGATTGTCCTTAGCATCAATTATCTTGATGAGCAGTGGAAATCTGTCTCCTTCAATATTGCCGAACAGCTCCGGATGCTCATCCCAAAGCTGTGAAAGTGTCATACCGGCATAGCAATCATTAGCTATGCTGTCATCTCCACTGGTATGGGCTGAAATGCCCCAGCATTCACCGGTATTATCGCCCGGAATATCATACCCAAAATCAGTGGCGAGGCGGTCGCCACCCCATATCATCTGCTTAAAAACAGGATGTAAAAAAATAATTGGTTTCATATGTTTTCATCTACTTTCAGTATATTTATTACATGTAGTAATTTGTTAATATTCTACTTACCTCAATTTCCAGCCCCAAAGCTCTTGGGCTGGAACTCAAAGTCATTTTGGAAGTTATGTACTCTACATGAATTTTCTAGCAAGTTCATCACATATAATCTGCTCTTCCTTCTCTGCAGTCTCTCTATCCACTGCACTGACAGAAATATAAGTTTTAAGCTTTGGCTCAGTACCTGAAGGTCTCACAACAACCGAGCAGTTGCCCTCAAGCATAAACTTGAGCACATCAGACTTAGGCAGTCCGTTGAGTCCCTTGCTGTAATCCTGCACTCGATAACCTTCTTACCACCGATTGTATCGAGCCCCTTGTGGAACTCAGCCATGATATCCTGCATCTTTGCAAAGCCTGCCGAGCCGTCAAACTCGTAAGAATGAAGAGTATTGAGCAATAGCCGTATTTCACATAGAGAGAATCGAGCTTGTCTATGAGGCTGATGCCCTGTGTCTTATAGTAGGCAAACATCTCACAGATGAGATATGCCCCGTTAACAGCATCCTTGTCACGCACATATGTGCCACTTAAGTAGCCATAGCTCTCCTCGAAACCAAAGATGTATGAGTCAGCTTTTCCCTCTTTCTCTAATCGTCCAATCTGCTCTCCGATAAACTTGAAACCTGTGAGCAGGTTAACTGTTCTTACACCGTAATCGGCTGCGATTCTGTCTGCCATATCGATTGTAACAATTGTCTTGCAGAGCACAGGGTCCTTTGGCATTGTGCCCATTGCAACTCTTCTCTGGCACACATAATCAAGTAAGAGCATACCTGTCTCATTTCCTGAAAGAAGTACATACTCTCCTGCATCGTTCTTTACTGCGATACCTACACGGTCACAGTCAGGATCTGTTGCAAGAAGAAGGTCTGCATTGCATTTCTTTGCATACTCCATACCGAGAGCCATAGCTTCCTTGATCTCAGGATTTGGATATGGACATGTAGGGAAATTGCCGTCAGGCTGTTCCTGCTCTTTAACTACTGTGATATTAGTATAGCCTGTCTCCTTTAATGTGCGAAGCACCGGCTTAAGACCTGTTCCGTTAAGAGGTGAGTAAACGATAGCCACGTTCTTGTCCACCTTTATACTGTCATCAAGAAGAGACTGCTTTTTAACCTCTTCAACAAAGGCTGTGAGCACATCATCAGAAATATATTTAATCTGACCATCTGCAACACAAGACTCAAAATCAGACTGCTTTACATCAGCAAAGATATCAAGCTTCTCTATCTCGGCAAGAATCTCTGCTGCTGCCTCTGTTGTAATCTGGCAGCCGTCAGCGCCATAAACCTTGTATCCGTTGTATTTACTAGGGTTATGGCTGGCTGTGATCATGACACCTGCGGATGTGCCGAGATATCTTGTGGCAAATGACACGGTTGGCACCGGAAGAAGCTGCGGCCAGATATTGACCTGCACGCCGTTTGCGGCAAATACAGATGCTGCAACCTTTGCGAACACATCTGACTTGATACGGCTGTCATAGCCGATGGATACTGATGGTGTGTCAAAGTTTGCTACAAGATAGTTTGCGAGGCCCTGTGAAGCCTTTGCCACGGTGTATACATTCATGCGGTTGGTTCCGGCTCCGATTGTGCCGCGGAGACCACCTGTACCAAATGCCAGGTTTCTGTAAAATGCATCCTCAATCTTTGCAGGATCATTTTCTATTGCCTTAAGCTCTGCTGCAACGTCTGCATCGGCTGTAGCTGATGTGAGCCAACGTTTGTATTCTTCGTTGTAATTCATGTGATTTGTCCTCTCTTTCTTTTTTTTAACTAATGATTTCTTAAATGAAGTAAATTGTTGATATGCGAAATTTAAAATACAAAGCTTTAATATCCTATTTATTTAGATAATCAAGCATACTATCAATATTAATTAAAGCTTCCTGTCTACCTTCTTCATACAATTTTTTCAACTTTCTTTTATTCTTCTCTATTTTACCAATCCTGACAGGCTTATTGGGACGAATAACAAAAATTTTGCCCTTCTTTTCTAACTTATTAATCAGTTCTGTTCTCTGATTATAACGTTTTGACATTGTACACATTTTTTTTACTAAATGCGGATATTTTCTATAATAAATCCTATAAACAGCATTTATAAATAAAGATGATTTTGATTTAAACTCTTTTTGTCTGGTTAATATCACAACTATCTTCTTGTATCCATCCGCTATTGCCTTATCAATCGGAATAGCGTTCGCTACACCACCATCTATATATGGTATTCCATCAATATAACTTAATTCTGAAAGTATTGGCAAAGTACTTGATGCCTTAAGAATTTCTGTCAACTCTTTGTAGGTATGTCTTTCAAAATAATTTTCCTTACCTGTTTTACAATTTGTTGCACCTACAATATATTTTTGGTTAGAGTTCAAGAACTCATTCTCATCATATGGCATCCATTCTTTTGTTGGCTCCCCAAAAAGAAAATCAAAATTAAAAATACTATGTTCCCTTAATAGATGTTTGAATCCTATATATCTCGGATCATCTACATAATCAATATTAACTCTTGCAGACCTACCTATCTGCTTTGAAATATAATTACCTGCATTTAATGCGCCTGCTGATACCCCTATAACATATGGAAACTCTATCTTTTTTTCCAAAAAAAACATCCAAAACTCCTGCTTCATAAACACTTCTAAGAGCGCCTCCCTCTAATACTAAAGCCGCATCATTTTTTAGCATATTTTTCCTCATTTCCTATTTTTCCCAAAATCATCAAAATATAATTGTGATTAATATGCCCCCAAACACCCATCAACATATATCCAATATATAATAGGAATAAAGGGATTTTCAATATATTACTCCCCTTAGTATATGTATTATAAGAAAGACCAAGTATCATTGTCATTATTCCTATAGCACAAAATGTCATCATTCTTTTATTAAAAAAAAGTTTTTCTGACTCTCTAGCTCTTTTAGAGATAAAATTCATATTTATACCAACAAAGAATATTTCTAATCCAAGAAAAAAAGCCCATATATAATTAAATGCAATTGCTAAAATTGAGACCACTCCACCAACTAGCGGAACAACAATAAATCTTCTCTCAAATACAATCATAAATCTACAATAATAATTGTAAATATAATACATAGATAATCCTATAGCAATATTTAAAAATATCAAAATAAAATAATTTGTTGTAAAACACTCTAAATTAAATCCTATAACATTAAAACGAATATAATCCAAATCATATGGCTTTAATAACCAACAAATCACATTTTCTAATATTAACACTAATAATAGAATCTGTAGCATCTTATCAACTATTTTTCTTCTATTTATACAATAAAGGTTCCTATAATACTGACTATCTACTATTTCTTCATCCTCAAATCGTTTTTTTTGATAGGTTTCCTGATAATTCTCAATATTGCCTCTAATCTCTGTTGATATTTTTTTAGTACACAAAGTCATAATCTTGTGTGCATAAAACTCATGAACAATTTCATATTTTGTACTTTGTTCATTTCTATATATTTTTTTCCCAACGTTTTCTATTACTAACCCAATTGTCTTCAACTCATCTATGGTTTCTTTTATCTTTTTCTCATCTGCAAATGTTATATTTTTTGAAATCATTAATACCACATTTATATTCAAATCTTGAATCTCTGCTTAACAAATATAAAATAGGATATGCGATTTCTTGA
>ENA-OQCF01000989-OQCF01000989.1-human-gut-metagenome-genome-assembly--contig:-NODE-989-length-10146-cov-6.273181_pt1 | contig 10146 bp, 9 predicted proteins | sample MGYA00242756_ERZ504573 | MGnify/ENA primary metagenome ERZ504573 (study PRJEB26092, sample SAMD00036240) | human gut metagenome | host: Homo sapiens | study: EMG produced TPA metagenomics assembly of...
TTTGAGAAATACAATTGCCTTATATCGGTTGAGCATATGTCAAACCTCAAGTGCAGGGGCTGCCTTATGACCTATCCTTTGTCAGAATGCTCAATGCAGGGAATGTTCGGCGAGTTATGCCCTGATCTTATTATTTCGTTCGGCAACAATATTGCTTCATATAAACTCAAGCCTATGATTAAGGCTCACAAGGAAAAATTTGTTCACTGGCAGATTGATACTGCGGGAAGAATCAGAGATTTTTCCGACAAGCTGACAGATGTATTTGAATGTACACCGCAGTATTTCTTTAACTGCTTTGCAGAGAACGCACCGCAGGATTCAAAAAATGATATGACATACTACAATATGTGGAATGACGATATCAAAATGCTTGATTATTCAAGCAATCTTCCGTTCTCAAATATGTATGTTGCCAAAAAGCTTGCTGAAATTATTCCCGACCGTTCTGTTCTGCACCTTGCAATTCTCAGCAGTACAAGAACTATGCAGTTCTTCGATTTGAAACCGAATGTCAAGGTTTACAGCAATATCGGCGCTCTGGGTATTGACGGCTGTATGTCTTCGTTCTTCGGACAGGCATCGGCAACAGACGAGCTTGCCTTTTGCGTTGTGGGCGACCTCAGTTTCTTCTATGATATGAACTCCGCAGGCATCAGAGGAATCAAGAACAATGCGAGAATTATTCTTCTCAACAACGGCGGCGGTTCAGAATTTCACTTCTTTATGGGCAAGGAAAAGATTCCTACAATCAATCAGTACATCTGTGCCGAACATCACAAGGGCGCAAAGGGCTGGATTGAATCACTCGGATATGACTATTACAGCGCAACAACCAAGGAAGAAGTTGACAACATTATTCCTACACTTGCAGAAGAATCCGACCGACCGATTTTTGTTGAGATTTTCACCGATATGGAAGAGGACGCAAAGCTTATTAACAGGCTTTTTCATGACAACAGAATGAAATTTGGCGGAATGAAGCTCAAGATGATGGAAAAAGCAAAGTCAATTCTCAGTCCGTCACAGATTCAAAAGGCAAAAAAATTATTAAAAAAGTAATCAGGTGAAACCAAATGAAAATAGCAATTGCCGGGACAGGTATGTAGGTCTTTCAAACGCCGTACTTCTTTCGCAGAAACACGAGGTAACCGCTGTTGATGTTGTTGAAAGCAAGGTAAAGTTAATCAATGAAAAGAAATCTCCGATTGCCGACAGGGAAATCGAAGAATATCTTGCTGACAAAAAATTAAATTTGGTTGCAACCGTCGATGCAAAATCTGCGTACAAAAACGCTGATTTTGTAATTATCTCTACTCCTACCAATTACGATGACGAAAGACACTTTTTTGATACATCGTCCGTTGAGGCTGTAATTGAGCTTGTAATTGAATGCAACCCAAATGCGGTTATAGTTATCAAATCCACTATACCGGTTGGATACACAAAAAGTGTTATCGAAAAATACAAATACACAAAAATTCTTTTCAGTCCCGAATTTTTGCGTGAGGGCAAGGCTCTCTATGATAACCTCTACCCGTCAAGAATCATTGTCGGAGTTGATATGGCAAATGAAGAACTGAAAAAATCTGCTGAGACTTTTGCAACGGCACTTGCAGACTGTGCAATTAAGGAAAACATAGACACTCTCTTTATGGACTACACAGAGGCAGAGGCGGTCAAGCTTTTTGCAAATACATACCTTGCAATGCGTGTCAGCTTTTTCAATGAGCTTGACACATATGCCGAAATGAAGAACCTTAACACTAAAAGTATCATTGACGGTGTGTGTCTTGATCCGAGAATCGGAAATCACTACAACAATCCATCCTTTGGCTACGGCGGTTACTGTCTGCCAAAGGACACAAAACAGCTCAAGGCCAATTTTTCGGATGTTCCGAATGACATAATCAGCGCTGTTGTAACATCTAACAAGACAAGAAAAGAATTTATTACATCACAGATAATGAATAAAAATCCAAAAACTGTCGGAATTTACCGCCTTACAATGAAGTCAAATTCCGATAACTTCAGACAAAGCTCAATTCAGAGCGTTATGGAGCTTTTGAAAAATAACGGTATCGAGTTAATCATCTACGAACCAACACTTAAAGTCGATTTATTCGAGGGCTTTGGCGTTGAAAACGACTTTGAAAAGTTCGTCACAAAATCGGATGTAATCGTTGCAAACAGATACAGCTCCGTTCTTGACTGTGTAAAAGAAAAGGTTTACACAAGAGATTTGTTTTTCAGAGATTAATTTGAGGGTAAAAGTATGGAAACATTGATTATCGGCAAACCGAAAATTGAAAAACTTGATAATCGTGCCAGACTCTGTTCAAAAATCAGCGAAAACGGAAAGCCTTCCTACACTCTCTGGTTTGATGTTGATGCAAAGTATGCTGACTATCTGACTGAAAGTGCCGACGCATTCGTTGTTGCACTGTTGCCGTATGCAATGAATAACAGTCTGAATATTTCGGCAGAAGCAAAGATGTCGAAGCAACTGTGTTTTCAGCTTAATGAAATTTTCATTCCCGTTCTTACAAAAAATTCAAAATTATTCAACAAAATTTCGATATCTGCAAAAGAGCTTACACAGGAAAACTACTGCTGCAAAAATGCGTCGGCAACAGGATTTTCGAGAGGTGTGGATTCATTTGACACAATTTGCAGTCTTTCCGAAAACAGAACGGAAAAGCTGAGTCATCTTACCTTTTTCAATGTCGGCTCCCACAGAAGTACGGCTAATTACACACCCGAACAATCTGCCGAGCTGTACGAAAATCGTCTTGAAATTGCAAAAAAATCCGCAAAAATCTTTGATATGCCGTTGATTGACATCAATTCAAATCTCGGTGAACATCTTACCCTGCCGTATGTAAAGGTTCATCATTATTGCAGCTTTTCGGCGGTCTTGTGTATGCAGAAATTTTTCAAAAACTATTACTATGCGTCTGGATATCCGATAAGCAGTTTTTCGATAAAACAATGCGACACCGGCTCGGCGCACTATGAGGCGTTTACGGCAAGTATGCTGAGTACCGAAAGTACCGATTTTTACATTACAGGTCTTGAAAAGACAAGGCTTGAAAAGGTTGACTTCATTTCAAAATTTCCGATTACATATGATAACCTCAATGTATGTTACTACGGTGAGAACAACTGCGGTCACTGTGAAAAGTGCGTCAGAACGCAATTTGAGCTTATGGCACTCGGAAAGCTTGAACTGTATAAAAATGTTTTTGATATTCCGAAATTTTACAGAGACAAAAACAAATATATGAACTATGTTCTCAAACATCAGAACAAGGACTATTATGCAGAAATTCTCAGTCTTATGAAAAAGAAGGGTTTCAGGCTTACGCCAATGCAAAAAATTAAAAAGGCTGTCTATGCCGTTTATCTTAAATTCAGAGGGCATTAAGGCTTACGGTTACTTCGCACAAAACAAAAATGCATCAGACCTTTTCGGGCATCTGATGCATTTTCTTTTTTAAACTGTTTTCTTGAATATACTGCGGTGGCACACCGCCGACATCATTATCTGTTTTCAACTTTCAATTCTTAATTGAAAGCACCGCTCGGGTATTTAACTTTTGCACATGCAAATACTGCTCCCCGAATTTGGTGCAACAACTTGTTGCTTATTCTTCCTCAGCAAGCTCATCGGCTGTAACTTCTGCCTGCGGTTCTTCCTTTGCAGCCTCCTCAGGCTCTTTTTCGGAAACAATATCGTCAATTTCCTCAATAAGCTTCTGTTCTGCGCATCTGTGCTTTTTTAAAGCGAGAAATGCTGCTGTGGCAGCCGCAAGTGCAGAGATTGCACCGATGATTGTGTAGAATAATTTTTTGTTTTTATCCATTCCGGCACCTCTTTCAGTATTAATATAAATCAGCGGAAAAACCGTATTTTTCTACTTATTGCTATTTTATATCATTTTTACAAATTTTTCAATAGGCAACTGATAATCTTTGCACAAATGGCTGTCAGTGTGTTATATTCTCTTTTTACGCTCTGCAAGGGCAAAAAGCACTCCGCCCGAAATTACAACAAGCATCATAACAGCCGTTGCTGTCACTCCTGTCTGAACACCGCCGTTTTTGTCAGGCTGTGAAGGAGTGCTGTCCGATGTTGCGGCACCGCCTGTTGCCGAAGTCGGATTTACGGAGGTTGTACCGACAGTTGCAGGCTCACCCGTCGGAGCAGTCTGAACAGTCTGTTCCTGAGTAGCAGTCGGTTCTTCCAACGGTGACGATTTCTCAACAAGATTTGCATTTGAGGCAGCCTTTTCAAAATCGCCCTTGCCGATATAATCACGCAGAATTTGTTCGCAGGTGGTATATTCTTTCACGGTCGTGAGCGACGCAACATCGCCGTAATCGGAACTGTCAAACGCATAGTTATTTGAAACCACTCTGTAAGTTTTTAAAGTGTCAATTGCCTTTCCTCCGATTTTTACATCTGACACTCTGCCGCCGTACGGCTTTGAATAGTCATATACCGCACTTAAACCGCTGAACTGCATTACAGAACCGCTGTTATCCGGCCAACTGTACTGATACGGGTCTTCCCCGTCCTTTATTGCCTGCTTTTGAAGGTCATAAACCGCATTGTTTTTCTTCATAAGGTCAACTGAAAATTCAAGAATATCAATAATCTGCTGACCTGTAAGCTCCTTTTCAACAAGCACATTGCCGTAGGGTGAAATTGAAATCAAATCGGAATATGTCACATTACCCTTTGGAATACCCGAACGGATTCCGCCTGCATTCTCCATTGCAACATCAGCACCCGTAAAGTCAAGATAAGCGGCTGTTACGATTCTGCCTATTTCCCGCTCGCTTGTTCTCAGCTCTTCCCAGCTGTAAGCGTACTCCCTACTGCTCTCGCCGATTACTTCGCTGAGTACGCTCTGTTCACGCTTTTCAATTGCAGAAATATCGGACGCAATCTTTTCATCAGACATCCCCTGAGTATCGGCAGACGAATATGTTTTTTCGACTGCATCGGTAACGCCCTTTTCATTGGAATATGTCAGAGTAAGCACACCTACATTTTTGAAAAAGCAGTTTGCCTCAACAAGCTTTACGCTCTTGCCGTCACTGTCAGTACAGTATTTGTCAATGAAAATGTGCTGATGACCTGCGATTACCGCATCAATGCCCGATGTTTCGGCAATGAATTTTTCGGGGTTTGCATTATGAGTCAGCGCAAGTATAATATCACAATTCTCGTCATCTCTGAGAAAATTCGCGTACGCTGTCGCTGTTTCGGCTGAATTTTCAAAGCGAACATTTTCAACATTCTTTGCCGATGTTGATGTGTAAAAATCTTCGTCAATAACGCCGAAAACTCCGACTCTTACCTTTGTGCCGTCATCAGCAGTAACATTCTTTATATAAAAGTTGTTGTCAAAATATCTGTTGCCGTTTGTGTCTGCCACATTTGAGGCAAGTATGGTAAAAGAGCTTTCTCTGTCAAGCTCTCTCAGCCTGTCGGCACTGTATGACCAATCGTGATTGCCGGGTGTCATTGCGTCATAACCTACAGCGTCCATAAGCTCGGCAATGCTTTTTCCCTCTTCAACGGTGGCAAATGACTGTCCGTGAAAGGTGTCGCCTGCATCAAGTATCAAATCGGCATTTTCCTTGTCCGCAATGGTCTTGACTGCGTCAAAACCGATTTGACCGCCCGATGTGGACTTGTAGTAGCCGTGAATATCGTTTGTGTGAACGATATGAATTTCCGTTGATTTTTCTTCGGCAGATACAGCAGACACCGAAATTCCCGAAAGCATTACGGCGCTAAGCAAAACACAACCGAATTTTTTTATGTTTTCTGATTTCATTACTTTACTCCTTTCAAATTAAGAATATGTAGTAATTGTTTGTAAAATCAATGCTTTGTTGGGTGAATTGTACCATATTCTGCGCAATTTTTCAATAGTTTTATATTGGATACGGCGGCAAGCTGTTTTATTATTGCAAAATTCTGCTTTATCTGCTATTATTTTAAGATGTTGATAACCCAAAAGTTACGCTGAGATTTCTCAACAAGGACAGCTTAAAAATCTTTGAATACATCTTTGATTCATCAATTTTGCTGAAGAAAAAACAACAAAAGCAGAATAACAAATAAAAATCAAAACAAAAACGGCAGTACCAAAAAATCGGTACTGCCGTTGTTATATAAGAAATTAATCTCTTGTTTTTTCGCCGTTAAGAATCATTTCCGCATTCTTAACACGCTCTTTTGTCGGGGGCTCAATGCCCTCGAGAGGATAGTCATAACCGAGTGCTTTCCACTTGTACACACCGAGGGTGTGGTAAGGAAGAACCTCGACACGCTCAACATTCTTGAGTGAGTGAATGAAGTCGGCAAGTCTGAAAAGATACTCGTCCTTATCGTTTCTTTCAGGCACAAGAACATGTCTTATCCATACGGGCTTGCCCATATCGGAAAGCTGTCTTGCCATTTCAAGAATATTGGTGTTTGGCTGTCCTGTAAGGATTTTGTGCTGTTCGTTGTCGATATGCTTTATATCAAGCAACAGCAAATCCGTATATTCCATTAGCTCTTTCCACTTGGAATAGAACGGCTCTTTGGTTGTAAACGGGTTGGCGCTTGTGTCAATACAGGTATTAACGCCATGCTTTTTAGCCTTCTTGAACAAATCAAGCAAAAAGTCAATCTGTAAAAGCGGCTCACCTCCGCTTACTGTGATACCGCCCTTATTTTTCCAATAGGGGCGATATGCAAGCGCTTTATTAAGCAACTCGTCGGCGGTGTATTCCACGGTGTTTTCATCGTGTTTCCAGGTGTCGGGATTGTGGCAGAATTGGCAACGCATTGCGCAACCGCTCAGAAAAATCACAAATCTCACACCCGGACCGTCAACAGAGCCAAAAGTTTCTATTGAGTGTACAAAGCCTTTAACAGCGTTGTCCGACATTACATTCTGTCGTGGCAGGTTCTGGCAATAACATCCAGCTGCTGCTCTCTTGTAAGGTCGATGAACTTAACAGCATAACCCGATACACGGATTGTGAAGTTAGCGTACTCTTCTTTCTCAGGATGCTCCATAGCGTCAATAAGCTTTTCTGTACCGAATACATTTACATTGAGGTGGTGTGCGCCCTGATCAAAGTAGCCGTCCATAACATTTACGAGGTTGTCAACACGCTCGTCATCGTTGTGTCCGAGAGCACCCGGGTTGATTGTCTGAGTATTTGAAATACCGTCAAGAGCGTACTCATAAGGAAGCTTAGCAACAGAGTTAAGTGAAGCAAGAAGACCGTTCTGCTCTGCACCGTAGCTTGGGTTAGCACCCGGTGAAAGCGGCTCGCCGGCTTTTCTGCCGTCAGGAAGTGAACCTGTAGCCTTACCGTAAACAACATTTGATGTGATTGTAAGGATAGAAGTTGTAGGCTCTGAATCTCTGTATGTGTGGCAATACTTGAGCTTAGCATGAATGTCTTGAGAAGATCAACGGCAATCTTATCTGCTCTCTCGTCATTGTTACCGTATCTTGGGAAGTCGCCCTCTGTTTCAAAGTCAACAGCAACGCCGTCCTCGTCACGGATAACCTTAACCTTAGCGTACTTAATAGCGCTGAGTGAGTCAACAACATGTGAGAAGCCTGCAATACCTGTTGCAAATGTTCTTCTTACATCTGTATCGATAAGAGCCATTTCTGCTGCCTCATAGTAGTACTTATCATGCATGTAGTGAATCATGTTAAGTGTGCCTACATAGAGGTGAGCAAGCCAATCCATCATTGTGTCATACTTCTTGATAACTTCGTCATAATCAAGGTACTCTGATGTGATAGGTGTATATTCAGGACCAACCTGCATCTTTGTCTTTTCATCAATACCGCCGTTGATAGCGTAGAGAAGGCACTTAGCAAGGTTAGCTCTTGCACCGAAGAACTGGATTTCCTTACCTGTCTGTGTTGCGGATACGCAGCAGCAGATTGAGTAATCATCGCCCCATACAGGACGCATTACATCATCGTTCTCGTACTGAATTGAGCTTGTTGTAACTGAAATATGAGCAGCATACTTCTTGAAGTTCTCGGGAAGTCTTGAAGAATAAAGAACTGTGAGGTTTGGCTCAGGTGAAGGTCCCATATTCTCAAGTGTGTGGAGGAAACGGTAGTCGTTCTTTGTAACCATTGAACGGCCGTCAATGCCAAGACCTGCAACTTCGAGTGTAGCCCATACAGGGTCGCCCGAGAAGAGCTGGTTGTAAGACTCAATTCTTGCAAACTTAACCATACGGCACTTCATAACAAAGTGGTCAACGAGTTCCTGAGCCTGTGATTCTGTAAGTGTACCGTTCTCAAGGTCACGCTCGATGTAGATGTCGAGGAATGTTGATACACGACCAACGCTCATTGCAGCGCCGTTCTGAGTCTTGATAGCAGCAAGATAACCGAAGTAGAGCCACTGAACTGCCTCTGCAGCGTTCTTAGCAGGCTGTGAAATATCAAAGCCGTAAGAAAGTGCCATTTCCTTCATATCGTTAAGAGCACGAATCTGATCAGCGATTTCTTCACGAAGCTGGAAGTCGCCTCTTCTCATACCCTGACGGTTTGTTTCTGCAAAGTCCTCTTTCTTGCCTTCGATAAGACGGTCAATACCGTAAAGAGCAACTCTTCTGTAGTCACCGACGATTCTGCCTCTGCCGTATGTGTCGGGAAGACCTGTAAGAATCTTGTTGTGACGGGCAAGTTTCATCTCGGGAGTGTAGATATCGAATACACCTGGTTGTGAGTCTTGTGATATTTTGTAAAGATTTCGTGGAGTTTAGGGCTTGGAGTGTAGCCATACATCTGGCATGACTGCTCAGCCATTTTAATACCGCCGTAAGGCATAAATGCACGCTTGAGAGGCTTGTCTGTCTGAAGACCTACAACCTTTTCAAGGTCTTTATCAAGATATGCAGCGCCGTAAGCTGTGATGCCGCTTACAACCTCAGTTTCCATATCAAGAACGCCGCCCTTGGCTCTTTCTTCCTTCTGGAGTTCCTTGAGCTCGCCCCAGAGCTTGTCTGTAGCTTCTGTAGGACCTTCAAGGAAAGACTGGTCGCCGTCATAAGGTGTGTAGTTTTTCTGAATGAAGTCTCTGACATCAATGTCGGACTCCCATTTGCCACCTGCAAAATTTGTCCATTCTTCTCTCATTACTGTAAAACCTCCGATAATGATAATTAATACTGAATTTTGTATATGACACAAAAAAATGCCGACTCAATTCCAAGCAGACGCCCGGTAAGGTCAGCTCCTTGAAAAAATCGTCATACATCCTTGTATTCTGTCATTTATTCACTTTTATAATCATATAACCAACACCATTAAAATAACACTTTTTAAGGGCGTTGTCAAGCATTTTGAGATACTTTTTACACCACTTTTTCACACTCAAAACGCTATGGTAAATGAGTACAATTTTAGGGTGTGAGGAACATTATTTTCAGCAGATTTTTTCCCGTATTTGTGCGGAATATTTTGTCGTATGCCTGCTCTGCTGCACTGCGGTTGAATCGTCCTCATAAAGGTTCACAAGGAAGTCAGCCTCTACCAAAATTCGGTACGGCAAAGTATCAATATTTCCATAGGTGTGATGGTGTCCCACAAGGTAACAAACTTTGTCAATAAATGTTTTTTCGTAGCCGAGAGCAGCAAGCAACTTTTCAGCCTCGTGAGGACCTTCAAGTTCCTGATACTTTCCTGCAGACGAATTGTACTTTTCTTCGCTCACCTTTATGCCGATGTCGTGAACGATTGCGGAGATTTCAAGAAGCTCCTGATCGTCGGGCAAAAGATTTTCACTTTCACCGATTGTCTTTGCGAATGAATAAACCTTGAGAAAATGGTGAATTCTTTTCTTGTCACTTCCAAAATATTCAATCATAGCAGTTATAACTCTGTCGGTTTTCATATTATCACTCCTTACGGCGAGCGCCGTACCCTATTCGTGTAGATAGTTTTTTTTGTTTGTGCAATTCTGTAGGGGTAGCCTTGCGACTATATTTTCAGACGGGAGGATTCGCACAAACAATCACTTTTCATACTTCTTATATATGCAAAGGTCTTTTCTTCACCCTCATCTCTCAGCATAACCAATAATTTTTTCAAG
>ENA-OQCF01000990-OQCF01000990.1-human-gut-metagenome-genome-assembly--contig:-NODE-990-length-10145-cov-1.959473_pt1 | contig 10145 bp, 10 predicted proteins | sample MGYA00242756_ERZ504573 | MGnify/ENA primary metagenome ERZ504573 (study PRJEB26092, sample SAMD00036240) | human gut metagenome | host: Homo sapiens | study: EMG produced TPA metagenomics assembly of...
CAGGAGCTGTCCAGTGTCACCACACGAAACACAGGATAATCGTCAATGCTGTTATAGAATACATACATAAAAACTATGAAAAACAAATTGGATTAAATGATGCCGCAGAATTTATAAACCGTAATAGCTCCTATATTTCCCGATTACTCAAGAAAGAACTTTCCATGGGCTTTTCACAACTTCTCACAGAACGCCGAATGGAAGCCGCTAAGGATCTTCTTGCCCATACTACCATGAAAGTATCTGATATTTCAGAAAAAGTAGGCTATACCTCTACCAAGTATTTTAACCAGGTTTTTTATGCTAATTTCCAGATGACGCCTACAGATTATCGTTTTATCATGAAACAGTTGTAACATTCTTTCAAAGACCGCCCACCAGAAATATATCCTAAGAGACTGTCTGACAAACAAGGTGTGACCTGGTTCTGATTCCTACTGTCCCCCAGGCAGCACCTTTTAAAATGTTTAATGTTAATGCTTTTACTTTCCACAGCACTCCACAATAGTTTTCTCCACATCTTCTATCTGAAATGGTTTTGCCAGATGTGCGGTCATGCCGGCTGCGAGACATCTTTTTTGCATCTTCCTCAAATGCATTTGCAGTCATTGCAATGATCGGAATTATTTTTTGCATCCGCCCTGTCCATGGCACGTATGGCTTTTGTTGCTGCAATACCATCCATAACAGGCATCATGACATCCATCAATATGGCATCAAAGGTTCCCAGAGGATTACTTTCGAAGTGCTCCACTGCCTGTCTGCCATTTTTTACAACTGTAACCTTCGCACCGTCATCTGTCAGCAGCATTTCTACGATTTCTGCATTAAGCTCATTATCCTCGGCTGCCAGCAGATGCAATCCACGAATATCATATTTCTCTGCAAGTTCCTCATCCTTTTCTGTTCCTGGGCAATTTCAAAGGGAATGGTAATGACAAACACAGAGCCAATGCCCACCTGACTTGTCACTTCAATACTTCCATTCATCTGCTCAATCAATCCCCTGGCAATCGCCATTCCCAGACCGGTTCCCTGATAAACACTACGGGCATCTGTTTTTTCCTGTGAGAACGGATCAAAAATATGACTCAGGAACTCCGGACTCATCCCTATACCTGTATCAGAAATCGTCCATCTGTATGTACAGATTCCATCATGTACATCTGCTACCTCCATTACCGTAGTAATCTTTCCTCCCGGTCGGTTATACTTAATACAGTTTCCATAGATATTCAGAAAAATCTGACGAAGATGCAGTGAGCTTCCATAGACATACGGATAAGGAATATCCTCCTTATTTTTCTCATAAATCCACTGAATATCCTCACCTGCTGCCCTGTGAGTGATAATACTCTCAATCTCATAGACCAGATCTTTAAGATAGATATATTCATGAGTCAGAACAATATGACCTTCCTCTATTTTACTCATCTGCAAAACATCATTGATAAGGGAAAGCAGGTAATCCGCTGCTATCTTCATCTTTTTATGATTTTCCGTATCAGTGCCTTATCCTCAAAATGAGTCTCATCAATCTTTAACAGACCAATAATACCATTCAAAGGTGTCCTGATATCATGCTCATACGGCTGAGGAAATTCGTTTTCGCCCTGCTCTCGGCACGCATCTCATTGAATGCGGCCTGAAGGCGCGCCTGTTCCTGCTCATCCCGTTCATGTCTCTGTGTGGTATCCTGAAGCAGAATGATCGCATAGATCATAGGCACCTCAGCAAGAATTTCTGTATCAAACACCACCATTCTGGTCATAAGAACTGTTTTCTGTACCCAGCGGATACTTCCATCATCTTCGCGGGCACAATATTCCACAGACATATTGGTTTCTCCGTTCTCAAACCTCTTACGAAGCTTTTCGCAATTATCTGTCATACAGTAACCGGCAATTGTTTCCTGAGTAATTTTTTTCTCATATTCCCAGCAATAATCCTGATAAGAACATGGAAGCGGGTAGTCCATAAAAAGTTCCCGGCTCTTCTGTTCTTTTCCATTCAATACGATTCTTCTTTCCAGAACATCCTTTGTCAGATTTACTGTATAGATCACATCTGACAATTCCAGAAGCGCATCCACATAGCTGTCATTTTCCAGGATTGACTGTTTCAGTTGTTCATAATAGAGCTGAAGCTGCTCTTTTGCACCTGTCTGACCTTCAGAAGTCTTTCGGATGGTTTCAAATGCCAGAAGAAAATGATGCAGCTTTTTGTCCTCATCCCAGTCCACCGGAATCAGTGTCAGGCGGTTATATGCCCCCTGTTTTCCGATATTATACTCATATTCCAGCACGTCTTCCTTCGTATGCATCTTCTTTTGAAGCTCCGAAATCTGCAGCCCTTCGCGGATATCTGCCTGACAGGACTTTTCAATTCTGTTCCTCTATGATCTGTTCCACAGCACCGGAATATGCACCATCAGAAGCCAGGAAAAAATTCTCGCTGGAACGAATCGCCCGATAGGTATCCATCCTGGCATCACAGTACAGACAGTCTGAGAAATTACTGCCGTGCTGATTAAGCAGCTTTAACAGCTGATATCCCTGATTCTTTTCTGCTGCGGCCTCTTCCCTTTTTACATGATTCTTATTAATATACATGTTTTTGTCTGCGCAATTAAACAGCTCTCTCATTGTACTTCCGGGAAAATCGCCGGCCAGTGCAAATCCCACCGCATAGCTTAAAGGAGTATCCGGATACACTCTGGATTCCTCTGTCATATCCCTGCGCACCTTTTCAAGACACTGTGTCATCTGTTCTCTGTCCAGTCCGTGGGTAACTGCAAGAAATTCATCTCCACCTGCTCTTCCCACAAACTGCTCAGCCGGCATGGAATCCCGCAGGCAGATAGCAAATCTACGGATATAGGCATCACCGGCTTCATGTCCTCTGCTGTCATTAATACGCCGGAGATTATTAAGATCAAAACTACAGACACCGATATCTGCATCCGGTTCTTCCTCATTCAGCAATTCTTCACATTTATTTTTGTTCGGAAGTCCCGTCGCATCATCCAGATATACCTTTCGCTGCAGTAAACGGTTCATTGCCGCATATTGTATTGCTTTTATAAATTCATATCCAATCAAGCAGCATCAGCACAACAATATCTGCTGTGATATATTTTTCAAGCAATGATAAGGATGTGGCTTTTTTCTGTGAATATTTTTCGGCCAGACCTGTTGCTTCATCACAGATCACAAAAAACTCTTCACTTTCCGGAATAATATCTGTGTTCTTGGCCCTTTGAACCTCACAAGATGAATTTTCTTATACAGGTCAGAGAATTTATCATCCAGTTCCTGCATTTTATTCTGAAAATCAACATCATTGAGACGTACAAGATTTAATTCATCATTTCCATTTCGCAAACCGTCAATAAAAGTTCTTATATCATGGATCATCTCATTTTCCTGCTGCATGGAAAGCTCCAGTTTTATGAGTCTCTGTGTCTCTCCCCTGACTAAACCGGTATAATTTACAATACGGGCCGTTCCCTGAATATCTGAGACAATTCCCATCATTATGATAATAAGGATAGCCAGAATAACTGCCAGAACACCAATACTGACCTGAATAATACTTGATTTCTTTTTCTTATTCTTTACTTCGGACATGGCCCTCCCCCTTCTTATTTTATTCTGGAAAAAGTACTTTCTGTACTCTATCTATTTTACCGTACTTTTTTCATTATGCCTACTCAAATTTGAATGTATTTATTTATAAACAGGCAAAAACACCCGGCAAAATTACTTTTCGTAATCTGCCGGGTGTTCTCTTTCTCAGGTTTTTTATTTGACTGCTCCGGTAATACCTTCTGCAAACTGTTTCTGTAATACAAAGAATACGATCATTGTAGGAATAGAACAGAACAATACACCGCACATCAGCATACCATAATCTGTCACATAACCTGTGATCAGGTTGGCGATCAGCATTGGCATGGTCATTGCCTTGTTGTCTGTCATGATTACCTTTGGCCACAGATAAGAGTTCCATGCATTCATAAAGGTAATAACAGCAGCCGCTGCATATGTAGATTTCATTGTAGGAATGAACATCTGGAAGAAAATCCTTACTTCATTGAGTCCGTCAATACGTGCAGCTTCAATAATATCAACCGGGAATGATCTGGCATTCTGACGGAACATCATGATCATAAACGGCGTGGAAATAATCGGAAGGATAAAACCTACTGCTGTATTCAAAAGTCCTGCCTTGGAGAACATTTTGAATAACGGAACCATAGTTGCAACCTGCGGAACCATCATAGCCAGAAGCAGGATTGAAAATACTCTGTCTTTCCACTTATCATGGTAAACTTCAAATCCGTAACCTGCGATAGAGCAGATCAGAAGACAGATCACTGTAGTAAGGATTGCATAAAAGAAGGAGTTTCCAAGTGCTCTCCACAGTGGCTGCTGGGATGTAAGATTACGGAAGTTTTCCATAAAATGGCTTCCCGGAATAATTCGTCCACGTGATACATCTGTGGATGTATTAGTTGCAGCTGAAATCATCCAGTATAACGGGAATACTGAAATAAATGACACGATGATCAGAAAAATATAGGTTGGAATCAATCTTCTCTGAATGGCTGATTTGTTTTTCTTAGTCACGTGATCACCTACTTTCAAATTAATAAATGCAAGTACAGCTACCATAATGAATATGATAAATGACATTGCTGCTGCATATCCAAAGTTTGGTACGTTAATAAAACATGTATTGTAAATATAGTGGGACATTGTGATTGTTGAGTTTGCCGGTCCACCCTTTGTCAGGTTGACAGACTCATCGAACAGCTGCAGTGTACCATTAATTGACATGATAAATGTCATGATAATTGTCGGTTTCAGAAGCGGAACAGTAATCTTCCAGAAAGTCTTCCAGCCATTGGCGCCATCAATCTTTGCTGCTTCATATACAGAATATTCAATATTCTGAAGTCCTGCCAGATAGAATACCATATTATATCCTGTCCATCTCCAGATCAGCGCAAGGATAATTACAATCTTGGCACTGGCGGAATTCCCCAGGAAATTATAGCCGGTAGATAAGATTCCAAGTTTGATCAGAATACTGTTGATCAGACCATCTGTAGCAAACATGGAACGGAAGATCAATGAATAGGATACCAGGGATGTCGCACATGGAAGAAATACACAAGTACGGAAAAATCCCTTAAATTTCAAATCTTTGTTATTCAGAAGCTGTGCCAGAAGAATTGCCAGTATCAGCATGATCGGCACCTGAATGATCAGATACAGGAATGTATTTGCAATAGACTGCTGAAATACCTTGTCTGCCAGAATACGTTTATAGTTGCTGAAGATCGGATCTGCAAATCTCATATTTGCTCCGGCTCCGGTCTGCAGGGAAATGATAAATGCACGTATCATTGGATAAAAGCTCATGATCGCGATCATGATAGTTGCAGGAGCCAGGAACGTCCATCCTGCTGCCCTCTGCTTGCCAAGCAGAGACATACCTTTTTTCTTAGAATTCACGTGAACTCCTCCTTTCAAAAAACTCTGTAACTGTTCAGCATTTTGCCGGACAATTACCAACTCTTTGCAGTAAGATGGGGGACTGCTGGCAGTCCCCCGCACTTACCTGTTTTCATTCACTTAATCACTGTCTACAGATTGCTTCACAGTTTCACTGTTCCCGCAATCCTGACATCATCTGATCCTGCGATCAGAATTTATTCAGTCATCTTGAATGCCAGAGTATCCTGAGCTTCCTGAAGGGCATCTTCTACAGGTGTGCCGTTTACGATATTTACAACTGCTGTGTTGACGCATTCTCTTGATTCATAATGATACGGTGTTTTTGTGAACTCCGGAATATGAGAAGAGTATTCTACAATTGTGGAGAAGATTGGCTGTCCACCAAAGAATTCATTTGGCTCGTTGTAAACCTTAGATTCACCTGCCGGCAGATAACAGGAGATTGCACCTGCTTCCGGAAGGATTGTATCATAGAACTCTGTGCTGGAACCAAATGTACTTGCAAGGAAATCTTCTGCAAGTTCTACATTCTGGCAGTTGGATGTAACATACCAGGAAGATCCACCATTGTTTGCATAGTTTGTAGCTGTATCAACATCGTCTACTTTAGGCATTGTTGTGATCTGCCACAGACCCTTCTGATCTTCTGTAGACATCAGAGTAGCTGTGATCCAGTTACCATTTACAATACCTGCTGCCTCACCGCCTGTAATAGTAGCGATATATTCATCCCAGTTATTTACAAGTTTAACAACGTCATTCTTAACCAGATCTACATAAAGATTGATACATTTCTCTGCCACTTCATTGCCTACGATGTAAGCTTCGCCATCTTCGTTTACGAAGTTAGCTCCGCAGGACTGCATCATCATCATCAGAGTATCGCCGCCTGTAGCTTCACTTGTAAGAAGATATTTGCCTGTTTTTTCATGAACATCTTTACCGATTTCCATGAATTTGGACCATGTGATATCTGTCAGATCATCAATGGTATATCCTGCTTCATCAAGGATATCTGTACGATAGCATGCAATAACAGCACCGTTATCAAACGGAACACCATAATGTGTATCATCTACCATGGAATAGGACTGTTTCAGTTTACCAAAATCATCCCAGTTAATGTTGATATCTTTCAGATCTGTGAATGCATCCGGATAGCTCTTCAGATATTTCTGATAGCTGTTGTCCTGCATAAGAACGATATCAGGAAGTGTGCTGTAATCGCCTGCATTTGCTGCTGTTGTCAGTTTAGTCTGGCAGTCATCAGAAGATGTTTCTATAATATCTACAGAAAATCCCTCATGGTCTTTTGCATACTGATCCGCTGCGATCTGCATGGATTTGATGTTGAAGTTCTGATCCCATGCCCATACGGTTAACTTGTTGTCATCATCAGATTTCGCTGAAACAACTGTAGCTGATCCTGCAAAGGATGCTACCATAGCACCGGTCATTAATACTGCGAGTAATTTTTTTCTCATATTTATGTCCTCCTTTATTAAGCTTATTCTTTCTTCCGAATCGCTTGTAAGCTGATTATAACATCCGATTTTCAGGTATAGTTTGCATAACCGTACACATAATGTGCAATTTCGATCATTTTATGTATTTTGCACTATTTGAAATGCCAAAAAATCTGTTTTTTGTTCATTTTCTCATTTGCACCGCTTTTTCCATGTGATTTTAATGATAAAATCCACTTTCATGGACAAAAAAAATATATTTTTTTGTCTTTGAAAAATGGCTTTTGTTCTTATTTCATAAATTTTTCATTCAATTTTTGTACACATTTTACAATTTTCAATTCATTTTATGCAAAATAGACTTTTTCAGGATATTGTGATTTCATCGCATGAAGCAGTTCCTCATTAAGATCAAGAAGCAGTTTTATCTTGTGCCCGTCTTCCCGGATAATCATTGTATAATAAGGAGTATTATCATCATAAGAGGTATAATCGTACTTTTTCAGTTTCTCCGTTCCGCCATTCCTTTTGTACCTTGCAACACTTTCATGCCAGTGCGGTGCCACTGTCTCCAGGCTGCTCAACTCCAATATATGAGCTGTTTTGCGATACTTCTTGCCATAGATCACATCTATTTCCAACTGACCGTTTTCCATCGTGTATTCATAATCCTTCTGACTGAATATATCAAAGACAAAATACAGCCCTGCAAGCATAAATCCCGGAAGCATAAATGCCTGGGAAATCGTGATTCCCATAACCACAAAAAGCACTGCAAAAACAATCATTACCACACGCAGGACTCCGGACATACTCTTTTTCTTTCTTGAGACCTGCTCCACAATCTTATAGTTCATAACTTTTTACCATCCTTCCTCTGAATGAATATCGAAATCCAAAAGCTGCTGTTCATAATTCTCCGGCCGCTTTCTCCATTCAACCGGCGTCACTCCCATTATCTGTCTGAAGTTCCGGTTAAACGTTGAATTGGTCGTGAAACCACATTTGTGCGCAATATCTGCCACCGGTATATCTGTTGTCTGCAAAAATTCACAGGCAGTATGAATCCGCACAGAATTAATATACTCCAGAGGACTTACCTTCATATGCGATGTAAATACTCTTCTGAAATGAGTTTCACTGATGTGACAGATCTTCGCCAGATCCTCAATCCGAATGTCTTCCATATAGTGATAAGAAACAAAATCCAGTACGCGGGTGATCATATTTGTAAGTTTTCCTGTTTCCTCTTCCACCCTGTCTTCCGGTGATGCCCGGTTCAGTCTGGCAATTTCTACAAGTAGTGCCGCAAGAACTCCACTGGATTCTTCAATATAAAATTCTTCTCCTTCACGCATGATATTCATGATCTTAAGAATTTTTTCAGCTATGGAGGGAGACTCATTCTCTTTCAGAAATAAAGCCTTAGAATATATTCTCTGGATCATTTTTTTCAGCCTTTACCGGATTGTTCAGAAATTTTTTCATAAAACCTTCCACATCTATGAAAAAGATACTCCCATTTACTAACCGTACCCAGATCACTGTTAGTCGTATGAGCATAATTGGGTGGAATCACCGTAAATTCTCTTCCCGAAAACCGCATTTCAGCCTCACCAAACGCCATAAATCCATCCCCTTCATAGCAGAAACCAATCTCCAGATAATTGTGAAAATGAAGATAATCCACATCATTTCCATAATTCTGAACCCACTTCTGCCCAGAAGAGCCAGAATCGGACTTCCGGCAGGCATCTGGTAATAGCGGAATTCCATCTTCGGTTTTTTTCTCTTCTTTGCCATACAGTCACCTCATTTTCTGTTCTGTATTTTCACAATATGATTCTACCAGTTTTTTATATATTTTTCGATATTTTTGTACATTTTTTAATAAAAACATACAAAAATACCTGGCAGACTACTTTGTATAATCTGTCAGGTATCCCTTTTCCATATCTGTTATTATCAATCTTTTTATTCACAGGCTCATGGCTGAACCCGAATAATTTTGACTGATAGCAGTTCTATACATACCTCTGGTATCACTTTATTTTCTTCTGATTCCACACTGGATTGCATCTGTCGGACAGACTTTGCGGCATCTTCCACAGCGGATACATTCCGGACTGTTGGAGTTTTCCACAGGGTCTACGATCATCTGGCAGGCTTTTGCACATTTTCCGCATTTTATACACTTATCCTTATCCACTCTATATTTATACAGAGACACGGGATTAAAGACGGAATAAAACGCTCCCAGGGGACAGATATATTTGCAGAACGGACGGTAGATCATAATGGAGAGAATGATCGTTATGACAAGGATCACATTCTTCCATATGTACAGCCAGCCCAGTGCACTGCGCATGGATTTATTCAAAAGCACCAGTGGCAGTCCGCCCTCCAGTGTTCCTGCCGGGCAGATCAGTTTGCAGAAATAGGGTGCCCCCTGTCCCATAATATCCACAAGGAACAATGGAAGCAGGATCACAAACACTGCAAAAATCACATATTTCAGCTTACGAAGCAGTTGATCTCCCTTGAATGTACGGATTTTCTTAGGAAATGGGATCTTATTCAGCAGATCCTGGATCAGTCCAAAAGGACAGAGAAAACCGCAGATCAGCCTTCCTACCATAGCCCCGATGAAGATGAGAAATCCTACCACATAATAAGCCATCTTGAAATTCCAGCTCCCTATCACTGCCTGAAGGGAACCGATAGGACAGGCACCAACAGCACCTGGACAGGAATAACAGTTCAGGCCCGGAACACAGGCATTTTTCAATTTGCCTGTGTAAATTTTGCCTGTGACAAAACCGGTAACATGACTGTTTGTAATGAACGCCCACAGTGCCTGGATTCCGTGGCGGGGCCACTCATTGATCTTCATATTTTTTGTGTTTTTTTTCTTATTACTTTTGTTATCGCTGTTCTTTTTATTACTCATGATAATTTATTTTCTTTCTATTCATATCTTATCCACAGACTTATCTTATGACAATGTTTCAGTCAGACGGATATTTGCAACCTCCGCAGGGGAACTTACCTGATTCTGTTAAATCATCCAATTCCCACACATTCCATACAGATATTAATGGCTTTTGTAAACACCACTGCCAGCTCTCCGCGGGAAATCCCATATCCCATAAAG
>ENA-OQCF01000991-OQCF01000991.1-human-gut-metagenome-genome-assembly--contig:-NODE-991-length-10145-cov-1.842384_pt1 | contig 10145 bp, 13 predicted proteins | sample MGYA00242756_ERZ504573 | MGnify/ENA primary metagenome ERZ504573 (study PRJEB26092, sample SAMD00036240) | human gut metagenome | host: Homo sapiens | study: EMG produced TPA metagenomics assembly of...
CCTTTACCTGCTTCAATATCCGAATCAATCCGAAAGCGATACAAACCATTCCTTAAATGTTTCGTCCCAAATTATTCCCTTGATGGTCCACTTCTATATGACGAATCATGTGCTGAACCCACGTAAAGGACCGAGTAAGCAATACTCTCCCGAAGCAGTCTCCGTATATAAATTCAGAAGCGCATAAGCTCCCTCCAACAAAAAAGATTGTTCCTTCAATTCAATCTTTTCCATACACATCCCTCCTTTTACATCAGATACCAGCTTTGATTTCAGTCCTGATATAAAGAAAGTCCCCTTGTTGTGCCCGCAGAAAATCTGTTTTCCCCATTCATCGACGAACCACGCTTGTTCTTCCAAACCCGGAACTAATTCAGTCTTTCCATCCTTAAGCCAATAAAGTCCCTGATTAGAAGCAATATAAGCTTCATTTTCCCTTACCAAGACATCATATACCATGCCTATTTTACGAAATGGAGGTTCATAATAATAGATTAAAGAATTGTTGTGTATATAGGCAATACCTTCATCCAAAGCTGTCCATATATTGTTGTCATCATCACAATACAATCTCAAAACAGTATTGTTCTGTAGTTTATTATCCGTATTGACCTTCCAAATCAGCTTTCCCTTTTTATCCAACGCATATATGCCATCAGATATTGTGCCAACAACGTAGCAACTGTCTTTGGTCATCACCGCACGATTAATGGTATGCTTCCTGAATATATCATCACAATTCAGTTTCCCATTTTTCTACCCTCCCATCTCGATACAGGAAACCTCCCTGATTACGGGTAAACATTAAAACCGCATCATCATAAGGGAGCCCGGCCAGGACATCACTATCTCCAAATGCTTTTCTGGGAATAAGTTCTTTCATTTCCCTACCGGCAAAGACATAAAGTCCGCCGTTTATTCTTTGAGAATAAAAAGTATTTCCAACCTGGAACAAATTCAGTGGAAAGGTTCTTCATTCGAATACCTTCTACCGAATTTCCATTATAAAAAAGAGAGAACCGAATGATTGAAATACAATTTCTCCTTGAACGCAAGCAATATCCCAGATTTCGTCATTATGAAACACAAAATCTTTCACCTTATTTTTCAATGAATGATATTGAAGAGTGTCATAAGGAGTACGGACAAAATAACCGAATTCTTCGTAAGAGCCTACATAAATTCTTCCATCTTCACTGATATATATAGCACGCACAATTCCTTTTGTCGGTAATTCATACAGCCGCCAAGCACTTCCATCAAATTCCAACAGCCCACTGTTATTACCGAAATACATCACTCCTCTTTCGTCCTGAGCAATGGCCCAATTCTGAATACCAGCATTATAATCCGACACTGAATAGCTCCTCACTATAGGAGAAAAAGGTATGGGTGAAGCTTGCAGCAAACTACTGAAAACCAAAAACAAGAGAAACGTTATTGCAATTCTCATGAGTACTGTTTATAGGTATTTACCAGCAAAGATAAAGCTTTTTGCGTTTTCGTAAAAACAAAATCGCAGATTATCCTCTTTTATAGAAAGATAACCCACGACAACTGACAACTCACTTTATAAGATTTCAGCAGCTTTCTGTTTTCCCAAAGGAATAGAAACACCCAAATAAGCATTGACATTCTTCGTATTCTTGCCAAAGAACATATAGTCTGTTCCCGCAAAGAAAGGCCCCAGTTTCAGTGCCAGACCGAAGGTTTTACCGGCTCCTTGAAGTACGGAATAGCTGGCAGCTACATTGAAAGCATTCGTCGGACGGATGCAGGCAGAGAAAGTCAGCTCATTCAAAGTTTTCGGCTTGGCAAAACGACCGGTATACAAGGCACCCACTACCAGCCAATCATTCAGCAAGGCATATTCAGCGCCAAGAACCATTGTAGAAGTCAATCCACGGGTACGGCTCTTCTCAGAAGCTTCCTCTGTCTTGAGCTGCAACATGTCATAGTTAAGAATCTCGCCGCTGTTCACAATATTTATGAACTCCTGCTGCGAGGCCGGGTCAAGAAGATCATAAGTCTGCTCTGCATTGGCTCGCGCTATACTGGTATTCGATTTAGACCATTTGATAAAGCCCAAATCAAGAACTGAAGCAGAAAGTGTCAATTTATCCAGTAACTTGTAAGATATTCCCAAATCAATAGCCCCACCATATCCGGCAAAACCGAAACTGCCAAAATCGATTTCATCGATATAATCACCATTCTCGTTCTCGGGAAGTTCTAACAGCTTTGACGAGTTCTCCAAAGTTGCATCCACTTGAATGGAAGCTTTACTCGTCACTCCTGAAGAGCCCACAGAAGGAGTTTCCACATGAATCTGGTTAATGTTCAGCTTTAAGTTACCGATACCCAGCAGCATCTTCACCTTACCGCCTACAGCCAGTCGGTCTGTTATATTCCTTGCAAAGCCAACGCCGACTTCTGCATAGGAATTTATCTCAAGCTTCTGTCCATTAATGGTTTCGTTAATGCCCAAATAGTCAGAAATATTGTCACCAAACTCCAGGTTACTCATGTTATTCATAAACTGGAACATGGTTTTCGGTATGGCAGCACCGATATCATTACGCAACCCCACATTGACTGACCAGAAGTTCTTTCCTTTATACCACCCGGCAGACAGAATGTCGGTACTCAAATTCACATTCAAGTTATTGATAGCATCCAGTCGGTTCATAAAGTCATTGCTCATGAAATAGTCGCTATCATCACTGTTCTCAATAATGTCCATAATATCCCTATACCCCAGGGAACTGGAGTTGACGGTAGCATTCAACGAACCTATCGCGGGAATATTCAGATAACCGCGTCCCGGCATCAAGGCCGGATTGAGCTGCATACGCTGGCTACTTCCTTCCATAAAGTAGGAAGTGCGCAGAAACTGGGCTTGTCCGGAAAGAGAGAAGCAAAGCAACAATACCACAGACAGCCATACTTTCAGAGATTCAATCGTTTCATAACCTTGTCAATATTTTCATTATCACCTGCAAAAATATAAAACAAGTTAATACCCTACAAACAACTTAACCGAATAGCCGTGTATAAAAGGCTTATACAGAGACTATCCGGTATAAATTAAGGAGCAAATAAAAGAATCCTCTTAAGAATGCCCTTATACTATTTCATCATAAACATTCTCATTTGCTCTCGTAGCGGTACTCAGAAAAACCGGGGCTGCCTCCTTTCTTTATTGCAGAGACATTGACGTCACTGTCGGAGCACTCAACATTTCCTTGTATTTTGCCGGAGCAGTCAGTATCTTTACAGCCTCTTTCAAGTCATCATCATCTTTCAACTGCTGGATAATGCTTCCACGCTGGAAATAATAACGCTTGATGATTTCTACCGCAATCATGCTCTTGATGTCCTTGGAGAAATGGTCAAGGTCACGGTCCAGATTATGCGACAATTTTTTCTCCAGCGCTTCAAACTCTTTCGAAGCATCAGTCAGATAGCCCTCAAATTCGGCCATCTCCTTCAGGTTCTTCAGCATCTTCTCTGTCTGTTGGTCGTATTTGAAGTCCGCCTTCTTCACCATCGCCTTGAAGTCCGCATAATCGGCATCTGTAATTTCAAACTTCTCTGCTGAAGGGATGGTAGGATGTTTCAGGCAATAGTCCGTTGCATAATTGAAAATAAGATTGTCATTGACAAGATAGAACAGAATGTTGGGCAGCTTCTCCTGCTTCACCGCAATGTCCGGAGTCACGCCTCCGCCATCACGCACTTCACGTCCGGCAGCCGTATGGAACACGGTAGTAAGGCTGTCCGGAATACGTCCCACACTGCCGTCCTCATTCCGGTGCTTGTAGTCGATAGCCTGCACACAACGGCCGCTGGGAATATAATATTTAGAAGTCGTCAGCTTCATGGTACCACCGTATGGCAACGGACGGGTGGTCTGCACCAATCCCTTACCGAAAGTACGGTTACCGATAATGACCGCACGGTCAAGGTCCTGCAAAGAACCCGCAAGGATTTCTGACGAGGAAGCCGTTCCGCCATTGACCAGAACAGCCAAAGGAATTTCCAAATCCAACGGTTCACGCAATGTCTTGTAGGTATTGCTGGCTTGCTTAATCTTACCCTTTGTCGTCACAAGTGTTTTTCCGCGAGGCAGAAAGAAATTGGCTATCTCTATGGACTCATCCAGCAAGCCACCCCCATTGTTCCGCAAGTCAATCACCAACGAAGTCATCCCCCGCTTCTTCAAGTCCAGAAAAGCCTGCTTGAACTCCTTGGAAGGATTCCCCGAGAAGGTGCTGAGATTGATATACTATATTATTATCCAGCACCGTATAATAAGGTATGAACGGCAATTGGATGGAACGGCGCACAATGTCGAAATCCAACGGTTTCTCTGTACCGGGACGTTGCACTTTCAGCTTGAAGCTGGTACCCACTTGTCCGCGAAGCATCTCGCTGACTTCCTGGTTGTTCTTTCCGGCAAGGTCTTTTCCGTCAATTTCCATCAAAATATCTCCGGCTTTCAGGCTACATCGGCAGCAGGCATATTCTCGTATGGCTCAGATATCATGGAACGTTTCAGTTTCGGGTTCCAAGTAATCACAGAACCTATACCGCCATAGGAATTCTTCAGCATCTGCTCCAGTTCGCTTTGGTCATCTTCCGGATAATACTCCGTGTAGGGGTCCAGCGAGTAAAGCATGGCATCAATACCTTCACGGATAGTCTTGTTCGGATCAATCGTATCCACGTAAAACATATCCAACTCTTTCACAATGGAATTGAATATATCCAGATTCTTTGCTATTTGGAAACTACGGCTATCACCACTCTTAAACCCCCAAAAACAAACGGCTCCCGCTACAATCAGCAAGGCAACCATCCAGCGTATCTTTAAAATTCTTCTCATAATATGTCTATGTGATAATATGCTAATTAATTAATAAAATTTCTTCCTTGATTTTTTCCCATTGTGCTGCCTGAAGCTCCGTACCCACCACTTGTATCACATCTTTGGAGAGAAGGGAGCCTATCTTGCCACATTTCTCCAGCGAATAGCCACACGTCAGTCCATACAAGAAACCTGCTGCAAAATAGTCGCCCGCTCCTGTAGTGTCCACCACTTTCTCTACCGGAGCCGCTTGTACCTGCACCATCTCTGTACCTTTACGAATCAGAGAACCACGGGCACCCACCTTTACAATGGCTATGCTACACATTTTGGCAATGATGTCCAATGCTTCCTCCGGTTCCTTACCTGTAAAGGCCTTTGCCTCTTCTTCATTGGCAAAAACAATATCCACATATTTGTTGACCAACAGAGAGAAAAATTCAAGGTCTCCTTCTACTATATTGTAGCTCGCCATGTCCAAACATACTTGTAAACCAGCCTCTTTAGCCAGCTCAATGGCACGGAGAATCATATCATGGTCTTGCACCAGATACCCCTCTATAAACAAATAAGCATATCCTTTGAACATATCCAGCGAAAGATCTTCCGCCTTCAATGTAGAAGCCGCCCCCCAAATAAGTGCCGAAAGTACGCTCTCCATCAGGAGAAATGAACGTAGAGGCTACACCGGACGGAAGGGTAGTGGAAAGCAATAAATCCGCCTCTGTCCCATGTTCCAGCAGACTATCCCGAAAAAAGTTACCGTAAAAATCATTGTTTACTTTTCCGATAAATCCCGTACCTGCACCAAGGCATGCCATTGCCCGAATCGCATTTCCGGCAGAACCTCCGTTAGCCAGATGCGTCTTTATCCGGCTGAAATATTCACTAATTTTCAAGAACTTATCTTCATCAATCAGAGTCATACTTCCTTTCGGGAGCTGCATCTCCGTCAAAATATTATCATCCTCAATGATTGCCAGTGCATCAACCAAAGCATTGCCCAACCCAATTATTTTATCCATCTTCGATATTTTTTTTGCAAAGATATTGCATATTTCAAAATATCCTATTACTTTTGCAGCGCATTTGAGAAAAAACAACATTCTTCCTTAGCTCAGTCGGTTAGAGCATCTGACTGTTAATCAGAGGGTCCTTGGTTCAAGTCCAAGAGGAAGAGCGAAAAGGTTCGTCAATCAGGCGAACCTTTTTTGTTTTCCCACATTATCCCACACAAAAGACAAACACTTCTATTTCATTTTCAAAGATTTAACATACATTTGCCAAATGTAAAGTAAGGAATTTCATAAAAGCACCTGTCTTTATTTATTAGAAAGACATATCTTAATCAAGCACCAAACTACAATGAAAACTCTTTTATTCTTTTTAGTCATAGGATTCAACCTATGTACCGCAGGTAAAGCACAAACCTCTCTTGTTTCTGCGCGGGAAAAATTCCGCCACCATGAAATATCCGTCAGTTACGGCTTCCTCCCCATTACCGATGCTAATAGTATAGCCGAAGAGTTTATTGCTCCGACAGCAAGTTTTGGAATCTATACACGCGAGAAGACCAGCTATTACGGTGCTCTGAACATCAGTTATATTTATAGATTCAACCGCAAAATCAGCCTGGGCGTAACCGGAGGAATAACCGGTAATAGAGGAACGGCCAGTAGCCTTTATGAAGTTTTGGATGAAAACACCAAAGACAACCGAAGGTATCTGTATGTTCTTCCCACCTTCCGGTGGCACTGGTTTACCCGCCCCAAATTCTCTCTGTATACCTCAGCAGGGCTCGGTGCCTATTTCCTCCGGAACAGTTTTGGAGGAGAAGTCTTTCACAAGACAAAATTCTCTTATCAATTCAGTTTCCTAGGCATCGAATACGGAAGCCGGTTTGCCTTCTTCACAGAATTCGGAGTAGGATATACCGGAACAATCGTAGCAGGCGGCCGTTATCGTTTCTGACTTATGAGGCCGCCACCGCCAGTGTCAATACACTGATGCGCACGCCCTCCACTTCCTTGAGCGCATCGGCACAAGCCGTAGTGGTGGCACCGGTAGTCAATACGTCATCTATAATCAGTACATGCTTCCCTGCAAAAGCATCAGCACGACGCAGACAGAAGATACCGTCCACATTCTCCCACCGTTCATAAGAGGATTTACGGGTCTGCGTTTCCGTATGCTTCATACGGGCAACGGAAGCAGTATCTACGGGAATACCGGTGACAGCGGAAATGCCGCGAGCTATACATTCGCTCTGATTGTACCCGCGCATTTTCTGCTTACGCGGATGCAGAGGAACGGGGACAATGACATCCACATCACCGAAGAAACCGGCAGTCGACAACTCCGCCGCCATAAACCGCCCCATCACTTCGCCAAGGTCTTTCCTCCCTCCATATTTCAACTGATGGAGAATGCGGCGGAAATCACTCCCTTTATGGTAAAAGAAACAAGATGTGGCATATTCCAGAGGTATCTTCCCCCAAAACATACGTTCCACCGGATTGTCCTTACGAAGATGATAGTTTGTCCGGGGCATATCCATATTGCACTTCATGCAGATGCCCTCTTCACCCTCTTGCAAGATAGCACCACACACGGCACACTGACGCGGAAAGAAGAGATGGACAAAAGAAAAGAACCAGGTTTTAACTATGTTTTTCATCGTATAGTATTAAAAAAACGGCAACAGAGCAATACACTCCATCGCCTTGTTTGCTATAATGGCGAGACCTCACCTGCCAGCTTCAAGAACAACGGATGCAGCGGTCCGTTAGTGGCAATGATATGATGTCCGTCCAAAAGGCGTCACTACCGCAAAGTCAGTGACTCTTCCACCAGCTCCAGCACCATCAGCGCAGCCGCAGAAAAGTCCCATTTGCCGATAAACGCCTCAAGCCAGGCATCAAAACGTCCGGCAGCCACATAGCAGATGGCAAGCGCAGCGGAACCGGTCATGCGGATGCCTGCCACACGCCCGTAAAGTTCATGAATCAAATGCTCACCGGTACGTGCATACCGGTCGGAATTATAAGGAAGTTCCGTCACTACAAAGGCATCCTCACCTGCTGGACAGACGAGACCTCCATCCGTTCTCCATTCACATAAGCGCCACCTCCCTGCCAGGCATAAAAACATTCATCCGGCAAGGGTCATAAACAACTCCCAGCAGCAGAGAATCTTTGTCGCGCAAAGCGATGCTGACACAATAGGGGGCATTATCATGAATATAATTCGTTGTCCCATCCAACGGGTCCACTACCCAACAGTAGGGTTCATCGTGATAGACAGCAGAACCTTCCTCAGCTATAAATCCAGCCTCGGGAAGAAGCTCCCGAAGCGCAGCCACCACCCGTCTCTCCGACTCCTTGTCTACATAAGAGACATAATCATGGGCTTGTTTCTTCTGTACCGCTTCCCGGCTGAAGTTTTTCCACTCTTCTTTCAAGAAATATCCGGCTTCACGGGCTATGCAGCAGACAGACTCTGTCAATATCTTCAAATCCTCCATTTCTCTACATATTAGTTCCCCGCAGCCTCTTCCGCCTGCCGGTAAATAAGCCGACCGCGCTGGCTGACCGTCCATCTTCCATCTTCCAAACGCACATTCTTTGTATCATCATCTTCCACATTCCAAGCATATCCCCCCGAAGGAAGACCACGGCGCTCCAGAATCTCGTTCGGCATTTCCTCTTCCGAAAAGAACAGTTCCACTTGGGTAGAATCGGGACTGAACACCAGAAACAACACCTTCTCCGCATCATCCACAGCGTTCATACGGACTCCTTTTTCCCACAGACGGATACAGTCTTTCTGAACCTCACTCCAGGTATATCCGGCAGATGCAATGCAACCATGCTTATCCTTATCACCACCAACGACATGTACCGTATCGGCTTGTTCAGCAACTTCCACAGTCTTTCCCCTCTTGCTACCACAAGCCACAAACAGCGCTCCGGCACATAGCAAGCATATAGATATTCCTCTTACATTCATCTTTTCTCTTTTTAATTGCTTTTTGCTTGACAAAGTTAAGAACAAATCGGCAATTTAAAAAGTTTCTTTTCCATTATCATCAGTGCTCCGGCAGTATATTCCAAGACTTTGCAAAAGATAAATCCACAAACAAGAATCTATTCAAGTTCTATACTATAACTTTATCGCACATTCTACTTGCATGCTTGCATAGACACATATAGCAACCTACTGCACAGAGCATTAAGTTATGTAAGCAACCACCATGCAAGTATGTAAGCAGATTTTGCTTACATAACCGTGTCCTCTTACAAAAAAGCAGGCTTCTCTTATACAAGAAGCAGGTCCTCCTTGCACAGAGAAGAGTACTTTCCTACGCCAACACCACATCAAAAAACAGTTGCGCACAGTTGTGATACGCCTTCTTCACATTAATGAGAAAGTTATTCCACAACTGTGAAGAAAGCGTTCCACAACTGTGCGCAACTATAAACTACAAATATCCGGATGACAAACAGCAGGTATTTCAGCCAAGAAGTGCCCGTCCCTTTTACTCCAGCTTACAGTCCTCTTGTGTTCAACTGTAGGAAATATCCGTCCCAGAAGAGTAGAGCAGAAAAGTTTGTCACACTTAACATCATATTACAGCCACATAACCGGAAAATATGCATAATAGTACAGTTCCCACATTTCTTGCTTTTGAATTCATTAACAAGTTCTATAACTTTGAACGGCTAAGACTCTGCCCAATCATATGTTTTCACAGTGAAATAAGAGGCAAGTATCAGCAACAATTAGACAGACATATAGATTCATGCAAAGCAGCATTCACACTTTATCTTGTGGAACTATACTCCATGGCCATTCCTACAACTACCAAATTAAAGGTGTATTAGGTCATGGAGCATTCGGTATAACCTATTTGGCTTCAATTTGCCTGAAAGGCGAATTAGGCATCTTGAATAGCAATGTATCCGTAGCCATCAAAGAATTTTTTCTACAAGATGTAAGTGCCAGAAGTTCATCAGGAGATATTTATGAGCCATCTCCCAATAGCATTGCATACAAATATGGAAAGAAATTTCAAAAAGAGGCCTTAAACCTAGCTCGCCTCAACCATCAAAACATCGTTAAGGTTTTAGAGTCTTTTGAAGAGAACAACACCTACTACTATGTAATGGAGTATATCGAAGGGAGCAGTCTGGATGCATATATATTGGAGAAAGGAGGGCTGCCGGAAAAAGAAGCGCTACAATATGTAGAGGAGATAGGAAAAGCATTGCAATAT
>ENA-OQCF01000992-OQCF01000992.1-human-gut-metagenome-genome-assembly--contig:-NODE-992-length-10143-cov-3.540236_pt1 | contig 10143 bp, 14 predicted proteins | sample MGYA00242756_ERZ504573 | MGnify/ENA primary metagenome ERZ504573 (study PRJEB26092, sample SAMD00036240) | human gut metagenome | host: Homo sapiens | study: EMG produced TPA metagenomics assembly of...
CACGACATCTGTGCCGTATACACCCGGCGGGATAAGCCTGTCGGCCGCAAGCAGGTGCTCACCGCGCCGCCGGTCAAGGAGGTCGCACTGGCGCATGGTACGCCCGTGTTCCAGCCCCGCACCCTGCGGGACGGCAGCGAGGATGACACTATCCGCGCCCTTGCCCCGGAACTGATCGTGGTGGTGGCTTATGGCTGCATTCTGCCGAAGTCCGTGCTGGAAATGCCCCGCTACGGCTGCATCAATCTGCACGTTTCGCTGCTGCCGAAGTATCGCGGCAGCGCCCCGGTGCAGTGGTCGGTGCTGAACGGTGACGCTGAGACTGGCGTTTCCATCATGCAGATGGATGAGGGGCTGGATACCGGCGATGTGCTGTACTGCAAAAAAATCACCATCGACCCCGAGGAGACCAGCGGTGAATTGTTCGACCGCGTTACCGCTGTGGGTGCCGAAGCTCTGTGTGAAACGATTCCTCAGATCGCTGCAGGTACTCTGACGGCTGTGCCGCAAGACCACGAAAACGCCACCCTTGCCCCCATGCTGAACAAGGAGATGGCAGAGTTCCACCTGATCGACACTGCCGCCCATATCCACAACTGGGTGCGCGGCATGAACCCTTGGCCGGGTGCGTGGTTCATCACCTCTGGCGGCAAAAAGCTCAAGGTGATGTCCTGCCGTGTGGCTGTCGCTCATGGCGAAGCCCCTGGCACGGTGCTGGCCACAAAGCCCCTGACCGTAGCCTGCAGCGAGGGGGCTATCCAGCTGCTGGAGGTCGTGCCGGAGGGCAAAAAGCCTATGGACGGCACTGCCTTTGCAGCGGGTCTGCGTCTGAAACGGGGGATAGTCTACTGGATGGCCGCAAATCCGCGTGCGGCGGCAGTCGCCGCACTGGTACGGCAGGAGCAGGATGGCTTTTCCAATCTGGTGCTGGACGCAGAACTCAGGCGCCAGAAGCTGGAAGGTCGGGATAAGGCTTTGCAAGTGCCATTTTCTACACCGTGCTGGAGCATCGCGGCACACTGGACTATATTCTGGAGCAGTTTCTGCCCAAGGGTCTTGCAAAGCTGGATGCACCCGTGCGGGAAATTTTACGCGCTGCACTGGCACAGGCTCGCTATATGCAGGTTCCTGCCTCTGCTGCGGTGAACGAGGCAGTCAAGCTGACCCGCACTTTTAAAAAATCCAGCGCCTCCGGCCTTGTCAATGCCGTGCTGCGCAAGGCCTGCGGCTATGATCTGGACGCTGCCGTTTTTACGGACGAGATCCAGCGCCTGATGGTTTTAGCTCTGCCGGACGGGATGTGGCGGAATTCCTCCACAAAAATTACCCGGATGAAGCACTGGGCATCCTGACCTATCAGCCGATGGCGGTTTGACCAGTCTGCGTGCAAACCCCCTCAAGGCCAGCGCTGCACAGCTGTGCGCGCTGCTTACAGAGCAGGGCGCAGCAGAGGTGCGGCAGGGTATTGTGCCCGGCAGCGTGCTGGCACGATTTGCCGGCAGTCCGGCAGACAACGAGCTGTTCCGGCAGGGCTACTACCATGTGGAGGGACAGGCCAGCCAGCTGGCAGCCCTTTGCGTGGGCGCAGCCCCCGGCGAGACGGTGCTGGATCTGTGCGCAGCCCCCGGCGGCAAGACCGTTCTGCTGCCGAGCAGATGCAGGGTACAGGAGAGCTGTACAGCTGCGATGCAGCAGAGAACCGTGTGGGGCTGATCCGCACCGCTGTGGATCGCATGGGCTTTACTGGGGTGCACACCCTTTGTAATGATGCCACCAAGCCGAACCCTGCACTGCCCATGGCAGACCGCATCCTGACGGATGTGCCTTGCAGCGGCTTGGGCATTCTGGCAAAAAAGCCGGATCTGCGCTATAAAAAGCTGGAAGCTGCCCGGCAGGCAGAACTGCTTGCCACACAGGCGGCAATTCTGGATACCGCTGCGGCGCTGCTCAAGGCGGGCGGACGGCTGGTCTACTCCACCTGCACCATCGACCCGGCAGAAAATCAGCAGCAGATCGCAGCCTTTTTGCAGCGCCACCCGGAATTTGCGGTCTGCGCGCCGGAGGTGCCGCTGCCCGCCGGAATGACGGCAGGGGAGCATGGTTGCCTTTCGGTGCCCACCCGCACCGGCATGGACGGCTTTTTTCCTGTGCGTGTTGCAAAAAGCCGCCGCAACACAATAAGCATGACCTTTGTGGGTCGTATCCTCTTATAGGAGAACAGAATGGAACAAAAACGCTGTATTTCTTCTCTGACGCTGGCAGAATTGACTGCTGAACTGAAAGCTTTGGGGCAGCCGGGTTTCCGGGCAAAGCAGATCTTCCACTGGGTGCACCAGAAGCTGGTCACCGAGTTTTCTGCCATGACCGACCAGCCCAAGACCCTGCTGGCAAAGCTGGAAGAAAGCTTCTACATTGCCGCGCCCAAGATCGAGCGCAGGCAGGAAGCAAAGGACGGCACGGTAAAATATCTGCTGCGCATGGCGGACGGCAACTGCATCGAGACCGTCGTGATGCGCTACCACTACGGCAACACGGTGTGTGTGTCCACGCAGGTGGGCTGCCGCATGGGCTGCCGCTTCTGCGCGTCCACCCAGGCGGGCCGCGTGCGCGATCTGGAAGCAGGCGAGATCTGCTCTGAGATCTATACCGCCCAGAAGGATATCGGGGAGCGCATTTCCACATCGTGCTCATGGGCATTGGCGAACCGCTGGATAACTTTGACGAAGTGATGAAGTTTCTGGAGAACATCACCTCGCCCGAGGGCGTGAACATCGGGATGCGCAACATCAGCCTTTCTACCTGCGGTCTGGTGCCCAAGATCGACCAGCTGGCCGAGAAAAAGCTGCAGCTGACCCTCTCGGTGTCGCTGCACGCACCCAACAATGAAATTCGCAGCGGCATGATGCCGGTGAACGATGCCTATCCCGTGGAAGTGCTGATGCAGGCCGTGCGCCGCTATCAGGATACCACCGGCCGCCGCGTGAGCTTTGAATATTCCATGGTGCGCGGTGTCAATGATTCCGATGCCTGCGCCAAACAGCTGGCAAACCTGATCCGGGGCATGGGTGCCCATGTGAACCTGATCCCCATCAACCCGGTGGACGGCAGCCCGTACTCGGCCACCGATGCAGCCAACGTGCACCGCTTCCAGCAGAAGCTGGAGAGCCTTGGCGTGAACGCTACGGTGCGCCGCCGCCTTGGCAGCGAGATCAGCGCCGCATGCGGCCAGCTGCGCCGTGACGAAATGAACGGGAAAGCGTAAAGATTAAAGGGAGAAGCCTATGAAACTTGCAGGAAAAACGGATGTCGGCAGGGTCCGGCAGGATAATCAGGACGATTATCGCGCAGGAGAACTGCCCGGCGATGCCGCATGGCTGCTGGTATGCGACGGCATGGGCGGTGCACGCGGCGGCAGGGAAGCCAGCCAGAGCGCGTGCGATGTGATCGAGCGCTGCTTTCAGGAGCAGTATGCTTCCAAGTGCCTGCCCGGCGAAGAGGAGACTTTTTTGAAAAAAGAGCCTGCTCAGCGCCAACCGCTTTGTGTTCCAGAAGGCCCTGCGTGAGGAATCGCTGGCGGGCATGGGCACCACGGCTGTGTGCGCACTGGTGCGCGGCGGCAAGGTGTTCCTGTGTCATGCAGGCGACTCGCGGGCGTACCTGTACCGGGACGGCAGGCTTGCCCAGCTCACCCACGACCACTCCTATGTGCAGGAGCTGGTGGACTGCGGCACCATTACCGTGGAGGAAGCCGAGCACCACCCTCAGAAGAACATCATCACCAAGGCGCTGGGCGTGGACTACCGGCTGGACTCGGAGTTCACCACCGCACCGCTGCAGAAAGGGGATATCCTGCTGCTGTGCTCGGACGGCCTGACCAATGCCGTGCCCAGAGAACAGCTGGAACAGCTGCTGCGCACCGGCAGGTTCTACGACCTGCCGGACCTTCTGATCCGCACGGCCAACGAGAACGGCGGCCCGGATAACATCACCGCGCTGCTGCTGTGTGTGGAGGAGGTGCGCTGATGGACAACCTGATCGGCAAAAAGCTGGACGGCCTGTATGAGGTGCGGGAGCTGATCGGTTCCGGCGGCATGGCAAACGTCTATAAGGCGGTCATGCTGGGGCACAACGGCCCGGTGCCTGCCGGTACCGTGGTGGCGGTAAAGGTGCTGCGGCAGGAGTATATGCACGACCCGGACCTTGTGCGCCGCTTTAAAAATGAATCCAAGGCCATCTCGCTGCTGAACCACCCCAACATCGTAAAAGTGTACGATGTATCGGTGAATGATGATCTGCAGTATATCGTGATGGAATATGTGGACGGCATGACATTGCGCGAGTACCTTAACCAGCGCGGCGGCAGGCTGACCAACCGGGAGACCGTGCACTTCATCTCCCAGATCTTAAAGGCGCTGGAACATGCCCACGCCAACGGTGTGGTGCACCGGGACATCAAGCCCCAGAACATCATGCTTTTGGACAACGGCCAGCTGCGCATGATGGATTTTGGCATTGCGCGCATCTCCCGTGCCGAGAACCAGCTGCTGAGCGGCAAGGCCATGGGCAGCGTGCACTATATCAGCCCGGAGCAGGCCAAGGGCGATGAGACCGACTGCACCAGCGATATCTACTCGGTGGGCGTGATGATGTACGAGATGCTCAGCGGTCATCTGCCCTTTGATGCAGACGACATGGTGGAAGTTGCCATCAAGCAGATCTCCGATCAGCCGAAGTCTTTGCACGAGATCGCGCCGGAGGTGCCGAATGCACTGGTGGAGATCACCGAAAAGGCCATGGCAAAGCTGCCGCAGAACCGCTACGCATCCGCCCGCGAAATGCTGGATGCGCTGGACACCTACGTGCACAACCCCTCCGTGATGTTCGAGTACAAATATATTACAGAAGATGCTCCCGAAAAGGTGGTGAAACGTACCATGAACCAGAACCGTGCAAACCGTCAGGCCGAAAAGCCTGCGCCCCGCGGCAAAAAGGCCGCACCGCGCCAGAAAAAGCGCACCATCTTCCTGCCGGCACTGTTCGGCATTACCGTTGCATTTGCACTGGCGTGCCTTGCGCTGTGCTGGATGATCCTGAACGATTCCTCCAACCTGATGAACAACAAGGCCGATATCACGCTGGGCGATTATATCGGTATGACGCAGGACGAGGCTGCTGCCACCGAGCAGGTGGTCTCCGGCCAGATCAGCGTTACCTGGGAGCAGGAGTACAACAGTAACTATGCGGCGGGCTATATCTATAAGCAGTCGCCGGTGTCCGGCCGCACGGTGCGCGAGGGCCAGAATGTGACCCTGACTGTGAGCCTTGGCACCCAGTACGTTACCGTGCCGGACCTGACCAACTATGTGCAGGCCGATGCAGAGCAGCAGCTCAAGGAGCTGGGTGTCTCGGTGCTGGTAACGCAGGCTGTGGATACCTCTGTGGCATCCGGCGCGGTGATCCGCACCGACCCGGCGGCGGGCAGTCAAGTGGCTGCAGGCAGCACTGTGGTGATGTATATCAGCCGCCCGCAGGTGGCAACCACCACCAAGGTGCCCTCGCTGACCGGCATGAGCACCGCTGATGCCCGCACCCTGCTGGTGCAGAACCATCTGGGCCTTGGCAGCCAGACCGAGCAGTACAGCGACCAGCCGGTGGGCACTGTCATCAGTCAGAACCCGGCGGCAGGCTCTACCACAAAGCTGAACGGCCGCGTGAACATTGTGGTAAGCGCAGGGCCGGAGCCTGCACCGGAACCGGAAGCACCCAGCGACAGCACCACCGGCGGCGACTGGTGGAGCGGCCTGTTTGGCAGCGGCTCCTCTTCTTCCAGCACCGAGACCGGCACCGAACAGGGCACAGCGGGCAGCGGCGATCCTTCGCAGAAACCGCTGACCGACTGGTGGTCCTCGCTGCTGAGTTGACGGAGGCGTGCATGAAGGGATATATCACAAAGGGCATCGGCGGCTTTTACTATGTAAAAACGCGGAGGGCATTGTGGAGTGCAAGCCCCGCGGCATTTTCCGCAAGCAGAAGATCACGCCGGTGGCGGGCGATGAGGTGACGCTGGAGACCGAGAACGGTGCAGCCGTCATTGCCGAGATCGCACCGCGCAAAAATGTGTTCGTGCGGCCTCCGATGGCAAATCTGGATGTGCTGTTCCTTGTGGCCAGCACCACCCAGCCCACGCCCAGCACGCTGGTGCTGGATAAGCTTGCCGCCATTGCGGTGGACAAGGGCGTGCAGCCGGTGATCGTGTGCACCAAGGGTGACTTGGCCGAGGCGGAATTCCTGCGTAAGGCCTATGAAAAATCGACCCTGCCGTTCATCCGCATCGATTACGAGACCGGCGGCGGGCTGGACGAGGTGAAGCAGTGGATCAGCGGCAGGCTGTGTGCGTTCTGCGGCAACTCCGGCGTGGGAAAATCCACCCTTTTGAACCATCTGCTGCCGGAAGCAGAGCGCGAGACCAGTGCCATCAGTCAGAAGCTGGGCCGCGGCCGCCACACCACCCGTGAGGTGACGATCTTTGAAGCCTTTGGCGGGCGCATTGCGGATACGCCGGGCTTTGCCAGTCTGGAAGCGAACCGCGCCGGGTTCATCCCCAAGGAAAATCTGGAGCATGCGTTCCCGGAGTTCGGGCCTTATCTGGGCCAGTGCCAGTTCACCGGCTGCTCCCACCGCAGCGAAAAAGGCTGTGCCGTGCGCGCTGCACTGGCCGAGGGCAGGCTCTCCCAGACCCGGTACGACAGCTACTGTGCCATGTACGAGGAAGTCAAGGACGTGAAGGATTGGCAGCGCCCGAAAGTATAAAGGATAAGGAAGAGATTCATGTCACGCTGTGTGATCATTTCGGCCTGCCCGGTTTCTCCGGAGTTGGCAGAGGCCCTGCGGCCGGACGACTTTATCATTGCCTGTGATGCAGGCTACCGCAACTGCGCACCTCTGGGGCGCAGACCCAACATCATCGTGGGCGATTTTGACACCGCCCCCTGCCCGGAACAGCAGGACGACGATATCATCGTGCTGCCCCATGTGAAGGACGATACCGACACCGAGTATGCCGCAAAGCTGGTCTCGGAAAAGGGCTTTGACGAGGTGCTGCTGCTGGGCGGCCTTGGCGGCAGACGGGTGGAGCACACCCTTGCAAACCTGTGCACCGGCCTTGGGCTGGAACAGCGCGGTGTGCGCACCACCCTGCTGGATGAGCGCAGCCGCATCACCTACGTGATGCCAGGCGAGACCCGCCGCTACCCGAAGGAGAAGTACTTCTTCTTCTCGGCCTTCCCGATGGAGGCAGGGCGCAGGGCGTGTGCGAGCGCGGCTCCTACTATGAGCTGACCGATGCGGAGCTGACCGCCAGCTACCCGCTGGGCGTCAGCAACGAGTACGCTGCCGGGTCGGACTGCATCACCATCTCCACCCGCAGCGGTGCGCTGGTGGTGGTGGAGACCATCGCAGACTGAGCGCTGCTGCCCTTGCCGGAACGTTCCGGCCCCTGCCTGCATAGGATGGGCCAGAAAACGGAAAGGCGGGGAGCATATGCAGGTAGTTGTGATCCGAAGCCCCAAGGCGCTGCGCGGCATTCTGCGCAGACTGTTCGGCATTCAAAAACAGTAAAAAAGATCCCCTCGCTGCTGGTCGGCGGGGGGATCTTGCTTCATAATACTCCTTTTTATTGCGTCAGGGCGTTGTAACAGGCATCGAACGCCTGCATAAAATCAGTGATCTCCTGTTCCGTGGTCAGGTGGCTCAGGCTGATGCGCCACGAGGACAGCGCGTTGCGCCGGTCATGGCTCACGGCAAACACGGCGCGGGAGGGCAGGCCGTCCGAAGAGCAGGCCGATTTGACCGAGACGCATACGCCCCTGGCATCCAGCTCCCGCTGGAACACGGTGCCCTTCACGTTCTGTACGCTCAGGTTTAAAATCTGCGGCACGGCGGTGTCCGGGCTGTTGATGCGCACCTTGGGGTATTGGGCAAGCCCGGTGCGCAGGCGGGCGTTCAGGGCGCGGATGTGCTCCACCCGGGCGGGCAGCTCGCTCACTGCCTTTTCCAGTGCCAGCGCCAGCGAACAGGCCAGCGCCACGGTGGGGTGCCGCTGCGGTAGATGGTGGTGCTCTCGCCGCCATGGATGAGCGGCTCCAGCGCAAGGCCGCGCCGCTTGACCAGCACACCGATGCCGTTCAGCCCGTAGAACTTGTGGGCGGTCAGGCTCATGGTGTCGATGCCCGCAAAGCTGACCGGCAGCTTGCCCACGGCCTGTGTGGCATCCACATGGAAGTGGCAGTGGGGGCAGGCCTTCAACATTTCCGCGATCTCGGCCACCGGCTGCACCACGCCCAGCTCACTGTCTACGGCAGTGACGGCCACCAGAATGGTGTCCGGGCGCAGCAGTTCTTTCAGGTGGGCAAGGTCCACCGTGCCGTCCTGCCGGATGTCCACAAGGTCGATCTCGTATCCCTGCTCCTGCAGGGCGGTCAGGCTGCCGCTCACCGAGGAGTGCTCCAGCGGGGTGGAAATGATGTGTCTGCCATGGTGGCGCTCCAGCCGGGCGATGCTCTTGATGGCAAAGTTGTTGGCCTCGCTGGCACCGGATGTATAGATGATCTCGGCGGGCTGCACATTCAGACTGCGGGCAATGTTCTGGGTGGCGGCATCGATGGCAGCCTTTGCGGCAGTGCCTGCTGCGTGGCGGGAATTGGCATTGCCCGGGCAATTGCGCTCCACCTCGCAAAAGCGCTGTAAAACCGCTTCGTCTACCGGGGTATTGGCGGAATAATCCAGATAGATCATAAACTCTCCTGATAATTCTCTTATAATACAGATTGCAATGGTAGGTTATATTATAGTGCGCTTTGGGCCGGATTGCAAGAGAAGCGGCGCAACTTCCGGGCTGGAAATACAGGAGAATTAAGCAAAATAGTTGCGCGGCGGCAAAAAGTCTGCTATAATCTCTGGAAGGACTGCCCGCTGCGGCCTTTTGCGGGGCTTTTGGCGGCGGTTTGGAAAGAGCCTGAATGAAAGGGGGAGCGCACCATGCTGCACAAGAATCATCGACTGCGCTGCATTGCACTTCTCATTTCCGGGCGGGATCATTGTTCCCAAATTTCAGGGGCATTGCCGTTTTGCTGACGGCGGTGCCTCTTTTTTTGGGGCTGCGAGTTCTGTAGGAGGCAGAAAAACTTCATGAGCGAAAAGATCAATTACTCCAAAGGCATTTACGACGCGCGCCAGCTGGGCGCAGGCCGCATGTTCATTCTGGGCGTGCAGCACATGTTTGCCATGTTCGGCGCAACGGTGCTGGTGCCGCTGCTCACCGGCCTGAGCGTTTCCACCACCCTGCTGTGTGCAGGTCTGGGCACCCTGCTGTTCCACCTCATTACCAAAAAGAAGGTGCCTGCATTCCTCGGCTCCTCCTTTGCGTATCTGGGCGGCTTCTCCATCGTGGCCCCCATGCTGGCAGATGCAGACGGCAACCTGACCGTTGCCAACACCAAGATGCTGCCCTACGCCTGCGCCGCCGTCGCATTTTCCGGTCTGGTGTATCTGGTGGCCAGCCTGCTGATCTCCACCTTCGGCATCCGCCGCATCATGCGGTTCTTCCCGCCGGTGGTCACTGGCCCCATTATCATTTCCATCGGCCTGATCCTGGCCCCCTCTGCTATCAAAAACTGCCAGTCCAACTGGATTCTGGCCTTTGTGGCACTGGGTGTCGTGATCGTGTGCAACATCTGGGGCAAGGGCATGGTCAAGATCCTGCCCATCCTCATCGGCGTGCTGGTGTCCTATGCAGTGGCACTGGTGACCGGTGCAGTGGACTTCCAGCGCATTTCTGAGGCTGCATGGGTGGGCATCCCTCTGCACAAGGAGGCCATGGGCCTGTTTGCCATCGACGGCAGCCCGGAGTTCATCAGCGCACTGTTCACCATCATCCCATTGCACTGGCAACCATGATGGAGCATGTGGCGATATCGCCGCCATCAGCGCAACCGTGGGCCACAACTATATCAACGACCCCGCCTGAACCGCACCCTGCTGGGTGACGGTCTGGCAACCACCATGCCGGCCTGCTGGGCGGCCCGGCCAACACCACCTACGGCGAGAACACCGGTGTGCTGGCTCTGAGCAAGATCTACGATCCGC
>ENA-OQCF01000996-OQCF01000996.1-human-gut-metagenome-genome-assembly--contig:-NODE-996-length-10128-cov-1.855814_pt1 | contig 10128 bp, 15 predicted proteins | sample MGYA00242756_ERZ504573 | MGnify/ENA primary metagenome ERZ504573 (study PRJEB26092, sample SAMD00036240) | human gut metagenome | host: Homo sapiens | study: EMG produced TPA metagenomics assembly of...
CTGTATTCAGATTACTAAGACTGGTCAAAAGTCGGCCGAACATGGGGTGTGTTCGATACATATCGGAAACCGCTTTCTTCGTAAAATTTCTTCAATCCGGTCTTTACCGAAGCAATGTCACTGATGATGCAGTCCTTAGGCAGTACTGGCAGCACTTGGCGGAAGCGTCCAGTGTGTATTTCACCGTAGCTGCATTGATGACTAGTTCTGGTTCGAATTCCTTGATTTCTTCCAATGTAGTGAAACGGTAGGTGTTGTAGACAAAACGCAGTTGGTGCGGGTTAACGTCGAACACAGCCGTCTCGTGCTGGAAACTCAATATATCTGTAAAGAAAGAGCCCATTTTTCCGGCTCCAAGTATTAATATTCTCATGATGTTTAATGTGCTAATGTGTTAATGTGCTGATGTGCTAATTGCCATGCGGCATTACTGCGCAGCCAATTAGCACATTGGCACATTAGTACATTAAATAATTACTTATTTATAATTTCCATTTGTTGCCTCACACTCTCTTCGTGTATCGCCTCAAATACCTTTTTGATGAACTCGGCATCCATACCGCACAATGCACCTTGCGAGCCGCGTTTCTCAAGGATTTCGTTGTAGCGTCCGGTTTGTAGGATGGTCATATCATGTTCCTTTTTGTAAGTGCCGATTTCTCGTGCCACACGCATTCGCTTGGCCAGCTCTTGAATGAGATTGTTATCACATTCGTCAATCTGCTTACGTAATTCACTGAGGTTTTCAGTGGCTTTGCGTTTCCTTGCGGATGACGAGCAGGTTGAGGATGTAATCTAGCACATCCGGAGTTACTTGTTGTGCTGCATCGCTCCAGGCACAATCCGGGTTGCAGTGACTTTCGATAATCAGTCCGTTGAAGCCCAAATCCATAGCTTGCTGGCAGAGTGGAGCTACCAGTTCGCGCTTTCCACCTATATGGCTGGGGTCGCAGATGATGGGCAGGTTCGGGATGCGTCGGCGCAACTCAATGGGGATATGCCATTGGGGCAAGTTACGGTAGAGCTTCTTGTCATAGCTGCTGAATCCGCGGTGGATGGCACCTAGGCGTTTCAGGCCTGCATTGTTGATGCGTTCCAGAGCTCCAATCCAGAGCTCCAAGTCGGGATTTACCGGATTCTTTACCAGTACCGGGATATCGACGCCTTTCAGTGCATCAGCAATTTCTTGTACGGCGAAAGGGTTGGCGGTGGTACGTGCACCTACCCAAAGAAGGTCAACTCCAGCTTTAGGCATTCGTATACATGTTTGGCGGTGGCTACTTCGGTGGAAACGTACATGCCGGTTTCCTTCTTTACCTCTTTCAGCCAGGCAAGGCCGTCTACACCGACGCCTTCGAAACCGCCCGGTTTGGTACGCGGTTTCCAGATGCCGGCACGGAATAGTTTGATGCCTTTGTCTGCCAGTTGTTTGGCAGTGCTCATTACTTGTTCTTCTGTCTCTGCGCTACAAGGGCCGGCAATGATGAGGGGGCGTTTGTCCTCAATGCCGGGAAGGGTGATGGGTTCTAATTCGAGTTCCATATTTTTTGTTTATTAGTTTTTTAAAGTTCGTTGTATGAATGTCTCTTTTTCACTGTCCGTTTTCCTATATGGGAACTATCGTTACCCTATATGGAAAATGCATTTACCTGCCTTTGAAAATACAGGTAAGCATAAGGGTATGATTCTTAATATACTATATCCTATGTGCTAATTCATTATCTCCTTGATGCGGCTCAATGCTTCTGCCAGCTTCTGGTCCTTGCAGCAGAGGGAGATGCGGATGTATCTCTTGCCGTTGCTGCCGAAGATAAATCCCGGGGTGATGAATACACGCGCTTGTGCAGCACGCGTTCCGTCAGCTCCTCCACATCGGCACAGGTGTCGGGTATTTTGCCCCAGAGGAACATGCCTACCTGGTTTTCATCGTATGTGCATCCCAGGGTGTGCATGATTTCGCCTGCCAGCCTGCGGCGGTTGCGGTAGTTGGCGTTGTTGCCGTCATACCAGTCGTGTTCGGCTTCCAGTGCAGTGGCGGCGGCGAGTTGCATGGCGCGGAACATGCCGCTGTCGATGTTGCTTTTCACTTTCAGTATCCATTGCACGAAGTCGGCATTAGAGGCAAGCATGCCGATACGCCAGCCCGGCATGTTGTGGCTCTTGCTCATGGAGTTGAACTCTATGCAACACTCCTTGGCGCCGGGGATGCTGAGGATACTGATGGGGTGTTCGTTCAGGATGAAGCTGTAGGGGTTGTCGTTCACGATGACGATGTCCTTGCGGCGGGCAAAGTCTACCAACTTCCGGTATAGTTCGGGGGTGGCGTTGGCTCCGGTGGGCATGTTGGGATAGTTGGTCCACATCAGCTTCACGCGGCTCATGTCCATTTGTTCCAGCTCGTCGAAGTCGGGCATCCAGCCGTTTTCTTCTTTTAGGTTGTAGTTCACCACTTCGGCACCGAGAATCTTGCTCAATGAGGTGTAGGTGGGATACCCCGGATTGGGCACCAGCACTTGTTCGCCGGGGTTGACAAAGGCAAGCGTCACGTGCAGGATGCCTTCTTTGGAACCGATAAGCGGTTGTATCTCTGTGTTGGGATTCAATGCTACGCCGTACCACTTCTCGTACCACCGGGCAAAGGTTGGCGCAGTTCGGGGATGCCCACGTAGGGCATGTAGCCGTGTCCATCTGGGTTGCAGGCGGCTTCGCACAGCGTTTGGATGGTCTTTTCAGAGGGTGGCATATCAGGGCTTCCGATGCCCAGACTGATGACATCCTTGCCTTCGGCGTTCATTTGCGCCACTTCTTTCAGTTTCTTCGAGAAGTAGTATTCGCTTACGCTTGCCAGACGTTCGGCTGGCTTTATCTTAGATGTTTGATTTTCCATCTTCATATTCTCCTAATATTTTTAGTTCTTTGGTCAGCGGTGTGATTGCTGCGATAGATTGTTTGTATCTCAGTACATTGTCGAACACGACATCTACGTAAAACTGATACTCCCATTCCCGTCCGATGATGGGGAGGGACTGTATTTTGGTCAGATTGATTCTGTAGAAGGACAAGATGGACAATACTTGAGAAAGGCTTCCTTCGGTGTGGGGCAGTGTGAACACCATGCTGGCCTTGTTGACATCCTTGCTGCGGTGCCGGTTCAGTTCATCCACCTGCCAAGGGTCGGCTACCACAAGGAAGCGGGTGAAGTTGTGCTTGTTTGTTTCGATACCTTCCTGCAGAATCTTCATGCCATAACGCTCTGCGGCTGCTTTGGAGCAGATGGCAGCATGGCCTTTCAGGTTTTCTTTTTGGATGATTTCGGCACTGCGGGCGGTATCTTCGCCTTCCACCACTTTTATACTGGGGTGCTGTCCGAGGAATTCACGGCATTGCATCAGGGCGATAGGGTGGGAGTTGACTTCGGTAATATCAGCCCAGTCTTCATCGGGCAGGCAGACAAAACTATGGGAAATGCGCAGCTTGTACTCGCCAACAATCTGTGCACCACTTTGGCGTAATAGCTCATTGTTATGTAGCAAACTACCTGCAATGGTGTTTTCTATTGCCAGCATTCCTATGGTCTGACTGTCTTTTTTGATGGCACTGAACACGTCTTCAAAGTTGGTGCAACAGATTAACTCTATTTCTTCTCCTTCGAAGTACTTGTGTGCGGCGATGTCGTGATACGAGCTAATATTCCTTGAATGGCTACCTTTCTCATTATTCTTTATTTTCTTTGGTTATGCTATAAAAAAATCCCGCTTCCATACGATGGAGCGGGATTCTGTATATTTACTTGTTTCTCTATTCAGTCCTTAAGCATCACTGTCACTTGATACATACAAACTCCCGCTCTACTTTCTGGCTAAAGTAAAAGTAAAAAAAGAAGTAATATGCATAAGTAAATGACTTCATACTTGTATTCTCTGTTTTTGAATTACGCGACAAAAGTAATGCTTTTCTTTTATATACAAACAAAAAACAATGTTTTTTAGGGATAGTAGCAATTTAACTTATTTCCCTTTAATTTGTACAATGACTTGAACCGGACGATGGTCGGATGAAATGGTGTCTTCTATGACTTTCCGGTATTGTACGTCAAACCGATACCCATTCTTGGAATAGCCGTAGATGTAGTCTATACATCGGTTGGGACGGTCTGCCGGGAAAGTATAAGAGGTTGTGTCATTGAGGGTGGCAAAATGTTTTGCCAATTCCAGCTGGGGAGCGCTTGCTGGTGCAGAGTTCATGTCGCCTGCCATAAAGATGGGCTTATCGACGTTTTGCAAGGCTTTTTCTATCAATGGTACGGCAAGGAGCTGGTCTTCTGGAGTGAGGGACTGGTGTGTGGCACAAAATACATAATCTTTAAATTCTGCAATAATGAGGGTACGTTTTTCTTCCCGTCCGGGCATTGGAATGATTTTGTATTTTATGGGTATCTCTCTGGAGAGGATTCCGATGCCGTAGCTTCCACCCTGAAAAGGAATGGCTGCTGCATAAGTCTCGTGCATTCCGGTCAGTTTTTCTAGTTCTCCGAGAGCATGGATTCCTTTGTTGCGCACCGTTACACTGTCAAGTTCCTGCAGGGCGACTATGTCCGGAGAAGTTTGACTGATAACATTGGCAATGCGTCGGTAATTGTACTCCTTGTCCATACCGATGCAATTATGTACGTTATAGGACAATATGTTCACTTGCTGTGCATGGCAGGTGCGAACATCAGTACAAAAAGTACTGATAGAAATAAATTTCGTTTCATTGGCGGCAATAATTGAATTTGTTATAATCCTAGGATATTACCGGTACTTCCCCCCGGTTGGTTACCATATTGTCCGTTAAAGTTCTGTATCTCTTTAGGATTGAGTTCCAGTCCTTTCTTCATGTCCTCCGCAGAGCCTTCCTTGTCTCCGTTCAGCAACTTGGCACGTCCGCGCTCATGATAGGCCTCTGCGAAATTAGGGTTCAGTTCTGTGGCTTCCGTAAAGAGCTCGATGGCTTCTGCCAGCTTGTTTTGGGTGATGTAAAGCTGTCCTAAGTAGAGGAAGGCTTGTTCGTTGAAGGGATTCAACTCTGTCACTTTCTGATAACTGCTTTCTGCTTTTTCTTTGTTTCCCGTAGCTTCTTCTATCTTTCCGCGGAGCAAGATGGCACTTTCGTCTTCCGGGTCTTGTGCCAGAATGGTGTCTATGTCTTCCATCGCTTCCTTGTATTGCTGCATTTGGACCAGTGCTTCGGCACGAAGCAGACGTGCTTCGATGAAATCATCTTTCAGTACGATGGCTTTCGTAAGATGAGCGATGCACATGATGCCGTCCCCTTGCCCATTGTCTGCTTTGCCTAGCAGGTAGTGTGCCATGCGTTGCCCTCTTCCTATTTCGATAGCTTTCTTTGCCGCTCCTGCCATGGCAGGATAGTCTTCCTGCATGTAGCATACGTTGGCAAGACTGAGGTAGGTGGAGGTATGTTCCGGCTCTATTTCGGTCATGCGTTCCAGTAGTTTGTGTGCCTCGTCCAGTTCGTTGGTCTGGGTGTAGACTTGGGCAAGGTAGCCCATGGTTTCAAAGTCTTCCTGAATGGCAAGGGCTTCAATGAAGCATTTGATGGCGTAGTCTGTACGGCCCATGCGTTGTGCACGCATACCGTCATACTTGAATATCTCAAAATTCTTCTGCTCGTTTTTTTGTTTCTCATTTGTCGGACTGTCTGACTTGCCGGAGAAAAAAAGATTTAAAGAATCCCATAGGTGATTAAAAATTAAAGAATTAAAAAATAAAAAGGAAAAGCATGGCTGATAAGAGATGTTCCTCGTCAGCGGCAGGACATTCTTTTCCAACGGCAAAAGTAATGAATTATTTTTTGATTTGAAGCATTCCGTTGACAGCAATTACCTTGCCTTCGTCCAACAATTCATGTAACACATCGATGAGCATGTTTTTATCGTCCGGTATCTGTTCTGCCAAAGTGGCTGGAGTTTGTTGTTTATCAGATAGGGCTTGAAGAATCTTTTCAGAAAATTCCTTTTCCGAAAGGTGGCCGGAAGGTTTCTTGTTCTTCAAATTGATGCAAGTGTCGCACTGCCCGCAGTTATGCTCGTTCTTTTCTCCGAAGTAGTGTAGCAGCATCCGGCTACGGCACACGGTATCGCTGCTCACGTAATCCAGCATGGCACTTATGCGTTTCTCATATCGCTCTTTGCGTTCCTCGTACACGGTGGGAGGGATTTGCAGGTGGCGCATTTCAACCCTCTCTCGCGTGTATATTATATATGGTGTCTTTTTGCGGGGGATGTAACTGACGATATGTAGCTTGGCTAGGTGGATGAGCTGTTCATACACTTGCCGGCGTGTGAGTCCGGTGCATATGGCCAGTGAATCTTCATTGATGAAAGCATGGTCTGTGAAGACCCCGGTATAGGAGCGGAGAATGGTTTGGATGAGTTTGTCCATATCTTCGCCGAGCTCTCTCAGTTTATAAAGTTCATCTCGGCGGATAGTGAACAGTAGCCGGGATGCATTGTCTTGTTCATCTGTATATTCCAGGTATCCCGCTTGTGTCAGAATCTTCAAGGCACTGTCCACGGGAACGGGGAAGTACTTGAACTTTCGGCAAAAGTCTTCTATATTGAACTCGCGTACACAGCCTTGTCCATCTCCCATTGCCATCTGGTAATAGTATTGAAGATGCTCATATACTTCCTTTATATACTCTTTTTCAGGAAAGGTGTCGGGAATGCGTTTGTGCAGTGTTGCCTTATCCGACTTGGCGTAAAGGATGACCGCGTAGGCTTTTTGTCCGTCCCTTCCGGCACGTCCTGCTTCCTGGAAGTAGGCTTCTATGGAATCGGGCAGATCCATGTGGATGACAATCCGTACATCCGGTTTGTCGATACCCATACCGAATGCATTGGTGGCGACCATGACACGGCTTTCTCCTGTTTGCCAGCGTTGTTGGCGGATGTCTTTGGTGGCGTTATCCAGTCCGGCATGGTAGAAATCTGCGGTGATGTCTTCGTTGTGCAGCAGTTCGGTAATTTCCTTGGTGCGGCGGCGGTTGCGCACATAGATGATGGCGCTTCCGGGCATACGGCGCAGGATGTGCAACAGCTCTCCCGTCTTGTTTTCCGTCTTGCGGACGATATAGGCAAGGTTTTTGCGTTCGAAACTCATGCGGAACACATTTTCCTCACGGAAATGCAAACTGGCCTGGATATCTTTCACTACTTCCGGAGTGGCGGTGGCTGTCAATGCCAGGATGGGGATGCCGGGCAGCAGTTTGCGTATTTCGGCTATCTTCAGATAGGCAGGACGGAAATCGTAACCCCATTGTGATATGCAGTGGCTTTCGTCTACTGTAATCATACTGATTTCATCTTCTGCAGTTTGGTGCGGAAGATTTCGGTATCGAGCCTTTCGGGGGAGATATAGAGAAACTTGAAATTGCCAAAGATGCAGTTCTCTAATGTGACGATGATTTCCTGCCTGCTCATGCCTGAGTAGATGGCAAGCGCTTTGATTCCTCGTTTTTTCAGGTTTTGTACCTGATCTTTCATGAGGGCAATCAACGGAGTAATGACCAGGCAAAGTCCTTCTTTGGCAAGTGCCGGAACTTGGAAAGTGATGGATTTTCCTCCTCCCGTGGGCATTAGTCCCAAAGTGTCCCGTCCCTCGGTAATGCTGTTGATGATGTCTTCCTGGATTCCTCGGAAGGCGTCATAGCCCCAGTATTGTTTCAGAAGCTTCCCCCCCAATCCACCTTCTCCAGCTCCTCCGCTATCAGGGGAGAGCAATCCCGTAGGGAGGGGAGTTTTGAAGTTACTATTGCTGTTCATGGTCTTATTAAACTTCTTGCCATTCCTATCGTAGGTGTTTCAAAATACTCTTAATGCTTTCTTTAGAAGCGGATTACGAGGAATAATGCGGATTCAGTAAAATAAATCCGTGGAATCCGCGTAATCCGCGCCTGAAATTATAACATAAAGAAAATGCTTATATACTTTTGAATACATCCTCATGACTTTTTAATTCGGCTTTATGTCTTCAATCTGCAACTGCACTTCACCCCTCTTATGAGTATTCTCTTCAATAGAATAGCAGATGTCGAAGGAACGTTTGGTCTTGATGAAGCGTACGTGGGAACTTTGCCCGAAAGCGATGCCGTTCATCACATTGTTCGATTTATTATCCACTAATTCCAGCTTGATATGTTCTTGGTCGCGACCTACGACTTTGCTGGTACCATAATCATAGACATTGTGCGTGCAGAAAATAGGTTTGGCATTGTCCGGTCCGAATGGATTGAACTTCTTCAGGTCGCTGAAGAATTTCGGAGTGATGTCTCTGAAATCAATCTCGGCATTGATGTCGATGACGGCGCATGTCTGTTCCGGCAGGATATTTTGTGATACGAACTCTTCGAAACGTTCGATAAAAGCTGGTACATTTTCCACCTTCATGGAAAGGCCGGCGGCATAGGTATGCCCTCCGAAGTTTTCCAGAAGGTCGCGGCAGTATTCAATGGCTTTGTAGACGTCGAATCCGGAGACGGAACGGGCAGAGCCGGTTGCCATGTCATCCGTGCGCGTCAGCACTACTGCCGGGCGGTAATAGATTTCAGTCAGCCGGGAGGCAACGATTCCGATGACACCTTTATGCCAGTCTTCATTGTACAATACTATAGAACGGCGATCGGCAAGTCCGTCCAAATCGGCCACAATCTTATTGGCTTCTTCGGTCATGGTCTTGTCCAAGTCCTTGCGGGTCTCATTGTATTGATTGATTTGTCCGGCTTTCTCCAGGGCAAGAGAGAAATCTTTTTCAGTAAGCAGGTCAACGGCTTCTTTTCCGTTCTTGAATACGTCCGGAGGCATTGATACGAGGACCTATTTTGAATACAATGTCACTGACAGTGATATCCTTGTCCGTTAGTCCGCAGACATCAATGATGGCTTTCAGACCTACACTGGGATTGCTGTTCAATTGCTTTAGGCCATGGTAGGCAAGGATACGGTTTTCACCCATGATGGTACAATATCTGATGCGATGCTGACGGCGCAAAGGTCCAATAGGGGAATTAGGTGATGGAACTCGATACCATTGTTGATGGCAAATGCCTGCATAAACTTAAAGCCTACACCGCATCCGGACAGATGCTCATAAGGATAGGTATTGTCTTCCCGTTTGGCATTCAGAATAGCTACAGCAGGGGGGAGTACATCATCGGGGACATGATGGTCGCAGATGATGAAATCAATGCCTTTCTCCTTGGCGTATGTGATTTCTTCGACGGCTTTGATACCGCAGTCCAATACAATAATTAAGCCTACACCACTTTCTGCGGCATAGTCTACTCCTTGGATTGAAACTCCATACCCTCATTGTAACGGTCGGGGATATAGTAATCAATGTTCGAATAGAACTGTTGAATAAACTTATAGACCAAATGCCACAGCCGTGGTACCGTCTACGTCATAATCTCCATAAACAAGAATGCGCTCTTTCTTTCCCATTGCCTTGTTCAGGCGCTCTACGGCTATATCCATATCCTTCATCAGGAAATGGGTCGTATAAGTCCGGTAATTGGGGGGCGGAAAAACTTTCGGGCATCCGCTGCCGTTGTTATTCCCCGCTCCACCAGCAATTTTCCCAATATTGAGCTAATTCCCAATTCTTGGGCCAGTTGTTGGCTTGCTTCTGCCTGTTCGGGTGTAATGGGTTGATAATTCCATTTGTAAGTCATTTTATATATTTATTTTTTCTTTTTCTATCTCGAGATGTTGGGGAGTGGGGGCTAATACGGTGCACTTTTCTCTAACAAGGTGTAAAGGTATGAAAAACTCTTGAAACGGAGGTGGATTCTGTGGAAAATCTTTATAACTATATGCATTCTCCACTAAAAAATCTTTATTTTTTGTATCTATAAAAAAAATATCGCTATGCTTGTTTTTATTTCTTGTGCAAAGACCATGGCAGCGCACAACTCTGTTGTCGTGCCCGAAGTCACAGTCCCGAAATTTGAGGTGGAGGCTGTGCGGAATGCGTTGGAAATGTCTCAGTATTCGGTATCCGAATTGGAAAGGCTTCTTCGGGTGAATACCAAAATTGCTGCCGAGAACCGTTTGCGTTTTCATGATTT
>ENA-OQCF01000997-OQCF01000997.1-human-gut-metagenome-genome-assembly--contig:-NODE-997-length-10127-cov-9.645100_pt1 | contig 10127 bp, 12 predicted proteins | sample MGYA00242756_ERZ504573 | MGnify/ENA primary metagenome ERZ504573 (study PRJEB26092, sample SAMD00036240) | human gut metagenome | host: Homo sapiens | study: EMG produced TPA metagenomics assembly of...
CGCCAAACAAAAACCGCTATGGAAAGAGGCGACGGAACCATGCAGGATCAGATTCTACAGGTCGATGAGACATGCTCGAGACGAGACTCGACCGGTTGGTGTCGGAGAAGGTCGAGCAATTGCTGAACGCGATGCTGGACGCGGAGGCGGACGAGATCACGGGCGCCGCCCGCTACGAGCGCACCGGGGACAGGAAGGCCTACAGAGCGGGTCATTACGAGCGTGACCTGACCGTGAAGGCCGGGACCGTGACCCTCAGGGGCCCGAAGCTCAAGGGCGCGCTGTTCGAGTCGGCGGTGATCGAACGATACAGGCGTCGTGAGCAGAGCGTCGAGGAGGCGCTGATCGACATGTACCTGGCCGGCGTTTCGACCCGTCAGGTCGACGACATCAGCCGCCTGCTGTGGGGCGAGCGGATGCCCTCGCAGACGCTCTCGGACAAGCTCAAGGGGGTGTACGCGCAGATCGACGAATGGCGCAACAGGCCGTTGGAGCGTTCGTACCCGTACCTGTTCGTGGACGGCGTGTGGCACAAGCGCACGTGGGGCGGGTCGGTCGAGAACGTGAGCGTGCTGGTCGCGATCGGCGTGGACGACACGGGCCATCGGGAGGTCGTCGGCGTCGCGGAGGGTATGAAGGAGGACAGGGCCAGCTGGGAGCAGTTCGTCAGGAGCCTGATCGAACGCGGTCTCAGGGGCGTGCGGCTCGTGGTGGGCGACCGGTGCGCCGGGCTGGTGGCCACGGTGAACTCGATGCTGCCGGACGCGAGATACCAGCGGTGCACGGTCCACTTCATGCGCAACGTGCTCTCCAGGGTCAGCCGCAAACACGCGGCATGGGCGGCCGGCGCGCTCAAGGCCGTGTTCGCCATGGAATCCCGCGACGCCGCGTTGAGGAAGGCGGAGGATGTGGCCGCGCAGATGGAATCCCGCGGATTGAAGGCCGCCGCATCCTGCCTCAGGGAGGGCATAGGCGAGTCGACCACCTACCTGCTCGACGACTACCCCGTCGAGCATCGGCGGCGGATCCGCACGAACAACATGATCGAACGCCTCAACAGGGAGATCCGCCGGCGTACCAGGGTCGTCGGCAGCTTCCCCGACGGCAGGAGCGCGCTCATGCTCGTCTGCGCCAGGATCCGCTACGTCACCGCCAACCAATGGAGCGCACGCCGCTACCTGAACATGTCCCGACTCGGCGACACCATGCAGACAACCGACTGAAACCGACCCAGCAACGGGCCAGACCGCTTTCGCGCAAGACTTCGGGCACAACCAGACCGTACCTTCGGCCATATGGATCTGAATTACTTCAGCTTTGCAGCCGAAGTGCGTCTCACAATGGGGAACAACTATCGTGATTTGTGAGGAAGGTCCGCCAGATCATGTATATGCGTATGGCCCGTACTTGTAGCACGGGCCATACTTTTCGTTCCATGGCTGTGGTGTAGAAATTGATTATTCCTTGACCGCGCCCGCGGAGAGGCCGGACTGCCAGTACTTCTGCAGGCATAGGAACGCGATGACCAGCGGGATGATCGTGATCAACGAGCCCGTGATCACCAGGTTCTGGATCGCCTGGCCGCCAGCGGTGCTCGCCTGGTCCTTCCACTGGTTCAAACCGATCGTGAGCGGATACCAGTTCGAATCCTTCAGCATGATCAACGGCAGGAAGTAGTTGTTCCACGTCGCCACGATCGTGAACAGGGCCGTCGTAACGATGCCCGGAGCCAACAGCGGCAGGGACACCTGGAAGAACGTGCGGAACTCCGAAGCTCCATCAACTCGTGCGGCTTCAAGCAATTCCGTCGGAACCGCCTGCTCGGAGAAGATCCACATCAGATACAAACCAAACGGGCTGATCAACGATGGAATGATCATGGCCCACGGCGTGTTCGTCAGGCTGAGCTTGGCGAACAGCAGGAACTGCGGGACCGCCAACGCGATGCCCGGCACGCTGATCGCGCCGATGATGACCGCGAACACGGCCTTGCGGCCCGGGAAACGAAACTTCGCCAGCGCGTAGCCGCCCATGATGGCCAGCAGTGTCGCGCCGCCGGCGCCCACGACCACGTACAGGAGTGTGTTGAGCAGCCAGCGCCCGAAGATGCCGTCCTGGTATGTGAACACGGTCACGATGTTGTCCCACAGGGCGAACGTGTGGCCGAAACCTAGCCCGAACGTCGAAGTGAAGTCGGCCTGCGTCTTCGTGGCGTTGATCGCAAGATATACGAACGGGAACAGGCAGTACACCGCGAAGATCGCGCATACCAAGGTCAGCAGCTTGCTGCGCCTCGGGTTCGACACGTTCGCGAAACCGGACTTCGCCGCGCGTTTGCGCTCCGCCTTCTCATCCATTTCCACGCGCTTTAGACGTGCCCTCTCGGCCTTCTTTGCGGCTCGTTCCTGCTCTTTAAGCTCTTGGGGAGTCATATACCCCGTCGACATCGCGGTATCGCTCATGATTGTTATGCTCCTTGAAAAATCCATGTCCTATGCAGATGACGTACGCCCCAAGGCGTTACTTCATCTGCTCCTTCATGCTGTTGAGCTGCACCGCGTACGCGATCGCCATCGTGATCACGGCCATCGTGATCGCCAAGGCAGCGGCGTAGTTCGACTGGTTGCCCGCGAAGGACAGGTTGTACGCGTACATGTTCGGCGTGTAATACGTGGTGATCGAGTTGCCCGGCACCATGTTCTGCAGAATGCTCGGCTCGTTGAACAGCTGGAACGAGCGATGATCGAGAAGATCACCGTGATCGCGAGCGATCCCTTCAATTCGGGCAGCTTGATGGACTTGATGATCTGCCATTCGCTCGCGCCGTCAATGCTGGCGGCCTCGTACAGCGAGTGCGGGATCGTGGACAGCGAGCTGTAGAAGATCAACATGTTGTAGCCGGTGAACTCCCAGGTCACGATGTTGCCGATCGCGGCGAGCAGCACGTTCGGGCTCAGCACGTCGAGGTTCGTGCCCAGCCAGTCGTTCAGGGAGCCGACCAGACCGTATTTCGCGCCGTACATGAAGCCCCACACCAAGGTCGACACCACGGCCGGCACCGCGTACGGCAGGAACGTGGTGATGCGGAAGAACTTCGCACCGTGCAGCTTCATGGAATCCAAAGCCAAAGCCATCGCCGCCGACAGGAACAGCATGATGGGAACCTGCACCATAGTGAACAGGGCCACGCGCCATACCGAACTCCAGAACTGCGGATCATGGAACAGACGAATGTAATTGTTGATTCCCACGAACTTCGTGCCGCCGATCATCTGCTTCTGGAAGAAGCTGATGTAGACCGCGTACAGGATCGGGATCACGAACACGAACACGAACACCAACGCGAACGGCCACATAAACTTCCAACCACGCCAATCCGCCTTGTGTTTATTGACACGCACGGTTGCCGAATGCAGTGGCATATTGGCAACAACTTCCGTTGCTGACATCATTCTCTCCTTCGAGACATTTTTTGATTGTTTTTGATTGCCGCGCAAAGATTTCCGAGTGTGAAACAGGTGTGGATGGGAAAGCATCCCTTTCGCGCCGGTACTTTCACTCCACGGTGGAGCCTTGATGAATCGCACCCTGATCGTTGGACTGAAGAAATTCAGATTTCGATGATCGGGCGGTACGGTTCATGCCTTCGAGGACACCTGATGGTATTCTTTTTCCTTTCTTTCTATTGAACGGCAGTGGCATGATCCTTGCTTTTGGCGCCCTTGCTTGTAGTCTGCATCTTAAAACCGAAGGATTATGACTGACAAATAATTTCGATGATTTCGACGATTTCAATAATCAAGCACTCACCAGAACAGGCGCGCGCGACTGTATCGTGTGAGGGCCTACGAAGTTGATGGTTCAGCGCATGATAGCTGAACCGCCGGGTTGCAATTTGGCACATATTCCAGGCAATTTGTTGATGGAAATATATAGCAGAGCTGTTATTGGCGACATCGCTGTTGATTTACGTCATAGGTTTTTCCGGTCTGTGTTGACTTCTTAGTAAAGCGTTGAAGTGTCCGATCATATGACGATGTATGTGCTTTTAGACGCGGCACATTCCTTGGGACAGCACTATATTCGCTAATGTGACTTTCTCGTTCTTTAGACAATGGATCATCAATTGTGTTGGCCGTTGCGTGATGCAGCCGCGCGTGTCTGTTATGGTGAGTGCCTTGATTATTGAAATCGTCGAAATCATCGAAATTATTTGTCAGTCATAATCCTTCGGTTTTAAGATGCAGACTACAAGCAAGGGCGCCAAAAGCAAGGATCATGCCACTGCTGCTCAATAGAAAGAAGGGAAACAATGAGGTTCTCGTTAGGAAAAATAATTGCTCTCTGCGGTGCTGCGGCGATGGTTGTTCCATTGGCAGCGTGTGGAACAACTCAGTCGGAAACTCCCGATGGGAGCGGTAAGACGGTTGTTAATGTTTGGGCTTGGGATAACAATCTTAAAGCTAATGCTAAGGTTTTCATGAAGAAAAACCCTAACATTGTCATCAAATTTACCAATGCCGGTAGTGGTAAAGATGAATACAAAGCTCTGAATAATGCTTTGGAAGCTGGCAGTGGAATTCCGGATATAGCATGATTGAATATTATGCGATTCCTGAGTATGTAATTAAGGGCTCTCTTAAAAATCTGAATGACTATGGGACTGCCAAATATAAGGATTTCTACACCCCAGGTACTTGGAATGCAGTGAATTTCAATGGCGGTATGTATGGTATGCCAGTCGACTCTGGACCAATGGCTTTTTACTATGACAAAGAGGTATTTGACAAAGCTGGCATTTCTGAGCCGCCAAGTACTTGGGATGAGTTCTATCAAGATGCAAAGAAGATTAAGCAGATTGGTTCATATATTACTAATGATCCAGGGAACGCCGGATTCTTCAATGCAATGGTCTGGCAAGCAGGTGGACACCCATATTCCACATCTAAAGACGGCACCAAGGTTACCGTCAAACTCACTACTGATAAAGGAGTGCAGAAATTCTGTGACTTCTGGCAAAAGATGATTGATGAAGGACTAATCGAAACGAAGACAAAATTTAGTTCTGATGATTGGTATCGTTCAGTTGGTTCCGGAGAATTTGCGAGCGTGATATCTGCTGCATGGGCTCCCGGCATGTTTTTAAACAATGCTTCGGAGGGTGCTGGAAAGTGGCGAATTGCTCAAATGCAACGTGGAACGTCGGCGAGAAGGTAAGTTCTGAGTACGGCGGCTCCTCCCTTGCCTTGATGTCGTCATCCAAGAATGCGGATGCTGCGTACAAGTTTATGGAATTTGCCAGCACTAATTCTGATGCCATCATGTCCCGTGTGGACCAAGGTGGTTTTCCTGCTGATTTGAAGACCATGTCTAACGATAAATTCCTTAGCCAGACTACTATGGTGAACTCCGATGGAGACACGGTGGATTATTTTGGTGGTGAGAAGTTCAATGCTGAATTCGCCGAGGCTGCGAAGCGTGTCACATCTAAGTTCGATTTTCTGCCCTATGACGTTTATGCGCAAAGCGTTTTCACCGACACTGTCGGGGCTGCTTACACGGGACAGACCACAATGAAGGAAGGTGTGAAGGCTTGGCAGGACAAGCTCGTTGAGCAAGGAAAGAGCCAAGGCTTTACTGTGAACGAATAAGGATAACAATGGCTGGAATCAAGGACGTGGCGGCTCTCGCAGGAGTTTCCATAAGCACGGTTTCCTATGTGATGACAGGGAAACGTCCCATAGGGGCAAATACCCGTCGGAGAGTATTGCAAGCTGCGCGGGAACTTGGTTACTTGGCGAAAAACGGTGGTCCAGCTCCGTTGAGTGGTGAGACTCATTTCGTCGCGCTGAGTTCGCCTGTCCATGATTTCACCAGCTATACCAATTATTGTGCTTATTTTCTAAATTTTCTCAAAGCGGCCAGGCGACTTGGCTATGAAACGTTGCTGTTGACTGAGGAAACAGGAGATGAGCAACTTCGCTCTATCATCGATACTGGGATGGTGGATGGTGTCGCTCTTATGGATGTGACTATGAATGATCCCCGGATTGAATTGGCTCAGTTTTCAAGTATTCCGCTCATTTCTATTGGACATCCTATGAATGAAATAAATGTGCCATGCATTGATACCGATTTTAATGAAATGGGTGAAATGATCGTGCAAACGCTTTGTTGTAATGGGCACAGCAGAATTCTGTTTGCAGGGGGGAAGGAGATTGATTACGAACGAAATGGAGGTGCAAATTACCTCATTCGGCTCAGGGCATCAATGCATGCTGCTGCTGCGCGATACAAGATTCATATAGACGAAGAGTTTACCGACGAGGATGATTTCGATGCTGCCGAAAACCTACTTGAGAGGTTCATCTCGAGTGAGAACACAGCAATTGTGACTCAAGGCGGCCCATTGTTCCTTAATAACCTTGTTGCGGCGGCGCGGCAGCGTGGAATGAAGATTCCTCAAGATCTTTCGCTGATTTCAGCGGGAACATATACAGATTCCATAGGCAAGCGTCTGAGGATAGATGAATTTCCCTTAATGCCAGCAGAGTTGTGTCAACTGGGCATGAGCATGCTTGTTCGGCTCATGGATGGAACTCTAAAGGGAAAGGAAAAAGCAACATTGATTCATCCCGTATATAGGCAACGTGGATCCATAGCATCGCGTTGATGAAGAACTTGATTTAATAAGGAAACAAGATATGACTGATTTCAATCGTTCCGTCCTTCCCGTCGCCGTGCGTTCCAACGGCGCGACCCCGAACCCATGGTGGGCCAACGCGGTGGTCTACCAGATCTACCCGCGTTCCTTCCAGGACACGAACGGCGACGGCATCGGCGACCTGAAGGGCATCACCAGCCGTCTTGATTATTTGGCCGATCTTGGCGTGGACGTGCTGTGGCTGTCCCCGGTCTACAGGTCCCCGCAGGACGACAACGGCTACGACATCTCCGACTATCAGGACATCGACCCGCTGTTCGGCACGTTGGAGGACATGGATGAGCTGCTCGCCGAGGCGCACAGGCGCGGTTTGAAGATCGTGATGGATCTGGTGGTCAACCACACGTCCGACGAGCATGCCTGGTTCCAGGCTTCTCGCGACAAGGACGACCCGCATGCCGACTGGTATTGGTGGCGTCCGGCCAGGCCGGGTCATGAGCCGGGCACTCCGGGCGCCGAGCCGAACCGGTGGGGTTCCTATTTCGGCGGTTCCGCGTGGCAGTACGATCCGAAGCGCGGCGAATACTACCTCCACCAGTTCTCCAGGAAGCAGCCGGATTTGAATTGGGAGAATCCGGAGGTGCGCAAGGCCGTGTACAGGATGATGAACTGGTGATGGATCGCGGCATCGACGGCTTCCGCATGGACGTGATCACCTTGATCTCGAAACATCTCGATGGCCACGGACGGCTGCCCGGAGAGGTCGGCTCGGAATTGTCCGAGGGGGAGATAGGCGAAGAGGGATACACGGACGCAGGCCCGTTCTGTTCCGACGGTCCGCGGCTCGACGAATTCCTCGCCGAAATGCGCCGTGAGGTGTTCGAGGGCCGTGAGGGCTACATGAACGTCGGCGAGGCGCCGGGCATCACTCCGGAACGCAACGAGTTCATTACCGATCCGGCCCACAAGGAACTCGACATGCTGTTCCTGTTCGACCACGTGGGCGTCGACCAGGAAGGTTCCAAGTGGAACACCGTGCCGTTCGAAGTCAGGAATCTACGTGCTCGTCTTGCCGACCAGCAGGAGGCCGTGAGGAACGCCGGCTGGGCCAGCCTGTTCTTCTGCAACCACGACCAGCCGCGTGTCGTGTCCCGTTGGGGCGACGACTCTGACCGCGAGTCGCGCGAGTTGAGCGCCAAGCGTTCGGCATGCTGCTGCACATGCACCGTGGCACCCCCTACATTTATGAGGGCGAGGAGCTGGGCATGACCAACGCCCATTTCACCAAGCTCGACCAGTACCGCGATCTGGAGGCCATCAACGCCTACCGCCAGCGCGTGGAGGAGGCCAGGTGCCAGTCGCCGGAATCGATGATGGCGGCCCTCGCGCTCATCGGACGGGACAATTCGCGCACGCCGATGCAGTGGGACGCTTCCAGGTACGCCGGCTTCACCGCGGCCGACGCGGCGACGGAACCGTGGATCGGCGTGAATCCGAACCATGTGGAGATCAACGCGGCCGAGGAGTTCGACGATCCTGATTCCGTGTACGGCTTCTACAAGAAGCTCATCGCCATGCGCCACGGCAACGCGACCGTCGCGACGGGCGAGTGGAATCTGGTCGCGGCAGACAGCGAGCAGGTGTATTCGTTCACCCGTACCGGCGGCGACGATACGATTCTCGTCATGGTCAATCTCACCGGTAGGACGGCGCGGGTGCCGGCGGAGGTCGCGCGATTGCTCGGGAATGGCGTGAGCGAGTCGCAGGTGCTGCTCAGCACCTATGATGCCGTACATGGCGTGAAGTCGATCGCTCGCGGCGAGCTTGCTCGTTGGGAGGGAGTCGTGATTCAGCTCTAATCGACTCAAGCTGACTTCATGTTCACGCTCGACCTTACCCTGGTTGAGTGTGGACATGAAGTCAATGTCAGGGGCGTGTCTATCTCCCAGAGTGGCGTCTCTTAATGGCTGGTTTCCGATGGTAGCGCGATTATTGCGACTGGGAATCGGGACGATGATTTTGCTGCGGCATGCGCAAGCGTCGGTTTGGATGCCGATGCTGATTCCGATTCGGTCAGTTCGGTTGGTTTCGGCGATTCCATGACCGGTTCGGCCGGTTTCGTGACCAACGCTGCAGGCCGCATGATGACTCCCGGTTACGTCGACATTCATGCGCACGGTTCGTGGGGGAGTTCCTTCGATGATGGTGTGCAAGGCATACGCATGGCTCGCGCAGGTCATATGATGCACGGCACCACCCGTCAGGTGCTCAGTTTGATCACCAACCGCTTGACGTGATGTGCGCCAATCTTCAAACCGTGCGTGGCATGATGGGTGCTCGCCCTGACATTCTTGGAGCGCATTTGGAGGGTCCGTTCCTTGCGTTGTCTCGTAAAGGTGCGCATGATCCGGAATGCTTGAAAGATCCGGTTCCCGAATATGTTGATCGGCTTTTGCATGCTGCGAACGGCTGTTTGCGACAGATCACCATCGCCCCCGAACTACCGCATGGCATTGATGCGATTCGTCGTTTTGCTGCGGCTGGAGTGGTTCCTGCGGTGGGACATTGCGATGCCGATTATGCAACCGCCTGCAGAGGTTTTGATGCGGGTGCTGGCATTATGACGCACATGTTCAATGCGATGAATGGTTTGCATCATCGTGAGCCTGGTCCGATTCCGGCTGCTGTTGAGGATCCGCGCGTCACTGTTGAGTTGATTAATGATGGTTTTCATGTGCAGGATCCGATGGTGCGTTTGGGATTCGGCTTCGCTCCGCATCGCATTGCGTTTGTGACCGATGCTATGGCTGCCACCGATTGCCCGGATGGTCATTATTTGCTGGGTGCGTTGGATGTGAATGTGATTGACGGTCATGCTCGTCTTGCATCGAATGGTGCGATAGCCGGTTCCACGTTGACGTTGGAAAAGGCTGTTCAGCGTGCGGTACTCGAATTAGGATTCACGCCTACCGACGCGGTGGAAGCCGCCACGTTGATTCCGGCCAAAGCATTCGGTTTCGATCGTGCGAACCCGGTCACCAAGCAGCCGCTCGGTCTGCTTGCCCCCGGCTACGCTGCGACGTGCTTCTGATCAACCCCGCCATCTGGGCCGTCGAACACGTCTGGTGCGACGCCCACCTTCTTCGTTAAGGCGCGATTGCTGAAACGTAATTGCAGGACCGGCTTCGTAACAGGATGCCGGTCCTTGCTGTATCTCGAGTTTTTGTTTTCAGTCTTGCGGGGTGAAGCTGTCGCGGGCGACGAGAGATAAGGGGCTGCGGACATTTTCTTGGAGATAATCACGCAGCCATTCCTTGGCTTTGACGGTATTGTACCGGGCTCATCCAACCAAGCGACTGTTTGATGCGCTCGTGGTTGTACCAGCGTATGTACTCATCGACCAAGGCGAGCACCTCGTTGCGGGTGTGTTCCTCCCACTTCTCGGGGTAGACCGCCTCGGTCT
>ENA-OQCF01000998-OQCF01000998.1-human-gut-metagenome-genome-assembly--contig:-NODE-998-length-10078-cov-4.286303_pt1 | contig 10078 bp, 14 predicted proteins | sample MGYA00242756_ERZ504573 | MGnify/ENA primary metagenome ERZ504573 (study PRJEB26092, sample SAMD00036240) | human gut metagenome | host: Homo sapiens | study: EMG produced TPA metagenomics assembly of...
CCGAGACAGCCCGCGTGGCCGCTGGCGGTGCGCTGGCGGTGGACCGCGACGCATTCAGCGCCGAAGTGACCCGCATGGTGGAAAGCTGTGAGAATATCACCGTCCACCGGGAGCAGGTGGAGCACATCGATGCATCTGCCCCCATTCTGGTGGCCACCGGCCCATTGACCGACGGCGCACTGGCCGATGAGATCGGGGCCTTGACCGGGGACGAGCGGCTGCACTTCTACGATGCCGTGGCCCCCATCGTCACCGCTGAAAGTCTGGACTACAACAAGGTGTTTGCCGCCTCCCGCTATGACCGGGGCGAGGCCGACTACCTGAACTGCCCTTTCAACAAGGAAGAGTACGAGAATTTCCACGCAGCTCTCGCTTCGGCAGAGCGTGCCCCGCTGCACGACTTTGACACCGGGGCCGAGCAGTCTGCTCAGCCCGACCCGGATGCCCACGGCAAAAAGGCCGACACCGTCACGGTCTACGAGGGCTGTATGCCCATCGAGATCATGGCCGCCCGGGGTGCCGACACCATGCGCTTCGGCCCGCTGCGCCCGGTGGGCCTTGTGAATCCCAACACCGGACACCGTCCGTGGGCCAATGTACAGCTGCGCGCCGAAAATAAGGAACGTACCCTGTATAACATCGTGGGCTTCCAGACCAACCTCAAGTGGGGAGAGCAGAAGCGGGTGTTCAGCATGATCCCCGGGCTGGAAAATGCCGAGTTTGTGCGGTACGGTGTCATGCACCGCAACACCTTCCTCGATGCGCCCCGGGTGCTCAGCGCCAGCTGTGCCTGAAAGAACACCCCAATGTGTTCTTTGCAGGGCAGATCACCGGCTTTGAGGGCTATATGGAAAGCGCTGCCTGCGGCCTGCTGGCGGCCCGCAGCCTGTATGCCCGGCTGGAAGGCAAAGAGCTGCCCGCCCCGCCTGTGGATACCATGTGCGGTGCGCTGGTGCAGTACCTGACCACCGAGAACAAGCACTTCCAGCCCATGGGCGCGAATATGGGCATCCTTCCTCCGCTGCCGGAGGAGAGCCGCCCGCGGGACAAGCGCCTGCGTTACATGGCACAGGCCCAGCGCGCTGTTGCCAGCTTCCAGCACTGGCTGGATGAAACTTCTCTTTAAGAAGGGAGAAAAGCTATGAAGATTATCGTGGACATGATGGGCGGCGACAACGCCCCTCTGGCTGTGCTGGAGGGTGCCGCACAGGCCGTGAAGGAGTACGGCATCACCGTCGTAGGTGTGGGCGACGAAGCGCTGGTGCGCAAGACCGCACAGGAAAACGGCATTCCGCTGGACGGCATTGAGCTGGTGAACTGCACCGAGGTCATCGACATGTGCGATGAGCCTGCCCGCGCCATCCGCCAGAAGAAGGATTCCTCCATCGTGGTGGGCCTGAACATGCTGAAGGACGGCAAGGGCGATGCCTTTGTTTCCGCCGGCAGCACCGGTGCGCTGCATGTGGGCGCAAGCCTCATCGTGCGCACCCTCAAGGGCATCAAGCGTCCGGCTCTGGCTACCATGGTGCCCGCTAAAAAGCAGGCCTATCTGCTGCTGGACTGCGGTGCCAATGTGGAGTGCCGCCCTGAGATGCTGGCAGCCTTTGCCGTGATGGGCAGCTGCTATGTGAATAAGGTGGAAGCCGCCGCAGCCCCAGCGTGGCGCTGGCCAACAACGGTGCGGAGGAGAGCAAGGGCACCCCCATGCTCAAGGAAGCCCACCAGCTGCTCAAGACCACCCCCGGCATCCGCTTTGTGGGCAACATCGAGCCCCGCGATGTGCCGGGTGGCGAAGTGGACGTTGTGGTGTGCGACGGCTTCACCGGCAATGTGATCCTCAAGCTGACTGAGGGCGTGGCAAAAATGCTGCTGGGCATGCTGAAACAAATGTTCCTCGCAAACCTCGGCGGCAAGCTGGCCTATCTGCTGCTCAAGGGCAGCGTGGCAGACCTGAAGCACCAGATGGACAGCGAGGAGTACGGCGGCGCACCTTTCCTGGGGGCCAAGCAGCCGGTCATCAAGGCCCACGGCTCTTCCAAAGCCAAGGGCATCAAGAACGCCATCCGTCAGGCAAAGATCTGCGTGGAGAACGATCTGTGTGGCACCATGCAGTCTGCGCTGGACGAGCTGGCTGCGGCACAGAAAACTGAGGAATAAAAGGGAGTAAAAACGACCATGAGCCATCAGTTGGAAACAATTATTGGTTATAAGTTCAAAAACCCGGAGCTGCTGGAGATCGCGCTCACCCATACCAGCTATGCCAACGAGAGCCGCACCCCGGTCAAGCACAACGAGCGGCTGGAGTTTCTGGCGACAGCGTGCTGCAGATCGTCTCGGCAGACTATCTGTTCCACGCCTATGCCGACCGGCCGGAGGGCGATTTGACCCGCATCCGCGCCAGCTTGTCAGCGAGGGTGCACTGTTCCAGTTCGCGCAGGAGATCGATCTGGGCGAGTACCTGCGCTTGGCCGCGGCGAGGAGCGCTGCGGCGGACGCACCCGCCCCAGCGTGGTGTCCGATGCGTTTGAAGCGCTGATCGCGGCTTTGTATCTGGATGGCGGCATGGATGTGGCCCGCAGCTTCATCCTGCCCTTTATCACCGAGGGCAAGCACGCCGAGGCTGACTACAAGACCCGCCTGCAGGAGATCGTGCAGCAGAACCCGGAAGAGCGGTTGAGCTATGTAGTAGAAAGCGAGTCCGGCCCGGATCACGACAAGCATTTCGTGGTGGCTGTGCGGTTCAACTCTGACCGCGTGGCCCGTGGCGAAGGCCGCAGCAAAAAGGCCGCTGAGCAGTGCGCCGCAAAAGAAGCGCTCAAGCTGCTGGGCGTGATAAAGGAAAAGTAAATGGTATTCAAGGAACTGGAGATCCAGGGCTTCAAGAGCTTTCCCGATAAAGTCAAAATTCGGTTCGACGCAGGCGTTACCGGTGTGGTGGGTCCCAACGGCTCCGGCAAGTCGAACCTTTCGGACGCAGTGCGCTGGGTGCTGGGCGAGACTAGCTCCCGCCAGCTGCGCGCGGCAGGCAAGATGGAGGACGTGATCTTCGGCGGCACCCGGCGGCGCGGAGCCATGGGCTTTGCGCAGGTGCGGCTGACGCTGGATAACGCAGACCACACCTTTGATGTGGATGCGGACGAAGTGACCATTGGTCGCAAATATTACCGCTCCGGCGACAGCGAGTATACCATCAACGGGCAGGTGTGCCGGTTGAAGGATGTGTACGAACTTTTGCTGGATACCGGCATTGGCCGCGACGGCTACTCGGTCATCGGGCAGGGCCGCATTGCGGAGATCGTGGCCGCAAAAAGCAGTGAGCGCCGCGAGATCTTTGAGGAAGCCTGTGGTATTGCCAAGTACCGCTACCGCAAGACCGAGGCAGAACGCCGCCTTGCTGCGGCGGGCGAAAACCTTGAACGCCTGCGGGACATCCTTGGCGAGCTGGAAAGCCGGGTAGGCCCGCTGGAAAAAGAGAGCGCCAAGGCAGAAAAGTTCCTCGAGCTGGCCGCACAGCGCAAAACGCTGGAAGTGACCCTGTGGACCGACGGTGTGCACCGCGCGCGCGAAGCCGTGCGCCAGCAGGTGCGGGACTACGAGACAGCACAGGCCGACTACGAGCGCTTTGACCGGGAGACGAAAGCCGCCGAGCAGGAGGCTGAGGAGATCCGGATGCAGGCACAGCAGCTTACGGTTGCTGTTGAGCGCCTGAATGGGGATATCCGCAGCATCACCGAGCAGATCAGCGGGTCGGAGAGCCGTATCGCTGTGCTGGAAAACGACATCCTCCGCAACGAGGAGAGCGCCGCATCCCTGCAGGAAGAGATCAGCGCCGGGGAACAGGACAGCACCGAGGCACAGGCCGCCTTGCAGCGCCACCGGGCCGTGGCAAAGACCATGGAAGCGGAGGGCGAAAAGCTGGCGGCAGAGATCGAGGCACTAAACGCGGAGATCGCACGTCTGACCGATGCCAGCAGTGCCAGCGGTGCCCGCAAGGATACCCTGAAAGCAGAACTTGCCGGCCTGACAGCCCGGCGCACCGAAGCGCAGGTGGCGCAGGCCGCTGCCGAAGCTGCCGGGGAAACAGCCCGCCAGCGCCTGCCTGCCCTTGAGCAGAGTGTGCAGGAAAGCACCGCCCAGCGGGACGAAGCAAAGCAGGATCTGGACGACACCATCAAGTATCGCCGGATGCTGGAAGAAAACGAGAAGCAGCTGGCAAATGTCCGTTCCGGCGTGGAACTCAAGCTGAAAGGCCGCAAGGCTGCGCTGGACGATGCCGACGCAGCAGAGCAGTGCCTTGGCCGTGAGCTGGATGCGGCCCGCCAGCGCCTTTCCGTGCTGCGGGAACTGGAAAAGAACATGGACGGCTACCAAAACTCGGTCAAGGCCGTCATGCGTGCTGCTGGTGCACGCCGCCTGCGGGGCATCATCGGGCCGGTGTCCGCCATCTTAAAGGTGGAGCCGGGCTGTGAAGTGGCTGTGGAAACGGCTCTGGGCGGTGCGCTGCAGAACATCGTGGTAGAGAACGAAGCCGCTGCCAAAGCGGCCATTGCCCTGCTGCGCAATGACAATGCAGGCCGCGCCACCTTCCTGCCGCTGGATACCGTCCAGCCGGCGTGTTCCGTGGCCGACTCTCCGGTACGGCACGGCTTGCCTCCAGTCTGGTGCAGGCCGACCGCCGGTATGACAACATCGTATCGAACCTGCTGGGCCGCATCATCGTGGTGGACGACATCAACGAAGCTTCTCGCGTGGCGCGGGACAACGGCTTTCGCAGTAAGGTCGTGACCATGGATGGTCAGGTGATCAATGCAGGCGGCAGCTTTACCGGCGGCAGCGTCCAGCGCAGCGCAGGCCTGTTCACCCGCAAGCAGGAGATGGAAGAGCTGCGGGTGAAAGCGGCCAAGTTACAAAAAGACTGCCTTGCTGCACAGGAAAAGACCGACCGCTGCAAAGAGCAGGTAGATGCCCTTCAGGCAGAGCTGACCGCCACGGCCAGTGAGCAGATCACCGCCGCCAACGACAAAGTGCGTGCCGAGGCAGAGCAGAAGCGGCTGGAAGCTGCTGCCGCCCAGCTGGAAACGGCCCGCAGCAACGGCCAGCAGCAGATCGATGCTTTGCAGGCGGCCTTGACAGAGAGCCGTGGCAAAGCAGAGGAAGCTGCCAGCCTGCAGGCCCGGCTGACGGCAAAGATCGACCTGCTGACGGCGGAGATGAACCGAATTGCCGAAGGTGACGACAACTTTGTGGCCCAGCAGACCGAACTGAGCCAAAAGCTCAGCGCAAAGCGGCTGGAACAGGTGACCCGCCAGAAGGATGCAGAACTGGCCTACAGCCAGATCGCAGCGCTGCAACAGCGGGCACAGGATGCCGCTGCCCGCCGCGCCACGCTGGAAGAAAGCCTTACGGCACTGGCACAGCGCAGCGAGAGCTGCCGGGCAGAAATTGCAGCCATCCGGCAGGCAAAGTCCGACAGCCAGACCGAGATCGCCCAAAAAGAAAAGGCAATCCGGGAAGCCACCGAACAGCGGCTGGAACGCCAGCAGGCTGAAACAGCAGCGCTGAGCCGGGCGCGTACTTCCTCCGACAGCCGCGAGGAAATGGGGCGCGAGATGGCCCGCCTTGCAGAGCGCAAGGCCGCTGCCGAGACCGAGTACGACCAGACCGTGGCAAAGCTGTGGGATGAATACCAGCTCTCGGTCAGTCAGGCAGAGAACCTTTGCGTGGAGTTTGAAAGCCTGACGGCCCTGCGCGCACAGGTGGCCGACCTGCGCGGCAAAATTCGCGCCCTTGGCAGCGTGAATGTGAGCGCCATCGAGGAATACAAGGAGGTCAAGGCCCGCTACGATGCTCTGATGCATCAGGTGACCGATGTGGAGGAAAGCCGCAATGAGCTGACCCGCATGATCTCCAAGCTTTCGACACAGATGCGGGAAATCTTCTCCGACAGCTTCCGCGCCATCAACGAAAACTTTGGCCGCGTATTTACCGAGCTGTTCGGCGGCGGCGAAGCCAGCCTTGTGCTGGAGGATGAAAGCGATGTGCTGTCCTGCGGCATCGGCATCCGGGTGGCACCGCCGGGCAAGGTGATCAAAAATCTGGAAGCGCTTTCCGGCGGCGAGCAGGCGCTGGTGGCCATCAGCATCTACTTTGCCATTCTGGCGGTCAACCCGGCCCCGTTCTGTATTCTGGACGAGATCGAAGCCGCTCTGGACGATGCCAATGTGGTGCGTTTTGCCCAGTACTTACGCCGGGTGAGCGACAAGACCCAGTTCATCGTGATCACCCACCGCCGCGGCACAATGGAAGCCGCGAATGTGCTTTACGGCGTTACCATGCAGGAGGACGGCGTGTCCAAGCTGCTCAAGCTTGATCTGGAACAGGTTGACGCAACGCTGGTTTCCTGATATATATTAAAGAAAAAGATAGGAGGACACCATGGGGTTCTTCGGATTTGGCAAGAAAAACAAAGAAAAAGAACAGGAAAAAATGAAAACGGGTCTGGAAAAGACCCGCACCGGTTTCTGGGGCAATATCCTCAACACCCTCACCGGCAGCGTCATCGACGATGATATGTACGATGATCTGGAAGAGCAGCTCATCCTTGCGGATGTGGGCGGCGAGGTGGCCGTGCGTCTGGTGGACAAGCTGCGCGACCGTGTGCACGAAAAGGGCCTGAAGACCGGCGAAGAGGCGGCGGATGCCCTGCGCGACATCATTGCCGAGGAAATGACACCGGATGCGAGATGGATCTTTCCGGCAAGCCGGCCGTCATTCTGGTCATTGGCGTGAACGGCGTGGGCAAGACCACCAGCATTGCAAAGCTGGCCGATCACTACACCCGCGAGGGCAAAAAGGTGATGCTGGCCGCAGGCGATACTTTCCGTGCTGCAGCCAGCGAACAGCTGGAGATCTGGGCCGACCGCGCCGGTGTGCCCATTGTGAGCGCAGGCGAGGGCGCAGACCCGGCGGCTGTCATTTTCGACACCGTAAAGTCTGCCACCGCACGCGGCTATGATATGGTCATTGCCGACACCGCAGGCCGTCTGCACAACAAGGCAAACCTGATGGCAGAGCTTTCCAAGATCAGCCGCAGCGTCAAGAAGGCCAGCCCGGAAGCCAGCCTTGAAACGCTGCTGGTGCTGGATGCCATCACCGGCCAGAACGCCATCAGTCAGGCCAAGGAATTCTGCAAGGCTGCAGATGCTACCGGCATCATCCTGACCAAGCTGGACGGCACCGCCAAGGGCGGCTGCGTGGTGGCGGTCAAGCAGCGTCTGGGCCTGCCGGTGCGCTTTCATCGGCGTGGGCGAGGGCATCGACGACCTGCTGCCCTTTACCCGGAGGCTTTGTGGAAGAGCTGCTCCCGCGCCAGTGGAAGCACTAAGGAGGGTCGCAGCATGAAATTTGTGCAGCTACCGGCAACGCCGGAAAGCTCCGCGAACTGCGCCGCATTCTGGAAGCGCAGGGCCACGAGGTGGTCAGCCAGAAGCAGCTGGGCATCACCATCGAGCCGGAGGAGACCGGCACCACCTTTGCCGAGAATGCCCTCATCAAGCTGAAACCATCTGCAAGGCATGCGGCCTGCCCACCATCGCCGATGACTCCGGCCTGTGCGTGGAGGCGCTGGGCGGTGCGCCCGGCGTGTACAGTGCCCGCTACTGCGGCCGCCACGGCGACGACGAAGCCAACAACGACAAGCTTCTGGATGTCATGCAGGCTGTGCCTGCCGGGCAGCGGGGTGCAAAATTCGTGTCCGCGGTGTGCTTCATCCTGCCGGATGGGCGGCATCTGACCTGCATGGGCGAGTGCCCGGGCAGCATCGCCTTTGAGCGGCTGTGCGGGGACTACGGCTTTGGCTACGATCCGCTGTTCATCCCCACCGACTGCGGCGTGGGAAAGCACGATAAGCGCCCCAACACCGAGGGTCGCAGCTACGCCCAGCTGACCCCGGATGAAAAGGACGCCATCAGCCACCGCGGCAACGCGCTGGCGGTGCTGGAACAGCAGCTGCCGGGATTTCTGGCAGAATGAACTCCCCCAGTCTGCTTCGCAGACAGATTCCCCTTTTTGTCACCTACGGTGACATCTTCCCCCGGCCGGGGGAAGTCGTCCTCGGAGATGGGGCCTTTGGCAGTCCGGCAAGCGTTTCGTTTCTGCCAAAGGCTCCCTCTTTGAGGGAGCTGGCAAAGCCGCAAGGCTTTGCCTGAAGGAGTTTCTCACCACAAGCGGAGACAATTCTAAATCGTTTCTTTATCGAAATATCAACCTCAAAATAAAGGAGAAAACTATGCTGACAAGCAAACAGCGCGCCATTCTGCGCGGCAAGGCAAACACCATGGACCCCGTTTTCATCGTGGGCAAGGGCGAGATCGACGAGACCATGATCCAGGGCGTGAAGGACTGCCTCGACGCCCGTGAGCTCATCAAGCTCAAGGTGCTGGAAAACAGCATGTACAATGCCCGTGAAGCTTCGGTCAAGCTGGCTGAGGCCACCGGTGCCGACTGCGTACAGGTGATCGGCTCCAAGTTCGTGCTGTATCTGCAGAAGAAAAAGGACAGCGCCTACGCTGATCTGCTGAAGTAAAAATGAAAGTTCTTCTCTACGGCGGTACATTTGACCCGCCCCATAACGGCCACCTGAACAATCTGCGCGCTGCCGCTGCCCGCGTGCAGCCGGATAAGGTGGTGGTGATGCCTGCCGGGCTTTCGCCCTTCAAGCAGAAGACCTCTGCGCCGGGCGCACTGCGGCTGGAAATGTGCAGCTGCTTCCATGCACTGGAAGAGGATGCGGACACGATCCCGCAGCTGGAGGTCAGCGGCTGGGAGATCGAGCAGGCCGCTGCCGGAAACCGCAACTATACGGTGCTCACGGTGGAAAAACTGGCCCGGGAAAATCCCGGGGCACAGCTGTACCTTGCCATTGGCAGCGATATGCTGCTAAGCTTTGACGGCTGGCACCGCTGGCAGGATATCCTGCGCCTTGCCCATCTGGTGGTCACCAGCCGCCATGTGGCGACGACCCCGAGCTGCACGCAAAGGCTCTCCGGCTGGACCCCACCGGGGCACGCATCCTGTTTGCACCGGTACAGGCGCTGCCCATGGCCAGCAGCGAGATCCGTGCACGCCTTGCAGCAGGGGAAGCCTGCGAAGCAGAGCTGCCGCAGGCCGTGTGGGAGGTCATCCGCCGGGAGAAACTCTACAAAAAGGAAGTATCAGCCAATGAACCTCAAACAGGCAAAGGAGCTTGTGCGCGGCCGCTTGAGCGATAAGCGCTATGAGCATACCTTGAATGTGAAAAAAATGGCCGTCAAGCTGGCAAAGATCTACGGTGAGGATGAGGAGCGCGCCGCGCTGGCAGCTCTGCTGCATGACTCGGCCAAGGAGATCAGCAAGGATGAGATGCGCGAGATCCTGCGCGCTTACCCCCAGTATGCCGAGGGCGGCGAAGAGCGCCCGGCCCCGGTGTGGCACGGCGTGTGCGCCGCCATTCTGGCCCGCACCCAGTGGGGTGTGACCGACGAAGCGGTGCTTAGCGCTATTGCCTGCCACACGGCGGGCAAACCCGGCATGACCCGGCTTGACAAAATTTTGTATCTGGCCGATATGACCAGCGCGGAGCGGGACTGGCCCGGCGTGGAAAAGCTGCGCAAGCTGGAAAAAAAAGAATCTGGATGCCGCTATGCTGGCCGCGCTGAAGCAGACCAACGATTTCGTGCTCTCGCAGGGCAAGCCCCTTGACCCGATGTCCAAGGCTGCCTATGAGGATATCCTTGCCCGCAGCGGGAAGAATGAACGGTGAGAGCACAGCTGCTCTGAAACAAGCGGAAACAGAAAACGGATTGCAGATTTCGTCGGATAATGCTATACTTAAGGGCATGACAGGTCTGCAGGAACATTTTTTTGCAGGACCGCGAAAATCTGGAGGATACAAAAAAGCATGAGCCAGACGCCACGCCATATCAATACTTCGCGTTCTCTGAACCGGCCGGATCCGGCAGCAGCCGCACCGCGCCACGCTACGTCCAGCACGGATGCAAAGCAGAGCGCAGGCGGTGCACACAATGAGCCGCCGCGCCGC
>ENA-OQCF01000999-OQCF01000999.1-human-gut-metagenome-genome-assembly--contig:-NODE-999-length-10051-cov-9.889158_pt1 | contig 10051 bp, 11 predicted proteins | sample MGYA00242756_ERZ504573 | MGnify/ENA primary metagenome ERZ504573 (study PRJEB26092, sample SAMD00036240) | human gut metagenome | host: Homo sapiens | study: EMG produced TPA metagenomics assembly of...
TGCCATTGTGATCTCGGTCTCGGCCCGTCGTGCCGTCGTCAACGTGTACGTTCACGGCAAGAGCTACGAGATCCAGCCCGTCACCACTATCATGAGCTCGGTCAACCAGCTCGTCGCCCACGCTCCAGACTACCCGTCAGTCGCCTCGACGCTCCCCTGCTGCGCCTGAGGCCCTCGAGCTCGACGACTACGTTACGCTCGCCGACATTACCGGTATTTTCTCGAGCTTCGAGATCATGCAGCAGGCAAAGACCGAGCTTAAGGATTGCATCGTCAAGTTGGGCAACCAGGGCAAGCTCGTGCAGATGCAGCTCGAGCAGCTCGCGGGCTCCAGCATGGATACCGAGTATGACCTGATGATCCGCGACTACGCAAGTGATTCTTCCGAGCTAATGCCGAGAAGATTCGCGCCAACCTGAGCCGTATGACACCTAAGGACCTGTCCGACCCACAGCATGTGGCGGCAGTTCTGGGTTACGACGACCTGGACGAGGACTCCGTCATGACACCGCTGGGCCTGCGTACGCTTTCGCGCGTGTCCGTCGTGCGCGACGGCGTGGCCGAGAAGATTGTCGACGAGTACGGCTCGCTGCAGGAACTCATGGACGACATCAGCGAGGATCCGGAGCGCCTGGGCGACTTTGGCGTTAACAACCCTGCCATTCTTGCGGACTCCCTGTACCGCATGAAGGGCACCAAACAGGGGAACGCATAATGGCGCCCGTATGCGCCGTGGTCGTTGCCGGTGGCAGCGGCCAGCGCTTTGGTAACCCTGGTGGCAAGCAGCTCGTCAATGTAGCGGGTCGTCCGCTTATGAGCTGGTCCATCTGCGCGTTTGATCGGGTCGAAAGGGTCGGCCACATCGTCGTGGTTTGCCCTGCTGAGCGTCGTGCTGAGATGCGCCGCCTGGCCATCGACCGTTTGACTATGACACGCCCATCAGTTTTGCCGATGCCGGCGATACCCGCCAGGATTCCACCCGTGCCGGCGTGCATGCGGTTCCGGCGGGCTTTGAATACGTCGCCATTCACGACGGCGCTCGTCCGCTCATTACTACCGAGGCCATCGATCACGCTATCGACGTGCTCGTGAGCGACCGCGACCTCGACGGTGTCGTGTGCGGCCAGCCCGCGATCGACACGCTCAAGATCGTCGACGGCGATAATATCGTCGAGACGCCGCCGCGCGAGCTCTATTGGACCGCGCAGACGCCGCAAATCTTTAGCGTCGACGCCATGAAGCGCGCCCACACCGCAGCTATCGCCGAGGGTTTTATCGGGACCGACGATTCTTCGCTGGTCGAGCGCATGGGAGGACGCGTTCGCTGCGTCCAGAGCCCGCGCGACAACCTTAAGGTGACGGTACCCGAGGACTTGCGTCCCGTAACCGCGATTCTGCTCGGCCGCATGGCCGAGGGAGAGGACCTTCCCCATGTTCAGTAACCTGCGTATTGGACACGGCTACGACGTCCACCGTTTGGTGGAGGGGCGTCGATGTATCATCGGCGGTGTCGACATTCCCTACGAGCGCGGCCTGCTGGGCCACTCGGATGCCGATGTGCTCGCGCACGCTTGGCCGACGCCATTCTGGGCGCCTGCCGCGGGGGAGACATCGGCAAGCTGTTCCCCGATACCGACCCTGCCTACGAGGGTGCCGATTCGATGGTACTGCTTGCCCGTGTGATGGACTATGCGCGCGAGCTGGGCTTTGAGTTTGTCGATGCCGACTGCACCATTGCCTGCCAGCAGCCCAAGATCACCCCACACCGCGATGCCATGCGCGCCAACCTGGCTCATGCCTGGGCGTTGACGTCGAAAACGTGGGCGTCGCCGCCACTACGACCGAAAAGCTCGGTTGGGAAGGCCAAGGCGAGGGAATTGGCGCCTGGGCCGTCTGCCTGCTACAGAAAACCGCTAAGGAGTAACGAATGCGTATCTACAACAGCGCTACCCATAAAAAGGAAGAGTTCCAGCCCATCGAGTCCGGCAAGGTCCGCATGTACGTGTGCGGCCCCACGGTCTACGACAACATTCACATCGGCAACGCCCGCACGTTCATCAGCTTTGACGTGATCCGCCGTTGGCTCATCGCGAGCGGCTACGAGGTCACGTTCGCCCAGAACCTCACCGATGTCGACGACAAGATCATCAAGCGCGCCAACGAGCAAGGCCGTACGGCCGCCGAGGTCGCGACGGAGTTCTCCGACAAGTTCATCGGCGTCATGCGCGCCGCCAACGTGCTCGATCCCGATGTGCGCCCCCGCGCCACCAAAGAGATCGGCCCCATGATCGCCATGATCAAGACGCTTATCGAGCAGGGCCACGCTTATGCAGCCGATAACGGCGATGTGTACTTTGCCGTGCGCAGCGATCCCAACTACGGCCAGGTCTCGGGCCGCAACATCGACGACCTTATGGTGGGCGCGCGCATCGAGGAGAACGAGGACAAGAACGACCCGCTCGACTTTGCCCTGTGGAAGGCCGCCAAGCCCGGCGAGCCCAGCTGGCCGAGCCCCTGGGGCGAGGGCCGTCCAGGCTGGCACACCGAGTGCGCCGCCATGGTGCACCGTTACCTGGGCACCCCGATCGACATCCACGGCGGTGGCTCCGACCTTGCCTTCCCGCATCACGAGAACGAGTGCGCCCAGGCTACCTGCGCCTGGCACCAGGCTTCTCCAACACCTGGATGCACACGGGCATGCTGCTGGTCGACGGCGAGAAGATGTCCAAGTCGCTCGGTAACTTCTTTACGCTGGCCGAGGTCCTCGAGCAGCACTCTGCCGCGGCTCTGCGTCTGCTGATGCTGCAGACGAGCTATCGCTCACCGCTCGACTTCTCTTGGGAGCGCCTGGAGGGTGCCGAGAACTCGCTCACGCGTATCGCCGGAACGGTCGAGAACCTGCGCTGGGCTGCAAGCCACGCGACGGCCGACGCCGATGAGGTAGCATCCGAGGCGTTTGCCGCCAAGGCCGCCGAGACCCGTGCCGCCTTTAAGGAGTGCATGGACGACGACTTTAACACCGCCGGTGCCATGGGTGCCGTCTTTGGCTTTGTCACCGAGTGCAATCAATATTTGGAGCAGGCGGGCGATGCTGCCGACAAGGCCGCAGTCTTGGCTGCCGCCGATACGCTGACCGAGCTGCTCGATACGTTTGGCGTCGAGCTTCCCGAGCCCAAGGTCGAGCTGCCGCTGGGGCTGCTGGGCGTTGCCGCCGGTCTTGTTGCCTACACGGGTGACGATGTGGACGAGGCAGCTGCCAAGATTCTCGAGGCCCGCGCCGAGGCCCGTGCCGCCAAGAACTGGGATCTGGCAGATGCCATCCGCGACCAGCTCAAGGACCTGGGCCTCACCATTGAAGATACGGCCGCGGGCACTCGTATTAAGAGTCTCTAGTATTTGTCGACCGTTTGAGGTGCGGCAGATTGCCTTGAAAGAGGAGGGCATAGACCTGGTGGTCATGCCCGACGATTGAAAGGCAAGGTGCCGTGGCTCGGACGGTCGATTCTTGTTCGTTATCTATTTAAGGAGGCCGTCTTATGGCCGACAATCGCAAGCGTGCACCTCGTGGTGGCAAGCAGGCTGCTTCTGGCTCGCGTCCGATTCGCCGCAATGACCGCGCTACCGCTCCCAAGGGCCGGCGCGATCGCACCCAGGCCGCACGTCCGCAGCACGATCGCAACCGCGACGCTGTCCAGGCTCCCAAGGGCGAGTTTATCGAAGGCCGTCGTGCTGCCGCCGAGGCGCTACGCACCGGTTTTCCCATCAAGTGCGCGCTCATTGCCGAGGGCGGGGAGCGCGATGCAGCCTTGTCGCGCCTGGTCGACGACCTCAACGCCGCGGGTGTCCGCATTAAGTATGTGCAGCGCGCGCAGCTCGACGCACTGTCGAGCCATGGTGCTCACCAGGGCATTGCGCTCGAGGTGGGTAATTTCCCCTATGCCGATGTCGTCGATATCCTCGACCGCGCGGGCGACGGTCCGGCACTTGTCGTGGTGCTCGACCACGTGACCGACGACGGCAACTTTGGCGCCATCGTGCGCTCTGCCGAGGTTGTGGGCGCCGCGGGCGTCGTCATCGCCAACAAGCGTGCCGCCGGCGTGACCGTGGGCAGCTACAAGACCTCAGCCGGCGCCGTCATGCATCTGCCTATCGCTCAGGTTCCCAATATCGCCCGTGCACTCGATGACCTCAAGGCCGCTGGCTTTTGGGTGGGCGGTGCCTCCGAGCACGCCGAAGGCAGTTGCTGGGATGCTCCCTTCGAGGGCCGCGTGGCGCTCGTCATGGGGTCCGAGGGCGACGGCATCTCGCGTCTGGTGCTCGAGAAATGCGACTTTTTGACCAAGCTTCCCCAGCGCGGCATGACCGAGAGCCTCAATGTTGCCCAGGCGACCACGGCGCTGTGCTTTGAGTGGCTGCGCCGCAACGCCGGCGAGCTCATGGGGGAGGAGTAGCGCATGTCCAAAAAGAACCGTGCCAATCCAAGGCCAAGCGCTTTGGCGAAGGCTCGGCCAAGCCGATTGTTTCGGCCGCGACCTACGGCGTGGGCGGCAATGCGTTTGCGCAGGCCATCGCCGATCCGGTCTCGACGGTGCACTCCAATAAGCCCGAGCTGCTGGTGGTCGACGGCTACAACGTGATCCACTGCACGCCACGCTACGAAAAGCTCGTCTACGACCATTCCGACGATCCGTATTCCAACGACGTTCACGATATGGCGCGCACCGCCTCATCAACGACGTCGCCGCCTTTGCCCAGGGCCGCTACGAGGCCGTGATCGTGTTCGACGGCGCGGGCAATATCTCCAGCGAGCGCCCCAACCTGCCGGCCCGTGGCGTGCGCATTGAGTTTTCGCCGACGGGCGTCTCTGCCGATACCGTGGTGCAGAAGCTCTGCATCGAGGCACGCGAGGAAGGCCGTGCGTGCTCCGTGGTATCGAGCGACGGCACGATTCAACCGTCGTCATGGGCAAGGGTGTCACGCGCATCTCGAGCCGCATGCTGGTGGACGAGATCAAACAGATCGATAGCGACGTTCACGAGGCAGAGGAAGCTCCGCAGATCAAGATGACTCTGGGCAGTCGCCTGAGCCCCGATGCCCTGGCCAAGCTCAAGGCCCTGCGCGGGAGGTAGGGGAGCTGCCGGCGTGGCGCTGTCTCGCTAACTCCATTCAGCGATGTCGATCATTCTACGGAGCGCCATGTAAGCGCCTCTTTTAGATATGGCAGCCTTGCCGTGAGCGCGTCGTTTCTGGACAGAATCTCGATTGCCTCGTCAACGAAGCCTTCGAGTTTGTCGCCGTCAAACCAGCCCATGTCCTCGACGAGCAACATTTGTTTGGCGGGGCTTGAATGAAATTGTGCGCTGGTAAAACTGTGCTCTCCCGCCCTAAGCTCCTCTAGTGATATGTTGCACCAGAGTGATGAGCCCGAATCGAAGATGGGGGCTGGTCTGCAGGCCAGTGAGTTGACGTTTCGCACGAGGCCGAAGTTGCGCCAATGACGATCGTAGTTGGCAATGATGTCATCGCATACGATCATGCGGTCAAGGGCATCCTTGACGCCTGTCACCCCGAGCTCCTCGCAGTTTGCTACGTATCGCTCGTAGTCGGCTAGTCGTTCACCTGCGTTTGCGTACTGGTTTACATAGAACGCAGGGACATACTCTTCTTCATCAGTTAAGAAGACATCGCATATGCTCAGGGCGGAAGTGCCCGTGCCCTCGAGCGAGTAAGGCACAAAATCGCTGGCATTTAGGATGCGACGATGGAGCGCGGTCGCCACCAGCTCGTTATAAGGTTCCTGGTTCAGGTGCGCTCCTGCCTTATGCAGAATTCGACGCCCGCCCTCGCATGTCCAGTACTTTTGAAGATTGCCGTCCGAGGTGTTGTCGGGCTTTGCGGCAGCTGCCTTGCCCTCTGGGGCGAAGGACGCGATGGACAGAGAGACGTCGTCAAAAGCATTATTGAAGAAGTTAATATCTTCCCACGCGAGACCGGAGCCTTGGGGTCTAATCCAATACTGGTCGGATAAGGAGAGGCCAAGATTTCGCTGTACGAGTTCATCGGGAACATCGACTGCGGCTTCTGCAAGCAGGGAGCTAGCCCAATGCGTGCGAGCGGGATACCGCGGCCGCGCCACCAGATGCGGAAGGAGTCGAGCGATATGGGACTATTAGGGCCAAATACTCCAATAGGGGCGTGGGCACGATCGACGTCGGCGCCGATGTGGGTAAAGTCTTTTCGCGATGTGCTGTAGACCAGCTGAGCGACTTCGTGTGTGCGATTCATGAGGGTGAATGCGATCTCGCTCTTACCGTGGCCGCGGCGGGGACGTCCCCCCGTTTTGGTCACGGAACGGAGTCGCGTGTCGACGCTGCCTTTGTCGATGAGCCATACACCAGAAGCCTTGCGGGCCTCAAGTGCTCCGTTTTTTATGAGCTCCTGCACCCTGCGCGGGGTGATGTCGAGTAGTTCGGCTGCTTCCTTCGTGGTCAACATCGCGAAACCCTTCGCCAGAACGAATAGTTTTATATATTCCATTGTAATTAAAACTATTCGTTCTGACGAATAGTTTTGAGATGTGGTCGGTCAAAGGGCCTGTTGCGCCTCGTCCGCAATTCCTTTATTCTAAACAGGCTTCGCGCGAAAGCGCCAAGTGTGCCAGTGTGGCGCAACGGTAGCGCAACTGATTTGTAATCAGTGGGTTGCAGGTTCGATTCCTGTCACTGGCTCCATGAGTTTCCGCAGATCAGAGGCGATATAGCCTCTGATGCTGCCTTCTCATGCAACAGCTCACGCAACAAACATGCAACAATTAAATCGAAATTGTACTTGGATGTGTTTTACGACCGATAGTCATTGTCAATAAACGCGTGCAATGAAGCGGGAAAAGCCAAGCTTACAGTTGCTGTCTCCATTAGGGTTTTGGGCTTTGTCTCTACAACTGGGATAGGGTGAAAAGTGACCAAAGCGCTGAGAGCTCCGATGCCGCTTCTCGAAAGACCGTGCGCCGTGCACGGCTCTCTTTCCTGTAGCCCATGGGTATTACTATGGTTTAGATTTAATTCGGCGTGAGAGGTCAAGAGCGACAAGGATTTCCCGTCGTTTGTGAGCAAGCCGGTTGAAAGGACTCATGATGATTAATAACGTAGAGGACCCAACGGTTGCCAATATTTTGTCGACCGATATGCTAAAAATCTATGACATTCCTCGTTACCAGCGCGAATACACTTGGAATCAGCGTGACTGGGCGAATCTCTATGACGATATCACCCAAAACGACGCTGGCTACTTTCTGGGTTCGTTTATTGTCGTGAACGGGACTGTGAATTCCAAGATGGATACTATTCACTATGAAGTTATCGATGGCCAGCAACGCCTGACGACACTCAGTCTTCTCCTTGCCGCCCTCTATACTCGCATCATGGAGCATAAGGATTCTATCGATGACGACATGATGTTGGATGATGTCCGACCCCTGCGCAATCGTCTGATCTTGAAATCTGACAAGTCAATGACACGCGTTATTCCTCAGGTCCAGAATCATAATCTTGAGGATTACCGCTGGATCTTGAAGGAACATATCGGCCTAGATGCGGTTATGCAAAAGCCGAAGTTCCTTGGTCTGAGAAAGATGTCTAAGGCATTCAACTATTTTTACGATCGACTGGGTGAGGACGTTGGGGGCAGGGATGGAATTGAGTGCGTTCGCTGCCTCCTTGATATCTGCAGGCTGGTATGCTCGGCGGTCGTGGTCCAGATTACCGTCGATAGCCATGCTGACGCCTACACCTTGTTCGCGTCCCTTAACAACCGCGGTGTTCCCTTGAGCGCCGTCGACCTTATCAAGAACATGCTTCTCGCAAGGTTGCCGGGGTGGATGACGGACAGCTCAACTATTACTTTGAACGCTGGCAGGAAGTGCTCCACAATCTCGGCGATGACTACAAGACGCAGGAGCGCTTCTTCCGCCAGAACTACGATGCCTTCCGCCGTGAGGTGAACAAGCCATTTATCGGCGAATCTGGTTCCCAGCTTCCCCTCGGTTCCGTTGCCACGCGGTCCAACCTTCTGAAAATCTACGAGAAGCGGATGGAAACTGATGACGGCGCCCTTAAGGTGTTGGACGAGCTGGCCGAGAATTCTGCGCTCTACTCGAAGATCATTGGGCTCGATCAAGAGAGCCCGGATTCCGAGCTTACGCATCAGCTTTTGGAGCTTTCGAGAGCGCAGGGCGTCGCATCTTACCTGATTCTGCTGTTCCTCTTCAAGAAGCAGAACCAGTTGGAGCTAAAAGATGAAACCCTCGCGCTTCTTGTCAAGCTCCTCGTCCGTTTCTTTGTCCGACGCAACCTCACCGATACACCTCCACACGTGACCTTGAGAGACTCTTCATCAATATTTGTGAGAGCCTCGAAAGCGAGGGTCTCAAGGGCATTGCAGCCGCGGAGTACATCAAGAAGCGCCTCGTCGACGTGTCTGCCAGTGACGCTTCCTTCAAAGAACGTCTTGAGGGGCCGATTTACGACGTCAATCCCGATATGACGCGCTACATCCTTACTGTTGTTGCATCTCCGAGCGTTACGAAAGAGATGAAGCCACTTTGGGAACGATACGCCTCCGGAAACTACGTCTGGACAATCGAGCACATCTTCCCTCAGGGCAAGAACATTCCAGATGAATGGGTGAAGATGGTTGCGGACGGCGACATGTCTAAGGCGATTGAGGTTCAGGAGAAACAGGTCCACACGCTTGGAAATTTAACCATCACCGGGTATAACTCAAAGCTGAGCAACATGCCCTTTGTGACCAAGCGAGACCGCAAGGATGTCAACGGGGCGAATGTCGGATACCGCAACGGGTTGAACCTGAACGACGAGTTGGTAAACACGGATACCTGGACCAGCGAGCAGATTCAAGAGCGCACAGACAAGCTCGTTGGACTCACTTTGAAAGCTTTTGACTTTGACGAGATTGAGTTCTAGTGACCGCCAGCCAATATCTTGGGGACATTCAGCCCAAACGATTCAATCACAATCTGTAACATCCAGACCGGTATTTGTCTTCAAGCTGTTACAGATTGAGATGTTAAGACGGGTTAGCGGCTAATATCTCAATCTGTAACACGAAGGGAAGGAAAACCGTTCTTACTGTTACAGAATGAGACGTAAACTGGGGTCGCTGCGTAAAATCTCGATTTGTAACAGATAGGGGAGAAAATGTTCTCTAAATGTTACAAATCGAGACAAAGGCCGGACCGGTCCCAGTCATCCTGGTCGAGCGTGGATTATCGGACGAACGAGCGTGGAAAATCTCCTGCCTAGTGAATGAGCGTGGATAATCTGCCACTTTGGGCCCAGTGACACGCCAAAAGTGGGAGATTATCCACGCTCGATTTTGCCTGGGAAGAGCATCCTCTGTCTGGGAAGCCCAATCTCGACCTATATATAGGTGCAAATGAGTCGTTATCGAAGTGATATTCTGCAGGCTCACTCCACTACACCAAAGTGTTACCTTAGGAAACGTCACCTCTGTATCCAAAACCACCGTCCTTCATATCTAAACTCAACAAAAACGCAGGTCAAAGGCATATAGATACGCCCGGCACCGTGTATCTAGAGGTTTTCGTTGACAGCCCCCAAGGTTGCATCGTATTATCTTTTTCGTTCGCGGGGGCGGCGGTCCAAAAGACCAAAGAACCTGCGGATACTTGAACGATTGGGAGTTTGCCCGAGTGGTTAATGGGGACGGGCTGTAAACCCGTTGGCTCTGCCTACATAGGTTCGAATCCTATAGCTCCCACCGTCAAGTGCCTGTATAGCTCAGTCGGTAGAGCACTTCGTTGGTAACGAAGAGGTCACCAGTTCAAGTCTGGTTGCAGGCTCCATCCGGCGGTGTAGCTCAGTTGGTTTAGAGCACACGGTTCATACCCGTGGCGTCACTGGTTCGAATCCAGTCACCGCTACCATAGGTAACACGGTGGCTTCTCAATAGTATGTTGAGAGGCCACTATGGTATAAAGGCAAGTCCGTCCGGGGACGACCTGTTAAGACGG